>Ga0182745_1001402_pt1 | contig 23340 bp, 17 predicted proteins | sample eDN3rd30CKraftBY_FD_128523 | JGI IMG/M metagenome (GOLD analysis project Ga0182745, IMG submission 128523) | Enriched backyard soil microbial communities from Emeryville, California, USA - eDNA 3rd pass 30_C Kraft BY (version 2) (version 2) | ecosystem: Environmental > Terrestrial > Soil >... | reverse complement strand
TCGGCGGCGAGTGCTCCTACTGGGCCTGCATCCCCAGCAAGGCCCTGCTGCGCCCGGGAGATGTCCGCTGGCAGGCGGAGCATGCCGCTGGCGTCCGCGAGAAGCTGCAAGGCGGCATCGACGCGCGCGCGGTGCTGGCCCAACGGGACACCATGGTGAGCCACTACCAGGATGACTCCCAGGTGAAGTGGGCCGAGGGCGCGAAGCTGAAGGTGATGCGGGGCACGGGCAAGCTCGCCGGCCCGCGCAAGGTGCGCGTGGAGGGCAAGGACGGCGCCGTGCGGGAGCTGGAGGCGCGCAAGGCCGTGGTGCTGGCCACCGGCAGCCACCCCCGCCTCCCGGACATCCCCGGGCTGAAGGACGCCCAGCCCTGGAACAACCGCCAGGGCACCGGGGCCAAGGACGTGCCCCGGCGGCTGATGGTGCTGGGCGGCGGCGCGGTGGGGGTGGAGCTGGCGCAGGCCTGGCGCGCCCTGGGCGCGGAGGTGACGCTGGTGCAGCGCGGGAAGCGCCTGCTGTCCCGCATGGAGCCCTTCGCCGCCGAGCAGGTGGCCCAGGCGCTGCGCGACGCGGGCGTCCGCGTGCTGCTGGCCACGGAGGCCTCGCGCGTCCAGCGGCCCGGCGGCAAGGGCGAGGCGACGGTGACGCTCTCGAACGGCGAGCAGGTCGTCGCGGACGAAATCCTGGTGGCCATGGGCCGCATCCCCCGCACGGAGGGACTGGGCCTGGAGACGGTGGGCCTCCAGGGCGGAGGTCCCGTGGAGGTGGATGACCAGCTCCGCGCGAAGGGCGTGGACGGCGGCTGGCTCTACGCGTGCGGCGACGTCAACGGCCGCAACCTCCTCACGCACATGGGCAAGTACCAGGCACGGCAGGTGGGCGACGTCATCGCGGGGAGGCCGGCGAAGGCCTGGGCGGACGCGAAGGCCACGCCCCAGGTCATCTTCACCCATCCCCAGGTGGCCAGCGTGGGCCTCACCGAGGTCAGGGCCCGCGAGGCGGGGCTGCCCATCCGGGCGGTGGAGGTGCGGCTCCAGGACGTGACCGGCACGTCGCTGGTGGGCACGGGCCTCACCGGCACCGTGAAGCTGGTGGTGGACGAGAAGCGCCGGGTCCTCGTCGGGGCCACCTTCACGGGGCCGGAGGTGGGGGAGATGCTCCATGCGGCCACCATCGCCGTCGCGGGGGAGGTCCCGCTCGACACGCTCTGGCACGCCGTACCGTCCTTCCCCACCGTGAGCGAGGTGTGGCTGCACCTGCTGGAGGCTTACGGTCTGTAGCACCCACCAGGACGCTCCGTTGCACTCGTGATGGGGCCGTGGAATGGTGCCGCACCCCACCCTCCCCCGCCCTCCGATGACCGCTGCCGCACCGGGCCCCTCGGGCCCCGCCCCGTCTCCGCCGGCCGCCTCGGATGGCGGAACCTCCGCCGACAGCCACGCGCCCTGGGCGCGCTGGGCCTGGTGGCTCGTGCTGCTCGTGCTCGCCGTGGCCGCCGTCGCCGTGGGCCAGCACCCCCGCCGGGGCGTGGACTTCCGCGTCTACCTCATGGCCGCGGAGCGCTTCCTCGAGGGCACGGACATCTACCGCCTGTCCGACGGCACCATGCCGTTCAAGTACGCGCCCATCACCGCGCCCCTCTTCCTCCCCTTCACCCTGCTGCCCGCGCGCGCCGCCGTCGCGCTGTGGAACCTGGGCTCCATCGCCGCGCTCGCCGCCGTGGCCCGGCTCACCACGCGGGCCGCGCCCGGGCCGGGAGAGGCCACGCCCTGGGCCTGGGCCCCCGCGCTGACCACGCTGGCCCTGCTCCCGGCCTTCACCTTCGAGCTGTTCTATGGACAGGTGGACGCCGTCATCCTCCTGCTCATCCTGTTGTCCACGCTCGGCGCCGAGCGCGGGCAGGTGTGGCGCCCGGGGGTCGCCTTCGCCGTCGCCTTCCTGCTCAAGCCGCCCGCCGCCCTCATCGGCCTCTTCTTCCTCTGGCGCCGCCACTGGCGCGTCATCGGCGCCACCGCCGTGGTGGGCATGGCGCTCACCCTCCCCACGCTGGTGCGCTATGGCTGGGACGGCACGCTCGTCCAGTTCCAGCTCTGGAGCGACACGCTCGCGCGCACCACGCCGCCCTGGGCGTTGCAAGCCAACCCCCAGGGCCTGCCCACCTTGTTGCTGTCGCTGGTGTACCCACCCGAGGCCATGGTGGCGCCGGGGGCGATCTCGCTGGCGCAGGCCGTGTCCCTGGTGCTCTTCGTCGCCGCCGTGGCCTGGGCGCGGCCCGGGCCCGCGGACTTCATCGCCGTGTGTTGCCTGGGCGTCACGCTGCTGTCACCGCTGGCGTGGCGCGCGAACTACGTGCTGGCCTGGCCGTTGATCCGCGCGGCGGTGGAGAGCCGGCACCCGTCCCACCTCGTGCTGGTGGGGCTCATCGCCCTCACCGGCGTCGGGGTCTCCGACTCGGCGCTGGGCGCGGAGCTGAGCCGCCACGTCCTCCTGTGGCGGCCCTTCGCGCTCGTCTACACCGCGCTGCTGATCGCCCTGCTGTCGCGGATGCGGCACACGGGCGCGCCTCGCGCGGCGGTGACGGACGCCGCCGTGTCACGCCTGCCACGCTGCTTCGCAGGCAGGCTCGCGCCGTGACGCGTCCGTGATTCTGATGAAGGCAAAGTGTCACGGGTCCCGGACAGCGCCGACACATTGCGTCGCTATATGCGCGTCCAGACATGTTCGAGACCTTCGACAGCGGCCCGGACGCCCTCCACTCGGCGCGGCGGTTCGCGCTCTCCACCACGGCGTCCGTCGCCGTGTTCGCGCTGATGGGCATCGCCGCCGTCACCGCGGCTGGCAAGGTGACGGAAGTCATCAAGGAGAAGAAGGGCATGGACGTGGTGTTCCGTCCGCCGCCCCCGCCTCCGCCGCCTCCCGTCGTCGAGGCGAAGCCGCCACCACCCCCGCCGCCTCCCAAGCCGAAGCTGGCGCCCAGGCCCGCGCCTCCGGCCGTGGCGAAGGCGCCGCCCGCCGCCGCGCCCACGGTGGCGCCCGCCCCCATCGTCGTCCCCAAGGAAGTGCCGCTGGAGAAGCCGCCCGAGGCCGCGACGGAGACGGTGGCCGCCGCGCCCATCGCCGTGGGTGGCACCGGGACGCTCGTGCCTGGCGGCGTGGTGGGGGGCGTCCCAGGCGGTGACACCCTCGCGGGTGGCGGCGGACGCGCCGCGCCCATCAACCTGCCGGAGTCCGGCACGCCGCCGGAGCCGCTGGCCTCCAACCTCACGCCCGAATACCCCGCCGAGGCCCGCTCCAAGGGACTGGAGGGCATGGTCATCCTCAAGGGCGTGGTGGACGTGGATGGCCGCGTCAGCCAGCTGAAGGTGATGCGCGGTGACGAGCCCTTCGCCAGCGCGGCCCTGGCCGCCGCGAAGACGTGGCGCTTCAAGCCCGCAATCGTCGCCGGTCAGCCCACCGCCGTGTTCCGCATCTTCAAGGTTCCGTTCCGCCTCAAGTCGTAGGCCGTCACGCCTCACCCGCACCTGCCCCCCAGGAGCAAGCCGTCATGAACTTCAATCTCAGGGACATCTACAACCACATGGGTGTGTTCGCGCTGGGCATCGCGTGGACGCTCATCCTCTTCGCCGTCGCGTCCCTCGCGGTGTTCTTCGAGCGCCTCTTCGTCTACTTCCGCTCGCGCACCATCTCCAAGCGCTTCGCGTCCCGCGCGGGCCCGCTCCTCTCCCAGCACCAGCACGACGACCTGGTGAAGGAGGCGGAGACAACCCAGGGCAGCCACCTGGCCATGCTGCTGGGCGGCGGCATGAAGCACTTCCTCCTGAAGTCCCGCGCCCCGGCCGGAAAGCTGGGCCCGGTGGAGCTCACGCGCCGCGAGCTGGTCCGCATCAACGAGCGCGTCAGCGCGGACGTCCGCCGCGGCATGTCCGTGCTCGCCACCGTCGGCTCGGTGGCGCCCTTCGTCGGGCTGCTCGGCACGGTGGTGGGCATCATCGAGGCCTTCTCCGGCATCGCCAAGGAGGGCTCCGGTGGCCTGGGCGCGGTGTCCGCCGGTATCGCCGAGGCGCTCGTCGTCACCGCGCTGGGCCTGCTCGTCGCCATCCCCGCGGTGCTGATGTTCAACTTCCTCTCCACGCGCGCCGACGCGCTCCAGCTCTCGCTCGACGCCGCGCGCAGCGAGTTCATGGACTACCTGGAGGACCTGAGCCCGCAGAAGCCCGTCGCCGCCAACGGCGCCGCGGTGGCCACGGGGCCGGAGCTCGCCGCTCGCAAGGAGTCCCGCGATGTCCACCCCGCGTAGGAACCTGACGCCGGAGATGAACGTGACGCCCCTGGTGGACGTCGTGCTCGTCCTCCTCATCATCTTCATGGTCGTCACGCCCCAGATCGAGTCCGGCGCCGCGGTGGACCTGCCCACCGCGACGAACCCGGACAAGGAGAACAAGGAGCTGACGCCCACCACCGTGAGCCTGTCCGCCACGGGGGCCTTCTACCTGGACCGCAAGGAGCTCGCGCGCGACGCGCTCATGGCCGAGCTGAAGGCCGTGCGCGCGAAGGACCCGGACTCGCCCGTGGTGCTCAAGGCGGACCGAGGCGTGCGCTACTCCGAGGTGCGCGGCCTCTTCAAGGCGATGCAGGAGCTGGGCTTCCCCGGCATCAACCTGCAGGTCGTCGACAAGAAGAAGAACTAGGAGCGCACGCCATGGCATTCGACCTCGGAGGCGCAAAGGGCGGCATCCGCCCGGCGATGAACGTGACGCCCCTGGTGGACGTGGTGCTCGTCCTCCTCATCATCTTCATGGTCGTCACCCCGCTGATGACGAAGCAGATGTGGATGACGGTGCCCGCCAAGGGTGATGACCAGGAGGCGCCTCCGCCGCCTCCCGATGCACTGCCACCGGTGGTCCTCACGGTGGACAGGTCCGGCGTGCTGCGCATCAACCGGGAAGAAGTGCCCCGCGACCAGGTCGTGGCCCGACTCCAGCGCATGCTCAACGCGCGCCCGGACAAGATTGTGTTCTTCGACGCCGGTGATGACGTGCCGTACGGCGCCGCCATGGACGCGCTGGACCTCGCGCGAGGCGGGGACATCACGGTCGGCGTGCTGCCGGACAAGCTCGCGAATTGATGCAGCGCCGCGGCGGACCGTGACGCGGAGTTTTCGGTCCGCCGCCTGAATCGTCACAGCCCCTTCATCCAGATGCCATGTGTGTCGCGTTCTCTACGCGCACCTCGGCAAGGAGTGTCGTGTTGTCTCGCACTGCCCCCCTGCGCGCCTTCCTGGCCGCGCTAGTCATGACAGCTACGCCTGTTCTTGCTCAGGCACCCGGCGTTCCGGGCTCGGCTCCCGCTCCCGCGGTCGACCCCGTCACGCAACCGCTCCCCGAACCCGAGGAAACCCAACCGTCGTCTTCGAGTGACACCGCGGCGCCCACCGCGCAGCAGCCCACCGTGCCCGCCGATGACGGTGCCGTGAGCGCCGAGGGCGTGGGCGACGACGAGATGCTCGCGGAGTCCTCCGTCCCGCCCCCGGGCTTCACCGGCATCCATGGCCGCGTGACGGACGCGACGAACGGCGAGGGCCTCATCGAGGCCACGGTGAAGGTCGTGGCGGGCGCGCAGAAGCAGGTGCTCACCGACCTGGACGGCTTCTACCGGGTGCCGCTGCCGCCCGGGAAATACGACCTGCGCGTCTTCTATGACGTGTACCAGGGCCGCCGAATCACCGGCGTCGTGGTGACGCAAGGCAAGGCGACGAAGCTGGACGTCGCGCTCAGCGCGGATGAAGGCGCGGTGCAGGAGGTCGTCGTCGAGGCCCGCGCGGACCGCCAGGCCGAGGGCGCGCTGCTCCAGGAGCGCAAGAAGGCCGCCGCCGTGTCCGACGCCATCAGCGCGCAGGAGATTACCCGCACGCCGGACTCCAGCGCCTCCGACGCCGTGAAGCGCGTGGTGAGCGCCACCGTGGTGGACGGCCGTTACGTGCTGCTGCGCGGCCTGGGGGGCCGCTACAGCACCACGCTGCTCAACGGCGCGCTGCTGCCCAGCCCGGAGCCGGACGAGCCCAGCGTCCCGCTGGACATCTTCCCCACCAGCCTGCTGGCCAACCTCAACGTAGTGAAGAGCTACACGCCGGACCTGCCCGGCACCTTCGGCGGCGGCACGCTGCTCATCGAGACCCACTCCTACCCGAGCGAGTTCGAGGTCAAGCCGCGGCTCACGCTGGGCGGCGACTCCGTGACGACGTTCCGCGAACGCAACACCCAGGCCCAGGGCGGCTTCTTCGAGAACCTGGGCTTCCCCAGCAGCAGCCGCCAGCTCCCCAACGCCATCCCGCGCGACGCGGGGCTGGGCAGCTCCGGAGAGTCCAGCGAGGTGCTGACCCAGCAGTACCGCAGCTTCCCCAACATCTGGCAGGCGCGCCGCGCCACGGCGCTCCCCAACATGGGCCTGGGCGTGTCCGTGGGTGACACGTTGCGCTTCGGCAACAGCCGCCTGGGCTACCTGGCCAGCGCGAACTACGGCCACCGCGACGGCGTGCAGGAAGGCTCCTTCGCTCGCGCGGACCGGGACGAGACGGGGGCCCTCAACGCCCGCGACGCGGCGCGCAGCACGCAGGGCTTCGAGACGGCCAGCCTCAGCGGCCTGGGCAGCGTGGGCTTCCAGCTGGACCGGGACAACGAGCTGACCTGGTTCGGCCTCTATACGCGCGGCACCGACACCCGCACCTTCACCGCGCGCGGCAGCAACATCGTCCGCGGCGAGCGCTACGAGAGCACGCGCCTCCAGTTCGTCAGCCGGCAGCTCTTCTTCAACCAGCTCCGGGGCTTCCACCGCCTGGGCCTGCTGGCGGACGCGGAGCTGGACTGGCAGGCCAACGTGTCCCGCGTGGACCGCGACGAGCCGGACACCCGCGACACCCTCTACAGCGACAGCCTCTCCACGCCCTCGGGCACGCCCACCTTCCCCAACCAGCCCAACAGCGGCGAGCGCTTCTTCGCGGAGCTGGGCGAGACGTCCACCGGCGGGAGCCTCAACATCACCGTCCCCTTCTCCGCCGTCCGGCTGAAGGCCGGTGGCCTCGCCCAGGTGTCCTTCCGCGACTTCGGCGCCCGCCGCTTCCGCTACCTGCTGGGCACCACGCCGGTGGACCGCACCCTGGCGCCCGAGCAGCTCTTCGCCCCGGAGAACCTGGGCAGCGCCATCCGCGTGCGCGAGAACACCCGTCCGGACGACGCGTATGACGCGTACCTGGGCATCTTCTCCGGCTACGTGTCCGCGGACGCCCAGCCGCTGGACGCCCTCCGCCTGGTGGGCGGCGTGCGCGTGGAGTCCTCCACCCAGCAGCTCACGCTCAAGGACCCGTACACCGGCGCCGCCGGCACGGAGAACCGCGCCGAGTACACGAACCTGCTGCCGGCCCTCAACGCCATCTACGCGCTGACGCCCACCGTGAACCTGCGCGCCGGCTACAGCTACACGCTGGCGCGGCCCACCTTCCGCGAGCTGGCGCCCTTCATCTACTTCGACTTCGTGCGCCGCCGGAACGTGTCCGGCAACCCGGACCTGCGCCAGACGCGCATCCACAACGTCGACGCCCGCGTCGAGTGGTTCGCGGGTGAGAGCGAGGTGCTGGCCGCCAGCGCCTTCTACAAGCGCTTCCAGGACCCCATCGAGCGCGTCATCCGCAACCCCGAGTCCGGCGACCTCGGCTTCGAGAACGCCGCGGGCGCCAACACCTACGGCCTGGAGCTGGAGGCCCGCGCGTCGCTCGCCCGGCTCACCGAGTCGCTGAAGTCCCTCCGCGTGGGCGCCAACCTCACGCTCATCCGGTCCGACGTGGACCTGGGCGACCCCAGCGTGGTGGGCGCGCAGACGAACCGCAACCGCCCCCTCCAGGGTCAGTCTCCGTACGTGGTCAACCTCAACCTCGGCTACTCGCGCCCGGAGAGCGGCACCGAGCTCACCGTCCTCTACAACGTCTACGGCCGCCGCATCAGCGAGGTGGGCGTCCAGGGCCTGCCGGACATCTACGAGCAGCCCTTCCACCGCGTGGACCTCTCGCTGACCCAGCAGCTCGGCGCCGCGCAGCTCAAGCTCACCGCGGCCAACCTCCTCGATTCGTCCGTCACGCTCCGCCAGGAGTCGGTGACCGTCCAGACATACAAGCCCGGCGTGTCCTTCAGCGCGTCGCTGGGCTGGACCCTCTAACCCGCAGAAGGAAGCCCCTCCATGAAGCGCCTCTTTGCCTCCCTCCTGACGCTCTCCGCCCTCTCCCTGGCCCCCGCTTGCGGCGGCGACGGCGACAAGGGCAACCCGCCCGTCGACCCGAACCCGAACCCGTCCGAGACCCAGGCGGACGTGTCCTCCAACATCACCCAGGACACCACCTGGAAGGCGGGCGTCACCTACACGCTGAAGAAGTACATCTTCGTGGAGAGCGGCACGCTCACCATCGAGCCGGGCACCCGCATCCTGGGCGCACAGGGCAGCGCGCTCATCGTCACCCGCAACGCGAAGATTCACGCCGTGGGCACCGCGCAGGCGCCCATCGTCTTCACCAGCTCGCAGCCCGAGGGCAGCCGCGCGGCGGGTGACTGGGGCGGCGTGGTGCTGCTCGGCAAGGGCCGCATCAACGTGAGCGGCGGCGAGAACACCGTGGAGGGCTTCTTCGCCTCCGGCAACAACCCGCTGACCACGTACGGCGGCGGCGCCAACCCGAACGACGCGCACGACTGCGGCAAGCTGAACTACGTGCGCATCGAGTTCGCCGGCTTCGAGCTGTCCGAGGACAACGAGCTCAACGGCCTCACCGTGGCCGGCTGCGGCAGCGACACCGACCTGGACTACATCCAGGTCCACAAGGGCGCGGATGACGGCGTGGAGTTCTTCGGCGGCTCCGCGCCCCTGAAGCACGCGGTCATCACCCAGGCGGACGACGACTCGCTGGACTACGACCTGGGCTACAACGGGAAGATCCAGTTCTTCATCGCCCAGCAGAACGCCGTGGTGGGCAACCGCGGAATCGAAGCCTCCGGCAACAAGAACAACAACGCGGCCACCCCGCTGTCCGCGCCGGAAATCTGGAACGCGACCTTCATCGGCTCGGGCCGCGCCCCGGGCACCAGCCCCGCGCAGCAGGGCCTGGTGTTCAACACCGGCGCGGGAGGCAAGCTGAACAACGTCATCGTCGCGCACTTCGCCGACCTGGCGGTGGACGTGGACGGCACCGCCTCCGCGGCCCTGTGGAACGCGGCCACGCCGGAGCTGTACCTGCGCAACACGTTCTTCTGGAACAACCGCGGCGACCAGGTCTCCATCCCCGCGGCGCCGAACCCGACGGTCGACGCGAGCGGCAACATCACCAACCCGGACGTGTCCAACTTCAACGAGCCCGAGCGCGTGCTCGCCTCCGGCCTGAACAACCGCGTGGTGGACCCGCAGCTCGCCGACGCGCTCAACCTGACGGCGCCGGACTTCACGCCAGTGGCCGGCTCGCCCGCGCTGAACCCGGACGCCGCCGCCACGCCGCCGGCGGGCTTCGACACCTCCGCTCGCTTCGTGGGCGCGGTGGGCCCCACCAACTGGCTGGCCGGCTGGACGGCCTTCCCGGAGAACTGAGGCTCCTTCGCCGAGCTGAGCCGGGCACCTCCGCGTGACACGAGCGGAGGTCCCGGCCCCATGGCCCGGTCGAGTGCGGCGCGCGGAGGGGGGCTCCGGCGACGGCACCCGGCCGGGCCGTGGCCTTTCCTCCTGACGGCCCCTGGGCACCCCGCCTCGCGCGGTCCGGGCCCTCGGGGTTGTCATCCCCCCAGGCTCCCCCAACGTTTCCGGGGGCGGGTCCGACTCCTGCCCGCCCTGGAGGAGCCAGCGCCATGAGCGACACGATTCCGCAGCCGGGAGCCCTCTCCCCCACCGCGCCACCGCGGGGCGTCCTCCCGGGGCGCCGGGACGGGCGCCTCTCCCCGGATGACCGCCTCCCGCAGCTCGCCTCCGCGCTGGTGGGTGGCGCGCTCCTCACGCTGGGCCTCCGCCGCGGCAGGCTGGGAGGCGTGGCCATGGCGCTCGCCGGGGGCGGGCTGCTCTTCCGCGGCACCCGGTCCGAGCCGGAGCCCCACGTCCGCAAGCACGGCATCACCGTCCGCACGCTCCGCCGGCAGCGTGGCCAGGGCGCCCAGGTCGAGCTGACGGTGCTCCAACGCTCCCTCACCATCAACGGCGCGCCGGACGCGCTCTACCGCCGCTGGCTGGAGGCGGAGACGCTGAATCAGGTCATGGGGCACTTCGCCGACGTGACGTCTCCTCGCGCCGGGCAGCAGCACTGGAAGGTGCCGGGCGTGTTCGGCAAGGTCCTGGAATGGGACGCGAAGGTGGTGGAGGAGCACCCCGGTGAGCTGCTGCGCTGGGAGTCCGTGGGCGGCACGGAGCTGCCCAACGAAGGCTGGGTGCGCTTCCGCCGCGCCCCCCGGGACTGGGGCACGGAGGTGACGCTGCGCCTCGTCTTCGACCCGCCGGGCGGCGTCGTGGGCGAGAAGGCCGTGAAGCTGCTGGGCGCGGTGCCCGCCGCGCTCGCGCTCAAGGCCCTCAAGCGCTTCAAGAGCCTCGTCGAGACGGGCGAGATTCCCACCACCCGGCCCAACCCCGCCGCTCGCGAGGGCGGCTACGCCTCCTGAGGGACCTGTCCATGCGCGCACTCTGCTGGAACGGCATCAACGACCTGGGCGTGGAGACGGTGGGCGACCCGCGCATCGTCAACCCCCACGACGCCATCCTCCACGTGACGATGTCCACCACCTGCGGCTCCGACCTGCACTTCATCGACGGCTACATCCCGACGATGCGCAAGGGCGACGTCATCGGCCACGAGTTCATGGGCGAGGTCGTCGAGACGGGCCCCGCGGTGAAGGAGGTCCGGGTGGGCGACCGCGTCGTCGTCCCGTCCTTCATCTGCTGCGGCAGCTGCTGGTACTGCGAGCACGACCTCTGGTCCCTCTGCGACAACACCAACCCCAAGGGCGAGCTGCAGGAGCCGCTGCTGGGCTACCAGACGGCCGGCATCTACGGCTACACCCACGCCTTCGGCGGCTATGCGGGCGCGCATGCGCAGTACGTCCGCGTGCCCCACGCGGACACCGACTGCTTCAAGGTGCCCGACGGCGTGAGGGACGAGCAGGCCCTGTTCCTCTCGGACGCCGCGCCGACCGGCTACATGGGCGCGGACTTCTGTGACCTCCAGCCGGGCCAGACGGTGGCCGTGTGGGGCTGCGGCGGCGTGGGGCTGATGGCGCAGAAGGCCGCCTTCCTCCTCGGCGCCGAGCGGGTGATTGGCATCGACCGCTTCCCCGAGCGCCTGAAGCTGGCGCGGGAGAAGGTGGGCGCGGAGACCATCAGCTACGAGGAGGTGGACAGCGTCCTCGACGTGCTGAAGGAGCTGACCGGCGGACGCGGCCCGGACGCGTGCATCGACGCGGTGGGCATGGAGGCGCACGGCACGGGCGTGGGCTACGCGTACGAGCGCGCGAAGCAGGCGCTGCGCCTCCATACGGACCGGGGCCAGGCGCTGCGGCAGGCCGTCCTCGCGTGCCGCAAGGGCGGCACGCTGTCCGTGCTGGGCGTCTACGGCCTCATGGATGCGTTCCCCATGGGCGCCATCATGAACAAGGGCCTCACCGTCCGCTCCGCGCAGCAGCACGGCCAGAAGTACCTGCCGCGCCTGATGGAGCACGTGGTGAAGGGCGAGCTGGATCCGTCCTTCCTCGCCACCCACCGGTTCTCCCTGGAGGACGCGCCCAGGGCTTACGAGCTCTTCAAGAAGAAGCAGGACGGCTGCGTCCGGGCGGTGTTCCTGCCCAACTGACGTGGGCCGCTCAGGCCTCGGACAACATGCCGTTGCCCGTCTGGTGCGCCGCGGCCGCGAGCGCCTCCGGCGTGGCACCGTCCGCGAACAGCGACGCGCCCGCGGCGGCACGGGCCTTCGGCGGCCGCCCCCGGCGGCGGGGCGCGTTCTCCTCGTTCCCCTGCGCGGCGCTGGCCGCGTCGTCCGCCCGGGCGCCCTTGCGCGCTGGCCGCGGCAGCTGGATGCCGTCCAGCCGCGCGCTCAGCTCCGGGTTCTCCTCGGAGAAGACGCGCGCGTACGCCAGCGCCCGCTGCCCCTTCTGGAGCAGCGCCTCCTGGCTCTCCTGCAGCGCCTGCCGCGCGGCCTCCAGCGCTGCCTGGGCGCGCGCCAGGGCCTCCGCCTTCTCCCGCACCTGCTCGGCCGCGGCGTCCAGCACGTCGCCGTTCATGTCCGGAAAGCGAACCTCCGCCAGCTCCGTGGCGAACAGCTCGAGCAGCGCGCGCAGCGCCGGGGAAATGGGGTCGTTCTCGTTCGAGTCGAACATGGGCGGGCCTCCTGGCTCCTTGCGGGAAGGTGGCCCCTATCTGCCCAGATGTTCAGTGTCAGATCAAGAGGGTATGCTCGAACAGCCTCCGTGTGATCAATCCACGCGCACCAGCGCCACCTGCCGCAGGGCCTCGTCCGCGCCCACGTCCACGGACAGGTAGTGCCGGCCCACCCCGTCGAACGTCTCCGGAATCGCGCCGCCACCGCCGGAGATGAAGGCGGGGATGCCCGCGTTGGTGAACGAATAGTAGGAGTGGATGTGCCCGTAGAGCGTGAGGTCCACGCCCGCGCGCGCCATCTTCCCCACCAGCCCCGCCGCCTCGCCCCGGCTCGCGAAGCCTCCGCCGCGCAGGCCCACCGGGTCTTGCGGCGGCACGTGCATGGCCACCACGTGCGTGCCGTCGCGGCTGGACGCCAGCCAGCCTTCGAGCTGCTCCTCCACCGCCGGATCCAGCGTGCCGTTGCTGGAGTCCACCACCGAGAAGCGCACGCCCTTGAAGACGAAGCTCTGGCTGCCGCGGCCCACCAGCGCGTGGTACTCGGCCGCGTCGCGGGTGAACGTCTCGTGGTTGCCCAGCGTGGCGTACAGCGGCACCCGCGAGCCGGCCTCCAGCCGCTCCTGGAACTCCAACAGCTCCTCGCGCGTGCCCGACGACGTGAGGTCCCCGGCGAAGAGGATGAAGCGCGCCGCGTCGTCGCGCCGCATGCGCGCGTAGATGTCACCGACGCGCGGCAGGGCCTCCTGCACGTCCGCCAGCGCGAGGAAGCGGAAGGGCTCAGGGGACTCGGCGTCCGGCGGTGCCACGGACAGCCGCACCGACGTCCCCGCGCGCAGCGCCACGCGCCACACCTTCACCGTGGGCAGCGCCTGGGGCAGGGACTCCTGCGCCAGCGGCCCACCGGCCGCGTCCTCGGCCACCAGCACCGCGTCCGGCATCGCGTTGCGGACCATCACCAGCCAGTCCGAGGGCGCCTCCGCGCTCACGTCGATGCGGGCGGAGAAGGCCGGCGCGTTGCCCCACAGCACCAGCGTGCCCGGCGTCAGCTCGCGCACCGAGGCCAGCCCGTCCTCCACCACCAGCGTCAGGCCGCCTTGCTGCGCCTGCCCCACCTTCGAGTCCACGATGGCGCGGTTCTCCGCGGGCCGCATCCCGCAGCCCGCCGTCACCAGCGCCGCCAGCATCCAGCCCTTCACACCCCGGCGCATCACCGCGCACCTCCCAAGGCATAGAGCAACGACAGCCGGCCCACGAGCGCGCCGCCCACCTGCGCCTCGGCGGCGACACCCCACGTCTCCGTCAGCAGCGCCCGGCCCCGCAGGCCGAAGGCCCCAACGACGCCGCCGCCCCGGGAGCGGATGCCGCCCGCGAAGGAGTCCTTCCGGTGGTCGTAGTAGAGCATCGCCTCGCCCCGGAACGGTCCGCCCCGGCCCAGCCACACGCCATAGCCGAACGTGAAGAGGAGCTGCTCGTGCAGGTTCCCGTCGCTCACCGCGCCCGGGTAGGTATAGGTCTCCAGCGACGTGCCCAGGCTGACCTCCGCGAAGGAGCCGGCCATCGCCGGGCTGACGCGCGCCATGGCCAGGCGGCCCCGCAGAGCCACCTCGCCACTGACGACGGCGAAGCCCTCCGTGGGGTAGCGGTGGAACTGGCCGAACGCCTCCGCGTCCAGCGCGCTGCCATCCGTCCCCAGCAGCGAGCGCTCCGGCGCCCCCAGCAGCCGCCACGCGCCGCCCAGGCGAACCTGGGTGTTGCCCTCGGATGGAGCCACCCGCACGCCGCCCAGCAGGCGCAGGGATTCGAAGCGGGCCTGCGCCCCCACCGAGACGAAGTGGCGGTAGTCGAAGACCGCGTCATTCACGTACTGGTAGCCCACCTCCAACTCCAGCGGCGGCAGCACGGGCGGCGCCACCCCCGGCTCGAACGCCGTCGCCGTCACCGAATAGAGGTTGGCCAGCGCGGAGATGCCCAGCACGCTGAAGCCCGCCAGCGTCACCGCGTACAGCGGGGCGATGGTGCGCCGCGACGCCCCCGTGAGGGCAATGGGCACCCCGCCCAGCGCGATGAGCCCCAGGCCCGCGCCCTCCATCGCGAAGAGCCGCTTCGCCGTGTGCGTGTCCCCCGCCACCAGGGGCCCCAGCCCGTGGAACAGCAGCCCGGGCACCAGCGCCACCGGCACCGCCAGCGGCTGGAAGCCGGGGCGCGACGGCGGCGGGGAGGCGACGGCGGCGGGCGCCTGGAGGGGGGCGTCCTCGGAGCGCCCCTCCGCGCCAGGAGCCCGCTCACGGGCCAGCCCCGGTGTCGAGGTCAGCAGGACCACCATCAAGGACAGGGAGGCCCACCGCGAGCGCGGGGGGTGCTCGAACAGCATCGGCCCTGCCTCTCTCTCGACGTCGTTATGCGAAGGCCCAACCCCGCTTACACCTGAAAAACTTTGCATGGAGCGCAATCCGGAATCGGGATTTTCTCAGGAATGAAGGTATGCTGTCCCGCCGTGGCGGAAAACAGCCCCCAGCACTTCGGTAAATATGTCCTCCTCTCGAAGATTGCGGCGGGAGGTATGGCAGTCACCTACCGCGCCCGGATGACTGGAGCGGCGGGCGTCACCAAGCCCTGCGTCATCAAGCAGATTCTCCCGCACTTCGTCGACGACACGGACTTCGTCGAGATGTTCATCGGGGAGGCGCGCGTCGTGGCCAGCATGAGCCACAGCAACATCGCGCAGGTCTTCGACTTCGGAGAGGTGGACGGGCAGTACTTCATCGCCATGGAGCTGGTACACGGCCAGCCCCTGTCCAAGGTGCTGCGCCGCGCCCAGCGGATGGGCATGGGCTCCTTCCCGGAGCCCCTGGCGCTCCACGTGGCCAGCAAGCTGTGTGACGGCCTGGACTACGCGCACCGCCACATCGGCGAGGACGGCCAGCCCCTGGGGCTGGTGCACCGCGACGTGTCCCCGGACAACGTCCTCATCTCCTACGAGGGCGAGGTCAAGGTCATCGACTTCGGCATCGCCAAGGCGACGAGCGCGGTGGAGGCGAAGACGTCTCCCGGCACGCTGAAGGGCAAGTACCCGTACTTCTCCCCCGAGCAGGCGCAGGGCCGGCAGGACCTGGACGCGCGCACGGACGTGTACGCCGCGGGCGTCGTCCTCTACGAGATGGTGTGTGGCAGGCGGCCCTACGAAGGGGAGTTCGTCACCGTCCTGCCCCGCATCCTCATGGGGGACCACCAGCCGCCGTCCGCCCTCAACCCCACCCTCAGCGCGGAGCTGGAGACCCTCCTCTCCCACGCCATGGCGCTGGACCGCGAGGCGCGCTACCCGACGGCGAAGGACCTCAGCGAGTCGCTGGTGGAGCTGCTGTACCGCGACAACCCGCGCTTCACCCCCACCCTGCTGTCGCAGCTGATGGCCCACCTCTTCGCCGAGGAGCTGGCCGCCGAGGGCCGCAAGGTGGAGCTGTCCCCCGCCTTCCAGGAGCAGCTCGCCGCGTGGCAGACGGGGGCCACCGAGGCGTCCCAGGGCCGCGCGAGGCCCCTGTCCGGCGGCGGCGCCCCGCGGGGCTCCAGCCCCGGCCTGCGCAGCCGCCCCGGCAGCGACGGTGGACGGCCGGGCAGTGACAGCGGCCGCCCCGGCAGCGAGGGAGGGCGCCGCCCCACCGCGAGCGCCCCGGGCACGCGCCGGCCCACGAGCAGCGGCATCCGGCGGGTGACGAATCCCCAGCTCCCCCGCGCCGAGGCCAGCGCGCGGCGGACCTACACGTCCGAGCGCCCCGCGCCCGAGCTGGACGCGGAGCCGAGGACCGACGCGGGCGACGCGCCCGCCGACGGCGACGCGCCCACCACCCAGGCGCATCCCGCCGTGGGCACCTATGTCACGAACGGCTATCGCACCTCCGTGGACGAGGCCCGCGACGCGCTCGCGCGCGAGGAAGCCACGCGCGTGGCGCAGGGCCAGGAGAAGGCGCGCACCCTGACGATGCGCGTCTTCGTCGTCGCCGGGGTGCTGCTCTTCATCGGCGTGCTCTACAAGCTGGTCATCGCGCGCGAGTCGACGTTCGAGGACATGGACGCGACCACGACCACGCTCTGGCTCTCCTCCAAGCCGCCCGGCGCCTCCGTGCGGCTCAACGACCGGACGCTTCAAGGCGTCACGCCGATGATGGTCGAGGTGAAGCTCGGCGAAGCCAACACGCTGGTCCTGACGCTCCCCGGCCACCTGCCCTGGACCAAGCGCTTCACGCCCACCTCGAGCCTGGTGAAGCCCCTGACGGCGGAGCTGACGCGCGCCCCCGAGGCCGAGCCGCCCCCGCCACAGGCACCTCCGGCCCAGGCCGTCGCGCCGGCCGCCGGGGACGACGCCTCGGCAGAAGATGCCAACGCGCCCCCGGCCGAGGACGGCGAGAGCGCCACGCAGGTGGCGGCGGAGCAAGCCGCGCTCCCCGCGTCACGGCCGATGAACGAGGAGGACTACCCCACACGCATGCTGGTGCTGCGGCCCCGGTACAACGCGGCTCCGCTGGGCGAGTACCCCACCGCGAGCATCGAGCTGAACCCCGGCACGACGTACTCGGTGTGGACGCAGGGCAGCGCCGCGCTGGCCGAGGGCCGGGGCGCCGCGTCCGGCACGCTGGCCTACTTCATCGAGGGCGACGCGCCGGTGGACAGCAGCTTCGGGCTGCTCGGCGCGTCGATGCGCACCATCAAGGGTGCCCGGAAGCTCCACGTCTTCGCGCTGGACGACAACGGCCCGGACGACAACAGCGGCACGGTGCGCATCAACGTCCGTCAGTCCGCCTACGTCCCGCCGCGCGCGTTCAACTTCGACGCGAAGGAGAACGCGCTGCAATTGAAACCCGAGCACCAGCTGGTGCTGCGCGGCCTCAACCCCGCCTCCACCTACCTGCTCACCGTGCGCGACGACTTCGCGGAGCTGCGCCCGGGTCCCCAGGGCCGCGTGCGCCAGGTCCTGTGCGTGGAGCGCGGCCCGGAGCCTGCCTCCGTGCGCGCCACCCACCGCATCCTCCAGACCGGCAAGCGCTACCAGCTGACGGGCGCCGAGGACCTGCGCTGCACCTTCCCGGACACGCAGGTGAGCGACAACCAGGGCGCCTTCGAGGTGGACATCGTCGACGTGACGGACATGTCCCGCAAGGAGCGCGCCGAGGCGCTGAAGGGCGCGCGCCGCTCGGAGCGGTAGCGGCCACGCGGGCGAGCCACCTGCCCAGGGTCTGGCAGGCTGGTGGCCCGGCGCGACAAGGACGGGAAAGACGCGTGAGCGCGGGGCCCACGCGTCTCTCCAGCGGACGGGACTCAGATGTCCAGGTTCTGCACGTCCAGGGCGTTGCGCTCGATGAACTCGCGGCGCGGCTCCACCGCCTCGCCCATCAGCAGCGAGAAGATTTCGTCGCTCTCCACCGCGTCCTCCACCCGCACCTGGAGCAGCGTGCGCGTGGCCGGGTTCATCGTCGTCTCCCAGAGCTGCTCCGGGTTCATCTCGCCCAGCCCCTTGTAGCGCTGCAGGCCCAGGCCCCGCTGCGCGTCCTTGCGCACGGCGGCGAGCACCTCCTGCACCGAGAAGACGGTCACCTCACCGGCGTCCACGCGGACCTTGTACGGCGGCTTGCCCAGCGCCGTGAAGGCGTCGCGCAGCGCCGCCAGCTCCACGTACTCCGGCGACGACAGGAAGGCGTGGTCGAACACCGTCTCCCGCATGGCGCCGTTCACGTCGGAGTGGAACACCAGCTTCCTCGTGTCGTGCTCGGCGTCCTGCACCACCTCGTGGCGCACCCGGCCCAGCACGTCCGGCATGCGGCGCTCGAAGGTCTCGTAGGCCGCCTTCACCGCCGCCTCCAGGGCCGCCTCGTCCGTCAGCGCCTCCGCCGACAGCCGCGCGCCCTGCACCAGCGCGTCCACCACCCGCGCGTCACGGCGCTTGGCCTGCTTCTCCAGGCGCTCCTCGTACGTAATCACCTTCTCCAGCAGCGCCTTCAGCTCCGCGCCGCCCAGCTCGCCCGCGGGCGTCAGCACGCGCGAGTGCTCCGAGGCAATCTTGAGCAGGTACTCGTTGAGCGCGTGCTCGTCCTTGACGTACTGGTCCTTCTTATTGCGCGTGACTTTGTAGAGCGGCGGCTGCGCGATGTAGAGGTAGCCCTTCTGGAGCAGCTCCGGCATCTGCCGGAAGAAGAAGGTGAGCAGCAGCGTGCGGATGTGGCTGCCGTCCACGTCGGCGTCCGTCATCAGGATGATGCGGTGGTAGCGCGCCTTCTCCGGGTCGTAGTCCTCCGCGCCGATGCCCGTGCCGAGCGCCGTGATGAGGGTCACGATTTCGGCGCTGGTGAGCATCTTCTCGAAGCGGGCCTTCTCCACGTTGAGGATCTTGCCGCGCAGCGGAAGGATGGCCTGGTTGCGCCGGTCGCGGCCCTGCTTGGCGGAGCCGCCTGCGGAGTCACCCTCCACGATGTAGAGCTCGCTCTCGTTCGGGTCGCGGCTCTGACAGTCCGCCAGCTTGCCGGGGAGCCCGCCGCCGTCCAGCACGCCCTTGCGGCGCACCGTCTCGCGCGCCTTGCGCGCGGCCAGCCGCGCCCGGCAGGCGTCGCCAATCTTCGCCACGACCTTCTTGGCGACCCCCGGCGTCTCTTCCAGGAAGGAGCCGAGCTGGTCGTTCACCATCTGCTCGACCAGGCCCTTCACCTCGCTGTTGCCCAGCTTCGTCTTCGTCTGCCCCTCGAACTGGGGGTTGGTCAGCTTGACGGAGATGACCGCGGACAGGCCTTCGCGCGCGTCCTCGCCGGTGGGCGTCTCCTTGAGGTCCTTCCAGAGGCCGCCCTTCTCCGCGTAGCTGTTGAGCGTGCGCGTCAGCGCCGCCTTGAAGCCGGAGAGGTGGCTACCCCCCTCGTGGGTGTTGATGTTGTTCGCGAAGGTGTAGATGCGCTCGTCGTAGCCGTCATTCCACTGCATCGCGATTTCGAGCGTGACGCCCTCGCGCTCCGCCTTGAAGGCGATGGGCTTGTCGTGGAGCGTCTGCTTCGACTTGTTGAGGTACTCCACGAACGAGGAGATGCCTCCGTCGAACTTGAAGTCGTGCTCCTTGTTCGTGCGCTCGTCGCGGACGACGATGTGCAGGCCCGCGTTGAGGAAGGCCAGCTCACGCAGGCGCTGGCTGAGCGTCTCGAAGTTGAACTCCACCAGCTCCATCACGGTGGGGTCCGGCTTGAAGGCGATGTACGTCCCGCGCTTGTCGGTGGTGCCCACCTCGCGCGGCGGCGTATCCGGGATGCCCTGCGCGTACGACTGCTCGTAGACCTTGCCGTTGCGGTGGTGGACGCGGACGCGGAACCACTCCGAGAGGAAGTTGACGCAGGTGACGCCCACGCCGTGGAGGCCACCGGACACCTTGTAGGCGCCGTTGCCGAACTTGCTGCCGGCGTGCAGCTCCGTGAGGACGACCTCCAGGGTGTCCTTGCCGGGGAACTTGGGGTGGGGACCCACGGGGATGCCGCGCCCGTTGTCCTGCACGCTCAAGGAGCCATCCACGTGGATGACGACCTCGATGTCGGTGCAGTACCCAGCGAGCGACTCGTCCACCGCGTTGTCGACGACCTCGTACACGAGCTTGTGGAGCCCGTAGGCCATCGTGTCGCCGATGTACATGCCGGGACGCTTCCGGACCGCCTCGCGGCCCTCGAGCTTGGTGATGCTGTCCGTCCCATACTCCACGGGCGGCGGGGCAACCGCCGGGCCGGTAGCGGGGGTCTTTTCCATGTGAAACTGTCCTTGGGAAAAGGAGCCTTGCAACAGGTCCGTGCGTACCACTTCAAGGCACGTCGAACAAGGTTAACGAGGACTCGCAAGGCTGCGTAAACATTCGTGAAATCCGCCCGGCCGCCCGCTTGGGAGGCGCCCCCCGCGCAAGGGGGGTTCAGGCGTCGAAACGGGGCGGCGGGAGGCGGTCCTCCAGCGCCGCGATCAACTCCTCGAAAACAGCCTTGCGGGCAAAGAGATGCCGGGTGACGAGCACCCGGCCCTCCTCCTTGAGGAACAGGGCGAGCACGCCCCCCTTGCGGCCAATCCGGCGCACGGAGTCAATCTGCCCCCAGTGCAGGTCCAGCTCCCGCGGGCTGAAGGGCCGGGCCACGCGCACGCCCCGCGCGTCCAGCGTGACGCCCCAGCCGGAGCGGGGCCGCAGCCGGTGGAAGGACACCAGGAAGGCCAACATCAGGCCCGCGGAGACACCGGCGCGGGCCATGGCCTGGACGCCGCCCTCGGCGCGGGCATCGGCCAGGGCCCAGGCCGTCAGGACGGCCAGCGCGCACGCCCCCGCGAAGAGGGCGATGCGGGTGGCTCGGGGGTCGAAGGCATAGAAGCGCGGGCTGCTCATGGGTGTGCCCCTGCACCCTAATCCTCCCGGCGCGCGGGTGCGCGGTTTTGAGCGCCGCGTGTGTTCTCCGGCGGGCGGAGCGTGCCCTACGCTTCGCCGTCCCATGACGAATGCCGACCTGAGCGCGCGCCTGCTGACGAACGTCATCGCCTTCAAGCACCTCCAGCGGGAGCGGAGCACGCTGCGCCACCTGGGCCTGCCGGGCGTGGACGCCTTCTGCCTGCCGGAGTCCCCGGAGCGCCTGCGCTTCCAGCAGGCGTACTTCCACGACGCCGGGGCGCTCGCCGCCGCCCTCCCCGCCCTGGAGGACTTCTTCCGGGGCCTGGGCGTCACCGCCTGGCGCGTCGCGGTGCTGCCCGGAGACGCGGAGGGCCGGCGGGTGCTGGCGGGCGCAGGCTTCCAGCCCGACGCCGTCCTGATGGACGCCATGGGTCTGGCGCTGGAGGACGTGCCGGACACCCCGCCCGACCAGCCCCTGGAGGCGTCGGAGACGCAGGACGACATGGTCGCCATCAACAAGCGCACGTGGAGCCAGATGGCCGACCAGCTCGACGTCTGGACGCGGCCGCCGCGGCTGCCCGTGTACACGCTGGTGGCGAAGGAGGCCGGCGTCCCCCTGGCCTGTGGCATGGCCCGGGACGTGGGCGACACCGCCGGCATCTACATGGTCGCCACGGTGCCCGAGGCCCGGGGCCGGGGCCTGGCGGCCCAGGTGATGCGCGGGCTGCACCACCACGCGCGGGCGCGGGGGATGAAGGCCGCGGTGCTCCAGGCGACGCCCGAGGCCAAGCCGCTGTACCAGCGCCTGGGCTACCGGGACCTGGGCGCGTGGGAGAACTGGGGCCGCCCGGGCGCCTGAGCCCGCGGATGGCCACCGGCGCCCATCACCGCCGCCCAGGGACGTCCTATTCCCAGGCCCCGGCGCGAGCGCCAGGGCCGTGGAGCCCACCCACAGGGGGCGCGGCTCAGCGCAGCGCCTCCAGCTCCGACAGGGCGGCGAGCACCTGGGCCGGCTGGTGAAGCTCCAGCAGCCGGTCCGCCAGCCCGTAGGCGGCCAGCCGCGCCACGTGCGCCAGCCGCACCAGCCGGGCGCTGCCGTGCCCGCCGTCGAGCGCCGCCACCACCAGCCGCAGGGGCTGGCCGTCCGGAGTGTCCCCCTTCAAGGGCTTCGCCAGCGTCACCAGGGCCGCGGTGGGCGCCGCGCCGGGCATGGAGACATGCGGCACCGCCACCCCCGCGCCCACCGCGCACGAGGACTCCTCGCCGCGCTCCCGCAGGCCCTTCACCAGCAGCGCCGCGTCCACGCCGGGCCGGGCCGCCGCCAGGCGCTCGGCCACCACGTCCAGCACGTCGTCCCAGTCCGCGCAGGACAGCTGGAGCACCACCCGCTCCGGCGCCAGGAGCGGCGCCAGCGGGGGCACGGGCGCGTCCGCCCGCGCGCCGCGCACGGGGAACTCCGCGTCGAGGAAGTCGCGCACCCGCGCGAGCTGCGCCCCGGACAGGCGCCGGCGGGCAATCTCCAGGAAGAGCGCCCCGGCGCCCGGTACCTCCTCCAGGTAGCCCGCGACGTAGGGGCTCACGCGGTTGGCGACGTCCATGAGCAGCGCGGGCGGGACGTCCAGCTCGCGGGCAATGGCGGACAGGCGCTCGGGCGTGGGCGCCGCGTCCACGCCGTTCTCCACGCGGCTGAGGTAGGCGCTGGACACGCCGATGCGGCGGGCCAGGTCCCTCAGGGACAGGCCCGCGTCCACGCGCAGCAGCCGAAGGGTGGCTCCCAGGTGCATCAGCTCCTCACGGGCAGTGCGCGGGCCGCGTGGGCCTCCGCGCCAACGGCTTCCGAGGTGGCCTCCGCCGCCGGCTCCGGCGTCGCGTCGCACACCACCAACATCGAGCCCGGCACGTCGCGCACGATGCGCTCGCGCTGCAGGCCGAACACCTTGTCCTCCAGGCCCCACTGCGCGCCCATGCCCACGATGACCAGGTCATAGCCGCGGCGCGACTCCTCCAGCGCGGCCTCGTCCGGCGCGGCGCTGCGCACCGCCTTCAGCGTCACCCCGCCCTCCGACTCCGGGAACAGCGCATCCACCTGCGCCTGGGCCGCGCCATGGCCGTCCCCGTCCGACGTCACGTGCAGCACCGTCACCTCCGCGCCGGACTGCCGCATCAGCCGCCGGGCCAGCGCCAGGGCCGCGCGGTCATGCTGGCTGCCGACGAAGGGCACCAGCACGCGCCGCACGTCGTCCGCCAGGCCGCGGTCCACCAGCACCGCCACCGGGCCACACGCCTCCTGCATCACCTGGCGCACCGTGCCCCCCAGCACCGTCTGGCTGAAGAGCGGCTTGTGCCAACCCAGCAGCACCAGGTCCGCGCGCCGGGCCTTCGCCGTGCGGCAGATGTCCTGCGCGGGCTCGGCGGAGACGAAGGACAGCGGCCGCACGGAGAGCCCCAGGCTCTCGGCCCGCCTCAGCAGCGGCGCCGCGCGTCCCCTCGTTGCCTGCCCCCTCGCCTTGGGAGCAGGGACCGGGCGCGGGTCAGGGGAACGGCGTTTCGTCGAGGAAGCGGCGGAGCACGTTGCCGGTGATGCGGGC
>Ga0182745_1001400_pt1 | contig 23376 bp, 19 predicted proteins | sample eDN3rd30CKraftBY_FD_128523 | JGI IMG/M metagenome (GOLD analysis project Ga0182745, IMG submission 128523) | Enriched backyard soil microbial communities from Emeryville, California, USA - eDNA 3rd pass 30_C Kraft BY (version 2) (version 2) | ecosystem: Environmental > Terrestrial > Soil >... | reverse complement strand
TCATCTCCAGGTCCAACCAGACCAGGCGCTGCTCACGCGAAATCATGCGGCGGACCCTACCAGCCCCCGCGTGCGCGCGGGGCGCTCATCGCTCCACGTCCGTGCGGACCTCCACGTCCGACGCGAGCGTCCGGTGCACCGGGCAGCGGTCCGCGATGGCCAGCAGCCGCGCGCGCTGCGCCTCCGTCAGCGGCCCCTCCAGCCTCACCGTGCGTCGCAGCGCGTCCATCTTCCCGTCCTTCGTCTCGCACTCCTCGCACGCCTTCACATGCACCTTCTGGTGGCTCATCCGCACGTGGACGTGCTCCAGCGGCCAGCCCTTGCGCGCCGCATAGAGGCGCAGCGTCATCGCGGTGCACGCGCCCAGCGCGGCCGACAGCAGGCCATAGGGCGTGGGGCCGGTGTCCTCTCCACCCACGGACATCGGCTCGTCCGCGCGCAGCCGGTGCCCGCCCACGCGGATGTCCTGGGCGAAGCGGCCCTCCCCCGCCTCGTGGACCTCCACGACGCCCGGGGGCAGGGCGGCCTCGCGCTCCCGCACCGGCGCCACCTGCCGCGCGGCCCACGGGCCCAGGATGTCCGCGGCGAAGCCCGCGTCCGCGTCATGGGACAGGAAGTGGTCCGCGCCCTCCAGGAACATCACGCTCGCCGGGCGGCGGGACAGGGCCGCCCAGCGCCGGGCGTGCTCGGGCGCCACGTACCGGTCCCCCAGGGCTTGCAGCGCCAGCACCGCGCCCGGGAAGGCGCCCAGGGCCTGCCGCAGCGCCGCCTCGTCGATGTCCCGCAGGAAGCCGCGCGTGAGGCACAGCCGGCCCGGCCCGAAGTCCACCTCGCCCTCGCCCGCCGCGGCGGACAGCCGCTCACGCAGGGGCGCGCTCCCCACCGGGGCGTTGACGAGCGCCAGCGCCGCCACCTCTGGCAGCCGGGGCAGCGCCGCGGCCGCCGCCGTGCCGCCCAGGCTGTGGCCCACCAGCAGCCGGGCCGGCGGGTAGCGCTCGCGCAGCCACGCCGCCGCGGACACCACCGCGTCCACCGAGGGCACCGTGTCCGGCCGCGCGCCCACCCCGGGCGCCGAGGTGAAGTCCACCCGCAGCACCGCGAGGCCCCGGACCACCAGCGCGTGCGCCAGCCGCGAGGGGCCGGGCGAGGGCCCCAGGCACGCGAAGCAGCCCAGCAGCACGGCGCTGGCCACGGGCCTGCCCGGCGGCAGGTCCAGCCTCGCCGTCACCTCCGCGCCGTCCTCGCCCCGCAGCGCCACGTCACGCGTGCCCATGGCTCACAGCTCCACCTCGCACTCGGCCGACCAGAGCCCGTCCGGGCCCCGCCACACGCGGGTGTCCACCAGCGACACGCCCCGCACGTCCCGCGCGGAGGCGTGGCGCTCGCGGTCCAGGGGCTCTCCAAAGGCATGGCCGAAGAGGCGCGTGCCGTCCATGCGCACCGCGAAGCAGTGGAAGGTCACCCGGCGCGACGCCATCTTCTGGACGATGGCGCGCAGCCAGTCCGCCAGCAGCCGGTCCGTGTCCGGCGCATCACACACCAGCTCCACCTCCTCGCGCACCTCCACCGCCGCGGGGTCCACCACCAGCGCGCACAGCGCCACCGCGGCCTGCTCGAAGGCCTCCTCCAGGGAGCGCCCCAGGCCGCGCACCACCTGCTCCGAGCCGCGCCGCAGGTGCTCCCAGCGGACCGCCGCGCCCGGCGCCGCCACGACTCCAGACGTGTCCAGGCCCGGGTTCATGCGCGCGCCTCCGTCCCCGCCTCACCGAGGAAGCGCCGGAACCACCCCGCCGCCAGGCGCGACACCTGCTCCAGCGCGCCGGGCTCCTCGAAGAGATGCGTGGCCCCCCGGATGATTTGGATGTCCTTGAGCCCCTCCAGCCGCGCGAGGGCCGTCTCGTTCAGCTCCAGCACGCCCATGTCCTGCCCGCCCACCAGCAGCAGCGTGGGGGCCTGGACCCGGTGCAGCACCGGGCCGGCCAGGTCGGGCCGCCCGCCGCGCGACACCACCGCGTGGATGCGGCTCGGCTGGAGGGCCGCCGCGACGAGCGCCGCCGCGGCGCCCGTGCTGGAGCCGAAGTAGCCCATGCGCAGCGCCGCCAGCTCTGGCTGCCTGCTCGCCCAGTCCGTCACCGCCGCCAGCCGCCGCGCGAGGAAGGGGATGTCGAAGCGCAGCTCGCCGGTGCTCGCGTCCTCCGCCTCCTCGGCCTCATCGAGCAGGTCGAACAGCAGCGTGGCCAACCCCTGGGCGCGCAGCTCCCGGGCCACGGCGCGGTTGCGGGGGCTGAAGCGGCTGCTGCCGCTGCCGTGTGCGAAGATGACCAGGCCGCGCGCCCCCTCCGGCACGCCCAGGCTGCCCCCCAGCGCCACGCCGCCCACCTGGACCTTCACCTCCCGGACGTCCGGGTCCCTGCTGATTCCCTGCCCCATGTCGCGTTGCCTCCGTGTCTCGGCTCACATCCAGAAGCCGCCCCGGTCCGTGGACTCGAGGACCTCGCGCGGCTGCTCCGGCTCCCGGGCGCGGACGAGCAGCTGCCGCAGCTCCGCGTCCGGCAGCGGCCGGAAGTCGTCATAGGCCTCCGCCACGGTGCGCATGCCGGGCAGCACCTCCACGCACTGCACGCCATCCGCCGCGGGCCGCACGCGGGCCAGTCCTCGCGGCGTGCCCACCGGGACGCCCAGCACCAGCCGGGCCGGGCGCTGCCGCCGCAGCGTCTGGAGCGCGGCCAGGGCCGTGACGCCCGACACCAGCCCGTCATCCACCAGCAGCACCGTGCAGCCGCCGACGGCGGGCTCCGGCGTGCCCCGCAGGCGCTGGACCCGGTCGTCCACCTCCCGCGCCTCCGCCTGCGCCAGGCTCCGGGCCTCTACCTCGGGCATGCCCACCTCCCGGAGCGCCTCCAGGTCCAGGTAGATGCCGCCGCCCTCCGACACCGCGCCCAGCGCCACCTTGCGGCCTCGCCCGTCGATGCGCCGCGACACCCAGACGTCCAGGGGCGCCTCCAGCGCGTGCGCGACCTCGTACGCCACCCGGAGCCCGCCCCGGGCCACGCCCAGCACGAGCACCGACTCCCCCCGGTAGGGCAACAGCCGCGCCGCCAGCCTGCGCCCCGCATCCGCTCGGTCCCGAAACCGCATCGCGTCCGTCCTCCACCTCACACAAGGAAGTCACGCCCCTCCCGGATGGCGGCGGAGGGCCAGGCGGGGGCCGTCCTGGCCGGGGGCTCCTGGGGGGACCCCCGGGGACGCACCGCCCGCCCGGCAGGCGCGCTAGGGTGCGGCCCATGGACCCTGTCCTCCTTGTTGGCACGGCGAGCCCGCACCTGGGGCGCGCGCTCGGGCAAGCCCTGGGCGTGGCGCCCACGGACTGCCACTTCGAGCGCTTCCCCGATGGAGAGATGCACGTCGAGGTGCCCGAGAGCGTGCGCGGCCGCACCGTGGTGCTGGTGCAGTCCACGACGCCGCCCGCGGGAGAGCACCTGCTGGAGCTGCTGCTGATGGCGGACGCGTGCTGGCGGATGGGGGCCGCGCGGCTGGAGGCCGTGGTGCCCTACCTGGGCTATGCGCGGCAGGACCGGCGCGCCAGGCCCGGAGAGCCCCTGGGCGGCCGGCTGGTGGCAGACCTGCTGTCCCAGGGCCGCTTCGCGCGGGTGCTGGTGACGGACATGCACAGCCCCGCCCTGGAGGGCTGCTTCGGCGCGCCGCTGGAGCACCTCACGGCGCTGCCCCTGCTGGCGGACGCGCTGCGCCCGCACGTCACGGACACCTCCGTGGTGGTGGCGCCGGACCTGGGCGCGGTGAAGCGCGCGGAGGCCCTGGCCCGGCTGCTGAACCGGCCCTGGGCCGTCATCCACAAGGTGCGGCTGAGCGGCGACGAGGTCCACGCCAGCGGGCTGATGGGCGAGGTGCGCGGCCTGCGCCCCATCCTGGTGGACGACATGGTGTCCACCGGCGGCACACTGGCCGCCGCCGCGGGCACGCTGCGGGACGCCGGCTGTGTGGAGGACTTCACGGTGGTGACGACGCATGCCCTGCTGGTGGGCCCCGCCGTGGAGCGGCTGCGCAACCTGCCGCTGACCCGGCTGGTCAGCACCGACAGCGTGGAGCCCGTCGAGGGGCTGCCGTTCCGCCACCAGGTGGTGACGCTCGCGCCGCTGGTGGCCCGGGCGCTGCGGCCCTGAGGGCGCGCCATTCTCCCGCCCAGGCCCATGGAGTCGGTTAGGCTCCCGGCACCATGTCCGACACGCTGCTCACGAAGCTCGATTCGGGGGTCCTCACCCTCACCTTCAACCGGCCCGAGAAGAAGAACGCCTTCACGCATGCCATGTACGAGGCGGCCACCGCCGCGTTGAAGGGCGCGGAGGGCAACGCGGACGTCCGCGTGGTGCTGCTCACCGGCGCGGGCAGCGTCTTCACGGCCGGCAACGACATTGGCGACTTCATGGAGCACCCGCCCGCGGGCGAGGACAGCGCCGTGTTCCGCTTCCTGCGCGCGCTGGTGGACGCCGACACGCCGGTGATGGCGGCGGTGGACGGGCCGGCGGTGGGCATCGGCACCACCATGCTGCTGCACTGTGACTACGTGGTGGCGAGCGAGCGCGCGCGCTTCCACATGCCCTTCGTCCAGCTGGGGCTGTGCGCGGAGGGCGCCAGCAGCCTGCTCATCCCGAGGACGGCGGGCTTCGCGCTGGCCAGCGAGCTGCTGCTCTTCGGCGAGCCCTTCGACGCGGCCACGGCGCTGCGCGCGGGCCTCATCAACAAGGTGGTGCCGGACACGAGCCTCCACGAGGTGGCCACCGAGCGCGCCACCACCCTGGCCTCCCGCCCGGCCGAGGCGGTGCGCGTGACGAAGCGGCTGATGCGCGAGCCGCTGCGCGCCCAGGTCCGCGAGACGCTGACCCGCGAGGGCGGCGAGTTCATCCAGCGCCTCCAGTCCACCGAGGCGCAGGAGGCCTTCATGGCCTTCATGTCCCGCGGCCGGAAGTAGGGCCCCGGACAGGACACAGGGCCCGGGCGCGGTGAGGCGCTCCGGGCCCGCGCTCAACCCGCGAGCACCGCGGCGACCTCGTCGCGTATCGCCCGCCCCACGGGCTCGAAGACCGCGTGCTGGTCCAGCACGTCGAGCGCGGCGCTGACCTTGTCCGTCGTCTCCCGGAGGTACTTCTCCAGCGAGGCGGTGGGGACGTCCTGGAGCGCGGGAATCAACTTCCGGGTGAGCAGGATGTCCTGACTGAAGGCAAAGCAGCCGTGAAACACGAACGGCAGCGTGCGGTTCGCCTTGACCACCGGCGAGACGACCACGAGGTGGGCGTTGGCGCAGAGCGGGAAGAGGTCGATGAGGGTGCTGAGCGTGTTGTGCCCCGTCTCATGCGCGAGCGACTGCGCGGCCATATAGGTCCGGCGAGGACTGCTGAGGACGAGCCCTCGAAACCCGTGGATGCTGTAGTTGTGGGGCAACAGGCCCCGGTCCCTGAGCGGCAGCAGCAGCCGCAAGGATTGGCTGAGGTGGGCCCAGGCCTCGGGCCAGTAGCGCCTCAACAGCTCGGCGCCCGACGTCATCCCCTCCTCGAACGCGGCGTATTCGGGGCCGCTCGCGGTGTGGAGCTCGTTGGAGATGTTCTGGACGTGCCAGCGCGTGGGCGCGGGCAGCAGGTGAGGCCCCGTACCGAGCAGCCGAGGGACCGCCTGGACCTGGAAGCCAGGGAGCCGAGCGCCAGCGTGGACCTCACGAACGCCATCCGTGGTGACCACCGACCAGCCCCCCTGGCCGACGCGGACGTGGAGCTCCGGAACGGGCTCGTCCGGAACCAGCCGCACGCCCGCGCGGCGCATCGAAAAGGCCCCATCCGCGTCTGGCGCCAGGCGGAGCGTGAGCGGCGCGCCCCCGCGCCGGGCCAGCTCCGGCAGGAGCGTGGCGGCCAGCTGTACCGCCATGGACGCGCCCGTCCCCCGCGAGGCCTCGGCCACCGCGACCCAGCTCGTCAGCTCCGGCTCCGTGCAGAGCACCTCCAGCGCCGCGTCCTCCTGGCCCAGCAGCGCCTCCGCGCAGCATCGGTAGAGGCGCTGGTCCTCGGCACTGGCCGAGCTGTCGAGGAGCGCCAACGCCTTCAGCAAGCGGCGGAGGTTGCGGCGGGCCAGGAGCGCGGACAGCCTCCCCTGCGCGCCCCCCGTGGGGGGCAACAGGAAGCCGCTCGTGGGAGGGGGCGGCGCGGACGCCATGAAGGCCCTCACGCGCGCCATGTCGATGCGCAGCGGTTCCACGGCGCGCGCCTCACTGTCGCCTCTGCTCAACGCTTCATCCATACCGGTTCCCCCACGAGCCAATCCCTGCTCACAGCAAGCCCTTCTCGATGAGCGGGCCCCTCATCCGCTCCAGCCACCCGGGCGATACGCCGGCGAGCATGGACGTCACCCAGGCAGGCGGTGAGCGCGTCGCCTGGAGCAGGACGGCCGCCACGGCATGAGACAACCTGCCGCTGATGTAACGGCCACCGTGGCAGGCGTGGACGAAGGGCTGCTCGGGCTTGTCTTCGGCGTCCCGGAGCGGGCGCGCGGCGTCCAGCACACACAGGGAGCCGCGCTCGGTGACGCGGATGAGCGGCGTCCTCACCTGGAAGCCGAGCACCGGGGCATGGACTCGCGTCTTGAGCAACATGCCCGCGAGCTCGTGCTGGAGCGCACACGACGCGGCGGCATCTCCCTGGAGCTGCTCGCTCGCCCAGTCATAGAACGCCTCGGCCATGCTGACGCCGGCCCGCCGTCCGATGCCATCGACCTCGCGCAGGTGGCGCGAGGCCAGGAACCCATCGAGCACCGCGCCCTCTTCACCCGTCCGGGCGGCGAGCGCGGCGAGCGTCTTCGGGAAGCCCGGACGGAGGCCCATCCCCCCCAGGTCCCCGGTCTCGATGCCACGGCGCACGGCGCTCCCGAGCCGGTCGAGCTCATCCAGGTTGGTGTTCGACAACGCCTGACGCGTTGCCTCGTCCAGGCCCGACCAGTCCTGTCGCCGCAGGCGCTCACGCGCGGCCCTGTCGAAGATGAGCCGGCTGAACGACGCATCCAAGCTGCTCAGCGCATCCATTGCTCGACGAGCCCCCTGAGCCGGTGGACGTTGGGCATCGCCTTGGGCACCAGCACGCCCTCCTGGCTGTAGGCGGGGTCCTCGTAGGTGACCCCCACCAGGGACGGGCAGCGCTCCAGCAACAACTCACAAAGCGCGAGCTGCTCATCGAGCAGGACGCCGTGGTGCAGGTCGAGGAACTTGTTCCGGGCGATGGCGCACCCCGACAGGTGCAACTCGCGGCAACGCTCCAGCGGCAACCGGTCCAGGTCCCCGAAGAGCGCCTCCCCGCGGTGGCCCCGCAGCCATCGATAGGACAGCAGATGGCCGACATCCAGGGTGACGGCCACGTCCGCGGCGTCCGCCAACCGCCGGAAGTAATCATAGGCATCCAGCTCCCCCACGATGACCATGAAGCCATCACTGAAGCCCGGGAACTCGATGTGGAGCGGCGCGGCGAGCTGCGCCCGCGCCTCGCGGACGTTCGCGATGGTCCGCGCCAGGGCCTCCTCGGTGAGGAAGGGCGGCAGCGGATACGGCATGGGAATGCCATGCTGGGACCAGATGCCAATGTCCTCCACGACCCACTGGAAGCCATAGCGCGCGTGCAGCGCGTTGGTGAACCGGTACACGGCCTGCCGGTCATACGCGTGGGATGCCGCCAGGTTGAGCGTCGTCTGGTGCAGGACGAGCGGCGTTCCAGCGGGCACCAGGGCCACGAGCCGGTCATAGGCAGGCACGTAGAGGCTGGCGTCCATGGCGGCGGGACCGCGCGGCTGGAAGGAGAACATCAGGTACGAGAACTCCGCCCCATACCTCCGGAGAAAGCCCTCCACCTTCCTGGAGGGCCCTCCCACCTGGGAATCGAACCCCACGACCGTCCCACCCGCCCATGGCATGTCCATGCCCACGCCCAGCCCCAGGCGGGAAGGCGCCGCTGCGCGCATCGGAACAGGCATTGCGACCGCTCCTCTCTCAAGCAAACACGTGCGGGACCGCGCTGGGAGAAACAGCGTCCGCTTGCGCCAGCCCCAGGTCCGCCATGACCAGGCGCTCCATCACCATTCGCCCGCGCGGCGTGCGGGCGCGCAGCGAGTGGGTCCCAGGCTCGTACTGGACGTCGTCGATGAGCCGGTAGGTCAGCGCCCAGCGCAGGTCGACCAGCCGGGGCCCCTCCCGCAGCACCCACGGGTGGAGTCGCAGGCCCGGAACCCCCTCGGCGCTGAGACGCCCTCCCTGCCGGAAGCGCGGGTGCCTGTCCGCGTTCTTCTCCGGAAGGACCGTCTCCATCACCCGCGACAGCCACCGCGAGCGCTCGCTCCAGTCCCCTCCCGAGAGGAACTGGTATGGCGCGCCCACCCGTCCACCGAGGTAGGAGAAGTCCTCGTTCGCCTGGAGCGGCGCGTCCTCGGACGTCACCAGCCCGTACGCCTCCGGCGCGGCCGCCAGGCGCGTCCCGGGCTCGACGGCGAGCATCTGCATCACGTCGACGCCAATCTTCCGTGCGTTGGCCACCAGGAAGGCCCGCGACGCCTCGGCCTCCTCGGGCGACTCGTCGAAGAGCCCTCCCATGATGGAGAAGCGCAGGTCGATTCCGACCTGGTGCAGGTTGTCGATGATGCGTTGGTAGAGGCTGGCATCAACGCCCTTGTCCATGCGGTCGAGCAGGCGCTGCGAGTTCGTCTCGTACCCCACGCTCATCAACCGACACCCGGCGTCGGCCAGCTCCTGGCAGAACTCCAGGCTCGCCAGCTCACGCTCCAGCCGGTTCCGGGATGACCACTGGAACGTGTAGCCCCGGGCGGCCAGCAGCCGCACGGCCTTGAGCACCAACCGGAGGTTGCAGTTCTCGTCGACGAACATCACCCAGCGCGCGCCGGTGGCGTCCAGCCCCGCCGCGCAGTGGTCCGCGAGCTGCGCGGGCGTGAGCTGCTGGTAGCCGCCATTCAAGGAGCGGTTCCCATAGGAGCAGAACACGCACCGCCCCCAGTAGCACCCGATGCAGCTGATGACCGGGAGCTGAGGCTCGTCCGCCCAGTACCGATGAAACGGCAGCCCCTCGAAATCGGGAGGAGGGTTGTCGTGGAGATGGTGCTTGAGCGCCGGCTCACCTCCGGAGGCGGTCAGGGCGCCGGGCACGGTGAAGGCGCGCCCCTCCTGCGCATCCAGCCGCCGGACCAGCTCGAGCAGCGTCCGCTCACCCGCGCCGGTACAGAGCGCGTCGACCAGCTCGAAGATGCGCGGCTGCTTCGCCAGCTCCGCGCCCCGCATCATGACCTGCTGTCCCCCGAGGATGACGTAGGTCTCGGGGCTCAGCGAGCGCACCTGCCGCGCGATCCGCAGCGCCGGGCCGAGCTGGCTGAAGTACGCCACGGAGATGCCCACCACCCGGGGGGCGTGCGCCTTCAGCGCTTCCGCCACCAGCTCCTCGTGCAAGCGGGCGGGGAGGTCGTCCAGCGGCGCGGGCCGCCACGCCTGCTCCAGCAGCGCGTCCAGCCGCCGATGCCGGATGGTGAGCAGGGACCTGCGAAGAGGCTCCTCGATGAAGGAGCGGAGCAGCTGATGCGCCACCGCGATGGGGAAGCCCGTCTTCGCCTTGTCGAAGAGCGTCGCGTGCAGCGTCGCCCCCTGCGCTTCCATGAACCGGGCCAGCAGGTGCCGGTACTCCCCCTCTGCTTCGGGCAGCGCCTCGGGGACACGGCGTCCAAGCCGCTCCAGCAATGCCAGGTTGAGGTCTCGCTGCGCGACGCGGCGGCCCTGCGCCCGCAGATAGGCCGTCAGCACGGGCAAGCTCAGATAGGGAAAGAAGCGCGCCTCCGTCACGCCGGGAAACAACAGCAGGACGTCCGTGGGCGCTGCATCGCGAGGAGCGTCCTCTTGCCGAACCCGAGCCGTCATGACGAGGCCTCTCCTGAGTTCATCTGGGGCAGGACGCCCTCCGCCAATCCACCAGGAGCCGTGGACGCCTTCGCGCTTCCGAGCGATGCCACCCCAGGCACCAGCAACGGCAGCAACGTCGTGGAGAGGATGACGATGCCAGCCCATTGCATCATCGAGCGCTCCTGGCCAGGAGCGACGAACACGCCGGTCAGCAACTGGCCCAGCGGCATGGTGACGAACGAGGCCAGGAAGTCCAGGGAGAACACCCGGCCGAGGAACTCGGGGGCGACCTGCTGCTGGATGGCCGTCATCTTCAGGACGTCGGTCACCTCGGTGCCAAACCCCGCGATGAAGAACAGGGGGACCAGCAGCACCAGGGAGGCCTTGCCTCCCAATGCCAGACACGCAATCCCAAAGGGCATCAACCCCAACAGCAGCGCCACCCCCGGCCGCCTCAAGCGCAGCCGGCTGGCGACGAGCGCGCCAGGAATCCCGCCCGCGGAGAAGGCGCCCAAAAGCCAGGCATAGGTGTTGATGCCGCCGGTGCCGCGCTCCGTGATGATGGGAAGCAACACGAGCCAGGGAGCCACCGCCAGCAAGACGTGGGTCGCCGCCATCACCTCCAGCGCGGCCAGCCAACGCATCCTCACGAGGACGCCGAACCCGTCGAGCGCCTCCCGCAGGACGGTGGCCCCCTCCTGGCGAGGAGCCGGAGCACCACCGGAGTGCCCCCGTGCCCGGAGCACCCCCAGCGTCACCAGAGACGCCACGAACGCCACCATCGCCGTGGCAATCGCGCCCTTCGCCCCCAGCGTGGACACGAACACCGCGGCGGCACCGGGCCCCACCACCCTGGCCAGGCTCCGGACCACCTTCGAGGCGGAGTTGGCCCGGGCCAGCATGTCTGGCCTCGCGATGGAGGGAATGGACGCATCGTAGGTCGGGCCGTAGAGCGCCTCTCCCGACCCCATCACGAAAGACACGGCGGCGATGAGCCAGAACGGGGAGTCCCCACCCAGCAGCGCCAGGGGAATCAGGGCCAGCGTCCGAACCACGTCGGCGAAGGCCAGCAGACGGAATCTCGGGAGACGATCCGCCAGCACGCCTCCCAATACAATGAAGAGCGCCAGCGCCAGGAAGCGCGCGGCCATTGCCACGCCGAGCGTGAGCGCGGGCCGCTCGGAGGTGGGGACGGTCAGCGCCACGACAACCATGGCGTAGAGATTGTCCCCGAGGAGGCTGGCCACCTGGCCAGTCCACAACCACCGGAACGCCGAGTCACGAAGGAGGGAGGGAGTGCCTGCGCTCCGAGCAGAAAGGTCTCTCATCGGGTCAGCCATGTCGACTCGTGCCCAGGCCAGGAGAGGGGCCGCGGCGCCTCCCTCGGCACCGCGGCCCTGCCTCATGGAACGGCTACGCGCCCATCAACCCTCGCCCAGGCCGGGCGTGGTGTTGAACTTGAACGCGTGGAACGCGACGCCCTCCTCCAGCTCCTTCGCCTCGACGACATCGAGCTGCTCCAGCTCCGCCAGAAGGCTCTTCTCGTCCGTCACGACCGTGTTCTGGTTGTCCATGGCGACTGTCTCCACATCCGGGGAAACGTGATTGTCCCCCCGCAAGACATACGATTGGCCCCTGACATCTTGGCCATCCACGATAGGAATTGCGACCACCTACTGCACGAATCCACAATCACGGAAACGCCACGCCTATCCTTGTCAGGCCATGCGGTCCGCCAGGGATTCAGCGTGACGCCGGCGCGCGGGGAGCGGCGCGCCGGGTCAGGAATGCCTCGATGCTGGCCGCCTGCGCCTGCTTCAGCGCGGCACATTGGTCCACGACCTCCAGGACCTGGTGCAACTGCCTGAGGCCGCTCGAAGCCTTCGCGCTGCGCTCGGTGAAGACGTCCGCGAGCTGTTGACGGCTGGCCGCATCGCAGAAGTTGCGGCCAATGAAGACCATCCGCCCAGCGGCCTCCATCGGAAGCACGGAGTCGGGCGAATCCCCCACGAGCCGGTCATAGTGTGCCGTCACGAAGTCGAAGGCCACGCCCTGCGTGCGCACGCTCTGCGAGGCCGCGAACACCATCCATATCGTCTCACGCGGGTCCAATCCCTTCTCGAACACGAGCGACAGGTTCTTCTTCACGATGTCGGGGTCCGTGAAGCTCCCCAGCGCGCCGATGAGCTGCTGGCGCGTGTGGCGCTCCTTCTCTGAACGAACCGCCGCGACCAGCTTCTCCCGGAATGCCTCCTCCCCCTTCGCGGCGGCAATGGCGAGCACCACCTCCACCATCTCCGGCGCCACCGCTTTCTTGTCCTTGAGCCACGTGTCCGCGAGCGCCCGGGCCTCCGCGACGAGCGCCGGGTCGCGCCCGTCGCGCCCCGCCAGCCGCACCAGCCTCGGGCGCAGCAGGCGCGTGTCCTCGTCCTCCCCCTTGCGCGGGGTGAAGCCGAGCTGCCGGGCTCGCGGGCCATAGACTTCACGCAGGAAGCGGGCCCGCTCGCCCAGGAGCGACTCCGGCAGCAGCCGCGCGCTCACCAGCTCCAGCAAATCCAACGAGGCCTCGGTGACGACGCGGTCCGGGTCATTGGCCGTGTGGGCCGCCAGCGTCAGGGCCTCGGCGGCGGGCATCGCGCCCGAGAGCGCCAGCGCGCGCACGTCTCCCAGGTAGGTCACCCGCTCCGCGCGCGACAGACGCCGGAGCCCCGACTTCGACAGCTTCTGCGTCATCTCCTCCGAGAGCCGCAGCCGGAAGTAGCCCGCGCCTTCCGCGTTGGGAAACACCCATGCCGGGCACGTCTTCGCCTCGGGCAGGGTCACCTCCGTCCGCTCACCGGCCAGGAGCGTGCATGTCCGCGCGACCTTGCCTCCCGCCTCGTACGCCATGCACACCGGGACCCGCCAGGACTGAGCCCCCGGTGTCGGGGAGCCCATCCGCAGGTAGCGCTGCTGCGTGAGCACCACCTTCGCGCCGTCCAGGCCACACGCCAGCGAGGCGGTGACGAGCGGCACGCCGCCCTGGTCCAGGAAGGTATTCAGCACCCCCGCCACGTCCTCGCCGGCCTCCGCGTGGAGCGCGTCCAGGAAATCCCTCGCGGTCGCGTTGCCCCCCGCGTGCTGGCGCATGTAACGCTGGAGCCCTCGACGAAAGACCTCGCGGCCCAGCCACTCCTCCGTCATCCAGAGCACCGCCGCCCCCTTGCCGTAGGTGATGCCATCGAAGGCGTTGTGGATGTCCTTCGAGCTTTCGATGGGCTGGCGGATGCGCCGGGCGGACACGAGGCTGTCCGCGTCGAAGGAGCGGTTGCGGTCCTGCACGCGCTCCACGGCGGCATCCCAGTCGGGGCGCCAGGACTCGACGATGCGAGGCGATATCCACGAGGCGAAGGCCTCGTTGAGCCACAGGTCGTCCCACCACTCCAGGGTGACGAGGTTGCCGAACCACTGGTGCGCCAGCTCGTGCACCTGCGTCTCGGCGAAGCCGCGCTGGCGGCCGATGGAGTCCTGCTCCGGCTTCGCGAGCATGAGGCGCGAGTTGAACGTCACCAGCCCCGGGTGCTCCATGGCGCCGCCGAGCAGCGGCACCGCCAGGACATCCAGCTTCTCATAGGCATACGGGAGGTCGAAGTAGTCCTCCAGCGCCGCGAGGATTTCCGGCGTCACCTGCGCGGCATAGGCCCCTTCGGCGGCGCGCCCCCTCGGGGTGATGATGCGCGTCTTCACCTGCTTCCGGCCGGCGTCCGCGGCGGGCAGGAAGTCGAACGGCCCCACACCAAACGCGATGAGATAGCTGGGCAGCGGCTGCGTGCGCGCGAAGCGGTAGGTGCGGCCACCATCCGGGCGCGCCGCCTCCGACTGCTGCGGCGTGTTGGTGACGGCCACCGCGCCCGCGGGCACATGAAAGGTGAGCTGCCAGGGCACCTTGAAGCTCGGCTCGTCGAAGCAGGGGAACACGCGCCGGGCGGCGATGGGCTCGAACTGGGTGAAGAGGTACCAGTCACCGCCCTCCTCGACGCGGAACGCGCCATTCGAGACCTTCTCGGACGCGACGCCGTCGTACACGATGCGCAGCGTCGCCGGCCCGGTGGCCAGCGGCCTCGCCAGCGGGAAGCCGAGGAAGTCCTCCTCGCCCTTCACCGGCACCACGTTGAAGGAGGCCTCGCCCTGCGTGAGCGTGGCCGCCTTCACCGTCAGGTGCCTGGCGTGCAGCCACACCACGGACGTGGGCTTCGCCACGTCGAGCGCGATGTCCACCACGCCCTGGAACGCGGACACCTTCGGGTCCACCGTGAGCTCCACCGTGTAGCCGGTGGGGCGCACCTCGGTGGGAAGCCTCAGCGTTGGCGACTGGGGTGTGGCCGGCCCTTGGGCCTGGGCCAACGGGGGTTCAGCGGTGGCGGGAGACCCTTGCCGGAGACCGCACGCACCGAGGAGAGCGACAGCGACCAGGACCGCCGGACGGAGCAGGTTGGGCATGGCGCGCAGTGTGGTCCATGCCGGGCGAGCAAGGTAGCGCACAACGAGCAGGTGTGGCCTTGCCGTCATCTCCACTTCGCGGTGGAGTGCGTCACCGTGTCCGCGACCGTCCCTGCCCCTCCCTCCCCTGACTCGCAACCCGTGGCGCTGAAGCCGCCGTCGGAGCACCTCCGCCGCATCGTCGGCACGCCCCCCGGGCGGGTGGTGGGCTTCCTGACGCGCTTCGTCTGGGCGTTCTTGACGTGGCTGTCGCCCGAGTCGCGTGACGCGCTCGCCCGCTTCGTGGGCAACCTCGCCTACAGCCTGGGCATCCGCCGTCGCGTGGCGCTGGAAAACCTGGCCATGGCCATGCCGGAGAAGACTGACGCGGAGCGGCGCGAGATCGCGCGCGGCGCCTACATCAACATGTCGCGCGTGGTGCTGGAGTCGCTGCCGTCCGGCGACCGGCTGCCGCCGGACTGGGCCGAGCAGGGCCTGGTGGGCGAGGAGGCGTGGCGGGCGCTGAAGGCGCGCGTGGCCACGGGCAAGGGCGTGCTGCTGGTGACAGCCCACTTCGGCAACTGGGAGCTGCTGGGAGAGATGCTCATCCGCAACGGCGTCCCGCTCGACGCGCTGGTGCGCCCGCTGAAGGGCGCGCTCAACACGCGCATCGCGGAGAACCGCCTGGGCGCGGGCGCCGGCCTCATCTACCCGCGCGGCGCCATCCAGGAAATCATCGACGCGGTGAACCGCGGCGAGTCGCCCTTCATGCTGCTGGACCAGGCGCTGCCCGCCAAGGGCGCCGCCTTCGTGCCCTTCTTCGGCAGGCTGGCCTCCACGACGCCCGCGATGGCGGTGGCGGCGGCGCGCACGGAGGCCCCGGTGTTCGTGGTGATGGGCGTGCGCAACGGCCGGGGCGGCGCGCGCCTCCGCATGGAGGTGGAGGGCCCCATCCTCCCCCCCGCCCCGGGCGAGTGCGCGGACCCGATTACGGAGCACACCGCGCGCGTCACGGCCGCGCTGGAGCGCTGCATCCGCAAGTACCCGGACCAGTGGATGTGGCTGCACCGGCGCTGGAAGGTGCAGCCTCCGCCGGAGGCCGCGCTGCCGTCCGGCGCTACGCCACCACCACCCGCTTCAGGTGCGCCCCCAGCCGGGTGACGAGCTCGTAGTGAATCGTCTGGGCCCAGCCGGCCAGTGACTCGGCCGGCACGGCCTCCTCGCCGTCGCGGCCCAGCAGCGTGGCCGCCACCGGGCGCTCGTCGGACGTGGCGCGCGTCACGTCCACGATGAGGTGGTTCATCATCACCCGCCCCAGCACCGGGCACCGGCGGCCGTTCACCAGCACATGCGCCTTCCCCGACGCGAGGCGCGGATAGCCGTCGTAGTACCCCACCGGCAGCACCGCGATGCGCGTGTTCTCCGGGCACCGGTACGTGCAGCCGTAGCCCACGTAGCTGCCCGCGGGCAGCCACTTCACCACCTGGCTGCGGCACCGCCATGACAGCGCCGGCTTGAGCACCGGCACCTCGCCCAGCACCAGCCGCGCCGACAGCCGCGTCTCCGGCGACGGCCACAGCCCATACAGGGAGATGCCCACGCGCAGCGCCTCGTAGCGGGCGCTCGGGAGCACCAGCGCCGCGGCGCTCGCGGCGATGTGCCGTTGCAGCGGCTGGGCCGGCTCCAGCTGCGAGGCCAGGATGCCCAGCCCCTTCTCGAAGGCGTCGAGCTGCGCCAGCGCGTAGCCCTGCTCCGTCACGTCCTCCGTGTTCGCGAAGTGGCTGAGCGCGCCCACCACCTGGAGCACGTCGCGTGCGTCCGCGAGGAAGCCGGACTCGGAGGGCAGCCCGTCCAGCGTGAAGCCCTCGCGCCCCAGGCCCGTGTCCAGGTGGACGTGGACCCGCAGGGGCCGCGTCAACTTCGCCGCGCGCAGCACCGGCACCGCGTCCGCCCAGCCACGGTCCGCCACCACGGCGTCCACGCCCTCGCGCGCCAGCGCCACCGCCTCGTCGGGCGCCACCGCGCCCAGGACGAGCACCTGCCGGGGCTCCAGCCCCCGGGCGCGCTCATGCGCCCGCACCTTCAGCGCGTCCTGCGGGGCGATGACATAGAGGAGGTCCACCTCACCGTGGACCAGCGGCAGCACCTGCGCGAGCCCGTGCCCATACGCGTCGCCCTTGAGCACCACGCCCAGCGCGCGGGGCCCAGGCCCCTGCGCCGCCAGGGCCCTGAACACGGCGACGTTGTGCCGCAGCGCGGATGCGCTCAACTCCAGCCATGAGGAATGGACCGCGTCTCCCGGCCCGCCGCCAATTGACTCCACGTTCACCTCCACCCCGGCCCTGCCATACCAGCAATGCGCGGGCCATGCGCAGGCGCGGCCCGACTGCCGCACCCGCCCGCGCGCGGGGCAGGCGGACGGCGGCGGCGTGGGTCCTCCCTGCCTCGTTGCCCGGAAACACGCTGGGGAAGCATCTTCGGCCCCGGCGGTTGAGCAGCCCGACGCGTTTTTTCGGAGGCGGTGCCATCGTTTCGCGCGAGTCCCCCATGGACCTTTCCCTGGCCCAGGCCTTCGTCTCGGCGCGCGGTGGCGCGGCGCCCCCGCCGGAGGCGCTCCCCCCGCTCCAGGCGCGGCTGGCCCAGGCCCTCGCGGTGGCGCGCGCGTCCTGGCCCGACGTGGCGCTGGAAGGCCCGCGCTTCGCCGGCCACCTCGCCCGGCTGCTCCCTGGTGAGGACGTGACGGCGGAGGTCGAGGCGCTGAACCTGCCGGACCTCTACCTCGCCCGCGCGGCGGCGGACGGGCAGCCGGAGGCGCTCCGCGCGTTCGAGGCGCGCCTCCTCCCGGAGGTGAATGTCGCGGTGGCGCGGCTGCGGCTGCCACCTTCCGGCCTGGATGAGGTGCGCCAGCTGCTGCGCCAGCGCATGCTCGTGGGCAGCGCGGAGACGCCGGGGCGGCTGGCGGCCTACCCCGGCACGGGGCCGCTGAGCGGCTGGGTGCGGGCGGCGGCGCTGTGGATTGCCCTCGACTGGCAGCGCCAACGGGGCGGGCAGGCCGCCGCCACCGACGACGGCGACCTGTCGCTGCTGGTGTCCCCCGAGGACGACCCCGAGCTGGCCTACCTCAAGCGCACGTACCGCGCCGAGTTCAACGCCTGCTTCTCCGCCGCGCTCGAAGCGCTCGCGCCGCGCCAGCGCAACGTGCTGCGCCTGAAGTACCTGGACGGGCTGAGCATCGACCAGCTCGGCGCGCTGTACGGCGTCCACCGCTCCACCACGGCGCGCTGGGTGTTGAGCGCCCAGGAGGCCCTGCTCACCCAGACGCGGCGGCTGCTCACCGAGCGCCTGCGCCTCACGCCGTCGCAGCTCGACAGCGTGCTGCGCCTCATCTCCAGCCAGCTCGACGTGAGCCTCAGCCGCCTGCTGCGCTCACGGCTGGACGGCTGAAGCCGGCACCGCATGGCCTGCCTGGACGAGAACACCTTCGTGGGGTTGCTGACGGGCGGCCTGCCGCCCACGCGCGCCGCGGAGGTGGACGCGCACCTGGACACCTGCCCCGCGTGCCGCCGCATGGTGGCCGAGGCCCTGCGGGCACAGGCCCCCGAGGACAGCGCCTCCGGAAGCGCCACGGAGCTGACGCAGCCGGGCCCCTCCCGCGCAGAGGGGCCGCCCCTGGCGAAGGGCACCGCGGTGGGCCGCTACCTCGTGCTGGAGCGGCTGGCCTCCGGCGGCATGGGCGTCGTCTACAGCGCGTATGACCCGGAGCTGGACCGGCGCGTGGCCCTCAAGCTGCTGCGCGTGGAGGCGCTGGGCCTGGAGGCGGAGGCGGGGCGCGCGCACCTGCTGCACGAGGCCCAGGCCATGGCCCGCGTCTCGCACCCGCACGTGGTGCCCGTCTACGACGTGGGCACCTTCGGGCCGCAGGTGTTCCTCACCATGGAGCTGGTGGACGCGCCCACGCTCCGCCAGTGGCTGGAGGCCGCGCCCCGCCCCTGGCGGCAGGTGCTGGCCCTCTTCCTGGACGCGGGCCGGGGCCTGTCGGCCGCGCACGCGGCGGGCGTGGTGCACGGCGACTTCAAGCCGGAGAACCTGCTGGTGGGCCGGGACGGCCGGGTGCGCGTCACCGACTTCGGGCTCGCCCGCAGCGCCAATCCGCTGGACGACGTGTCCCCCGTCTCGGGCGGCACGCCCGCGTACATGGCCCCCGAGCAGTTGGAGGCCCCCGCGCACGCGGATGCCCTCAGCGACCAGTTCGCCTTCTGCGTCACGCTGTACGAGGCCCTCTACGGCGAGCGCCCCTTCTCCGCCACCACCTCGCGGGCGCTGCGGGAGGAGCTGCGCGGCGGCGGGGTCCGGCCCGCGCCCCGGGGCACGCACGTCCCCCCCTGGCTGCGGCGGGTGCTGCTGCGCGGCCTGTCCGTCAGCGCCATGGACCGGTACGCGCACCTGGACGCCCTGCTCGCCGCGCTCCAGCATGACCCGGCCTCGCGCTGGAAGCGCTGGCTGCCCGCGGCGGGAGGCGCGGCGCTGCTGCTGGCCGCGGTGGGCCTCACGCACGCGGTGCACGCGAGCCGGGCGCGGGCGTGCGCGGGCGCCCGGGAGCCCATGGCCACCGTGTGGGGGCCACCGGCACAACAGGCCATCGAGTCCGCCTTCCTCGCCACGGGCAAGCCCTTCGCTCCGGCGGCCTGGCTGCGCGTACGGCGCACCCTGGATGCGTACACCACCGAGTGGGTGACGATGCGGACCTCCGCGTGCGAGGCAACGCGCGTGCGGGGCGAGCAGTCCGAGCAGGTGCTCGCGCGGCGCATGCACTGCCTCGACGGCCGGCTGGCGGAGGTGGCCGCCCTCACGCAGCTCTTCGCCCGGGCGGACGCGGGCACCGTGGAGCTGGCCGCGCGCGCCGCGGAGGCCCTGCCGCCGCTGGGCAGGTGCTCGGACCTGGCGGCGCTGGCGGCGCGCGAACCCCAACCCACGGACGCCGCCGCGCTCACGCGGGCACGGACGCTGGTGCGCGTGCGCGCCTTGAAGGCCGCGGGCAAGTACACGGAGGCGGTGGCGCTGCTGGAGCCCGCCGTGCAGGCCGCGAAGGACGCGGGTGACCGCCATGGCGGCGCAGACGCCCTGCTGCTGCTGGGGCAGCTTCGCGAGGAGACGGGCCAGCCGAAGGCGGCGGAGGCCACCTACTTCGACGCGGTGTGGAGCGCGGAGGCCGGACGCAACGACGTGGCGGCCGCGCGCGCCTGGACGCGGCTGGTGCATGCGTCCGGCTACGTGCTGGACGAGCACGCGCTGGGACACCGGTGGAGGGAGCGCGCGGAGGCCGCCATCGAGCGGCTGGGCGGAGACGGCGTGCTGCGCGCCCAGCTCCAGGCGCGGGTCGGCGCGCTCCTCTTCGCCCAGGGACGCTACACGGAGGCGGCCGAGCAGCAGGAGTCCGCCCTCTCGCGGCTGGAGGCCACCTACGGGCCCGACAGCCTGGAGGTCACCGACGTGCGGCTGGAGCTGGGCGCCACGCGCATGGCCCAGCTTCGCCTCGACGAGGCGATGCAGCTCTTCGAGCAGGCCCTGGGCACCCGCCACGCGGCGCTGGGCCCCAGCCACCCGGACGTGGCACGGGCCCAGCTCGAGCTGGCCTATGCCCACTGGCGCAGGGCCGACGTCGAGCAGGTGGAGTCCCTGTCCCGGAGCGCGCTGGAGGTCTTCGAGCGCGCGCTCGGGCCCGAGCACCCCGACGTCGCCTCCGCCATCAACCCCCTGGCCGCGGCGCTCCAGCGCATGGAGCGCTCCGACGAGGCCCTGCGGCTCCAGCAGCGCGCGCTCGACATCGCGCTGAAGGTCGAGGGCGCGGAGGGCTCGGGCGCCCTCATCACCCAGGGCAACCTGGCCACGCTGATGGCGCGCGCGGGCCGCACCGAGGAGGCCCTGGCCCGCTTCCGCGAGATGCTCGCGCCGCTGGAGCAGCGATTGGGGGCCCAGCACCCCTACGTCGCACAGACGCTGCGGGCCACGGGCAGGCTGCTGATGATGGAGCGGCGCTTCGCGGAGGCCCTGCCCTACCTCGAACGCGCGCGCGTCATCCTCGACGCGCGCGAGGATGACGCATACGGCTACCGCACGGGGACGTGGATGGACCTCGGCCGCACGCTGCTCGCGCTGCGCCAGCCGCTGCGAGCCGTGGAGCTCCTGGAGCGCGTGGTGGAGAACAGCCCGGAGGCACCCCACTCCCCCAGCGAGCAGGCGCGCGCCCGCTTCCTCCTGGCACAGGCGCTGTGGGACGCGAAGCAGGACCGCCCCCGCGCGCTCCGGCTGGCGGAGGAGGCGCGCGCGCGGCTGGTCGCGCTCGGCGCCTCGGGGCAGGAGCCGCTGGAGGAGGTCGACGCCTGGAGGGCCCGTCTGCCCAGGCCCGCACACATCCCCGCCGCGCCGGCGCCGTAGGCGCGCTTCGCCCGACTGAGGGTTTCCGGACGCGGGCAAAGCGCATTAAGGGAGGGGGGATGCGAACGCTCTTCATTGGAGACGTGCACGGGTGCTCGGAGGAACTGGACGCGCTGCTGGCCCAGTGCGGCTGGCAGCCCGGTGAGCGCGTGGTGCTGGTCGGGGACCTGGTGGCGAAGGGCCCGGACTCCGCGGGCGTGGTGCGCCGCGCGCGGGAGAAGGGCTTCCTCGCGGTGAGGGGCAACCATGATGCCCACGTGTTGCGCTGGCACGCCGGCCGCGCGCCGCGCGGCAAGAAGCTGAAGCCCGAGCATCAGCGGGTGCTGGACACCCTGACGCCCGAGGACTGGGCGTGGATGGAGGCCCAGCCGCTGTACCGCCGCTTTCCCGAGCTGAACGTGGTCGCCGTACACGGCGGCCTGGTGCCGGGCGTCCCGCTGGAAGCACAGAAGGAGGACGAGCTGCTCAACCTGCGCAGCATCCTGCCGGATGGGACGCCGTCGAAGCGGGTGGACGCGGGGGCGCCCTGGGCCAGCCTGTGGCCAGGGCCGGAGCTGGTCATCTTCGGCCATGACGCCATGCGCGGCATCCAGCGGCATCCCCACGCGGTGGGGCTGGACTCCGGCTGCGTGTACGGCGGCAAGCTCTCCGCCTTCGTGATGCCGGAGGGCCGCCTCGTGTCCGTGCTGGCGAAGCGCGCCTACGTGGACGTGGACGCCTCTTAGAGAGGCGCCCCGCTCCGCGGCTCACCCCACGGGCGCGCGCACCACCAGCACGGGCCGGTCCGTGCGCAGCAGCAGGGACTGCGTCACCGAGCCGAGCACGGCGCGCTTCCAGCCCGACCGCCCGTGGGTGCCCATGACGATGGCGCTCACGCCGAGCCGCTCGGCGGCCTGCGTCAGCGTGGCCACCACGTCCCTGCTGCCGGAGATGACCTCCAGCCGCACGTTCCTGCCTCGCGCCGCCTCGGGCACGAGCGCCGAGAGCTGCTCACGCAGCTGCGCCTCCTCCTCCATGGACGGCTTCGCCTCGGTGGCGTGCACCATGTGTACGGTGCCCCCCTGCGCCACCAGGGCGAAGGCATGCGCCACCGCGCGGTTGCCCGCCTCGGAGAAGTCCGTGGCCACCATCACCTCGCGGTACTCCGGAAGCGGCGCCTCCGCGCCCACGGCCAGCGCCTGTGCGGGCACGCACGCCACGGACATGGGCGCCAGCCGCAGCGCATGACGCGACACGCTCCACAGCCGGCCCAGCGCGCGGCGGTGGTGCGTACCGACCACCAGCAGGTCCACCCGCTCCTGCTCGGCCAGCTCCACCAGGTGGTCGGCGATACGTCCCACGCCGGCCTCCACCCGGAGGCGCGCGGGCTTCTCGCCCTGGGCCAGCGGCGCCATCAGCTCCACGCTCTCGCGCTCCAGCGCCTGGCGCAGCTCCGGCTCGGCCTCCCCGTACTCCACGGGCTGCTGGAGCCCCAACCTGCGGGCCTCTTCGTCGGGCCAGTAAACGCGCCCGCCCACCACGTCCACCGCGCCGCCCTTGCGCAGCGCCAGGACCCAGTCCCGCGCGGCCTCGAAGGGCAGGGAGCGGTCGACGCCGAGCATCACCTTCAGGGGCCGCTCACCGCGCACCCACGCCTCCAGGGGCTCCGGGTCCTTCACGATGAGCAGCGGCACCGTCAGCGACTGCGCCATCCGGTCCACCGTGCCGCCCTCGCCACGGAAGGGCGACGCGTCGGCGGGCCGGGACGCCACCACCAGCGAGGCGCGCTGCTCGCGGCAGAACCCGTCCACCATCACCGCGGGCTCGCCGGTGAGCAGCACCGGCTCCACCTTCGCGCCCAGCTTCTCCAGGCGCTTCTCCTCGTCGCTCAGCACCGCCTCGGCGGAGCCCAGCAGGGCCTTGCCGAAGGCGCGCACGGAGTCGGGGTTGAGCACGTGGACCAGCCACAGGGTCGTCCCGGCCTTGCGGGCCAGCTCCGCGGCCAGCGTGGAGGCCCGCCGGGCGGAGTCGGAGAAGTTGGTGGCGCAGACAATGGACATGGCAGCTCCAGGTTGAAGTGGGGCTTGGGTTCAACGCGCGCGGAGCACCTGCTCGGCGCGAACCTCGTTCAGCAGCGGCTCGCCGCGCTCGAAGGCCTGGATGCTCCGCAGCGTCGTGTCCGCGATGTTTGCGAGCGCCTCATGGGTGAGGAAGGCCTGGTGCGACGTGACGAGCACGTTCGGGAAGGTGAGCAGCCGCGCCAGCACGTCGTCCTGGAGCACCTGCTCGGAGAGGTCCTGGAAGAAGACGCCCTCCTCCTCCTCGTACACGTCCAAGCCGGCGCCGCCGATGTGGCCGGTCTTGAGCGCGGCGACCAGGGCCCGGCTGTCGATGAGCGCCCCGCGGCCGGTGTTGATGAGCACCACCCCTCGCTTCATCCGCGCCAGCGCCGCCGCATCCACCAGGTGCCGCGTGCCCGGCGTGAGCGGCACGTGCAGGGTGATGACGTCCGACGCGGAGAACAGCGCGTCGAGCGAGACGTAGCGCGCGCCCAGCTCGCGCTC
>Ga0182745_1001399_pt1 | contig 23382 bp, 16 predicted proteins | sample eDN3rd30CKraftBY_FD_128523 | JGI IMG/M metagenome (GOLD analysis project Ga0182745, IMG submission 128523) | Enriched backyard soil microbial communities from Emeryville, California, USA - eDNA 3rd pass 30_C Kraft BY (version 2) (version 2) | ecosystem: Environmental > Terrestrial > Soil >... | reverse complement strand
GCCTTCATGTTCGCTAATGCTCGCTCCGAGCTGGCGCCGATGGAGGATCAGGGCTTCATGCGTATCGCCTTGCGCGGGCCAGAGTTCGCCAACATCGATTACATGCGTGCCTATGGAGCCAGGATCGATGAACTCCTCGGCAAGTTCCCGGAAATCAATAGGTGGGGAATCAATCTAGGTGGAGAGTCGCCCAATAGTGGGTCGGTGCCGATGAGGCTGACCGATTGGGACCAGCGACAGCGCTCACCCAAGGACCTGGTGCCGCTTGTGCAGCGGGAGGTCAACCAACTCGATGGAATCTCCGGCTTCGTCGGTATGAATCCACCGCTGCCGGGGGCGGGTGCAGGTGGGCCCGCGGTGCAGTTCGTTGTCGGCAGTCAAGGTTCGTACGAGGAAGTCTATGACGTCGTCGAGCAGATAAAGTCTGCGGCACGCGAGAGCGGCCTGTTCGCGGCGACGGACAGTACGCTCAACTTCAGTAGCCCACTGGTCCACATCCAGATCGATCACGACAAAGCCAACGATCTCGGTATTAGCATGGCATCGATCAGTCGTACCTTGGCCACTTTGGTTGGAGAGAACTACATCAACTACTTCAATCTCGAGGGGCGCTCGTATCAGGTGATACCACAGGTACCGCGCAGTAACCGGATCTCGGGTGAGGTGTTGACTGAATTCCACGTCAGAACCACGGATGGCGGGATGGTGCCGCTCGCGACAGTTGCCAGGGTCGAATCCGGCAGTCAGCCCAATGCACTGACTCGCTTCAATCAGGTGAACTCCTCGACCTTTCAGGCAGCGCTGGCGCCCGGGGTCACCATGGGAGAAGCCGTAGAGTTCCTGCGTCGGCAAGCCGCTTCGCTGCCCCGAGGGTTCACGGTCGATTATCTAGGTGAGGCGCGCCAGTATGTAACAGAGGGGGGGCAGCTGTTCATCACCTTTGGATTCGCGCTCGTCGTCATTTTTCTGGTGCTCGCAGCGTTGTACGAGAGCATGCGAGATGCCCTGGTGATCCTTGTCAGCGTGCCCATGTCCGTATGTGGAGCGCTCATACCCATATTTCTTGGCGTAACGACCATGAACATCTACACGCAGATCGCACTGGTGACGCTGATCGGCCTGATCAGTAAGCACGGAATCTTGATGGTGTCCTTCGCTCGCGATCTCCAGATCGCCAAGGGATTCGATCGTGAGGTCGCCATTGAACGTGCCGCGAGTATCCGCTTGCGACCTGTGCTCATGACGGCGTTGGCAATGGTCGCCGGGTTGTTGCCGATGCTATTTGCCTCTGGCGCCGGCGCCGCAAGCCGACAGGCTCTCGGCATAGTTGTGGTGGGCGGTATGGCCGTCGGAACATTGTTCACCTTGTTCGTACTACCGGTGGTCTATACCTGGATCGGAACCAATCATCGGGTGTCCACGTGCGGTGAATCGAAGCAATCCGATCTTCCGCGGAGTGCCGTTGCTGCGGCCGAATCAACGATCGCTTCCAACGTGTCCAGAATCATGTAGTCCGTCAATAGCAGGGGGAGATCCATGGAACATAGCGAAAAGAAGATGCCGCGCCGGAGTATCCTCTTCGGCGCCGGGTTGGCTGGTCTTGGATTGAGCGGTTTGAGTAGCGTCGTTACGGCGCAGTCCAAGACGATGATCATAGGGCGTCGGGAGACGATCGACATTGAAACAGCTGCGCACAGAATTTCAGAAAGACAGCAGCTGACGTCGGTAGAGAAAGATGCGCTGCGCATTTCCACCGCGTTCCTCAGGGCATGGGAGAAGCCGGATCTCGACACGATAGTGGGCTTCTTCTCCTTGCCATGCACGATCAAATACGGCGGTACTCCAGATGCCAGAACGTACGACAACGAGCACGATGTTCGTGCGTTGATATCGAGAACGATTGCAGGTGGTCGGCAGTGGGACGCTCGAATCGTGGAGAGCTGGCTCATTGGCCCCGTAGTCATTCACGATCTGATCTTCCGGGTCAGCTTGCCAGGCAAGCCAGTCGAGCAGCATCCCGATGTCTTCGTTGCCAATGTGCTCGAGGGCAAGATTCGTCAGTGGTTGGATTTTGCCTACGCGCCGACGGTGAAGGAGTAGGCGCGTACGCTTGGTTTGATCGGCGGAATGACTCTCTCGGCCTGTGGGCCGAAAGGGGCGGATATCCGGTGCCCTCTCTTGAACACTGCCGATGTTCAAATTTTGAACAGCTGCCCGCTTCGACTGTATAGCCCCCATACAGCAGCGCCTCCAGAATCGATGTCGGATCAGAAAATTCGTTGAATATCGATCGATCTCCAACTTGGCACGGTTCCTGCTACATGGAGTGAGAGTGAGGGGTGTCTTGGGAGATCGAGCAAGCTATGCAGACGACTTTGGGGGAGATGCTCGTCGATGCGGCGAAGCGGTTTGGCGACAAGCCCGTGGTTGTAGCACCAGACCGGACGCTGACGTTCATACAGCTGGACCAGTTGTCTACGCTATTGGCGCTCCATTTACGAAGGCTCGGAATTCAAAACGGCGATCGCGTTACTTTGTGGATGGAGAATGGGTGGCGCTGGATGGTGTCGTATTACGCCGTCCTGAAGCTAGGTGCTGTCGTCAATCCCTGCAACATTCAATTGACTGCGGGAGAAGTTGATTTCATCGCCAGGGACTGTGGAGCGAAGTGCCTAATTGCAGCTCACGAGAAGGCGAGCCAATTGCTATTAGGCGGCGAAGTTTCTCACCTGCTGATCGTCGACAAGGTGAGCGCCGGTAGTGAGCAACTGAATCTGGAGTCACTTCTCTCCCTTCCGGCAGAAGGAAATGCTGAGTTTTCCCTGAGCGGCCTGGATCCACAGAGCCCGTCAACCATCGGCTACACCTCGGGCACTACTGGTCATCCAAAGGGCGCCGTGCTGCGTCACTCGACGATCCTTCTCAACACCGCGATGACGTCGCTGATGCACGGGCGCACACAAAGCGATGTGATCGTTTCTGCTTTGCCCTGCACGCACGTATACGGAAACGTCGTGATGAATGCAGCGGTGCTCTGCGGCAGCACGCTGATTCTGCTGCCCCGTTTTGACGAGAAAGTCGTGCTGGAGGCGATCCAGAAGCATCGTGCGACGGTGTTCGATGGCGTTCCAGCCATGTACATGAAGCTCTTGAACTACCCGCAGCGCCATCGTTTCGATCTGTCCTCGCTCAGAATCTGTACCGTCGGGGGCCAGACCATGCCGGTGGCGAAGATGCAGGAAGCCGAGCAGTTCTTCGGCTGCGCGTTGATCGAGTTGTGGGGGATGACCGAGCTCGGCGGTTTGGGCACGACGCACCCACACAATGGACCGAGAAGACTCGGATCAATCGGCGTAGCGTTTCCGCTCACCGAGGCGAAGGTTGCGATCAGCAGCGATCCGTCGAAGGAGTTACCCCGCGGGGAAGTGGGTGAGCTGATGATTCGCGGCCCACTGGTTATGAAAGAGTACTTCGGCAATCAGCAGGCCACACAGGCGACTATCACTTCGGACGGATGGTTGCACACCGGCGACCTGGTGCGCCAGGACGCCGAAGGTTACTTCTACGTGGTCGATCGCGCCAAAGAGGTAATTATCAGTGGCGGCTACAACATATACCCCGCTGAAGTCGAGCGTGTGATCGCCGAGCATCCAGGAGTTGCGCTTGTTGCTGTTGCGCCGACTGGTGATGAAATCAAGGGCCAAGTGCCCAAGGCATTTATCGTTATCAAGGCAGGGGCGCAGTGTACAGAACAGGAGATCATCGATCACTGCCGCTCGCGTTTGGCGCCCTACAAGGTCCCTAGGGCCGTGAGCTTCTTGGACGATTTGCCGAAGACGAGTACCGGGAAAATCTTGCGCCGCGCGTTGGCGAATTCGACGATCTAGGCTGAGGAGACTTTCATGCAATTCAATTCTGACTACGTGATGACGATTGACGGGAAATCCGTTCAGTCGACGAGCACCTTCGAGTCGTTCAATCCAGCAACAGGTGAAGTGATTGCGCGTGTTCCAGACGCGAGCAAGGCACAGTTGGACGAGGCGGTGGCGGCGGCCAGAGCCGCATTTCCAAAGTGGAGCTCTGCTCCTCAAGCGGAGCGACGTAGGGTTCTCGAGGCCATGGCCGAGGCGCTCGAGAGGCACGCTGAGGATTTCATGAATCTGCTGACCAAAGAGCAGGGGAAGCCTCGTGCTGGCGCAGAGTGGGAGGTTCTCGGCTCGGCGTACTGGATTCGAGAAATCTCCAAGCAGTCACTCGATGCGGAAATTCTCGAGGATACGCCGGAGCGCCGTGTAGTAACGAAGTACACACCGATAGGTGTCGTTGGCGCTATTACGCCGTGGAATTTTCCGATTCTGCTTGCGGTCTGGAAGATCGCTCCCGCGCTAGTGACCGGCAATTGCATCGTGGTCAAACCTTCACCCTATACGCCGTTGTGCACTCTCAAGTTGGGCGAGCTTTGGAGGGACATCATTCCAGCCGGAGTCTTCAATGTGATCACCGGTGGTGACGAGCTCGGGAAATGGATGACCGCGCATCCTGACATCAACAAGATCGCATTCACTGGCCATACCGATACCGGCAAGGCAGTGATGCGTTCGGCAGCTGGAACGCTCAAGCGTATTACGCTCGAGCTTGGTGGCAACGATCCCGCTATCGTCCTGCCGGATGTCGATCCGAAGAAAGTGGCTCCGCAGTTGTTTTGGGCCGCCTTCCAGAACAACGCGCAGTTCTGTAACGCTACCAAGCGTCTGTATGTGCACAATGACGTTTACGAGGAGACTCTTAAGGAGTTGGTCGCGTACGCGCGTACCGTGAAGGTCGGAGACGGGTCGCAGGCAGACACACAACTCGGTCCCATCCAGAACCGGCCTCAGTACGAGAAGGTGCTGGAGTACATCCAGGACTGCAGGAGAAATGGCTACAGGTTTGCGCTCGGCGGTGACATCGACGCTCGCAAGCGAGACTGGTTCATTCCTATCACGCTTATCGACAACCCGCCCGAGGATTCGCGCGTCGTGCAGGAAGAGCCATTCGGTCCCATCCTGCCGGTGCTACGTTGGCAGGATGAGGCGGACGTGGTAACTCGGGCCAACGATACCCGCTACGGTCTCGGAGCATCGGTGTGGGGCCGGGACCTGGATGCCGTGCAACGTATTGCAGACCGCCTGGATGCCGGCACGGTGTGGGTCAACGAGATTCACAAATACGCACCCGGACAGGCATTCGGTGGTCACAAAGAATCGGGTATCGGCTGCGAGAACTCCTTGCACGGGCTGGTCGAGTACACGAATTGGAAGACCATCACGTTGAACAAGAAATCAATGTCCGCGGAGCAGGACAAGGCCGCTTAGCGTGTCGGATGGCCGGTCTTCTGGGAAGGCCGGCCATCTAGACGTGTTAAGCATGAGGTCCGGCATTTTCGGTGCTCGAATGACATCGTAGTCAAATTAGAAGACGGGGGGGGGGTATGAAGAAGGTATTTCCATATTGTCTGTTGCAGACGGTATCGATGGTGGTCGTGGGCATCTGTCAGGCACAAGCGCAAGAACAGGGAGCTGCACCAGTCCGGCCTGAGGAGATCGTCGTCACGGGTACGCGTTTGAGCACCAGCGGCGGCTTCTCCGCACCGACGCCGGTGACGGCGCTGGGAGCCGATTTCTTCGAGCAGCAAAGCCCAGGTGCAGTGCTCGATGCGCTGAACAAGCTGCCGCAGTTCGCTAACTCTGCCAGTACTACATCGTTCAGCGGCTATACCCGAGGCGGCAATTCCGTCGACCTGCGTGGTCTGGGCGCCGTCCGAACGCTCGTGCTGATGAATGGACGAAGACTTGCACCGCGTACCGGAGATGGCATCGTGGATACGAATGTCATTCCTGCGAGCCTGATCGAGCGGGTGGATGTGGTTACCGGTGGAGCCTCGGCCGCTTATGGCTCGGACGCAGTTTCCGGTGTCGTCAATTTCATTCTCAAGGATTCCCTGGAGGGTGTGACCGCCCAGTACCACTATTCCGAGGATGAGCATGGTGGCAGTGAAGAGCATGCGATGCAGTTCGGCGCGGGCATGGCATTCGCGGAAGGTCGAGGTCACTTCCTCTTCGGCGCCGACGGTGCCACTAACAAGGGCGTCGGCAACCCATACACGAGGGAGTGGACCAGTCATGAGGACGGCCTCGTGGTGCTCGGCGCCAATCGCCCGGCAGGGTTGCCGTCGCGCATCCTCAGTCAAAATGTCGAATACTCGCAGTTGACCGGCGGCGGTCTGATCCTCGGCGGGCCACTCGACGGGACAGCCTTCGGTCCTGGCGGTGAGCCGTATCAGTTGGAAAAGGGCCTGGTGGGCGGTGCCGCCATGATCAGTCCGACGTTGTCGAACTATGGCTACTCGTCCTCAACGAGACTCTCTCCATTGAGGGCACCCCTGGACAGAGTTTCCGCCTTGGCACGTGCCACTTATGAGTTGACGGACAACCTCAAGGTCTGGGCCAATGTCGGCTATGCCCAGGTGGATGTCAACGATATCAAGGTCGTTGATCAGCCGGAGGCCAACCTGATCATCAGTATCGACAATCCCTTCCTGCCCGAGTCAGTTCGGCAGCAGATGCTCGACAATGGGCTCACGACGTTCCGTATGGCGCGCGTCCATGAAGACATCGCGTCCGCCCTGACCGATACCACCGCCAAGCAATGGACCTTTGCAACCGGCGTGGAAGGCATGCTCGGCGATGGCTGGTCCTGGGATCTCACAGTTCAACGCGGCCAGAGCAGGTTTCTTTCCGAGCTGAGCGATGTCCCGCGGCGGCTGAATCTGTACGCGGCGATCAACGCGATTACGGATCCGGTGACTGGCGAGGTCGTCTGTGGACCGCTTGAGACCAATCCCATGATACCGGCCGCGCGTCGCGCGCTGGTCGACCCGGGATGCGTTCCTGCCAACCCATTTGGACCGGACTCGTACAGTGCTGAGGCACGCCAGTACATCACTGGGCCGAACCCGGGGCAGAGCCCGCTCAACAAGTACACGCAAGATGTCATCGAAGCGAACTTGCGGGGTGATTTGCTGCAGTTGTGGGCCGGGCCGCTGTCGATGGCCGCTGGTGTGGGCTGGCGGCGCGATCACACCGAATACACTGTGCGCAACAGCATGCCGAACACGCCCGAGGAGGGGCGTTACTACCTCGGGAACTTCGTGGAGTATGAAGGCACGCAGCGTGTCAAGGAGGGCTATGTCGAGCTCGGTCTGCCGCTCGTCACTGCTCAGCCGTTCGCTGATTCGCTGGGATTCAACGGCGCCATCCGCGTAACGGACTACGAGACCTCGGGGACCGTGGAGACCTGGAAGGTGGGGCTCACATACGAGTTGGGTCCTGTTCGCCTGCGCGGTACGAAGTCGCGCGACATTCGGGCACCCAACCTCACGGAGAACTTCGCCAGCGCGGTTTCCGGAATCCGGGCCGGTATCGTTAACCCATTCACCGGGCAGAGTGCGCCGACACAATCGCAGGGAATTCCCGGTGTTGGCCTGACCCCGGAGCTGGCGGATACATGGTCCGCGGGCATCGTCTTCCAGCCCAGCGGGGGTTGGCTTGGGCGCTTCAGCGCTTCGGTTGACTACTTCGACATCGAGATCACGGACGTCATCGGATCGCCAGGGTTTCAGGAGATCGTCGATCGCTGCTACGCCGGCCAGGCCGCCTTCTGCGATCGAATTACTTTCGATCCGCTGGCACTCAATGGAATCGCTGTCATTCGAAGCGGCCCCATCAACTCCAACCGGCTCGAGACCAAGGGCGTGGACATCGAGGCCAGCTGGGCCGTTCCGATGCCGGGCTTCATTCCGGGACAGATCGTCCTGCGCGGCCTGGCAACTCACACCGATTCGTGGGTTACCACCACCGGCGTCGGTGCGATCGATCGTATCGGGGAGGTGCTGCCGGAATGGAACTGGAACCTGAACCTGGGATACACCAACGGCGGGTTCAGTGCCAATGCCATCGTCAACGGACACTCGAAGATCTATTACGACCGGACGCTGATTGGGCCAGATGATTCGCGCTACGACCCGTCGCTGCCCAACAGCATCAACAAGAACACCTTCGACGACATCAACTACCTGACGCTGTCCGCACGCTACGGTTTCGACGTGAGAGGGTTGGGCAAGATGGACGTCTTCGGTGTGATCACCAACGCTCTCGACAAGGCGCCTCCGTATGCGGCGTACGCGATCAGGGCGAAGACCGACAACAACAATGTTAACTACGACTATATCGGCCGGACTTATAAACTTGGCGTGCGATTCGTGTTCTGAGGCTTAGATTCGTTGATCGAATTTCATAATGGGATGTATCGAAAAGCAGAATCAAGATCGGCGTGCGATACCTATCCACTAGATTTAGTCTAGGTAGGCGAAATGACCGAGCGTTTGTGGTCGCCAAGTGGGATCAGTTGAGAGGAATGATGGCCATGTACTGCAATGATTCGTCACGGAGCACTATTTCCACTGCGCTGACGGCGATATTGCTTCTCGGCTTCGGGAGCAATGCTGCAGCGGAGACGCGTAGTTTCGTAGTGAACTGGTTTCACTTGGCGACATATCAAGACGAGGGTGATTGTCCGGATGGTCTGAATCCGGATTCGGAAAAGCTCGTCCAGCAACTGCTCGCGCAAGCCGGCTGGAGTGCACAGGATATTCAGAAGGCGCAGACGCAAGGGGCGGAGAGAAATGCTGCGGACAGCCGCATCGCGATGATGATGCGGGGACACAATGCCGATGGCACTCCGGCAAGTGCGTGGCATGACCCTACGTCCGTACCAGATCCACACATCAAGACCGTCAAGGGGAAGTACGCGATTGGATTTGACCTGGACGGCAAGGTGGATACTGGTGGCTTCGTCGAGCCGGAGACCGGAGCGGTAGGCGTCGATAATCAACTTTATCGGGCATTGGGCTGCTTCATCGGCTACCACACCCGGTTGCCGGGTCGTCCGGCCTACGAGACCAGCAATTGGGACTGGTCGCGGGGCATGCCCGTGTGGCTGGTATCGATTTCGGGCGACGATCTCGACAAAGATGGTGATGTGACGGTGACCTTCGATCTTGCTCTGCACACAGGTGAGCGGAACGCCAAAGGGGACTACATTGCCGATCAGACGTTCGTGTTGAGCACGAACAGACGGTACCACCACGTTGCTCGCGGGAGAATCGAGCAGGGTACGCTCACGGTCAAGCAGCCATTCGAATTGCTGCTTCGGGCCGATGGCAGCATTCTTCCGGAGTTGGATCTCGTACAGGGCCAGTTGCGCCTGGACGTCAAGGACTGGCGCGCTCCGGCCGGATTCATCGGTGGATATACCCCATGGCTTACCTACTGGTTCATGTACCAGCAGAACGCAGGCGCCATCGAAGCCAGCGAGTCGATCAACATTCCGGGCACCTACTACACTTTTCGGCGTTTTGCTGACGCCGAGCCGGATCCAGATACCGGACAGAACCAGCGGATTTCAGCTGCCTTCCGCATCGAGCTGACGCCAGCGATGCTGGCTAGCAGTTCATTGGGCACGTACAGCGCGTCCGCATCGAGGTTGAAGAAGTGAGCAAGAATCGCAAATCACGCGTCGTGATCGTTGCTGTCGCAATTCTCGGAGTTGCGATTGCGGCAACGGTGTTTTTCTTCGCGCCTGCGAGTAGCGAGAAGAACAGGAGTCTGTCCGGTTCGGCAAAGATGGCCGATGCATCGCTGCGGCGTCTGACAGACACTCAATATCGTCAAATCATCCTGGACGTTCTGGGCCCGACAATCCGCGTCAACGGTGTAGTCGAACCGGGTGTTCGAGAGGCAGGACTTATTGAGGTCGGGAGTCGGCGAGCATCGGTCTCAGCGAGCGGCATGGCTCAGTTTCATGCCCTGGCCAAAGACATTGCCGAGCAGGCGACCAGCGAAACCAACCGAAACACCATTATATCGTGTGTTCCAAAGGCAGTTGATGCTTGGGACGCGCAATGCGGAGAGCAATTTCTGTCTCAGGTAGGCAGGCTGTTGTTCAGGCGTTCCTTGGGGCCCGCGGAATCGCAGGCAATCTTTGCCATTGCAGAGAAAAGTGCCACTGCTTCCAAGGATTTCTACAAAGGAGTGGGTGAGGGACTATCTTCTCTGCTCATTGCGCCGCAGTTTCTTTTCCGATGGGAAATACCGCAGGTTGCACGAGATGGAACGCTGAGTTTGGATGCGCTTTCGAAGGCATCACGGCTGAGTTTCTTTCTGTGGAACTCGGGTCCGGACCTGCTGCTGCTGGAAGCTGCGGAGTCCGGCGCCTTGGATACCAGATCCGGCCTCAGGGAGCAGGTTGATCGCATGCTGGAGTCGCCGCGGCTGGAAGCTGGAACCCGCGCCTTCTTTATCGATATGTTCCAGTTCGATCATTTCCATGAACTCGTCAAGGATGCCCAGATTTATCCTAAGTTCAGTGCGCAAGTCATCAACGACGCCGAAGAACAGACACTGCGGACAGTCGTCGACCATCTTCTGGTCAGACAGTTGGACTATCGGGATCTGTTCACGACGCGCAGGACATTCCTGACGCCGGTGCTCGGTGCGATATATCGAGTTCCCACGCCGAGCGACAAGAGCATCGGAATGGATCGTCGCTGGATCTCGTACGAATTCGACGCAGATGATCCTCGCCCCGGGATATTGATGCAGACGAGTTTTGTGACGCTTCATTCGCATCCTGGCAGAAGCTCGCCAACCTTGCGTGGCAAGGCGCTGCGCGAGATTTTCCTCTGTCAGAAAGTGCCCGATCCGCCTGCTAACGTTAGCTTTACCGAGTTTAATGAGAGCCAGAACAGCGAAGTGCTCAGGACTACACGCAAACGGCTGGAGGCACATGCCACTGCTCCAGCGTGTGCGGGTTGTCATCGGTTGACGGATCCCATCGGATTGGCGATGGAAGTGGCTGACTCGGACGGCAGCTTCCGAACCGAGGAGAACGGTGTGGCCATCGATACCACGGGAAACTTTGAGGGTACTGTGTTCTCCGATGCCGCGGGTCTCGCAGAAGCCATTCGCAACAATCCAGTGCTTCCTTCGTGTCTGGTCAATCGTGTGTACAGCTACGGAACCGGGCGGGCCGTCACGTCCGCGGACCGCAGTGCCCAAGCGACCCTGTCCGATTCTTTTGCGAAGAACGGATACAAGCTCCGGTCGCTGCTCCGTGAGATCGCACTCGACGACGAGTTCTATCGAGTTCCGCCGACCAAGTCGTCGAATCTGATGACGGTCCAGGCGAAGGCCACGAAGCAGTAAGACTCAATACGATGGGATTGTTGTGGAGGTGTGTCATGAAGTCCAGTTCCAAGCTCGCCAGCAGAAGGCGTTTTCTGAGAGGTGTCCTGAACGGTGTGCCGATGGTAGTCGGTCTGCCGCTGCTGGATTGTTTCTGGAATGATAATGGGACGGCGCTTGCCGCAACCGGAGCGGCGCCTTCGCCATGCTTCGTGTCCTGGATGTTTGGGCTCGGATTCAATCCGGGCAGATGGGCCCCGTCGGAGCTCGGAAAGATCAGAGAGTTTGGTCCGGAGCTGCAGGCGCTCAATCCGTTCATGGACAAGATCAACGTTTTCAGTGGATTCAGGGCAATTCTGGATTCCAAGCCGAATCTTGTTCACAACAGCGGCGTCTATACGCTACTGACTGGACAAGCACCATCGGCGGGTGTGCAGCATCCGCCGACTATTGACACATTGGTCTCATCGAAGCTGGGCACCCGTACACGTTTCAGATCGATAGAGGTGAACGCGGGAGGTGCTGCGCTTAGCTTGAGTGAGCGAGGAAATGGGATAGTGAATCCCGCCGAAGGCGCCCCCGTTGCCCTCTATCAGAAGCTATTTGGTCCGGACTTCGTGGATCCGAACGCTGCAGAGTTCACTCCCGACCCCGAGATAGTCCTGAACAAGAGCGCATTGTCCGTAGTGGCAGAGGAGCGGCAACGCCTCATGTCGCAGGTGGGCACGGCCGACCGTCAGCGTCTCGATGAGTACTTCACTTCCTTGCGTGAGCTTGAGCAGGGACTGGAGATTCAGTTGGAGCGCCCGGCCCCGCTGCCTTCGTGCTCGAAGCCGGACAAACCGCAAGAAATTGCTGCGGGCTCGGACATTGAGGTAATGCGCACTCGTAACAGGCTTTTCAGTCGCTTGATTGCGCATGCCTTTGCCTGCGGTCAGACCCACGTGGCAAACATGATCTACAACCATCTGGTCTATATGACCAGGCCTGGTAGTGCCAATCATCACCATCTTTGGACGCACGAGGAGCCCATTGACCATCGGATCGGCTACCAACCGCAGGTCGCCTTGTTCAACCTCGAGTGTGCCGGTGCGCTTGCCGATACCCTGACAGCGCTTAACAACATCAAAGAAGGATCTGGCACAGTGTTGGACCGCTCAGTCGTGCTTGTCGGTACGGACGTGGGCTTCGCGCAGGCACACGGGATCGACAATATTCCGATGTTCTTGATCGGTTCTGGAGGAGGACGATTCAAGACCGGACTTCACATCAGCGCGGGCGGCGATTCCGTGACACGAGTGGGATTTACCGCGATGCAGGGGCTCGGTTTGACTGTGGGTGAGTGGGGGTCGGAATCAAACAAGACAGCCAGGCCCATAACTGAAGTCCTCGCGTAGCGAGTACTGCCTTAGTTGACATAGCAAAAGAGATAGGTCAGGGGCCATGCGGTTAAATTCATTGACAATACCGGTATGCACGGCGACGTTCTTGATTCTGGGAGGCTGCGTCAAGAAGCCGGAAACTGCCACAGCATCGCTGCCGAGCGATGTGCTGGGCGGAGTGGACGGGGTGGCGCCGGCCGACTTGCCATCGGCAGGCGTAGTAACGTTCCGCGCCGGCGAAGGTTACACCGATGTGCCACTCTCCTTGCCTGGTGATCTGGCTGTTCAGGTGATCGGGCGGCGACCGGTCATAACCAACAGCAGTGGGCGGACCCTCTATTCTCTGGAGAATGACGTTCCTGAGAGCGAAAAAAATAGATGGCAACCGGCGCTGGTGAGAGCAGGTGCTCTTGCAAGCGGAGACTGGTCGGTCGTGGCTGGCCCGGATGGCTCGCAGCAGTGGGCGTACCAAGGCAAGCGTCTGTACACGTTCGCAGAAGATTCGCAAGCTGGAGATGCCAAAGGTGAGAAGCAGCTCTCCGGTGCTGGCGCTGGGGGGCGTCTGGGTGGCCTGACTGGTTCGCAGCCGAATAACCAGACCACGCCTCAACCTGAAACTAGAGGTACAGCTGTGGTACTTGGTGCGCCTAGCGGCATCGTTCTGCCTGCCGGCATACAGACCAGAGAAGTAGTGGATGTCGGAGGTATCGGGCTCGCCGATGTCAATGGCAAGACCATCTATTTTCGTCAGGATGGCAAGGGATCGGACTGTCGCGCGAACTGTCAGTGGTTAGCCGTACGTGCGCCAGCGGAGGCAAAAGGCCAAGGGGATTTTTCGTCCATCACTCGACCCGGTGGCATTCAACAGTGGAGCTACAAGGGCAAACTGCTTTATACGTTCGTTGGGGATGAACTGCCAGGCGATGCGCGCGGGGCGGTATTGAATGGGGAATGGCGAGTCGCATTGGTGGAGCGGCATTTCTTTCCATCGGGTGTGGAGATACGCAACGTTCTCGGAGTCGGGACCGTCCTGGCGCTCGACGGCAAGACCTTGTATCAACGGGACATATACTACGGGCAGTTCGGTGGACGCACTGTGCGCCGTGGGTTTCTGATCGCCGCTGAAAGTGGGCGTCTGGTGGGTACACGAGGCTGCAATGCAGACTGTGAGCAGGAATGGCTTCCGTTCCTTGCGCCAGCCGACGCTCAACCCGGCGGCTATTGGAATGTTCTTGAGCGCATCGACGGCAAGAAGCAGTGGTCCTACAAGGGATATGCCATGTACACCTATAAGGGCGACGAACAGCCAGGTGATGTGAACGGAAATCCCACGGTAGACATATACGACCTTGCCAGTTCGAAACCGGGCCCCTATGTCGATCTTCTCAAGGAAGGAGTCGCCCTCAGTGCGAATGCCAAGGCTCGCTTGTCTCCGAATTACACCAGCGCCCTTCAGTGGTCTGCCACATATCCTTAGTCGGCGCGCCGGCTAGATCTACGATCTCCTCTAATAGACAGATGATTCACGGGCCCCATCGGATACCGATGGGGCAGCTGTGAGAATCAGTGTCGAGCGTCTTAGAGCATTCAATGAATAGGACCTTCTGATGAGAACAAAGGTGAATATCTCGCGTCGAGATATGTTGGCGATCGGAGCGATGACTGCCGGCTCGCTGGCCGGTTTCCGAGATGCTTTCGGCGTCGAACAATTGAACGCGCAGCATCGTTTGCGTGATCCGGATCGCGCAGTGGCCGAGCGGGAAACTGTCAAGATTGCAGAAGAATTTTTCCGAGCTTGGGAGAACCCAGATGCCGATGTGCTCACCAACTTCTTCTCCATGCCGTGCACCCTAAAATACGGCCACTCATTGGATATCGTACAGTTCTCGGATTCTCGAGAGCTGAGAGCACTTTTCGCGAAGACCATCGTGGGTGGACGCAAATGGAAGTTCGATGCTGAGGTCAAATGGGTTCGAGGGCCACTGATGATCTGCCAAGGTACCATCAGCAATGCGCTGCCGGGCAAACCCTATGTGGTTGCCAAGGAGAATTTCCTGGTCAATGTACAGGGCGGCAAGGTGGCCGCTTGGTATGACTTCGGCTATTTCGATATCACCTACCCATCGTCTCCGAACATCTTTGTTGCGACCAACGAAAAAGACTTGGCCAATCAGGAGAAAGCCACGATGGAAACCTGGGCAACATACCAGCAGGCTTGGGAGGAGTCCGACGCCGAGCGAATGGCGAATTTGCTCGCCGAGCCGGCAGCATTGAAGTATCTGGATTGGTCGCAGCCTCAAGTATCAAATGACAAGAATCAGGCCTTGAAGTTGCTCCAATCCCATCATGCCGGTCCCGTGATCTCTAAGTGCGAGGTTATCGATGGATGGGTGAGGGGATCGGTGGTGGTGCAGGATGTCATTGTTCACAGCACTGCTTCAGGGAAATCTCGACCTTCGACCAAGTGCATCCATGTGGCTCATGTGCGCGACGGAAAGGTTCGGCAGTGGCTCGCATATAAGTACGACGCAGCGTGAAAACCGTGGCTCGCATATCTCAGATCGCGAGCGGATAAACCTAAGATTCGCTGCTCGTTCCGATCTGTGTCGTGTGCGGTTCTTTTTAGCTGGGGCGGCTTACTGAGGCCTCTGGATCATCAATGGCGGCACCAACGTGTCTGGAGGAATCATGTTCTCGAATTCAGTGAGTCGCATCGGCAGCGTGTTGTCGGCTGCAACGATGGCCTGCCTTCTGTCCGCGTGCGGTGGTGGCGGCGGCAGCGGCGGCGCGGACGCCATCGTGGCGAAAGGCGACCCGGTGCATGGCAAGGAGCTGTACCAGCAGTGCGCCGGCTGCCACGAGCTGCAGAAGAACAGCGTCGGCCCGCACCACTGCGGCCTGATCGGCCGGGCGGCCGGCAGCGTGCCGGACTACGACTACTCGGAAGCCATGAAGGCGTCGGGCATCACCTGGACCCCGGAAAAGCTGGATGAATTCCTGACCTCGCCCATTGCCTACGTCAACGGCACCAAGATGGGCTTCGCCGGTTTCGCCGACGCGAAAGACCGCGCCGACGTGATTTCCTATCTCGCGCAGGCGAACAACGACCCGGCCGTCTGCCCGCGCTGATGACCACGGCCGATTCTCTGGCAGGGGGCAACTATAGAGCTTGCTTGGCACGTGTATTGCAGCGACGTCGGAGAAATCGAACTGGATTGCCCCAGTTCGTGGTGACGGGTGCGCAGCACAACGCTGAAGAGAGTCCCGGGGAGGCGACTTGCCATTTAGAGGAACGCTGCAAGACATTCGGATGTTCGTTGCAGTCTATGAGGAGAGGTCGTTCACCATTGCCGCCGCTCGTGAGAACACGACTCAACCGAGTGTTTCTCACCACATCCGAAATCTTGAAGGCATCCTCAATGTAAAGCTGTTCGTTCGAGAGAATCTGGGGGTGACAGCTACGCCAGCCGCACGACTGCTCTATCCGCGATATACAGAGATCTTGAGAGATATCGATAATGCGGCCAACCAAGTGAAGTTCCACGCGCTTGGTCATCAAGGCAAGTTGTGCGTTGGCGTGAGTCCCGCACTATGTCGATATCTAACTGCTTCGACACTAGTCGATTATGAACAAACGCATCCCAACGTGGCTGTTCGAATCAAGGAAGTTATCGGCAAGGCGGCACTCGACATGGTTAAGTCCGGCAAGGTCGATTTCGCTATCTGTAGCCTGAGCGGCGAAGGCGAAGAAGGAGGGGTGAGAGTACGGACATTGACAGATGTGCAGAACTGTTTGATCTCACGCTCTCTGCCTGAGAGCAGCAATATTGTTAGCCACGCATTACCCGATCAGCCGTTGAATTTGATCTGGGCGAGTGTAGGGGGTGAGCGGTATCGAACGATCGTCGCCAGTCTGCATGCGAATGGAATGTCGATCGGAAAGGAGATGGTGCTCGACTCCCCATTCACGGCGCTTCATCTGGTAGCGAAGAGTGATTGGAGAATCGTCGCCCCGTGTGTAGTAGTCGATCCGATTCTTGATGCACCTCACTACTCCATGCTGCCACTGAGAAAAGCCGATAGTGTGTTCCCAATCTCCTTGGTCGAATCTGTTTCCAGAGGGCTCGATCCGTCAGCGGAAGACTTCATCAAGATACTCATTGAACGGATCCGTCAGGCGGACATGGCTTGGGAGGCGCGTTTCGTTTCGGCGATATGACATGGAACGATGGTAAGTCGGGCGATGCTCACAGAAGTGTCCAAGAGTTGGCGATGGCGGGCCAGTATGTCCGAATGCTACATATCGCACGCTGTGGCTGCGGGATTCAGCACCGGGATGCCGCCCTTAATAGAAGTGGAAGCGAGCGGCGAGAATCTCCGTCACTCGAGAGCGCGGTTCTTGTAGTGAAAAGAGCTAAGTCATTACTCGGGACGCGGGTATCGAGTCGCCTCGACGGATTGTCGAACCAGGATGCGCATCACATGATCGATCGTAGTTTCGTTGAGATTGAGCGGATTCATCGACTCATGAGTTTCAATGAAGACGAAAGCGACGCTAGCCGGCTCAATCGCACGGGCATGTATCACAAAGTTGAAGTGGACGAGTCGACCTTCGCAGTTTTAAGTCTGGCGCTTCAACTTTCATCTGGGTCATCAGGAACATTCGATATCACGGTGGCACGTACATTGGCGGCAAGGGATGCTTCCGGCTCCAGCATCCTTTGACATGCCTGATCCATTTGCAACTTGGCGGGATATCGAAACTGACATATCCCAACGAGGTGCGGTTCTGGCGACCGCTCTGGATTCACGTGAGATTTCGTTTATCCGCGTGTTTTCTGAGCCGAACTATTCCAACTTGGAGCCATAGAAGGAACGTCATGAGAAAACTCCTCCACATCAAGAGCTCACCTCGCGGCGATCGGTCCAGATCCGCACAGATCGCCGAAGCATTCTTGGGAAGCTATCGCTGCAAACATCCCGGTGCGGAGATCGATGAGATTGATCTCTTTGAACTAGCTTTGCCGGAGTTCGATGGGGACCGGGTCGCGGCGAAGATGTCGTTCTTCGGTGATCCGGCGATGAATGCTTCGCAGCAATCCGCGTGGGACGAAATCGTTGCGATCACTCGGTGCTTCGGGTCGGCTGATGAGTATGTTTTCTCGGTTCCGATGTGGAATGGAAGTATTCCGTATCGCCTCAAGCACTACATCGACGTCGTGACCCAAGCCGGCCTGCTGTTTGACTTCAACCCCGTCAGTGGATACTCCGGGTTGCTTTGCGGAAAGCGCGCAACGGCGATCTATACCAGCGGGATCTACGCTCCCGGCGTCTCAGCGGTGTTCGGTATCGATCATCATTCAACTTATTTCGACGAGTGGTTGCGCTTTATCGGGATCAGTGACGTTACTACGATTCGGTATCAGCCCAATCTCTTGACCCCCGATCCGGCGATAGGGCTGGCCGCAGCACGCGAGGCGGCAGCCCAGGCCGGGGCGCGCTGAGGACCGATTCCCGCAAGAGCCTCCTTAAGAAGCGATCAAGCTGGACGTGCCACTGTAGGGCGTCCATGTGTTGGTTACGGAAAGTTGATGGCGGCCCCGTTCAAATACGCGCCGGGCAGACCGATCTCTTGATGCGGCGTGCGTGGTGCATCTCAGGAGCCGTCGGTTCCGGTAGTTCCGTACTTGAACGCACATGGTGAGCTCAAGTCCGTTGATGAGTACACGCGAGAGCTCCTTCAACTGTCTCGTTGTTCAATTACTCAACACTTCTGCCTGTCGTGCGTCTTATGGTTGTACATCTCGAGAGGGTTTGTCGATCGTAACGCGCAGTATTTACTAGAGGTTTTACCTTGGTGCGGATCTTGCTGTTGCTGGCATTGCGGAATACACCAATTTCACGGGGAAGGGGGGGCAATGTCACAGCGCGTTCTGGCATTTTACGCATCGGTGCTCGCGTTCAACGTTTGTGATAGCAGCGCACAAGACGTCAGTGCTGTAGAAAAGTCATCAGAACAGCAGAGGCAACAGCTAGAAGATAGCGTGCTGCAGCAGGTCGTTGTCACGGGATCTCGATTGACTTCGCCCGGGTTGACGGCGCCAACGCCTGTTAGCGTACTGAGCGCTGAGAGCCTCCAGCAATTGAACCCCGGTACGATCCTGGATGCATTGAATCAATTGCCCGTGTTGAAAAACAGCTCAAGCACCTCTGGCGGCAGAGGGGGAGGCGCTTCCAGGCGCGGCCAGAATACACCGGATCTCCGCGGCTTGGGGCCGCAGGAAACGTTGGTTCTGTTGGACGGCCGCCGTATGGTTCCGCGCAACGGTGACGGGTATGTTGACACGAATGTCATACCCACGAGTCTGGTGAGTAGAGTGGAAATAGTCACCGGGGGTGCGTCGGCAGCTTACGGCGCCGATGCAGTGGCAGGTGTCGTGAACTTCATTCTTAATGAGGACATCAAAGGCATCCGTACATCTATTCATGCGCAGGAGAGTGAGCGCGGTGAGCAGACTCAATACAATGCAGGGCTAGCTGCCGGTGGCCGCTTTGCGGATGGGCGAGCAAACCTAATTCTGGGAATCGATGCAACGAAGATCGAAGGCACTGGAAATATCTATACGAATCCTTGGACGAGGAATGAGGCGGGCGTGATTGTTCTTGGAAACAACCGCGCAGCTGGTCTTCCTTCGCAAGTGATGAGCCCAAATGTGGAGTACTCGCAATTTACACCTGGTGGCCTGATTCTTTCTGGAGGGACACTGGTTGGCACTGCATTTGGCCGAGATGGCAATCTCTATCAGTTTCAAGGCGGAGCACTGACAGGCGGTGCGCTCATGATTGGTCCAGGAAACTACGGCAACGGTCCATCATCAGTGTTGAACTTGAGTATCCCGCTCGAGCGCTTTGCCGGACTAACGAAGCTTACTTATGAGTTGGCCGACTCGACCAAGGCCTGGCTGCAAGCGGGTTACAACTACGCTGCGAGCACGGGGCTCAGCATCTTAAACCATACGACTAACAGCATCATTGTTGACCGAGACAACCCGTACTTGCCGGGCGCACTTAGGGAAGCGATGGTGTCCGAGGGGCTTCAGACTTTCCGCATGGGGAGAGTGAACACCGATGCGGGTGCTATTGATTCTGATAACTATACGCATGGCTACACTGTCGCCGGCGGTCTGGATGGAGGGTTCGGTGGCGACTGGTACTGGGATGCATCGGTGCAGCACAACGTCAGTGATTGGAAGAATACAGCGAGAGGTGCGATGCGACCGGCAAATTTCTTTGCATCTCTGTATGCGATCCGATCCCCCAGCGGAGACATCATCTGTGGTCCCCTGGGTCTGAATCCCATGCTCACTGCGGCACAGCGCACCATAGTGGATCCGGGTTGCGTACCCGCTGATCCATTCGGAGCCAACTCGATCTCTGCGGAAGCGGCTGCTTACATACGGGGTAGCTCGCAGTATGTGCACAGTACTTACACTCAAGACATCGTCGAGGCGAGTTTGTCAGGAAGTCCTTTCTCGCTGTGGGCCGGGCCTGTATCTGTGGCAGCAGGTGCAAGTTGGCGTCGCGAAGAAATGAACTATCGTGTCGATACAGGGAGCAGCTCTAACGGAGCTTACCATGTAGGTAATTTCGCTCCATATAGAGCAACGGTGACAACCAAAGAAGGCTTTGCAGAGATCGGTGTTCCCTTGCTGACCGACAAGTCCTGGATCGATTCGCTGGAGCTCAATGGGGCAGTACGACTCACCGACTACAGCAGTAGCGGCAGGGTCACAACATGGAAGGTTGGTTTGACACAAAAATCGGGCCCAGTTCTTCTCCGTGCAACGCGCTCCCGAGATATTCGGGCGCCAAATTTCTCAGAGGCATTCTCTCCGGGCCTGACTGTAGCCGGAACAATCCTCAATCGATTCACGGGCCAGTCCACTGCTAGTGTCCCGGTGCCGGTTGTGCGCAATCCACTCATTCAGCCTGAAGAGGCAGACACATGGACGGCGGGAATCGTTTATCAACCTACCATTGATTGGCTGCCGGGTTTTGCCGCATCCGTTGACTACTTCGATATTAATGTCGACGGCGTGATTACTCAGTTGAGTGGTCAGGCGATCATGGATCGCTGTTTCGCGGGCACGCAGTCATTCTGTGACCGAATCACCTTCGATGTCACGCAAGCGGGAGGCATATCGTTCGTTCAGACAGGTTACTTCAATGTCAGTGAATTCAAAACCGATGGAGTCGATTTCGAGGTCCATCTTCCGGTCCCGCTGCCGAGCTTTGTTCAGGGAGAGCTCAATACGCATGTCAATGCAACATGGGTTCGATCTCTTGTTTCCGATGCCACTGGAGCGCCGATCGATCGAGCTGGCCAGACGGTGCCTGAGTGGACTTGGAGCCTAAATACGACCTATACCCAAGGGCGGTTTAGCGGAAATGTTTTGGTGACGGCACATTCGAAGATCTACTACGACAGAACTTTGATTGGCCCAGATAGCCGCGGCTATAGTCCTTCGTTGTCTAATAGCATTAACAAGAACACGTTCCCCTCAATCGCATATGTGACTTTGGGTGCGAAGTACACGGTGCTACAGCCGACAGTTGGAGGCAGCCTTGACTTGTTTGGCACAATTTCCAACGCTTTGGATAAGGAGCTGCCATACATGGCTGCGTTGTCGAATGGTGGAGCGCCTGGGCTATATGATTTTTTCGGGCGTACCTACAAGATCGGTGCGCGGTATAGCTTCTAGTCTGGCGTTTTGACGCGCGGGCAATGAGGATCTAGATCGAGAACTAAGAGGAAGCCGTTGGTGAGCAATTACTGACGATAGATGCGCTGAGAAGAGTGCTCAATCGGCCGCGCTCGGTCGATGGCGACTGACCCATCTGGCGAAAGGTTGGGGGTGAGCGGGTACGCTGCGCCCCCAACCGTTGGGCGTCTTCGGCAGGCAAGTTGCCCGCTGGGAGCTGCAGCAGCAAAAGAGCGATGCGCCAACTCAGCGCTTCCTGCGCTTAGTGATCGGGCGAACAGCGAGGCCCAATCAAAAGCACTGCGGCGAGAGCCGGTCGCAGCCCAAGGCAATTAGGCCGAGTGGCGCACCTTGGCGCGAGCTACGCCAGCCAGTCGGCGGCGGGCGTGCTCGACATACTTCCCGTCGAGTTCAACGCCGAGGTAGTTGCGGTCTGCCAGTGCAGCGCTCACGAGGGTCGATCCAGATCCTGCAAAAGGATCGAGGACGAGAGCGTTTGGCTGAGAGAACGCCCTGATGAGTGGCTTCAGGACGCTGACAGCTTTCTCCGTCGGGTGTACAACGTTGCCGCTGTATTCCCAGGGCTGAACGTCATCAAGAGGCCGTGCGGGCTTCTGGGGATGGCCCTTTGCGAGCACGTACGCCTGTTCGTGACGGGCATTCAAGATACCGCGGCGCGACGAATAGCCCTTGTACCAGACGATGTGCCCGACGGGTTTGAATCCAGCGGCTTCCCAAGCTTCGAAGAACGCAGCGACGGAGTTCCAGCCGTAAAAGGACACGCAGAAGGTGTTTGGTTTAAGAGCGCGATACACGTCGGTGAAAGCGCCGAGGATGCTTGCCGGATCGTCATCATTGGCGATCGACCGACCGGCGCGATCCCTGTAGCGGACGAAGTAGGGCGGATCGGTAACGACGAGATCGACGCTGTTGCTAGGTAGCGTGCGTAGAATCTGCGTGCAATCACCGTGAAGAACTTGGTTCTGTGTCAACATGACGGTCTCTCCGAGTGGTTATTCAAGACGCGGAGAGGCAGAGCCGTGCGCAGAAGCCGCATCGTCACCGTCGGGGAATGGTCAACACGGGAGCGGCAGCGAATGGAGCGGGCCGACCGTTGACGAGGCGGCGCGCACGGCTATGAAGCGCAGAGACTTGATCAATCCATGAAGGAGAGCGAGTTCACTGTTGATCGCATGGACGAAGTGCTTACGGAGGTTCGGCTCTATCGACGACCTGGCGCTCGCCTGGTGCCGTCGTCACGGGGTGTCGACCCGTTTCGCTGGGGACGAGCTCGTCTGGACGTCTGGCCTGGCGAGCGAGGATGAGTTTCCAGAGCTCGTTGAGGACGCTACTTTCGCGCTGTTCGATGTCGCGAAGCAGGTCATCGATCCTTGCGTCCCTTGGGTGGGGTGTTTCCATAACGCACCTTCCTTGGTGAGTGAACGAGTAGAGCGTGCCATCGAATGCGCTGCGATTCAACGGGGCACGCTAACGAAGGCACTCGAGCCAGGCTACGCTCGTCGGCTTGCCTCAGATGAGTGGTATCAATCCTGGGCGGCGGATCGGAGCGCTGCTCTTGCCTGCGCTATGTACTTCTTCACCGTGTGGACGCTGAGGCCGAGCGTTTCTGCGGCTTCATCGTAGGACAGCCCTTCTTGTCCTTGAGCCAACAGCACGGCAGCGTGGGTTGGAGGCAACAAGGACAGTGCTCGTGCCAGTTGCCGTTGCAAGTCGATCTCGTCTGCACAGGTGTCAGCGAGCATGCTGGCACTCGCCGATTCGTCAGCGGACTCGCTATCGATCAGGAGACAGGTGCCCTCGCGTGAGGCACGTTGGGCTGCTACTGATTCCGTTGACACCACCTTTAGCCTGATTTCCTCTGCTGTTCGTAGTCCAGAGGGCTCAGGTACCCCAACGTCGAGTGTCGTCGCTTGGGATTGTAGAACCGTTCGATGT
>Ga0182745_1001398_pt1 | contig 23389 bp, 34 predicted proteins | sample eDN3rd30CKraftBY_FD_128523 | JGI IMG/M metagenome (GOLD analysis project Ga0182745, IMG submission 128523) | Enriched backyard soil microbial communities from Emeryville, California, USA - eDNA 3rd pass 30_C Kraft BY (version 2) (version 2) | ecosystem: Environmental > Terrestrial > Soil >... | reverse complement strand
CTCGCCGCAGAAGACCAAGGACTACCAGGAACTGGTCATGCGCACCTTCTACCTGACCAGCATCGATGCCAACACCGCGCTGAACATGGTCAAGACCATGCTCAAGACCCGTGACGTGTTCGTTGACGAGCGCCTCAATACCCTGACCATGCGCGACACCCCGGACGCCGTGCGCATGGCCGAGAAGCTGCTGCAATCGCAGGACCAGTCCAACCCCGAGGTGGTGCTGGAGGTGGAAGTGATGGAAGTGGCCACCTCGCGGATCCTTGACCTCGGCCTGCAATGGCCCAACACCTTTGGTGTGCTGAGCAACGACGGCAAACCGGTCAGTGTGCTCGACCAACTGAGGGGCATCGACTCCAGCCGCATCAGCATTTCTCCGTCCCCGCAGGCCAAGATCAACGCCCAGGACAAAGACATCAACACCCTGGCCAGCCCGGTGATCCGCGTCAGCAACCGCGAACAGGCGCGCATCCACATCGGCCAGCGGGTACCGATCATCAGCGCCACCTCGGTGCCGTCGACCCAAGGCCCGGTCATTACCGAGAGCGTCACCTACCTGGACGTCGGCCTGAAGCTTGAAGTGCAGCCCACCGTGCACCTGAACAATGAAGTGGCAATCAAGGTTGCGCTTGAGGTGAGTAATGCCACGCCGCTGGAAGCCACGCGCCAGGGCACCATTCCGGTTCAGGTCGACACCCGCAACGCGCAGACCAGCCTGCGCCTGCATGATGGCGAAACCCAGGTGCTGGCTGGCCTGGTGCGCAACGACCACAACGCCAGCGGCAACAAGATCCCTGGCCTTGGCGACATCCCTGGCCTGGGCCGGCTGTTTGGCAGCAACAAGGACGACATGAGCAAGAGTGAGCTGGTGCTGGCGATCACCCCGCGCATCGTGCGCAACCTGCCGTACCAGAGCCCGTCGGACATGGAGTTTCCCACTGGCACCGAGTCGGCCATGCAGGTGCGCCAGATGGCGCCACTGCCGCCGATGGACATGCCCGGTAACGCGCCGGCCACTGATGCACCGGTCGTGGACAGCCAGATGGCGGTCGTCCCGACCAACGGGAGCCCACGGCCATGAAAGCCCGGCGCCCCATGCACGGCTTCAGCCTGATCGAGGTGGTGCTGACCCTGGCACTGCTCGGGCTGCTCGCCAGCATGGCCGCGCCGCTGACCGAAACCGTGGTACGCCGCGGCAAGGAGCAGCAACTGCGCGAGGCGCTGTACCAGATTCGCGACGCCATCGATGCCTACAAGCGGGCCTTCGACGCCGGCTACATCGAGAAGCGCGTGGATAGCAGTGGCTATCCGCCGAACCTGCAGGTGCTGGTAGAGGGCGTGCGCGATGTGCGCAGTGCCAAAGGCGCCAAGTTCTACTTCCTGCGGCGCATCCCGCACGACCCGCTGGTGGCGGCAAAGGATGAAGACGAAGGCGGCTGGGGCCTGCGCGCCTATGACAGCAGCCCAGACAACCCGCGCGAAGGCGAAGACGTGTTCGACGTGTATTCCAGGGCCCGCGGCAAAGGCCTGAACAACATCCCTTACGGGCAATGGTGACAGCCATGAAACGCAGCAAAGGCTTCACCCTGATCGAACTGCTGGTGGTGATGGCGATCATCGCCACGCTGATGACCATTGCCATGCCGCGCTACTTCAACAGCCTGGAAAGCTCGCGCGAGGCCACCCTGCGTCAAAGCCTGGCAGTGCTGCGCGAGGCGCTGGACCACTACTACGGTGACACCGGCCATTACCCCGATTCACTGGAACAGCTGGTGGAACAGCGCTACCTGCGCAACACGCCGGTCGACCCGATCACCGAGCGCAGCGATGCCTGGCAGCTGGTGCCACCGCCCGAGGGCGTGGCCGGCGGCGTGGCCGATATCAAGAGCGGTGCCACAGGGAGGGCGCGTGATGGCAGCCTCTTCGCTGAATGGTAAGGCCAGTGGCGGCTTCACCTACCTGGGTGTGCTGCTGCTGATTGCGGTCAGCAGCGTGGCCCTGGCCGCCACCGGCACGATCTGGGCGAGCGCCGCCCAGCGCGACCGCGAACGCCAGTTGCTGTGGGTTGGCGGCCAGTATGCCCAGGCCTTGCGCAGCTACTACCGCGCCTCGCCAGGGCTGGCCCAGTACCCCCAGGATCTGACCGACCTGCTACAGGACAACCGCTTCCCGCAGGCCAAACGGCACATCCGCAGGCTTTACCCTGACCCGATCAGCAACAGCGACGAGTGGGGCCTGCTGCGCTCGATCGACGGCCGTATCACTGGCGTCTACAGCCGCTCGGACGCCACCCCTTTCAAGCGCAGTGGCTTCAGCGCCGAATGGAGCGGATTCGAGGGGCTGGAACACTACAGCGACTGGCAGTTCGTCGCCGAGCAGGCCTTTACCGAAAGTGCACGCGGTGTGCAGATGAATGCGGGCCCGGGAGATACGCCATGAAGCGCCTGGCTGCGCTGTGCCTAGGCCTGCTGCTGTTGGCAGGGGTGGCCACCTGCGCCAAGGCGGGTGCCGAAGACGAGATGCAGGGCTTTATCGTCGATAACACCATCTCGCACATCGGCCACGACTTTTACTACTACTTCGCCGACCGCCTGCGTGCCACCAGCCGCCTGGACTTCAACCTGGTGGTACGCGAACGCCCGGATGCCCGCTGGGGCAGCCTGGTGACGGTGGAGTTCGAGCGTGAAGTGGTGTACCGCCGGTTCCTGCCACCGAACACCACCGAGCTCAAAGACGAGGCCGTCGCCGCCGCCGACCTGGTCAAGCAGCAGATCATTCAACGCAAGCTGCAACGCCTGTTACAGGACACCACCGACTTGGAGAGGGACGAGCTATGAACCACCGTATTCCACGTTGCATTGCCGCCTGCCTGCTGGCCAGCGCCTGTGCTTCCCAGGCCACCGAGCTGGTGTACACCCCGGTCAACCCGGCGTTTGGCGGTAACCCGTTGAACGGCACTTGGCTGTTGAACAACGCCCAGGCGCAGAACGACTACGACGACCCGGACCTCAAGGACCGTGCCTCGGCCTTTACCGGCACCACAGCCCTTGAGCGGTTCAGCAACCAGCTGGAGTCGCGGATGTTGTCGCAGTTGCTGGACAACATCAGCAACGGCAACACCGGCAGCATGGCGACCGATGCGTTTCTCATCGACGTCATCGACGATTCCGGGGCCTTGAGCATCAAGGTCACCGATCGTGCCACAGGAGAAATTTCGATCATTGAGGTCAGCGGCCTGAACCCCTGAGAGGGAAGGGCTTTTATGTTGGGGAGAGAACACCATGAAACGTCTGCTGAGCACGCTGCTGATCCTCACCGCCCTGGGCCTGCAAAGTGGTTGCAGCCTGCGCGAACCCATGTCGGCTGAACTGGACTCGGAAACCCCGACCCTGACCCCTCGGGCCTCGACTTACTACGACCTGATCAACATGCCACGGCCCAAAGGCCGGCTGATGGCCGTGGTGTACGGCTTCCGCGACCAGACCGGGCAGTACAAGCCGACCCCGGCCAGTTCGTTCTCCACCAGCGTCACCCAGGGCGCGGCCAGCATGTTGATGGACGCACTGAGTGCCAGCGGCTGGTTCGTGGTGCTGGAGCGTGAAGGGCTGCAGAACCTGCTGACCGAGCGCAAGATCATCCGTGCATCGCAGAAAAAGCCTGATGTGGCGGAAAACATCATGGGCGAGCTGCCACCGCTGCAAGCCGCCAACCTGATGCTCGAAGGCGGCATCATTGCCTACGACACCAACGTGCGTAGCGGCGGCGAGGGCGCCCGCTACCTGGGGATCGACATTTCCCGTGAGTACCGGGTGGACCAGGTCACCGTTAACCTGCGCGCCGTGGACGTGCGCACCGGGCAGGTGCTGGCCAACGTGATGACCAGCAAGACCATCTACTCGGTAGGGCGCAGTGCCGGGGTGTTCAAGTTCATCGAGTTCAAGAAACTGCTGGAGGCCGAGGTGGGGTATACCACCAATGAACCGGCGCAGTTGTGCGTGCTGTCGGCGATCGAAGCGGCGGTGGGGCACTTGCTGGCGCAGGGGATCGAGCGGCGGCTGTGGCAGGTGGCGGGGGATGCGGGGGAAGGCACGGCGATGGTGGACAAGTTTTTGAGCCAGAATCAGCAGCCGTGATCAGGCTTGAGGGCCTCTTCGCCGGTAAACCCGCTCAAGTGCAGCGCTGGCCTCAGGCTTGGCGCGGTCCCTTGTAGGAGCGGGTTTACCCGCGAAGAGGCCAGTGCAGGTGGCACGATCATTTGAACAATGCTGATACCCCAGGGCCGCTTTTTTGTGTCCCGCTGCTTCGTTTTATGGCGGCCCCAGTGAATCAAGGCGCGACGCGATGACAAAAGGCTTACCTGATTCTCCTGTACGCGCCACCGTTGTTCGCCGTTCGTTCGGGCATGGTTTGAAGATGCGCTGGTGCACCTGCCCACGCGGCTGAGAGGGGCGTTTGCGACCAACCTCAAGGCGCTGGAACTGGCCAAGGGCACCTGGCGTGATCTGTTGTTGAGCAATGACCATGGGGTGGACTCGGCCAAGGCGGTGCAGCCGGTGTTTGAAGGCTTGGGTCTGTGTTTGGGTTTCGAGGTCTTGGCGATAGGGATTCGTCGCCTGTGAGATCGAGCGCCGCCCGCGCGGCGCATCGCGAGCTACGCTCGCTCCTACGTTTGTTTCGGGCCAGTCATGCCTGTGACAGGTGCGCGCGACAGCTTGGTTTGTACGACGTGATAGAAGGGCCGCGCGGGCTAGGTTCGATTTCCCACCAGCACAACCCGGGCTGGGCGAGGGGTTATAGGCGATAGGCAGTATCTAGAACCCACGAAGCATCTCCCAGAACGATGCCGCCACCCCCATGATGCTCTCACCGGCAATCAACCCCGCCGCCGCGGTAATCGCAAAACGCTCCGTCACCCTCGGCCACCGGCAACTGACCAGCCAGGTCACTACGGCACCAAACCCCATCATCAGGCTGATCGATGCAGGCAGGATGAACGCCAACCCCAGCGCCGCCGTACTCGGCAGCCAGCGGGCTGCCCGTTGCGGCAACAGGCTGTCCAGTGCCCCCAGCAGTACGCCAACAGCACTCCCAGTCGCAATCGCCCAGCGCGACTCCAAGGACAGCGCCCCCAGCCCCTGGGTCAGCGTCTGCGCAACCGCTTTCCAGGTCGCCGCTGCCGGTGCCGGCCACTGCTCAGTGAGCAACAAGGCCTGCGGATCGGGAATCAGCACTCGATACACCAGCACGCCGACCACGCTACCGATGAAAATACCGACGCACTGAGCAATCAGCTGTTTGTGCGGCGTAGCGCCGATCGCCTGGCCAACCTTGAAGTCGTTCATCAGGTCGGTGGATTGCCCGGCCGCGCCACCCGCCGTGTTGGCACTCATCAGGTTGATCGCCACCTGGCCGGGGGCGATCAGGCCGAAGCTGAGCTGCGACAGCTTGCCGATGGCGCCAATCGGTGCGATGCCAGTGGCGCCGACCACGCGCGCCGCGACCACGGCAAGGCACACGGCCAACGGAATGCTCAACAGCGCCATCCACCAGTCGATGCCAAACAACAACACCTGCAGGGTAATGATCAGCGCCGTGGACAGCAGCAGCCCCGACGCAGGCCAGGGGCTAAAACGCATCCTGGCGCGCGGCGTTCGCTGTTCAGCGGGCGATCGCCGGGGCACTTGGAACAGGCGAACCAACAATGAAGTCAGCGTCGCGCAGACCATCAGGCTCACGCCAGGCCACAACAGCCATTCCACCAGCGCGGCAAACTGCGGGCCGCTGGCGTTCGGAGCAAGCGCCACCAAGGCCTGTTCGATCAACCACGGCGCCAGTCCGCCCCAGGCCAGCGCGGCGCCAATCAGTAACGTCACGCCCACGCGAATGCCGATGATGCTGCCGAAGCCGATCAGCATCAGCGAAGGGTCGACCGTGAAGGTCAGGCGCTCGAGCGCCGGCGTGGGCGCCCAGCGCGGTATCGCCCAGACGAACCCGTCTACCCATTTGACCAGTGCTGAAAGCAACGCGGCGCTGCATAGCACCTTGATCCGCGCCATGGCTTCGCGCCCGTGGTTGTAGATCTGCTGCAGCGTTTCCAAGGTCGCCATGCCTTCGGGAAACTTCAGGCCATGGTCGTTGAGCAGGGCGGGGCGCAGGTACCAGGCGATCCAGATGCCCAGGAAGCTCACCGAGAACACCCAGGCCATCATCGGCAGCGGGTCCAGTTGGTGTCCGGTGAGCAGGGTATAGGCGGGGATCGGCGCGACCAGCCCGCCGGAGATGATGGAGGCGGCGGCTGACGCCACGGTCTGGTTGATGTTGCTTTCGTGCAACGTCCACGCGGAGCGGTTGTTGCGATGCCTTGCCAGGCCCTGCCACAGGGCGAAACCGACCAGCAAGGCGATGATCGACATGTTGAATGACCAGCCGATCTTCAGCCCTGCGTACACATTCGAGGGCGTGAGCAAGATGCCCAGCACCGTGCCGGTGAGCACCGCCCGCAGGCTCAGTTCACGTTCGATGCGAACCTGGGGGAGGGCGGTTGAGGAGGCATGTCCCATGGCAATCCTTTGTCGACGTCGCAAACGCGCTCTGGACAACTGAGCCCCGCCAGCCACGAAGGTTCACTGCTGGCGCCAAAGACGAGCCTGAAGGCTGTAGCAGCCCTGCGCGTGTGCGGCTTTATCCGATGTGTTAACCAAACGTCGCTTGTGACTTGGCCTGTTGGAGAATTCGGGCCTTATCTGGGCAATGCTATCTAAGTCGAAACTGGATCATGCCTGGCTTGCTTGCTGAAACAATCCGCGCACGACGTCCCTCAACCATCGATTTCCATTGTCCTGATGATAGCGGGCATGCCAATGCTGCTTGACCGTGAACCCCTCCACTTCGAACGGGCAGTCATGGACCTGTAGCCCATGCATATCGGCCAGTGTCTGCCCGATATGCCGCGGCAAGGTGCCTAGCAGATCGGTAGTCCCGATTATCATCCCTAACCCGAGAAACGCTGGCAGCTCCAGCATGATCCGCCGTTCGATCCCGGCCCGCGCCAACCCTGCTTCCAGCAGCTTTTGCCCGGTGCCGAAACTGATCTGCACATGCCCCTCGGCCCGATACCGCTCCAGGCTCATGCCATTGCTCAGGCGTGGATGCTGCGGGTTGCTCAGGCATACCCAGTCCTGTTCGAACAGCACCTGCTGATACATCCCCCCGCCCAGCCAGGGCACGAAGCCGATGGCCAGGTCCGCTTCGCCCGACTCCAGCGCGCTCTCGGTATTGCCGTCGATCCGCGCCGCCTCCAGGCGAATACCCGGCGCATGGCTGCGCAGATGGTTGAGGATGCTTGGCAGCAAGGTGATGTGGCTGGCATCGCTGACACACAGGCGAAAACGCCGCTGCGCTGTGGCGGCGATGAACTGCGGCTCCCAGGCGGTCAGCCGGCGCAGCGATTCCAGCACCTCGCGGCACGGCCCTATCAGCTGATCGGCGCGGGGGGTAGGGGCCATGCCGCCCGGCGTGCGCACGAACAGCGGGTCGTTCAATTGCTCGCGCAGGCGCGCCAGCCAGATGCTGATGGTCGGCTGGCTCTGCCCTAGCTGTTCGGCGGCGCGGGTCACGCTGCGGCATTGGTAAAGCACGTCGAACAACTGCAGCAGCTTGGGTTCGGGCAGGGCCTCCAGGGTAGCCGTCATTGCGATTCTCAATAGTCGTATTGAGGCCATTGTATAGCGCAAATAACCCCTGCTGCATAAGGTGATCGCAAATCACAGGAGGTCTGCGACGTGAAAATCTGCATTCTGGGCGCCGGAGCACTGGGTTGCGCCATTGGCGCGGCCCTGAGCGAGGCAGGGCATGAAACCTGGCTGCTGAACCGCGGCCGCGCGCACATCGAGGCGATGAACCAGCACGGGCTGCGGGTGCAGGACGAACGGGGCGAGCGCTATGTACCGGTCAACGCGGCCATTGAAGCCGAAGACGTTGGCGTGACCGATTTGGTGGTGGTGCTGGTGAAGTCGTTTCACACCGCCGAGGCCATCGCCGGCGCTGTCGCGCTGATCGGGCCGCAGACGCTGGTGCTGTCGCTGCAGAACGGCCTCGGCCACGAGGACATCCTGGCCGAGGCGGTGGGGCGTGAGCGGGTGCTGGCTGGCAAGACCTATGTCGGCGGCGTGCTGCTCGCGCCGGGCTCGATCCGTGCCGGTGTGGCCGGCAAACAGACCTTCATCGGCGAGCTCGACGGCCAGCTGACGCCGCGCGTGCAGGCCATCGCCGAAGCGTTCAACCACGCCGGGCTGGCCACCACGGTAAGCGACAACATCCTCGGCACCATGTGGGACAAGCTGCTGGTCAACGTCGCCACCGGTGCATTGAGCGGTATCACCATGCTCAGCTACGGCCAGCTATACAGCGAGCCGCTACTGGAAAGTACCGCCAAGGCCGCTGTGGCCGAGGCCATCGCCGTGGCCGAGCGCGCCGGCATCCGCTTGAGCCTGACCAGCCCCGAAGCTGCCTGGACACTGGCCGCCGAAGGCCTGCCGGCGAGCTTCCGCACCTCGATGCTGCAGAGCCTGGAAAAAAACTCGATCACCGAAATCGACTTCATCAACGGCTCCGTCGTGCGCTGGGGCCAGCGCCATGGCGTGGCCACGCCGGTCAACGCGACCCTGGTGGCCTGCATCAAGGGTATCGAGCGCGCCATGGCCGATCACCAGAAGGGAGAAACCCCATGAGCCAGCCAAAAGCCTACCTCGAACACGTGGCGTTCTGGGTGCAGGACATTCAGTGGCATATCCGTTTTTTCAGCGAGGTGTGCGGCATGAGCATGCGTGAAGTGCAGGGTGACGTCGAGCAACCGGCGCAGTACTGGACCCTCGGCGGCCTGCAGTTCATTCACCAGCCGGACTTCACTGGCCCGGAAGGGCGCATGGCGCACCTGGGCATCATGTGTGAGGACCTGGAAGCGGCGCTGGCCGCCGCCCAACGCTTTGGCGTCAGCGAAATGCCTCAGGGCCGCAACTGGTTACGCCTGCCTGATGGCCTGGCGGTGGAGTTCATCCAGGCGCTGCCGGCCAAATGCGTAGCCCAGGCACTGGCCATCGACCCGCGCGCGGAGGTGCAGGCATGAGCGTAATTGAAAAGTACTGGGACGATGCCCGCGAGGGCGACGAGTGCATCAGCCCGACCTACACCGTGACCCGCGAACGCATCCTGGCCTACGCCGACCTTACCGGCGATCACACCCCGGTGCATGTCGACGAGGCTTACGCCAACGCCAGCCACTTTGGCTGCCTGGTTGCCCACGGCCTGTTCGGGCTGTCGATCGCCGACGGCCTGAAGACCCAGTGCGAGTACCGCTTCCTGCCGGGCATGTCGCTGGGCTGGACCTGGGACTTCGTGCTGCCGATCAAGGTCAACGACGTGCTCCACGTACGCATGCGAGTGGGTGCGATGCGCCCGAGCAACAGCCGACCTGGCTGGGGCATCGTGGTGTTGCCTTCGGAACTGATCAACCAGCACGGCGAAGTCGTGCAACGTGGCGAGCACCGGTTGATGGTGCCGCGGAGGGCAGCAGCATGAGCCAGGCATTGCCATTGGCGGGTATCCGCGTCGTTGATTACAGCCACTTCCTCGCTGGCCCCTATGTCGGCCGTTGCCTGGCGGCGCTTGGCGCAGAGGTGATCAAGGTCGAGCGGCCGGGTAGCGGCGACGCTGGCCGCCAGCACGCGTTCACCCTGGACGACCAGCAGAGCGGCTATTTCCTGCAGCTGAACATGGGCAAGCAGGGCGTCAGCGTCAACATGAAGGACCCGCGCGGCAAGGCGTTCATGCAGCGCCTGACCGATTCGGCCGACGTGTTCATCGAGAACTACCGCCCCGGCGCCCTGGACAAGCTGGGCCTGGGCTACGCCGAGCTGTCGGCGCGCAACCCGCGCCTGGTGTACTGCTCGATTTCCGCCTACGGCCATACCGGGCCGGACGCCCACCGCGCCGGCTTCGGCCTGATCGCCGAGGCCAAGAGCGGGATCATGCAGATGGTGGGCGTGCCGGGCGAGGCACCGCCGCTGCTGCGTATTTCCCTGGGCGACATGTACACCGGCATCCACGCGGTGGCGGCGATCAATGCCGCGCTGCTCGGCCGGGTGAGCAGTGGCCGTGGCCAGCATATCGACATGGCGCTGTACGACACCCTGGTGTCGATGCACGAATACGCGGTGCAGTGTTACACGCTGTCCGGTGGCACTGTGTTGCCCCAGCAGACCGGCCACGACATGCCCACCTCGACCCTGTACGGCGTGTTCCGCGCTGCCGACGGCGACCTGGTGATCGCTGCCCAGGTCGACGATGCCTGGCAACGCTTCGCGGCCATGCTCGAAGCCAACGGCGGCCCGCCCGGGTTCGGCAGCGACCGCCGCTACCACAACCTCAACGGCCGCAACGCCCACCGTGAGGCGATCCTGGCGGTGGTCCGCGACTGGGTCGGCGCGCGTCGGGTGGCCGAGATCCTGGCGTTGCTCGATGCCATCGACATCCCCAGTGCCAAGGTCCAACGCATCGACGAAGTGCTGGCCGATCCGCAGATCCAGGCACGCAACATGGTCATCGAGCAGCAGCACCCACGCTACGGCACGCTGCGCCTGCCCAACCTGCCGTTCCGCTTTTCCGACTGCGACACCACCATTCACCAAGTGGCCCCGGACCTTGGCCAGCACAACGCCGAAGTGGCCGCCGGGCTTGGCTTCAGCCCCGAAGAAATCGTTGCCCTGCAGGCAGACGGTGTACTGTTCACCCACGGAGATGCACGATGAGCGACCGCTACGCAGTGATCGGCCGGCCGATCAACCACACCAAATCCCCGCTGATTCATGGCCTGTTCGCCCAGGCCAGCAACCAGCAGCTGGAATACGGGGCCATTGAAGGCTCGCTGGAAGACTTCGAAGCCCAGGTGCTGCAGTTTCGTAGCGAAGGCGGGAAGGGCATGAACATCACCGCCCCGTTCAAGCTGCGTGCCTTCGAACTGGCCGACCGGCGCAGCGAGCGGGCGCAACTGGCACGGGCGGCAAATGCGCTGAAGTTCGAGGATGGTCGCATCGTCGCCGAGAACTTCGATGGCATCGGTTTGCTGCGGGACATCGAGCAGAACCTTGGCGAGCCGCTGCGCAACCGCCGTTTGCTGCTGCTGGGTGCTGGTGGCGCGGTGCGCGGGGCGTTGCTGCCGTTCCTGCAGGCGGGGCCATGTGAGCTGGTGATCGCCAACCGGGACATGGCCAAGGCGCTGGCGCTGCGTAACGAGCTCGACCACCCGCGTCTGCGCATCAGCCGCTACGAAGCGCTGGAAGGGCAATCGTTCGACATCGTGGTCAACGCCACCTCGGCGAGCCTGACCGCTGATCTGCCGCCACTGCCTGCTGATGTGCTGGGCGAGGCGGCCTTGGCCTACGAGCTGGCCTATGGCAAAGGCCTCACGCCTTTCCTGCGTCTGGCCCGCGCGCACGGCCAGGCGCGCCTGGCCGATGGCGTCGGCATGCTGGTGGAGCAGGCCGCCGAGGCGTTTGCCTGGTGGCGCGGGGTGCGGCCCGACACACGTGCGGTGATCGATCAGCTGACGATTCCCCTGGAGTAGGTCGATGGTCGCCAATGTACTGATGCTGCATGGCATCAACCACAACATGTTCGGCAAGCGCGACCCGCGCCAGTACGGCACTGCGACCCTGGCCGACATCGACCAGGCGTTGCAGGCCTTGGGCGAAGAGCTGGGAGCCCAGGTTGAGAGCTTCCAGAGCAACTTCGAAGGCGCCATGTGCGAACGCATCCATCAGGCCTATGAGGACCGGGTAGATGCCGTGCTGATCAATGCCGGTGCCTGGACCCATTACAGCTACGGCATTCGTGATGCATTGGCCATCATCGAAGTGCCGGTGGTAGAAGTGCACATGTCCAACATCCATGCCAGGGAGCCGTTCCGCCATCACTCGGTATTTGCCGAGGTGGTGCGCGGGCAAATCTGCGGGTTTGGTGTCGAAACCTACCTGCTGGCGCTGCGTGCGGCGATGAGCATGGTCTGAGCAGGGCCGCATGGCTTAGCGGGATTACCCGCGAGGTAGGTGACGCGGGGCATGCGGCGACGGCTCCTGAAGTGACCGTAGGTGTGGCGGGTGTCGTGCTGCCTACCCATCCAGCATGGATGGAAAGCCAGTAGCGACTTCCGTGACTGCATAGTACGGTCCGCCTTCAACAAGCCACCCGGTTCGTTGCCTCCACCCCCACGGACCGGGGCTCTCATGACCTGGGAGGTCGAATGGAAGTCGCTACAACGATCAGTCAACAAGAACTGGATAACGCCTTGGTCGCGTTTGCACGCTATAAAATCGGAGAGATCAAGATCTTCGACCTGGAGCAGGCAATGAGCTTCGAAGCAGGCCAAGCCTTGTCCCAAAGCGGGCTGGTCCGTTTCTCAATTACCAAAATGGTGTCAGGACGTTATCGCATCAGCGATGAAGGAGAGAACGCCATCACAGAGGCTGGGCGGGATCGCCTTGAGGTGATCCGCGCCTGACCCTGGCTTCCAGCTTTACGAAGGCCGCAGACACGTGCTGCGGCCCTTTCGTGTCATATCACTTTCACCGCGCGTCCAATGAACTTCACCGGCCCTGTCGGCAGACCGGTAGGCGAGCCACCGGCTTTCTCCAGCGTCAGCTCGAACAATTGATTGGCCTCCAAAGGGGGCAGGCTTTGCAGCGGAACCCGATAGGGTTCGCCTGGCTTGACCAGGCCAAGCGAAACCGGGGCACGCCATTGCTCGCCCTTGGTCCAGAACTGCAGGGCCATGCCGTCGGGGACCGTGTCCTGGCCCAGCGGCAGCAGTTCGATCATGTGGCTGTCACTGGCCTGTACCACCCAGCCGGGGGCCTGGCTGTTTGGCGCCACCAGCACCACCAGGTATTCCGTGGTAGAGGGGGGCGTGGTCAGCAGGATAAACGCCAGCAGCAGGCTTGCAGCCAGCCCTGCGGCGCTGAGCCCTTGCCACAGGCCGAGGCGTTGCCACAAACGCGTCTGTGTGCGCGGTGCGGGTAGCTCGTCGAGGCTGCGCTGGATACGGCGCCACAGGCGGGGGCTCGGCGGCTGTGGGGTAGACAGCGCGGTCAGCTCCAACAGCCGGGCCTCCCAGGCATCCACAGCGGCGCGGAGCGCGGGGTCGGTATGCAGGCGTTCGGCCACCGCGGCATATTGCTCCGGCGACAAGGTCCCCAGCACATATTCCCCGGCGAGGCTGTCCAGTTCTTCGGCAGAATCGGGCTTCATTCCAGACACTCCCGTAGCGCTTTGAGGCTGCGTTTGATCCAGGCCTTGACAGTGCCCAGTGGCGCGCCCAATAAACCGGCTATCTCGGCGTGGCTGCAGCCGTCCACGTAGGCGTGCAGGATGCAGCGTTGCGGTGCGGGCTGCAGCTGTTCAAGGCAACGGTAAATCTTTGCTGAGCCGGACCAGAGGTCAAGGTCATCAACCCTCCCGTGCAATGTTGACGCAGTTTCGGTGTCGGCATCGGTCAGTACCGTTTCACGGCGGGTATCGCGTATCGAATTCAGTGCCAGGTGGCGGGTAATGCTGTAGATCCAGCCCCGAGCCGAGCCGCGCGCCGGGTCGTAGCTGGCGGCGCGGGTCCAGATGCGGATGATCGCATCGTGGACGATGTCTTCTGCAGTGGCGTCGTCACGTGCGATACGCCGGGCAACGCCCAGCAGGCGCGCGCCTTCATGATCGTAGAGCGCCTGCAGGGCTCGCCGGTCACCCTGTGCACAGGCGACCAGGCAGCGATGGAAGTCGAAGGGGGCGGCCGGCGAGTTCAACGTGTGTGGCTTCCTTGTGTAAGGCAAGGTACCCCGGCCATCCAGCCGGGGGCTTGCCATCGAGCGTAGATCATCACTCGCAGGGCGTAGGCTCAGGTGCGTGTTACTTGGCTGTCCAGAACACATAGTCAGCCTGGTACTGGACGACCTGCCTGGCACCTTTGTTCTGCGTCGTGCAGTCGACTGACGGCGCCACACCACCGCGGGTAGCCAGGCGCTGGATATAGCTGACCCCCTGCATGGCGCCTTTGCCTTCGGCCGGGTTGGCCTTGACCAGTTGATACGGTATGGCGCCTTTGTCCGCCGGTGCCACTGCCAGTTGGGTGCCGGTGACTTTCGAGCCATCCTTGGCCTGCCAGGTGGCGGGCGGGCCAAAGTAGTCGCCCACCTGGTTACCGGTACGGTCATTGAGCACTGCCTTGGGACCGACGAAAGTCCATTCGGTTTGACCGGGGGTGTTGGCCTTGTCGCGGCACTCGTAGGTGATCTCGCCGACGCCGACGGTTTCGAGCAGGACGCGATGGCCATCAGGGACTTTGATCGGTTCTGGCAGCGCGCTCTGGGCGTGGGCGGGCGGCAGCGCAAGGGCGAGGCTGCAGGCAAGCAGGCAGGCGGAGTATTTGAAGTTCATTTGCAGTGCTCCTGAAAGTCATTGGGCTGGGCAGTCAAAGGCCGCCCACCAGCAATACCCGCCAACGGGCGGACTGGATGCACTGAATAAAAAAAATGCGTAGCGAGATGAGCCTGCATGTGTTTGCCTACAATCTCGAACGAGCGATGAGCCTCTTCGCCATCGCAGGACTGATTTAACGCGCACACCCCGACAACCCACGAGGACACTACAAATGAAGCGTTTGTTACTGGGCCTGTTGCTTGCCGCATCGGGCGCTGCCCACGCCGGTATTCCGCTGTTGAACGCGACATGCCCCGGAAATATCGAGGTCCATGCCGATAAAGGTGGGCCTATCTACATCAATGGCAAGGAAGCCAAGCTAAAGAAATTCAATGACAACTATTTCGAGGCCAAAGGTGGAGGGGTAACGGTATCGTTGTCGATCAACCCGGACGGCTCGCCGGACGTTTCGTATACCGGTAAGAACAAAGCCAATGGCGTATGCCAGATCAAGGACTGACTGCGCGATTGCGCTGTTTGGCTGGCGCGGTGCCAGTGGGCGGTATCAGGTTGCTGGAACGGGAATTGCTGTGACCTTGAGACATTGATCATGCGGGGTACGCAGATATGACTCAGGATGACCGCTATTACATGATTTTCAGCGTGGTTGCTGTGCTGGTACTGGACCTGGCGGCGACTTATGTGTTTCTCAACGCCATCCCCTGACCCCGGTTATGGGGTAGGACTTACTCGTAATCGGGGCACGGCAGGGCGTGAGGGAAACGCCCTGAAACCTATATAGCAAACAAACCTAATGCCCGGTCGCGATGGCGCAGTAACATGGGCATACCAAAACCTAAAAAAGGGCAGGCTGCTTGGCAACATTTCCCGGTTTTCGATGGGGCTGCAGGAGCGTGTCGCATGAATAACTCAAGATCGCTAGCAGGGGCACTACTTGTATCCGGGGTAGCCATGTTGTTCATGGCAGGCTGCGCACAAAACCCTGATGTACGTGACAGCCACGATTATACGGCTGGCACTACCATGAAAAGCCCACCTGCGTATCTGGGGTGCGTCAAAGGCGAGCTACAAAGCAATGTGAAAACCTATGAAGTCGAGGGTGATAACGCGGTCAGGCTTTTCGTCGAAAGCACTGACCCCGACAAGGCCGATGGTCTTGTAGAGTTGCGGGGCGCGGGAGCCGAACGCCACTTCACGGCCTATCAACGTGATGCCTGGTACGACCATGGCAGGTTGCTGGATGCTGCACTGATGTGTTCAAAAGCGTAATCATCCTACCCCACACCAATAGCCCGCCGTCGAGAGCGGGCTTTTTGTCTGCCGATCGCCTGCCCGGCAACGTTCAAAAAGGGCGGGTGGAGCCGGTATGGCCTGAGCAGCGTTGCTTTGCATTTGCCGGCCCCGCCCGTAATAATCGTTGTATTTGGATGGAGAGTCGCAGGTGGAAGCAAGAAGCGTAGTCGCCGAAATGTTCATTGGGATTCCGACGCATTTCTGGGTTTTGCCTGTTGCCGGCCTGGTTGCCTACTACGGGCTGAAGTGGTCCGCCAGATCCAGTCATCGTGCCACCCTGCTACAAGCCTCGACTTACCTGTTACTGCTGGCACTGGCAGTTCTGCCCAACGGCTTTTATGCACTGTTTCCTCCCGCGCCCGAGCCGGATGTGCTGTTGAATCAAACGCCGTTGCCCAACTATGCAGGGCGCTTCTACCTGGATGCGTTCTATGTCTTCAGTGGCTGGGCGCTGAGCAAAGTAGTCAAGTTAAAGTTCAGCTGATTCGCAGCTCGCATACCTGTCGCGCTGACGGGATCAGTAATTGCATACCCCTTTTGAAACCGGCGCATCTGGGGGATACGGCAATGCTCTCTGAAGATCTGTACGTCATGTTCCTGTTTGTCGGCAGTGTGTTGGCCCTGGATATAGCAGCCATTGTGTTGTACAGGGGAGCCAAGCCCTGACCCCGGGTTTGGCCCGCAATGGCGCCGGAGTATCCTCAGGGCTTCAGCTTTTCTCCTGTACCTGCAGCACCGAACCCTTGTCGTCAGTTGCCAGCAGTCCGCCGGCGTTGGTGTCGTCTGATTGTCGCTCGGCAAGGGGGACGTCCTGCGAGCGAAAGATACTATGGCCCTGTTCACCGGTTTTAAGGGTGACGAGTTTGCCGTTCTGATAGAAGAACTGAGTGTGGTTGGCGTTCGTTTGCATGGTATGAAGCCCTGCCGAGTCGTGGTGTGATGTCCCTCGGGAGTTTCACTGTTGCGGCGTGCCCCGGCTACTGGCAGAAATATCAGGTGCGCTACACAGATCTCGCTGGGCTTCGTCCTGCTGCAAGACTTTGGTTGATTGGTAACGCGGTGTCATCGCCGTTAGAATGCAGCGTATTCATAACGGCCGATTGCAAATGCCTACATTTCGTATTTTTCTCGCAACTGTGTTGGTTGCCAGCCTTGCCGGTTGCGCAACCCCTGGCAAACCCACAGCCAGCAAACTGACCAAAAAGTCGCCGCAGCAGTACGCCGCCTGTGTCCTGCCAAAATGGCAGGCGCTGGCACCCCAGGCCACGCAGAAGTCGATAGCCCACGGCTACCGGCTCACGGCATCAAGTGCCGTGGCAAGCGACGATGTGCTTGACGTAGTCGACGTTCGCGAGGGCAGCCGCGCGACCTTCTACAAGGGCAGCTTTCTGTCTGGCGACAAATTACGCCAGGCTGCCAAGGAATGTCTGGATTGAGTCAGTAACCCGAGCTTGCTGAGCCGCGCAGATCTCTACGGTTACCCCGCGTCATCCCGCTTGTTCAAATGCTCGCACTTCACCTGCGCCTCCTTCCGGTTTGGATAGCTCGGCTTGAGCCGCTCCTTTGCCTGATTGTCATAAATGTCGAACCCTCCACAAACGGTAGCGGCGTAGTAGCGGCTGCCTACGCGGAACGACTCCTTTTCGATCGGCACAGCGGGAACGATAACGAATCTTGGTTGCATTTTTCGTGCCTCCCCAGGCAGATGTTTAAGTATTAGTCTCGCCAGTGGTAAGCATCAAGCAGGCTCATGACGAAAGGCGCTTAGTACCCGTCCGTCACCATCGGTGATGGTCATCGCTATTCCTTATCCACAGTAGGGGAACACTTTTTCACTGCGGTGGTCTGTTAAGGCAGTTGGACCAGCCGGTATTCGCCAGGCTGAAACCCCGCCAAACAAGGGAATGGCGGTTGACTGAAGCTCAGCCAAGTAACGTCAGGTAAAAGCGGCCACGGCATATACACGGATCAGTATTGTGGTTTGTACTGTCCGGTTAAAGATGCCATTGATGAACACACTTCCGTTGCAGCCAAGCGCTGAACGCGGGGCGTTCTCCGATTTCGAGGCGTGTCGCAACACCCAGAAGGGCCCCGTGGTGATCCTTGCCTCCGGCGCTTCTGCCAAACAGTTTCCACTGGGCGAGTTTGCGCATTTGCCCATCATCGCCATGAATGGCTCGGTCGCCATGACCGCCGAACACGGCATAAAACCTTTCTTCTACGTGTGCACCGACAAAAGCTTTTGCCAGCAACAGCCGGCCTTGTTCGCCACTGCCGTGCGCGACAGCGAACGCCTGGCCCTGTGGCCAGAGCAGTATGCGCGTGCCGATGTGCCAGCCCACACCCAGTGTTATGCCTTGCACAAAGCCGACACGCCGAGCCTGCTGGACGGTTTGCGCGGCCAGGGTGACAGTTGCGTGTGCAACCGGGCACTGTGGAGCAAACGCAGCCGCTCGATCGCCTTCAGTAAAGACCTCGCCCATGGCTTTTTCGATGCCCGCACGGTGGTTTATGTGGCCTTGCAGTTGGCCTATCACCTGGGCTTCGAGGAAGTGTTGCTGGTGGGGGTAGACCTCGACCAGAGCGTCGGGCGCTTTTACGAGGACGGCCAGGGCCCGTCTTCGCCGTGCGGGCTCGACCAGCATTGGGACAGCCGCATCCTGCCGTCGTTGACGCTAATGGCCAGGGAGGTGGTGAACGAGCATTTCCGCGTCTACAACCTGTCGGCAACATCACGCATTCCCGCTGAACTGATACCCAAGGTCACGCTCAGCCAGGCGCGGCACATTGCCGGCTGCGCAATGAACTGAGCAAGAAAGCGGGTGCATGAAAGACTGTGGATGCGTACAGTTGGGCGGTCGCAACTTGCAGGAGCCGGCTATGTCCAGCGCATTCACGATCATGCCATCGCCCGTCGGTATGCTCACCCTTGTGGCCCGTGGCAACTGCCTGGCAGCCGTATTGTGGGAAGAAGAGCGGGAAAACCGCGTACGCCTGGGCGCACTGCACCGGGACGACCAGTGCCCGGTACTGCTGGAAGCCGCTCGCCAGCTGGAAGAGTACTTTGACGGCAAGCGCCAGCGTTTCGAGCTGGCGCTGGACTTCGCCGGTACTGAGTTCCAGCGTCAGGTGTGGGCTGCGCTGCTGGCGATACCGTTCGGCGAAACCCGCAGCTACAGCGATATTGCCCGGCAGCTCGGCAACCCCAGGGCGGTACGCGCGGTCGGCGCTGCCAATGGCCGCAACCCGATTTCGATCATCGCCCCGTGTCACCGGGTAATCGGCGCGTCAGGCAACCTGACCGGTTTTGCCGGTGGCCTGGCGGCCAAGCAGTACCTGCTGGCGCTGGAAGGGCGACAAAGCCTGGCACTGGACCTGTAAGGCGTCAATCGAACCCGCTGGCAATCAGGCAGGCCAGCACGGCCAGCACCGTACCAGCGATCAAGGTGTACTGCCGCCGCGCCAGACGTGCGCGGGGCTCGACCTCACGCAGGTACTCGCCGGGCGTAGGCGCATCGGGCCGATGGCGCAAGCCCTCGGCCACATCGGCAAGTTGACCCTGAATCAGCAAGCCGACCAGGTAGTAGGTGCAGGCGTAACTCAGCAACGCCAGAAACAGATAGATCATGCAAGGTACGGACTCAAGGGCAGGGTGATCGCGCTGGCACTGCGGGTGTCGAGTACGATCAGGCCTTCACTGTGGTCATCCAGGTTGGCCAGCAACTGCCCTTGGCTGTCCCACGCGGCAGAGCCGCCGGCACCGATGAAGGTGTCGGCCGGCCCCACGCAGTTGGCCATCAACACTGGCATGCCCAGCTCGCGTGCCACCTCTGGGTAGTGCGCATATCCCTCGCGGATACCCTTGGCGGTTTTCGCAACGCTGACCAGGTACAGGTTGGCACCGCGCTCGCGGGCAATGGCGGCATGCGCCATGAACATCGATTCGTAGCAGATCGCCGGCGCCACCCGATGTTCACCCACCTCCAGCAGCAATGCCTGATCACCTGGGGTGAAGTAAGGCAGCTCATCATCATGCAAGCGCTGCTTGGCATAGGCCTGGCGCGGCGCCCCAGGACAGAAGATGGGCATGCCGATGCGTATGCCGTCGGGCGTCGGTAATGGCAGGCCCACGGCAACCGTAATGCCCAAGCGGTCACACGCTGCCTGCAGCGGGTCCAGGCGCACGGAGGTGACGGGCAGGGCGGCCTGGCGTGCCACACTCGGCTCATAGCCGGTCAGTGACAGCTCGGGGAACACGACCAGTTCGGCACCCAGGGCCGCAGCCTGCTCGATGCAAACCAGATGGCGCTGGAGGTTGGCTGGCAAATCGCCCTTGAGCGACGCCAGTTGTACGGCGCACAGTTTCATCAGAACCATTCCCTGGTGAAGATTGACGTGCCGAGCATACTATCGGCACCAACGCCTGTTCCAGTGAAGGGTTTTTCAGGAAGCCTGAGGTGCGCGGTAAAACGCCCTCCGACCTGCGCAGCCACGGTACCTTGTGCCATGCTGTCCAGTGACAGCGCCATGAGCACGGCCTGCGCGAAAGCGGGCATGGTGCTACCAGCGGAGGAACACTGTAATGGCACGGTTTCGGCGGCTGATCGCCAATATCCGGGGACGGGATCTGGCCGTGGGCGATATCCATGGCCACTTCCAGCGCCTGCAACAGTGCCTGGATGCGGTAGGGTTCGATCCGGCGGTGGACCGCTTGTTCAGCGTGGGTGACCTGGTCGACCGTGGGCCGCACAGCGAGGCAGCGCTGGAATGGCTGGCCCAGCCTTGGTTCCATGCCGTCCAGGGCAATCATGAAGCCTTGGCAATCACCCGCGTGCGTGGTGGGCGGCTCGACCTGGGCATGTACCGAGCCGCCGGGGGTGGTTGGTTCCTCGACTTGCCGCGGCGCGAGCAACTGCGTTTCGTGGAGCGTTTCGAGCAGTTGCCGATTGCCATGGAAGTGGAGAGTGCGGACGGGCTGGTAGGCCTGCTGCATGCAGACAGCCCGTTTGCCGACTGGGCAGTCTTACGCTCCTGGCTGGAACTGGATGACGACCCTGAAGTGCGCCAAGTGTGCCAGTGGTCGCGTCGGCGCCTGAAAGAGGGGGACACCCAACCGGTGCAGGGCCTGCGAGCCCTGCTGGTCGGCCACACCCCGGTGCTGGAGGCCAAGCTGCTGGGCAATGTGTGGCACCTGGACACGGGGGGCTGGGCCAGCGGCCATTTCACCTTGGTCGACATGCGCACCTTGCAACGGGTCAGCCCCGAGCCAGATGCAGCAACAAAGCCCCCGCCAAGATCACCAGCATGACCCCCGAGGCCCGCTCCAGCCACGCCAGGCTGCGGGCGAATCGCCGCAGTACCCGCTGGTTGCCGATGGCCACGGCAACCAGCAGGTCCCAGAGCAGGACGATGCTGAACATCCATACGGCGTAGGCTGCCTTCCAGCCGGGGCTGACGCTGGCGACCATGCTCGCCAGGCTGGCATAGAACAACGCGTTCTTGGGGTTGAGGATGCCGGACAAGAAGCCCATGCCCAAACTGCGCCACCAGCCATGAACCCGCTGGCTGCCGGCGACTGTGCCCAGGCTGGTTTGCCCGGCATGGCGCAGGAACAGCACGCCGATGTACAGCAGGTAGCTGGCGCCTGCCAGTTGCAGGGTGGTGAACAGCGGGCCGCCCTGTTGCAGTACCGAAAGCCCGGTGAAGGCCATGACGATGAACGCGCCATTGGCCAGCGCTATGCCCAGGCAGGCGCCGCTGGCGATGCGCCAGCCGCTGTTGATCGCGTTGCGTGCGACCAGGAAGAAGTCCGGGCCAGGTGAGAGCAGGGCGAGAAAGTGGGCCAGGGCGATGATCATGAATTGCTGCATTGGGGGCTGCTCTACGGAAAAAAACGCAGTCTGCTGCCGGGCCTGCTCTGGCGTATTGAACAATATTGCACCTGCAGCAGCCTTCAGTTCCCTCGGTACTGCCCCGGCGTAACCCCCACATGGGCCTTGAACACCCGCTGGAAATGGCTCTGGTCAGCAAAGCCAAGCTGATAGGCCACTTCCGCCAGGGCCAGCCCTTCACTCAACAGTTGCCGCCCGCGATTGACCCGGGCATTGAGCAGGTAGGCATGCGGCGTGAACCCGGTAGCCGCACGAAACGCGCGGATCAGCTGATAGCGCCCAAGCCCCGCCTCCCGCGCCAACACCTCCAGGCTCAATTGCGCAGGGTCCTGCTGCTCGATGCGTGTAAGCAACCCGCTCAAGGTGGCGGTTTCCAGGGTGGGGGGCGCTGCCAGCGGTGGGTGCGCGGAAAAGTCCAGGTCGCCCAGAAAGGCAATCAGCGCCGCATCTTTCTCGCCGGTGCAGGCACTGGAAAACAGTAACCTGTTCAGCGCGCAGAACTGCCGATATACCTCAGCCTCCCTGCAGATACGCACCGGTTCGCTGGCTCCGATACCGCCAAGACCTGACTCCAGGCGCAACTGCGTCAGCCAGTCGGCATCCACATGCAGCATCTGATAGCTCCAGGCCAGGCCGGGTGCCGGGTTGCAGGCATGCACGCGGTGGGCGGGGACCATTACCAGTGTGCCGGGTACCAGGTGCTGCTGCCCGTCGGCAGCCCCGGTGAAATGGCTGTGGCCAGCATCCACCGCACCAATGGAAAACGTCGGGTGGCTGTGGGACTTGTAGCAGGCCCGGCTATCGCAGGCGCGCCGGCTTTCGACATGTGCCAGGGCCGGGTCGCGCCACAGGGCGGCGTGGGAACGGGGCATTACAGGCTCCTCGGTATTGCCGGAAGGGTAACAGGTACCGTGCACCCGTACAGTTTTTATCACTGGCTGTTACTTGACCCCAGGGCCCGGAACGCGCCGAAATAGAGGGCTGTTGTCAGAGGAAAACGAGAATGGACCTTTCAAGCCTGCTGCTTTTCATCCCCGCCTGCTTCGCCTTGAACATGGCGCCAGGGCCAAACAACCTGTTGTCGTTGCACAACGCCAGCCGTTACGGCCTGCGCACCGCCTGTGTGGCCGGCGCCGGCCGTATCCTTGCCTTCTGCGGCATGATCGCCCTGGCCGCGATGGGCCTGGCAGTGGTGTTGCATACCAGCGAATACCTGTTCCTGGCCATCAAGGTGGTGGGCGCGGCCTACCTGTTCTATATCGCCTGGCAACTGTGGCGCGCACCGGTGAGCGAGACCGTGGTGGCAAGCGATCACCCAGGCGGCACTTGGCGCCTGGCGCGTCAGGAGTTCTGGGTGGCGGCCGGTAACCCTAAGGCCATCCTGATCTTCACCGCCTTCCTGCCGCAGTTCGTCTCGGTCGGTAGCAGCACCCCGGTGAGTGAGCAGTTCCTTTGGCTGGGTGTGTTGTTCCTGCTGTTGGAATGGGCGGCCATTGCCATCTACTCAGGCCTGGGCGCCTACATGCAGCGTTGGTTCAGCCAGCCTGGCCCACGCCGGATGTTCAACCGGGTCAGCGCTTCCTTGCTGGGTTGCGCGGGCCTCGGTCTGCTGGCTGCGCGCCGCTAGAACTGCCAGCGCACGCCCAGGTTCACGCCGCTGGCTTCCTGCTGGCGGCTGTCCAGGTTGGCGGTGTACTGCACGCCGCCATGCAGGCTCAGCGCTT
>Ga0182745_1001393_pt1 | contig 23433 bp, 13 predicted proteins | sample eDN3rd30CKraftBY_FD_128523 | JGI IMG/M metagenome (GOLD analysis project Ga0182745, IMG submission 128523) | Enriched backyard soil microbial communities from Emeryville, California, USA - eDNA 3rd pass 30_C Kraft BY (version 2) (version 2) | ecosystem: Environmental > Terrestrial > Soil >... | reverse complement strand
TTGTTACCTCCCGATCGACTTCGACGGCTTCCTGGTGGACAACCTCCTTCCAGGGTGGGTCTCGCACCCACGGGGTTGGACAGACCTTTCACGGCGCACGCCCGAAGCGCAAGCGAGTGAATCGCTTTATCATGCACAAGGCATTTCAAAATCAATCAAAGTTACAATTTTCTATCAATTATTCCAAAATCAATAATTTTTGTTTCTTAAAACCGATTCACTCGCTTACGCTTCGGGCTTGTACAAAGACAATTCACTCCCTGGCGGGGAGAAACATGATTGGTCAAGGAAACCCCGCCGTCCTACCTTGGAACGATGCGCAAGGGCGTGAATGGTTCGATTTATTGTCACTCAGTAGGAGTCGGACGAAACCACCTCGCCTCCCGCTCGAGTTCCCAGGGCCATCCAGGTTGTGGTGGCCACCGAGTCTTTGACGAACCGGACCGAACCGTCGCCGAACAGGACATTGACCCCGCCGTTGTGATAGCTGCGAGGCCCCTTCCAGGCGTAGTCGCTTCCTCTAACACAATCGAACTGCTTGGAGTTAGGGGGATAGTAGTGGGTGTAGAGGGCGTGGCGAAAATCCCCCTGGGCCCAGCTCCCGCCGCGCTGACCGTTGTAATAACCCGCGGTGCCGGCTCCCGCCGCCTGGCACTCGGCGACGGTCAAGTTGGCGGGGGGCAAGGTGGTAACACCCACGGCGTCGCGTTGCGCCATGACCTGCGCGGGGCTGACCGCCGTTCCCGGCGCCACCTTGAAAGGCCCATTGTCGAGCCCGAGGTTGCTCTCACTGATGAACGCGGTCTGGCTCAGGCCATCCGTGATACCAGCGAAGGAGACGCCGGAATTATAGAAGAAGCAGCCGTTAGGACTGTCATGAAGCGCGGAGCCGCCCGGCAAACCGTTCCCCGCGTTGGCCATGTAGTTGGCGGGTGCGAAGCCCGCCTGAACGTTTTTCGGGCTATCGCTTGGGCACAAAAACAGGCTGACCTTGATGGCCAGTGCCGTGCTGTTGGGGAGCGAGATGCTGCCATCAGGCATGTAGACTGGATAGCTGAAATTCAAGGCCCCATAAATCGGAGCCTGCTCCAGAAACGGCGAGAGCATGGCCAGGGTTGAGTACCGATAGTGCTCTCCCCCCGCCCCGGTTGGGTACCAGAAGTTCCCCGGGCCAGCCACGATGGCCCCGTAAGGGAGTCGGTTCAGCGAATCGTGATAGTTATGGAGGGCAATTCCTAATTGCTTCAGATTGTTGGTGCACTGCATCCGCCGGGCGGCCTCACGCGCCGCTTGAACCGCCGGCAGGAGCAACCCAATCAAGACGGCGATAATTGCAATCACGACTAGCAATTCGATCAAGGTGAAACCCCGTCGGCGCATCATGTTGTCGCCCCAAAGCCAGTCGACCAAGATAGTATTACGATTCCCTAAAAAGTAATATCAGCGCGGTGTCCTCCACGCAAGCCCCGCGTTTGGAATTCCTTGGCCTGACAGGTGCGCTCACCAGAAGCCAACCTGAACACCTGGTCTGAGCAAGCGGGGTTCTACCGAGTACAATGTTCAGCAGGCCAGGCGAGGAAATCATTGCGGTGGCCGGAGTCGGGGAAGAACCCGCACCCACATCGAGAGAGGGCCTTGGCACCACCCACAATCACTATGCTTATTGATATTTTTTTAACCTTTCGCATCCCGTGCTTTGAACAAACCGATCCTTGCTACCACGCAGAGAGCCTGCTTCATGATTCGCCACTGCAATTATTTAGCTTGTCTTGTTTTCATCTTTTCACTTTTCATCGGCTTCGCCGTTCATGCCGAGCCATTTCGATTGGCGTTGGCGGGCGATGGGTCGACAGACAACACGCGAGCCCTGCGTGACGCGTTGGAGATCGCAAGGGACACCGGGCGTCTTGACCTACCCCCCGGGGTCTTCTTGACCCAAGGTCTGCGTGTTCCTTCCGGAGTTCAAATCCGAGGGGTGCGGGGCCGAACGGTGATCAAGTTCGTGCCCGAGTCGGAACTACCCAGCGACGGCATGAACGCCTACCTGGTTCTGGACAAGGAGGTACAGGACGTTTCGGTTGAGGGGGTCACGTTCGACGGGGCAGGCACCTCGAGAGAAGTGGCCTTGGCGGGGTGCTCGACCGGGTCGGCCCGGATTCGGTTTCAGAACTGCGAGTTTCGGAATGCTCCCAACGGTGTTTACGGGATGCAGACAAGCGACCTGAATGTCACCGGGTGCCGGTTCGACTCAATTTACGGGTGGGCGTGCATTTATGTGACACAGGCGTCCGACAGGCCTTACTTCGCCAGAAACAGGATTACGCGTTCGACCGCCAGTGGGATCAAGGTGAACTCGATGAGCGGTTCAAAGCCGAACAACCTTCAACACGACGAGGCTTGCCTACACAGCGAAGGGCCGACGATCCTGGATAACATCGTGGATTATCGAGGCGTCCGACTCCCGGACCGGGCCTCGGTCCTGGGGATTGAACTTTGGGGAACCAATAACCACGCAACCCGCCCTTACGCGGTTGTGGGCGGTTGTATTGGTGGCGTCATTCGAGGCAACCAGGTGTTTGGTCCCGACTCCCTCGGGGAAAAAAGCGGAATTTTCGGGATCTCTTGCGGTGGAGGGCGAAACGCGCGGATCGAAGGGAATTATGTGGACGGAGGGCCGGGGCATACGATCGAGATCGCGCTCGAGTCCGCGATCTCCGAAGGGGGAATCTTCGCGGACAATGTGGTCAAACGATGCCAGATCGGCTGGTCCGTCAGCCAAAACAATCACTCACCGCAGTTTCTTCATAATCGAATCGAATCCGCCGTTCAGTTCGGATGCCAGATTTACGAGTCATGCCTCGCCCCCAAAATCGTCGGCAATACCTGGATTGACTGCGGCCCCCGAACCATCTATCTCAACAACGCGGGGCCTAACGCCTTGATCGCGGAGAATACGTTTCTGGTTTCCGACTACAAAGGGCCCAGCGACGAAGGGGGGCCGAAAGACCTGACCACATGTATCTATGTCCTAGGTGAAATCAAAGGAGTGGTCGTCCGGGGCAATACGGTTGCGCCGGTGTCGGGGGGGAGCAATGGAGCCGGGCAAGGTTTTTTGAAGCTGAACACCACGTCGGGGGTGACCATCGAGTCGAACCGAGTTGATGCCGCGGCCCCCCGAGGCGGAGCCGTGGTCGACTGGATCATCGCCATCAGTGGTGAGAGCAAAGACCAGCGCACCGGGGGCCACATCATCCGGAACAACGTTCTCGAGAACGCGAAAGGGGACGCGATCGTCTTGAGCCCTCAGAACACCCCCTCGACCCTTCAGACGAACGAGGTCAAGAACGCGCGTTCGCCGCTTCGGTCGATCGACCGCTGACGACCTCGACCTCGCTCGCGAGCACCTTGATCCAAACCCTTTGAGTTAGAACGCATCCGCGCTCAGGACTTCCGAACCGCTCACCGAGCCAAGGGCGCGCCAGGTCAGGCCGTTGATGCTGTTCTTCACGAACCGGACCGAGCCGTCCCCGAGCAGGACGTTGACTCCTCCCGAATGATAACTTCGGGCTGTCACCGCCGCGAACGATGGCTTGCCAAGCTTCTCCCGACTGCTGTTGATATCCACATCCGGATAAACCTTGCCTCCCGACTTCCCAGGAGTCGGTTTGTTGGGAGGCCAGGTTGTGGTCATTCCATTGTGGTGAACACCCGACTCGAACCATTGCGTCCGCCCCTCGCTCTCACGCACCGCACACCCCCCTGCCCCCGAGTACTCAGGGATGGCCGTGGCGGGGTCGGCGGTGGGAGACGGGGGCGAATTTATGTCTGTGGATGAAAAAGATGAACAATCACGAAAATAGGTGAGGTAGCCCTTTCCTTCCGACATGAACAAGGTATTACTGAGCCCATCCATGAACTCCGAGAAGGCGCGGCTCTGGTTCACCCCAAAGGCGCCTCGGTTCCTGGTCGTGCTTCCCATTCCGCCCCAGACAAACCAGTCTCCCTCGAAATATCCGTAGTTGGCAATGCCGTACTGCCCCCCTCCCGTCAAAGGGCGAGCCACGGGCTGAACCTCGCTCGGGCAGATGAGCACGGAGATGACCTGCGCGATTACGGTGGTATTGGGAGGCGTCTGCATATCAACCATGAAATTGGCGGCGTTATACGTATTGCCCCCTTCCAGGTAAGGCAGGAGCCGTGCATGAGCTCCGAAACTATTGGTCCAGGTTACCGTCGTGCCACTCCCCGCGACCACGAGCGAAGGGGGCAACGCACCACTGGCCTGTTCATAATTATGAATCGCAAGCCCGAGTTGTTTCAGATTATTAACACACTGCATGCGACGGGCCGCCTCGCGCGCGGCTTGAACAGCCGGAAGCAGTAACGCGATGAGGACAGCGATAATCGCAATCACCACGAGAAGCTCGATCAAGGTGAAACCACGTCGTCTCATCATTGGGGGGAAGACCTTGTGAAGTACGAGGACCATCGAATCACAAAGTGATGCGCGGGAGAACTTAGCTTACCAGATCCCGCCTCGAGGCCTGGCCTGATTCGGGTATCTCCCACGTCACAAAAATCCATGTATGCAATCGAAATGCCAACGGGAGTTCCGCACAATAAGTCCTATGGCACGAACGAGTTAGGCTTCTACACTCGACCCGCTCAAGTCGGCTGAGCACGGCGGATTTCTGTCCAATCACGGCGATTTTTTCATCACTTCTTCATGCATGGGCATCTCGTAATCGAAAGGTTTTGCGCCTGACCGGGCCCTGCTTCTTCGACTGTGATGCTTGAAGCAAACACCTCTGATCTCCCGCGCATCCGGCTTCCCTTGAACGTCGTGACGAACGCGAAATCGTCCGTTAGAATGGTTTCGATGAACGCCGACCTTCTTCCAATTCTGTGCTGCCCCCGGTGCCGTGGCCCGCTCGACCTTGAGCCAGCAGACCCGCTCCCCCAGGGTGAAGGGGCAACTGAGTCTCGCCTGAGCTGCCGAACGTGTGGCGCGGGTTATCTCGTGGCTCGGGGCATCCCCCGGTTCGCGGGGGAGTCGTACGCGGCGAGTTTCGGCCGGCAGTGGAATCGTTACGACGTGGCGCGTGACGAAGAAGATGAGGCCACGTTCCAGGTCAAGACGGGACTTGAGCCCGCCTCGTTGCGAGGCCAGCTCGTCCTCGACGCCGGATGCGGCGGAGGCCGGTATGCTCGCCTCCTCGGCCGACACGGTGCCCGCGTGGTCGGGGTCGATATCAGCACCGCCGTTGAGAAGGCCAAGTCCCTCTGCGCGGACCTTCCCGAAGTCTCGATCGTTCAGGGCGACCTGCTCGAACTTCCGCTGAACCACCAACGCTTCGACGCCGCCTTCTCCATCGGCGTCCTGCACCATAGCCCCAACCCGCGCAAGGCATTCGCCCAGGTCGCCGCCTGCGTCAAGCCCGGGGGCCGGCTCGCGGTCTGGCTCTACCGCAAGAACACCCCGCCACAAGAGTGGATCAACTCCGCGCTCCGCGTGGTAACCACCCGCTTACCGACGCGCGTACTCGAACCGCTCTGCGTTGGGCTAGGAGTTCTTGGTGGCGTCCCGGTGCTCAACCGGACCCTCAACAAGGTCGTCAACTTCTCCAATCACCCCGACTGGACCTTACGCGTCTGCGATAGCTTCGACTGGTACGCCCCGCGCTACCAGTCGCATCACACCATCGAAGAACTCAAGCAGTGGTTCTCCGAGGAAGGGTTCGCGGATCTCGAAGTCCTTCCTCCCGCCCGCTCCGGCCGACTCTACGACTGGACCTACCATCACAACCTGATCATCGGTAGCGGAGTCAACGTCGCTGGGACAAAAGCCCGCTGAGTCCCTTCAACCGAAACAGCCAGCCCAACCCACCACTTTCGCCAAATCCTCATGCCAGGCACATCCCGATCTCCCGTGAGAATTCTCGAGCGAGAGACCCATGATCGCAATCCGATACCTTGCTCCAAGCAGAGGGATGTCGAAATAGGGGCCGCATGGCCCTGGGCCAAGGTAGGCAGCGATCATGTCATCGAAACACAAGCTTTCTCCACAGGTCGAGGGAATGGATTCGCGGGTTCTCCTGTCCGGCTTCCGGCCGATGCCCCACCAGTTCGTGGATATCACCGGGCCGGTACAGCGGTCGGACCCCTGGTCGGAGCCCAGGGCGGCCGGCCGATCGAGATACACGTACAACTTTGACGGGTCGGGTGGCGCGGGGGTCATGGGCGCGGTGCAAACCAGCGGCACCCTGACCGACACGGTGCGCAACGGGGTTCACACCTTCAAGGGGAACCTCACTTTGAGCAACAGTCAGGGGTCGGTGAGGCTGAACATCCGGGCCGGCTCCTACAAGATCGTCAGCGGCACCGGAGAATACCGAGGGGCCACCGGCATCGGCGCGGTCTCCTACGGCACCCGGCCCAACGCCCCCCTGGTCGGCCTCTCCTTCACCGCCGATCTCTGATCGCCCAAGAACACCGGAACGCCTGCGGAAGCGCCGACGCTCCTTCCGCACATGCCATCGTAGCATCGGCACACAACTGCATCCTTATTTTCATTGCATCCACATTTTTTAATCATTTAAGACAAACTCGCCAATGGGCTTCATACTGTATCACCCCATTGGCGACTCATTGCCACTTGTTAAATCTGACAAGCCGAACTGGGCTGCCCCTTGAGCACTCTGAATCAACACAAATCCAAACACAACCATCTATCACTAGGCTCACCTGCCTCGACATCATCGAATTTTACTCAATCCGCCACCTCACATCATGCAATCACGCATTAAACAAGGTACGCAAAATAGGAATTTTTTTACATCACGTTCTTGAAATGGCAAAGGTCACCCATATATTCTAGTTCCACCTAGGAAGCGATTTGAGACAAATGAGCGTTCATAAACCATCACCTCCTTATTCTATCGTTGTCGAGAAAAGTCTCGAAGGAGTGACAGTCCTAAAACCACATGGGACCAATTTACTTGTCCAGCGATTCCGCCAGGATGATTTCAGTGAACTTTCTCGCGAAGCGATTTTCGTCATCTTATCAAGATGTTTTACAACTAATTAATCATGAATTTTTTCTTGTCGCACCGAAAATGAAACATCGGGACAAGTTGCGAGGTTTTCATCTTCTCGGTCGCACTTGCGTGCCAGGAGAGTGAAAGCGAGTTGAAATCGATCGATCTGGTTGTCGTGATTATTGAGATACTGTTCTCCTAATAAAGGGGGGGGCGACTTCGCCGAACTGATCCTAGCGCACCCACAATTCGTTGGTGGTTTTTCCACAACCCGAAGAGGATCAAACGCCTCTTTGATTGCGTCAGGCGCGTACTGACCCGATGAAGGTCGATGCCGACCCATACCAGAGTCGTTTCGAGAGAGCGAAGCCCAACTCACCTGTTCGACCCAACGACATCATTGAAGAATTCAGGCGAAGACGCCCCCGGTTGATCGAGCAACAATGAAAACACCCACGGCGCTCCGCTTCCTTAGCGCGGCCACCTTCCCCTTGATGCAAGACCTCGACGGATCCAGGCAACAATCTCAGGAGAATCTAGGCAATTCCATGGGATGATTCTTATGAATGATCCAAGCTTTCGCGGCGATTGAGTTCACACTTAATCCCACATTCGTAAACTCTCTCAATCAATGTCCTCACAAGAGATCCAACAAGTCACACTGCGCTCTCGGTAGAGCAAAATATCAATTTGATATCGCTCTGCGCAAAATCGGTTTCCCAAATTGCACACTTCGGCTGCACAATCGATCAAAAAAAACGGATTTCCTGTGTAACGGGCGAGCGACATGACAAGAGATTTTTCCAACCATTGCTCGCGTTTACTCTCTTGGTCCTGTTCCTCACAAACTCGACTTACAACAACGATTTTCGTCTCCTCCAGATGAAATCCCGAGGAATCGCCTCCTCGATCCGCACCTGCGTGCCTTTCCAACTTGAATCTACATCTCCTGGAGTTCTGGCCGTGAGCATCTTTCATCCTCGGAAGTTCGGATCCACTCGCAAGAATCCAACCTCCCAGAGAGCGAGCCTTTCACAACGTCAGACAAGAAAATTAAGCTTCGACTGGTGTGAGGACCGAACCCTGCTTTCGACGCTTAACTGGGCAAACCGCAACGCTTCGAATTTCGCCATCTACGGTTCCAATGAAGCCAACGCTCGAGCTATCGTGGATCGTGTCCTCAACGATTGGGGCACCGTCATTGATCAGTTCAAATTCGATGGCGGCGGAAACACCTTTAACATCAACATTTCCGCCAGTGATCTCGGCGTAGATCCTGATCTCCAAACCACCCTTGGCTACACTCACAACATTGCTCACCAGGCAAGCACAGGCAAACCCATTTCCGCCTCGATCGAATTGGACGACGATGCGGCCTCTCAGGGGTGGTTCTTCGACACCACGCCTTCTGACGACGCGGAATTCACCGAGTTAGTCAACGTCTACGCTGCACGAGGGTCGGTGTCCGGCTACGATTTCTACAGTACAATCCTCCACGAAGTTGGGCACGCAATCGGGATCGCCTCCCGAAATGACCTCGCAATTGATCAGTATCTCTCGCCCGAGTTCAGCACCGACACCACCCAGTACACCCTCAATCCTCCTGTACGCCAAGATGCTCCGCTCGACACGCCATTTTCCGCCACAATGTTCGACAGTGAGGACAATGGACTCCACACAGACAGTACCGCTTATCCACAAGATCTAATGAACGCGTTCGACCATCCGAGTCAACGCAAATTGATTAGCGACCTAGACGCAAAAATTCTTGGTCATTCATATGATTACACCATCACACTTCCGTCGACGATCAACACATTCCTGACCAACTTCGATGCGACGACCGGAGTGCTGACGGTCAACGGCGCTCCGGGCGATAACGACGACACCATCATCATTGATGGGGCCGGTGGCATCCGGGTCAACGTGAATGGTTTCATCGAAACCTATAGCGCGGCCCAGGTCACCTCGATCAACGTGCTTTCCGGTGACGGAAATGACAGACTGTTCCTCAACGTGGGCAATCCCGACATCCTGCGCAAGTCGATCTCCTTCGACGGGGGAGATGGCGACGACCTGCTCGTGGTTACGGGTAACCCCTCAACACCCGTCATTCAAACCATCTATACCACCGGGCCCTTCTTTGACGAGGGGACCATCGACTATCTTGATGGCTCCCTGGCCTCGTTGATGTCGGTCTCCTTCACGAATCTGGAGCCGGTCGAGGATCTCGTTCCCTCGCTCTCTCTGGTGATTAACGACGGGGCTTTCGCCAACCAGATGAACTTGGTCACGGGGCCAATTTCCACAGTCCCCGACCCTATTACTGGGCTCTTCGCACCGACTTATCAGGTCAACTTCGGTGGACTCGCCGAGTTGATCAACTTCCGCAACAAGTTCTCCGTTACGCTCAACGGCCTGGGTGGAGCGGATCATATCTTGATGGATCTTCCCAATACCCTTGGGGACTTCCTCACCTTTGTCGGTCTGAACGGCGGTCTTAACGATGACACCATCTCGGTACTCAGGACTCCGTCAGGCGTCCTAACCACAGCCGACACAGGCGCGAGCACCGTTGGCTCAGTCTTCATTGGTTCCACGCCAGCCACGTCCGGGTTGGGCGTGGGGACCCTTTCCGGCATTCAAGGGATCGTGACGGTTGCCGCGACCGGCGGTTCCAACGTCCTGGTCCTTGACGACTCAGGCACGGTCGCCAATCGGTCGATCACCATCAGTTCCAACATTGTCACGTCCCCAGACTTCGCCCCAATTCTTTACACGGGGAGCCAGAGCCAGTTCTTCAATTATCTCGGCGGCACGGGAGTTAACACCTACACCATCAACTCCACGGGCGCCTCACAGATCACCACGATCACCGACGGCGGCAATGTCAGCAACTGGACGATCAATGGTCCGGGGCTGGTCGGGTCGAACACGTTCAATGGCCTCTTTGGCTCGGATGCCTTTGTCCTGAATACGGGAACGGGCATCACGGCTAGCAGCGTGACGATCAATGCCGAGCCCGACCCATTCCTGAACGTCGGCGATTCGGTGGTGATCAACGGACTCACGGTCCTCTCCTTCTCTCCCGTGGTCATGAGCCTGCTCGATCCCACTGGTGAATCCACCTTCTTCGGATTTGGAACGCCGGTCAATCTGGTCAACGCGCTCGACGTGACTTTCAACGGCTCCTTCTTCGAGCAGTTCACCTTCGTTGATAATTCCAATCAGGTGCTTGGAAGCGCGGAGGATCCCGCGTCGGGTATCGTCGTCGCCCCGCTCGGCTTCGCATCGGGCCGACTGGTGATCAACGGAGGCCCATCCAACTTCTCCCAGCAACTGAACGTCAACGGAGTTCTCGGGTTCGGTGTCAACGGAGATGGGGACGGCTCGGGGGACCTCGATGTCATCACCGTCCTGGGCACAAGCACCCTCGGCTTGGATTCCGGCCCACCCTTCAACGAGCCTGTGTCGTTCGACGGAAGTGATACCATTGTTGTCAGTGACCAGGAGGTCCGCGTCACCAACACGCTGAACGGCCTGCTTTTGCCGGTGACACTCGGCCAAACGGCGGGGGCCGTCACGTTCAGCCGACTCCTGGTGCGGGGAGGTAACGAAGCCCCACAGGTGGGTGATACTTTCTTCGCAACCCCTTCCGCCCTGATCGACATCATCATTGATGGAAACGACCCAACCCAGCCCGCCTTGCCGGGCGACACCTTGAACATCAACACGGTCGGCGCGGCGGTGATCTATACCGATCCCACCCTCGGCCCCCCATCCTATCGGATCGGCGATGCCGCCAACCCAGGCAGCTCGATCGGTTTCACGAATATCGAAACCATCAACCTGACATCCAACAGCGAACGCGTCATCTTGCTGGGCGACCGCGGCCAGGGCTTCGACCCACTCGGCGGTCAGGATGAGGCCGACCTCTTCGACGTGGATGGAACGGGGGTCAACGCCGGCACCGTCCGCGTCAACGATCCAGGATTCATCAATCCCGCGATCCAGTTCACAGGGATCCGCTTCCTCGACGCCTTCGGCTTCGAGCTAAAGGACACGCTCGATATCACCGCCTACGCCGACAACACTCCGCGCGGCTGGGGCGTGGCCGTCTTCTTCGACGAAGGTCTCCCCACCGACGACCTAATCATCTACAACGGCGTCGCGGGAGTCTCCGAGCAGATCGTGGTGGCCCCCTCGGGCGCGGAGTCGGGCCAGATCATCGTGACAATGGCAGGGACCAATACCCCCATCGTCATCATCAACTACATCAACAACCTTGGGCTTGTCTTCAACGGGAACAACGGGGCCCTCGGCGACACCGATTCGCTAACGCTCCGCGACGCGACCGGCGTCGCCCCAGGCACGAACGGTAACGCCCGAGCCAATATCGACTTCACAGCGGCCGGAGGTCCCGCCGCGCCACTCGTCACGATGGCCGACGAACTCGCCGGGAACCTCTACCAGATCGAGGGAGCCGTCAACTTTAACGTCGTTACCGTCGAGCTTGGCCACGGCGACGACAATGTGCTCCTGAACTCCGGTCCCCGCAAAGTCCTGCTCGACGTGGGCGATGGCAACAACATCATTGATGCCAGCGACTCGCAAGTGCCCGAAACCCTGCGAGGTGGTTCCGGCAACGACCTCCTGATCGGCGGAAACGCCGATGATCGCATTGAAGGAGGCGATGGGGATGACACCATTGTTGGCGGGCGAGGCAACGACCAACTGTTCGGTGGAACCGGGTCCGATACTTTCGTCTGGAACAACGGTGATGGCTCCGACCTGATCGAAGGGGGTGAAGGGACCGACGTCTCCGTGGTCAACGGCGCGGCGGCGGGTGACAACTTCAAGGTCAGCCCGAACGGCTCTCGGGTCCGGTTCGAGCGCACGAACCTCGGCCTGTTCGCGCTCGATATCGCGGGCGTCGAGCAGATGGACATCAACGCGGGCACCGGGGCCGACACCATCCAGGTGGCCGACATGACCGGAACCGAGCTCCGCACTATGCGGATCGACATCGGCACGGGAGACGGCGCCCAGGATATCGTCACCATCGACGGGTCGAGCATCGGCGACGAGATTGGAATCACCCAACTCGGATCGGGGCTGGATATCTCGGGACTCTTCACCCGATTCTCTCTCAACGGCTCCTCCGCCGTTAACGACATCCTCCAGGTGCGCGGTAACGCCGGCAACGACTGGATCAAGGCGGAGTCAGGTGTCGAATCCGTCATCGGTATCCAACTCGAAGGGGGAACGGGCGAGGACTATCTCTCGGCCGACGCCACGCTGATCGGCGGAGCGGGGGACGACACCCTCATTGGTGGGCTCGGTCCCGACACCATCCTTGGCGGGGCTGGAAATGACGTCATCGAAGGGGGAGATGGCGACGACATCCTCCTGGGCGATGCCGACGGCACGGGGGTTGGCCCCACGTTCAATATCGTCGCCCTTGCCACGGGCCACGGCAATGACACCATCACCGGAGGCGCGGGCAACGACACCATCAATGGTGACCTCGGCGACGACAGCCTCTCCGGTGGCGACGGGGACGACCTGATCGGGATCGTCAACGTGTTGGGCATCGACTTCATCGAGCCCGGCAACGATACCATCAACGGTGGCAACGGCAACGACACCATCCGTGGTGACCTCGGCGACGACCTCATCAACGGTGACGCGGGCGACGACCTGCTCTTCGGTGGCGAAAACAACGACACCATCAATGGTGGTGACGGCAACGACACCATCGAAGGAGGCCTCGGGAACGATTTCCTCATCGGCGATGGCGGGGACGACTCCATCCTGGGAGGTGAAGGGGACGACTCCATCGACGGAAGCGATGGCAATGACACCCTTCAGGGCGAAGAAGGGAACGACCTTATCCTCGGTCGAGCGGGCAATGACCTCATCCATGGTGGCGAAAACAACGACACCGTCGATGGCGGTGACGGCGACGACACCATTACTGGCGACGGTGGGGACGACCTGCTCATTGGAGGCGCCGGCAACGACTCCATCACGGGTGATGTTGGGAACGACCTCATCTTCGGTGGCGACGGCAACGACTCCCTCTTCGGCGGTGACGGCAATGACACCATCGTCGGCGATGCCGGCAACGACCTGATCGAAGGGGGCGCCCACGACGACGCCATCGACGGATCCGACGGCGACGACACCCTGCTCGGCCAAGGGGGGAACGACCTCATCCTCGGTCGAAGTGGGAACGACACCATTGACGGAGGAGCCGACAACGACACGGTTTCCGGTGGAGAAGGGAACGACACCATCGAGGGGGGCGATGGGAACGACTACCTCATCGGCGATGAAGGGAACGACTCCATCACCGGCGGCATCGGAAATGACACCCTCTTCGGAGGCGCCGGCAACGACTCCCTCCACGGCGGCGAGGGGAACGACTCCCTCTACGGCGGTGCCGACGATGACCTGCTCCTGGGCGAGGAAGGGAACGACTTCCTGAACGGGAACGACGGGAACGACTCGCTCTACGGCGGCATCAATGACGACACCCTGCTGGGAGCCGACGGAAACGACATGCTTCGAGGGGGTGACGGCAACGATGTCGCTCTCGGAGGCGCTGGCAACGACTCCATTTATGGAGACAGCGGCGACGACACCCTGCTCGGCGGCGAGGGCGACGACTCGCTTCGAGGGGGCGACGACAACGACGTCATCCTGGGCGAAGGCGGGAATGACACGATCCTCGGCGAAGGGGGCAACGACTACCTCTCGGGGGGCATCGGCAACGACTCCATCTCCGGGAATATCGGGAACGACTCCATCACCGGAGGCGCCGGGGACGACACGATCACCGGTGACGACGGCGACGACGTCATCCTGGGCGACGATGGAGACGACGTGATTCTCGCCGGAGCCGGCAACGACTCCGTCCAAGGGGGTTCAGGCAACGACCAGATCTGGGGTGACGACGGCGACGACGCCCTCATCGGCAACGATGGAGACGACACGATCGTCGGAGGGACCGGCAACGACTCGATCCTCGGGCTGGAAGGGCACGACCTGCTCTTCGGCAATGACGGGAACGACCAGATTCTGGGCGGATTCGGGAATGACTCGATCTACGGTGGCGCCGGGGACGACTACCTCCACGGTGGCAACGGCATCCCAAACATTCCTCACGCCGTCCGCGACCCATCTCTGCCCAACGACGGCGACGACGTGATCCTCGGTAGCGATGGGTTCGACCAGGTCGATGGCGGCACCGGGAACAACCTCCTGGATGCCGGCGACGACGGGATCGCCGAAACGGTCGTGGCTGGCTCGGGCAACGACATCATGTTCGGCCACTGGAACCACGACGGAGCCCGAGACACGGGCGCACTCGACGGCGGCTACAACCGCGTCTATGTGCAAGGCGGCCTGACCGAGCCGGCCCTCCCCGCCGAGTCCCCCACGCGCCTGGTCTTCACGGTAATCATTCAGCCGCCGTCCGGCCAGTACATCGAACAGCCGGGCGATGGGTCGACCTACCGCAATGAGCCGGTTCCTCCCGCGTTCCAGAATCGGCTCAACCGGCCCACCACGTCCCCCTTCGCGGGACGAGGTCCCGCGCTTCGGCGTCTGGCCGCTCAGGCGAGCCGGACCTCCCGAACTCGCTGAACGCAACCCAAAGGGGTTGGTCTGGTGCTGAGCGGCCCCCGGGCCGCTCAGCACCGAGGGGCGGCCAGGGCAGAGTGCCTCGACGCCCCAGTAGGCGACCCGATCACCCCCCACTGATATCAAACCCGATCGCCTCGTCTCTCGTGCCGGTGCCCAATCCGCCCAAGAGACGAGGCGTTTTCGCATAGCCTCACCAATCACTCATTTCCTTAATTCTTTATTTTTCCCTTTACCAGCCCGAAGCGCCAGCGAGTGAATCTCTTCCCGCTTCTCACCACCCAGAAACCGACCACAATCTCTAAATGATTTCGATTTTCAACACTTTAAACATATGCGTTATTTTTTTAATTTTCCGTGAATCTTAATGAAATTCATTCACTCGCTTGCGCTTCGGGCTTGTGGAATCAAATGGGAATGGAAGAGATTCACTCGCTTGCGCTTCGGGCTTGTAGGAAGAAAGAGGAGATTCCCGCGCGGGTGTTTCAAGCCGGTCGTGCCTGACCAAATGGGTGGGGATGGCGAAACAAACTTCAGGGTGAATCGGCTTGCCCTGGAATGACGCAACCAATTGACGAGCCCTTACAGGCACGCTACAACCAATCTCGGCCCATCGCGAGCTTTTCAAGACCAAAATGCGGGAGACCGGAAACTCCAATCGAACGGCCCTTGCAGGATGGATTCCATCCCTGTTTCGCCCCGTGCCGTGCCGTTTCGATCCGTTCCATCCGCCTCCGACTGACAAGGTATCTCCAGGATGCACGTGCTCTTCGTTCACCAGAACTTTCCCGCCCAGTTCGGGCATATCGCCAGGCACCTCGTGCGCAATCGAGGGTGGGAATGCACCTTTGTTTCCAAGCTTCCCGGGGGCGAAACCAGCGGCATCCGAAAGATCCAGTACAACACCAAGGGGGGAGCCCGCGCGACGAATCACTATTGTAGCCGAACCTTCGAAAATGCCATCTGGAACAGTCACGGGGTCTTCGAGGCGTGCAAGGCCGATCTCGATTCCAACTCCGGCGCTCCGCCAGACCTGATCGTCGGTCATAGCGGGTTCGGCTCAACCCTGTTCTTGCCTGAAATCTATCCTGACACACCTATCATCAATTATTTTGAATACTATTATCATTCAAAGAATTCCGATCTGGACTTTCGCCCCGAGGCACCTCCAGCCGAGCTCGACCGCCTGCGGTCGCGTGCCCGCAACGCCATGATTCTGCTCGACCTCATGAATTGCCAGGCGGCGTATAGCCCAACCCAGTATCAGCGCGGGCTGTTCCCCACCGAGCTGCGATCCAAGATCGAGGTCATCTTTGATGGGATTGAGACCAATATTTTTCAACGCAGAGCGGGAGTTCCGCGCAAGATCGGCGAATTCAATATCCCAGACTCAACGCGCATCATTACCTACGTAAGTCGGGGTTTCGAGTCGCTCCGCGGGTTCGACATTTTCATGAAAACGGCGAAGCTCATCCACGAGCGCCACCCCGACGTCCTCTTCCTGGTGGTCGGGTCGGACCGGATCTGCTACGGCGGCGATGAGAAACGGATCCAACACAAGACGTTTCGAGAGCACGTCCTGGCCCAGGATGACTACGATCTCTCCCGTTTTCATTTTACCGGGATGGTCCCCCCCTCCACGCTGATCGACCTGCTGAGCCTTAGCGACTTACACATCTACTTGACCGCGCCTTTCGTCCTGTCATGGTCGCTCATGAATGCCCTGGCTTGCGGCTGCACGGTCCTGGCGTCCGACACGGCCCCCGTGCAAGAGATGATCGTCGATGGAGAGAACGGACTGCTCGCCGACTTCTTCGACGTGGAAGGGCTCGCCAGCAAGGCTCTTGAGGTCCTCAAGGACCCGGAAGCGTACCGAGCGCTTGGCACCAATGGGTCGGACCTGATCCGTCGAGAGTACGCGCTGGACGTGACCATCCCCCGGCTCGTCGCACTGTTCGAGCGCACCGCGAATCAGGCCTAACAGGATACCTCTGCACTCCTCAGGGCGACGGAATCAGAACCCAGATCCAGACCAACCCTCCTCCCTCCGCTCTGCGAATCCGCCCAGCTCACCTCGTCGCCCGACGCGTCTTGCCACTCCAAACCACCACGAAAAAAGGATCGACACCTTGACATCAATCAAGCATTGGACATACGGCATTTTCTCTGCCTGGATGGGTCTGGTTTTGAACCTTGGGCTCATGGCGGGAACAACCGCGGCGGCCCCCCCTGCCCCTTCTGACCGCGTCTGGGCGGTCGCGCGTGAAATCTCCGCCTCCGAGGCGGTCCAGGCCGCCGCGGCCGACGAACAGGCGTTCTATGCGATCTCGAGCACCAAGATCGCCAAGTATGACCGCAAGACCGGCGAGCGGGTGGCGGTGAGCCAGGGGAAGGCCGAACACTTGAACAGCGGATTCTTCTGGAAGGGCCAGCTTTACTGTGCTCACTCCAATTACCCGCGCGTTCCCGAGAAAAGTAAGATCATGGCCCTCGACCCCAAGACCATGCAGCTCTCCACTTTCAAGGACTTCGGTAACGCGGGCGGAAGCCTGACCTGGGCCATCCGCCACCAGGGAAGTTGGTGGTGCAATTTCGCGAAGTATGGGCCGGATAACGCCAGCACGTTTCTCGTACGCTATGACGACGCCTGGAACGAGACGGGACGGTGGAGTTACCCGGCCGAAGTCTTCTCCGAGTTGCACAACTACAGCTTCTCAGGAGGAATCTGGCACGAAGACTCCTTGCTCCTGACCGGTCACGACGACCCGGTGCTCTTTCGGTTCACCCTGGATTCCTCAAACCGGCTGACCCTGGTGGAAAAGCAAAAGATCCCCTTCACCGGCCAGGGGATCGCCATCGACCCGATCACCCAAGGATTGGTTGGGATCGATCGAGCACGGCGGAAAATCATCCAGTCCAAACCCTTGATCCAATCCAATTGACCACCAGTACACCGTTGATCGCCTCAGCCATCAATAAGAATAAATTGATCCTCGCCGTGTTTAAAATAAATCCCATTTCTGAAAGAGAAATACGTCCGGTGAGCGAATGGCACCATGTTTGCCTTTCAACCTTCGTCGGCCACCTACACCGTGGCGTAGGTGCAATAGCCGGGATCGCCGCCAAGTAAGGACGTGCTTCTTCTCTTTTCAACGGGAGCTAAACCAAGATGTCTGAGACAACCACGCCCCATGCTTCGGATGTACTGGGAGTGCGGAGTCGTGTGAGTTGGGGGGCCATCGCCGCCGGCGCGATGGTTTCGCTCACGATCTATATTGTTCTTATGTTGTTAGGAGTCGCCGTGGGGATTGAGGCCGCGTCTCGACACGCGACGGATCAATTCGGCGCGGGGGCGGCAATCTATTCGATCCTGACGATCCTCGTGGCCATGTTCTTCGGTGGCTGGGCGACCAGCCGGCTCGCCGTGGGCGAAAGTAAGCAAGAAGCCGCATTGTATGGTCTCATTCTCTGGGGGGTGCTCTTCCTGGGGATGATCTGGCTCCTCTCAACGGGTGTCAGGACAGGCTTTGGCGGCATGGTCGGCCTGGCCTCCGGCGCCTATACCGTGGCGCGTGACGAGGCCAACTCGAACCCTGTTAGCGAGCCGGGGATGCTTGAAGCGATCCGCAATCGCTATGACACCGAGTTCGGCGGCGATCGCTTCATTGAAGACATGAAGAAGGCCGGGCTGACTGAAGAACAGGCCAAAAAGGCCCAGGAAGAAGCGAAGTCGGCAATCGAGCGGATCCGCAAGGATCCTGGCGCCGCCCCCGAGGTGGCTCGTGAACTGGCCGATAAACCGGAAGTGCGCGAGGCGGCCGCCGTGGCGGTGGAAGGAGCTCGAGCCGCGACCTGGTGGACCTTGGTTGGCGTGCTCATCTCGCTCGCCGCGGTCATCATCGGGTCACTCACCGGCGCGGGCGAACTTCTCCAGCCGGTCCCCTTGATCGGTGTGCGACCCCGAACGCGCACCCCTTGACGCAAGTGGCGCCACGTCCGACAAGACCGGGTCCGCAAGTCCCGGTCTTGACGGATTCCCGCGGCAAATCAAAAGAAAAGGCCCTGGGCTTCACCCTGTCAAAAGGGCTGGAGCCCAGGGCCTCGCCCATGCGCCTTACTCGTACATCCAACATCCATTTGCATTTTCAGCCAACCAAGGCCAGTCCACTGCTCGATCAGTTCCCGTCTCCCACCCCCCACTTGAAGCCCATCGTGCGCAGCCCCTCAATCACTTTGTCCGTTCGAACGACCGAGTGACCGTTCCATTCCTTCTCAATGAGCACGCGCACGTCGCGCAATGCCTCGTCTCCATCCGTTCCACCGGTGTGAATCACCAGCCGATCCAGGCCCGCCATCGTGGCGGCGAGGATCTGAAGCGTAACCATGAGCACTCGATTTCCACCAAACGCGCCACAACCCCAGAATCCAGAGTGAACCACGACCGGCGAGCTTTCGTTCGCCCTTCGGCGCGATTCCACCATCGAGGCCTGGAACGCGGTGTAGGCGGTGACCAGTACGTACCGAATCTCCTCCAACGTGTAAGGCCCCCATCCATGGGCCGGGGCCGCCATGGCGATCACATGGCTGGTCGTGGGGGGATCAATCCGCGTGGTCGCTCGCCTGACAGACTCGGTAGGCGCCATGGAGAACGCATTGCCGTAGAGCCCTCCGGGCCGTCCCTCAAGCTCGTTCGGGTCGGTTCGCACCTGGCAACAGCGAGGCGCTCCCATCACCAGGACGGGGGTTGGTTCGTGGCTCTCGACCGTGAAAGGATTGAGCTTTAAAGCCTGCAACGCTTCGAGCAAAGCCCCGAGCGCGGGATGCTCCGTGGCCTGCATCTCATCCTGCGCGAACAGGCCGGAACCGTACCCGAAGAACAGGTGGGGGTCGGCGAAGTTGACATGCCACTCCACCGCGCTGGGCAAATCAGGCTCGGGAGCATAGTCGAAGAACCCCGGACGTTCCACCAACCTGTCCAGCGCGGAGGATAGGTCCACGGTCGGAGGGAGCGGCAGCGCTCCCCATCGACTGTAATCGAGTTGACCAGTCAGCTTGGATCCTGGTGGGCATGCCACCTCGTAAACGACTTGCTTGTTCCGGTGCTTCCAGATCGGTGGGTGAGCTTTAAACAACGCTTCAATGTCGAAGCTCATCCTTTCCAATAAATAATCATTCACTCTTTCGATTCCTTTAATTTCGACGAATCCACCGCGTGAACCAAGCTTGGGGTCCTATTTCTTTTCGAGCGGCGGCCAAACATGATAGCCGGTTAGGACCGTCTCGATGCGATAGAGTCCCTTCCCCGCGGTGATATAGAGCGTCTTACGCTCAGAGCCACCGAACTCCACATTCGACGGCGGTTCGGGCGTGGGAATGAATCCGCTCAACTTTCCTTGGGGAGTGAACACGTAAACCCCCGCCTTCGGCCCGCTCCCCGCCGTCGCGACAATCTGGCCGTCGGTGGTCACGGTCATGCCGTCGATACCGCGCTCCTTGCCGAAGTCATGCAAGACGCGAGGGTTACTGGCTTCTCCCTCCAGGCTCAGGTCGAGGGCCAGCAGGACCCGGCGTTTGGGCCCGTTGTCCGCGATATAGAGTGTCTTCTCGTCAGGGCTGATCGCCAGTCCGTTGGGCTTCTCGGCCGTGGTTCCGAGCCGAGTCACCCGGCCATTCGGGTCGATCCGAAACACCGCCTCATACGGCAGGTCGCGAGGCTCGTTTCCCACGTACCTTGGGTCGGAGAGATAAACCCGGCCCTTGCGATCCATGGCGACGTCGTTAGGGCTATTGAATCGCTTCCCCTGATAACTGTTGGCCAGCATGCGGACGGTGCCATCGGCGCCAGTGATCGAAATGCGCCTCCCCCCTCCCGTATTGGCCCCCTCAGCCGCGACCAATTGCCCCTGGGGGTCGAAGATCAGACCGTTGGCACGGCCACTTGGCTCACGGTAAACCGTAACCTCTTTGGTCGCCGGGTCGAATCGCATGATCCGGTCGCCAATGTCGGAAAAAAGGATGGCCCCGTCCCCCGCCAGCGCTCCCCCTTCGGTAAACGTCCCCTGGTCCCACAGTTTCTCAAGCTTCGCGCCCGGCGCCACCACCGATTCCGAACCGGGTTCGAGCAGCGTTGGGAGCAAGCCCACCAGGAACAGCAAGCCGGTACTTGTCATCTTCGTTGACTCCATTGAGGATTGCTTGGTCCGTTTCACACGGAAAATCAGCAAGTCAACATGCCAGCAAAAACAAGAACGAAGCGCCACACGACTCCGCCCAAGGTGGAAAGCGGCCGAGTGAGTAACCCACGATGATCCGCGGGGAGATTCAGGACAGAGGTCGCCTTTCCTGGGAGCGTGGGCATCTTGCCCACTCGTCGCTTTTCCAAATTGCGGGCGGGACGCCCGCGCTCCCAGGGAGGAAAAACCTCGATGCCTCGTCGTCCGTAACCCAAGCCAGATCCTGGCTATTTAAGACGAGAACGAACCACCGCTCATGGAACCCCATACCCCGAGGCAGCCTGCATTGTGCCACCCATACCCCTGGCAACCAACCGAAAAGTTTGATCAAGGGAGTTTCAGCCCGCTCCATTGAGCTTCCGCTTTTTATTTCGATTCCGAAGTAGGCCACGTGGTATCAAATCAACATGAGGATCAGAAATCGGCTTACTATAGTCTTCCACCCCACTTCGGATCGCATTCCCTAATTCACGTTCTATGATAATAAGAAGGGACATCGAACCCTGGCTTTGGGCGTCTTATCGCGGTGTTGGCCCGAGATTTCCACCGGCCCTGCGAGATGACCAGGCGTTGGGAACGGATCGGGCTGCAAGAGTTTAGACTCAGCAAGGCGGAGAGGCACCGTTGAAACCGATGAGAGGGACTCGCCCACGCGCCCGGAGAACCCCAAGACGGGGAGCGATCGCGGTTGAGTTCGCTCTGGTTCTTCCCCTTCTGATCATGCTCTTGCTCGGTGTCTGGGATATCGGCCGACTTGTGAATGTGGCGCAGATTCTCAACAATGCGGTTCGCGAAGGGGGGCGATATGCGTCCACGGGCATGGGGAACACCTCGCAGATTCGCTCCACCATTGAAAGCTACCTATCCAAAGCGGGGATCAACACCACGGGCCTGACCGTGACCGTTGCCAACCTAACGAACACCGGAAACACCGATCCCACCTCCGCCTCCCAGCTCGATCAGTTTCAGCTCACCGCCACGCTCCCTTCGAGCAGCGTGCGCTGGATTTTCCTGAAGAATATGATTGGGTCGAACACCTTGCAATCCACCTGCGTCTGGAGTTCGATGAAGGACCTTCCGCTCACCGTGACGAACTCCATCCCAATCAATTGACACTGATGTACAAGCCTAAACCAAGCCGTTCTTTCCCAGGAAACGCGTAAAAACGTACACGTTTCTTGGTTTCCGCATGCAACGTCGGGCGGCCCAAATCCAAAAAGGGAAGTGGCTCTCCCCCGCCAAGAGGAACTGAAGCGACCATGATCATCACCCGGTCTCAACGTCGAGTTGAGAAGCGCCAGAGGCGGAGCGGGGCGGCCCTGGTAGAGGCGGCGATCGTTCTGCCCGTCTTTCTGCTCTTTCTGTTCGGGATTTTCGAATATAGCCGGTTTATCATGGTGCGCAACCTGGCGGACCACGCCGTTCGCGAAGGGGCTCGCGAGGCGGTGGTGCATACCTACGATAAGACCACCGCCCAGATCGTGCAGCTCGTGCGGGACCGGATGGGGGGGCAATCGGCACAGATCAAAGCCCAGGTTCGCGTGTTTCGATCCAACTCCAGCGGCGCCAACCTGGGCGACTGGACCAACGCCTCCTTCGGCGAGTGGGTCATGGTTGAGCTCACGGGAACGTTTCGGCCCGCCCTCCCCAGCATCTTCGGAATGGGCTCGACCATTCCAATCACCGCTCAGGCCATGATGCGCAGCGAGGCTAATTAAGCCAGACCGACCAACCCACTGCGCGGGACGTTCCGGTCAGTAATCGGCCCGCTTGAAGTGGTGCGCGGCGATCCCCAGGAGGAGACACGCCGCGAGGAGCGAGGTGGCCACCGAGAGCGCGGGATGGAATTGGCCAAGCCGCTGCACGGCCTCGAACTCGTCGGCGGTGGCGAAGACTCGTCTCGAGTCAATGGAGCGACTCAAGATCAGGCTCAGGTCGGCGGGCTTGGGAAGGATCCAGTATCCGGCCTCGACCGCTCCTCGCAACCAAGGACTCGGCCGGGGGAGGTCTCGGTTCAGCTCGGGCATCGCGACGACGGCGTGCCTGCCATAGTTCATTCCCCAGCAGAGCAGCCAGAAGAGGAGCGAGCCGAAGAGGCAGGCCACCGTGCGCCCGCGGTCCGCGGCAATCAGGGCCGAGACGCTGAAGAAGACGGCGAATTGCAGGACCAGCAAGGGAACACCCCAGAGGTAGGCTGAATCCCAAACGCCCGTTCTCGCCCCTAGCGCGGCCCAGGTTCCCACGAAGAAGACCAGGGCCTGGAAAGCCACGAACGCCAGGACGCCCACGCACTTGCCAAAGAACAAGAGAGGCCGGGGAACCGGCTTGGCCAGCAACACGGTGACGGCTCCGGGGGCGAGGAACGCGGGCAAGAAGCCGGCGGTCCAGACCAGGGCCAGCAGCAGGCCCGCCGTGTCGGCCGCCCCTGCCGCCAGCACGAGTTGAATGAATCGGACCGCGTCCAGCGCATCGCGGTCGAGCGGCACCCGGAACGCGCCAAAGGCCACGCTCAAGGT
>Ga0182745_1001392_pt1 | contig 23438 bp, 18 predicted proteins | sample eDN3rd30CKraftBY_FD_128523 | JGI IMG/M metagenome (GOLD analysis project Ga0182745, IMG submission 128523) | Enriched backyard soil microbial communities from Emeryville, California, USA - eDNA 3rd pass 30_C Kraft BY (version 2) (version 2) | ecosystem: Environmental > Terrestrial > Soil >... | reverse complement strand
GCAATACAGCATCCCCGGGGACGCCAGGTCCTTGTAGACCGGCATCGAATAGGTATAGGGCGCCTGGGCGCACTCCAGCGCCAGCACGGCGTGGCGCTCGGGCGCGACGGGCATGGACAGGCCGGTCCAGCCGGCCAGCTCCGCCGTCCAGATGTTCTGCGTGCTGATGACCAGCGGGCTGGCGTAGTCGCCTTCCGACGTGGATACGCCCCTGACCCGGCCGCTCTCGACCAGCAGGGCCCGCACGTCGACGTTCTCGCGCACGGTCACGCCGCGGCGGCGCGCCCCGCGCGCGAAGCTGGTGGCCACCAGATAGGCGTCGGCGAAGCCCGCTTCGGGCTCGAAGCCGATCAGCGCGGCATCGTCGAACGAGGCGATGGGCAGCAGCTCGCGGGCCTGGGCCGGGTTCAGCAATTCGAGCGCGATGCCTTGCTGGACCTGCTGCGCCAGCGCGCCGCGCAGCGGCTCCAGCTTGGCGTCGTCGGCCGCGCTGATGAGATAGCCGCACTTCACCAGGCCGCAGGAGGCCTCGTCGTCGCCCAGGTAATTGGCGAAGTCGTTGAAGACCCCCCAGGAACGCCGGGCCAGCTCCACGTTCTCGCGCACTGAATAATGGGTGCGCAGGATGCCGGAGGACTGCGACGTCGTGCCCGCGCCGATCGTCGCCCGATCCAGCACCAGCACGTTCTTCGCCCCCAGCTCCGCCAGGTGGAAGGCCACGGAACTGCCGATCACGCCGGCACCAATCACGATCACGTCAAAGCTTTTCAAGACTCGGCTCCAAGAACAGGTGGCGCGAGTGTGAACCCGGCATTCCGGCGCCGCCGCAATATAAGCCCGGCGAAATCTGACCATCGCCGCTGCTTATATTCACGCCGCCGGACGGTATACGGGCGAAATTCACGTCTGCCGCGCCCGAGAGCGCCGCCGACGTGACATCCATCAGTCCATCCACAGACTCATAGGGGAAAAAACATGAATATGAACCGCCGCGCCCTGTTGGCGCGCACCGCGGCACTGGCGGGCGCAAGCGTCCTCGGCTTTCCCATGATCGGCCGCGCGGCCGGGGCCTCGTACACCTACGGCGGCTCCGCCTGGCTGGGCCACTACTCGGCCTACATCGCCCTGAAGACCGGCCTGTTCGCCAAACAGGGCCTGGACATCAAGTGGCAGAGCTTCGCGACCTCCTCCGACCGCATGAGCGCGGTGATGGCGGGCAACGTCGACCTGGCCGGCACCGGCGTGGTGTCGTCGCTGGCCTTGATGGCCGCGGGCGCGCGCCAGTTCCAGGTCATCGCCACGCCCAACAACTTCGGCCGCGCCGAAGGGGTGCTGGTGCGCGAAGACGTAACGTCCGTCGCGGGCCTCAAGGGCAAGAAGATCGGCGTCACCTATGCCTCCAGCGCCCACGTGCTGCTGCTGGACGTGCTGCGCCAGGCCGGCATGGATCCAGACAAGGATGTGTCCATCATCAACCTGCCGGCCACCAACATCCTGTCGGCCTACCAGGGCGGCCAGATCGACGCCGCCGTCGCCTGGACGCCGGCCTTCGACCGCATCAAGGCCGTTCCGGGCACGCGCGTGCTGCTGGACGACACCGCCTTCTCGCTCTACAAGCAGTACGCCATCACGCCCGGGCCCGACGTGCTGCTCACGCGCGCCAAGCTGGGCAAGGAAAATCCCGAGGCGGTGCGCAAGTTCCTGCAGGCCGTGTTCGAGGCCAACGCGATGCTGAGCGGACAGCCCGAGGAGGCGGCGGGCGTGCTGCTGGAGCTGACCGGCCTGTCCAGGGAAGAGCAGCTGGCCGTCATCAAGCAGACGCAGTGGTATTCGGCCGCCGACCAGAAGGCGCTGATGGTGGACCCGGGCAATTTCGTGAGCGGCATGCAGCAGCTGGCGGAAATGCTGGTCGCGCTCAAGCAGATCGACCGCGCGCCCGCGGTCAAGGACTGGGTCCAGGTCTCGTACCTCTGAGCACGGAATTGCCCGCCTATGTCCATACGTACCTCTTCAAGGGAAACGCGCCTGATCTGGATCAGCGCGCTATCGCTGCTGGGATTCCTGCTGAGCTGGGAAGCGCTGTGCCGCGCCGGCGCGGTGGATCCCATCTTCCTGCCCGCGCCGTCCCAGGTCCTGGCGCGCGCCCTGTCCATGTCCGACCAGGGCACGCTGTTCTACAACGTGCTCGCCTCCACGCGGCGCGTGATGGTGGGCTTCATGGCGGCGGTCGCCGTGGCCATTCCGCTGGGAATCCTGCTGGGCACCTCGAAAGTGGCGCGCGCCGTGTTCGACCCCATCATCTCCTTCCTGCGGCCGCTGCCCTCCATGAGCTGGATTCCGCTGTCGCTGCTGTGGTTCGGCATCACCGAAACGCAGAAGTACAGCATCGTCTTCATGGGCTCCTTCGTGCCCGCCCTGCTCTACGTGATGGAGGCCAGCCGCAGCATCGACCCGGTGCTGGTGCGCGCCGCGCGCAACCTGGGCGCCAACCGCTGGCAGGTGATGCGCGAAGTGCTGTTCCCGGGCTGCTTGCCGCAGATCCTCTCGGGCATGAAGATCATCCTGGGCCTGTCCTGGACCTGCGTCATCTCGGCCGAGCTGGTGGCGTCCAAGGAAGGCCTGGGCTTCATGATCATGAACGGCAAGGAGTTCTTCCAGACCGACACCGTGGTGCTCGGCATGGTCCTGATCAGCTTCACCGTGCTGGTGACCGATCTGTGTTTGCGTCTACTTGAACGATGGGTGCTGTCATGGCAACGATGAGCGACGATACGATGATCCGCCTGGCCGGCGTCTCCAAGGCCTACGGCGGCCTCGCGGTGCTCGACAAGGTCGATCTGGAAGTCCGGCGCGGCGAATTCCTGGTGCTGCTGGGCGCCTCCGGCTGCGGCAAGTCCACCTTGCTGAACCTGATGGCCGGCTTCATCTCGCCCGACGGCGGCAGCATCGCCGTCAACGGCAGGCCGGTGACCGACGTGACCGCCGCCTGCGGCATGGTGTTCCAGCAATACGCCCTGTTCCCCTGGCGCACCGTGCAGGAAAACGTGGAGTTCGGCCTGAAGATGCGCGGCATGTCGCGCCAGGAACGCGCGCCGATCGCCCGCAAATACATCGAGATGGTCGGGCTGAAGCAGGCGGCGGACAAGTACCCGCATGCCCTGTCGGGCGGCATGAAGCAGCGCGTGTCCATCGCGCGCGTGCTGGCCAACGATCCGGACGTGATGCTGTTCGACGAGCCCTTCGCCGCCCTGGACGCCATGACCCGGCAGGTGCTGCAGGACCAGCTGCTGTCGATCTATGAGCAGAGCGGCAAGACCATCGTCTTCATCACGCACTCGATCGACGAGGCGCTGACCCTGTCCACCCGCATGGCCGTCATGGGCTCCAAGCCCGGCCGCATCGTGCAGGAGATCCACAACGACCTGCCCCATCCGCGCAGCGCCGACGTGCAGTTGTCGCCGCGCTTCGTGGAACTGAAGCGGGCCATCTGGGAACGCGTGCAGGAAGAAGTAACTCGCAGCATGGAGCTGGCCGTGTAGAGAGGCCCGGCCGGAGAGCCCCGGCCCCGCAGGACCCTTTCTTGGCCACTCCCGATTCCGCCCCAGGCGCCTCCCCGGCCCTGGGGCGGCGTTTTTTCATCTCCCTGATCGCGGGTATACCCCAATTATTTAGATCACAGGCTCGGTCGTAGCATATCAACTGAGCTACGTAAAACATTACGAGCCATAATGAAAAATACGTGGAGACGAAAAATGAAGACATGGAGTCCCGCCGCAAGCGGCCTGCTGGCGCTCTGCGCCCTGTTCGCGACCAGCGCGCGCGCCGCCGACCCGGACACGTTCAAGATCGGCGGCGTGGTTTCGCTGTCGGGCACCTACGGCATCTTTGGCGAAGACATGCGCAAGGGCGTCACCATCGCCATCGAGCAGCGCGGCGGCAAAGTGCTGGGCAAGCCCATCCAGGTCACCTGGGAAGACGACGAAACCAAGCCGCAGCCCGCCGTGCAGAAAACCACCCGCCTCATCTCCGACGGTTCGCAGATGATCTTCGGCGCGGTCAGTTCCGCCAGCACGCTGGCGATCATGAACATCGCCAAGCAGCGCAAGATCCCGCACCTGGTCACCATGTCCGCCGACGACAAGATCACGGTCCCGGGCGGCTCGCGCTACACGTTCCGCACCTCCAACACGCTGGGCATGGAACAACGGATGGCGCTGGCCTACACCAAGGAACAGAAGCTCAAGCGCATCTACGGCGTCACGGCCGACTACCAGGCCACGCGCGACAGCTGGGAGTGGTACCGCCGGGAGGCCGAGAAGGCCGGCATCGAAATCGTGGGCGCCGACTTCCCGCCGCTGGGCAACCGCGACTACTCGTCGATCGCCGACAAGATCGCCCGCTCCAACGCCGACGGCGTGGCGCTCTTCATGACCGGCTCGGACGCCGTCACCATGGTGAAGCAGGCCGGCCAGATCGAGCTGGGCAAGACCCGCAAGATCTTCGGCCCCGTCATCGCGGACGAGACCATGGCGGCCGGCGTGGGCCCCACGTCGGTGGGCGTGCAGTCCGGCGTGCGCTACCACTTCACGGTCGAGAACGACGCCAACAAGGCCTTCGTCGAGGCCTTCCGCAAGAAGTACAACGAGTTCCCCTCCGCCGCCGCGGGCGAGGCCTACGACGGCATGAGCTGGTGGCTGGACGTGGTCGACAAGACCGGCACCTGGGACCGGGAAAAGTGGGTCGAGGCGTTCGCCGGCAGCGTGCGCGAGAACTCCGTGGAAGGAAAGAAGAGCATGCGCGCCTGCGACCACCAGGCCATGCAGAACGGTCTGTGGGGCGTGGTGGAAGCCGGCAAGCCGCCGCAGCCCGCCTACGTGATGGACATCGTCCGCGTATTCCCGCCCGATCAGGTCTTCGAGGCCTGCGCAGGCTGACGCCCCGCTCCCGATACACCGGCCGGCCCCCGCGGGGGCCGGCCTTTCCCCCGGCGCGCCCGCGCGCCGCCTGACGGATATCTGCCATGTCCACCGTGATCATCGGCCTGAGCCTGGGAATGCTGCTGTTCCTGCTGGCGTCCGGCCTTACGCTAATCTTCGGCATGCTGGGCGTCATCAATTTCGCCCACGGCGCGCTGTACATGCTGGGCGCCTATCTCGCCTTCGACATCCAATTGCGCACCGGCTCCTTCGTGGCCGGCCTGGCCGTGGCGACGGTCGGCGTCGGCCTGGTCGGCGTCGCGATGGAGCGCCTGGCCCTGCGCCCGCTCTACGCCCGCCCCCACTTCTACCAGCTGATCCTGACCTTCGGCTTCATCCTCGTCATCAGCGAAGCGGTCAAGATCGTCTGGGGCCTGGGCTACCAGGAAACGCCGATGCCGGCGCCGCTGGCGGGCACCGTCGAGCTGGCCGGCAGCACCATCCCCGTCTACCGGCTGTTCGTGATCGCCTTCGGCCTGCTGGTTTCCGCCGCGCTCTTCTTCGTGCTGGAGAAAAGCACCTTCGGCATGCTGGTCCGCGCCGCCAGCAGCGACGGCGAGATGGTGCGCATCCTGGGCCTGCCGGCCGCCACCATCCGCAGCGCCGTGTTCGGCGTGGGCGCGGCGCTGGCCGGCCTGGCGGGCGCCATTTCCGCCCCGCTGTTCCCGATCGAACTGGGCATGGCCACCAACACCATCATCGATTGCTTCATCGTCGTCATCCTGGGCGGGCTGGGCAACATCCGGGGCGTGGTGGCGGCATCGCTGCTCATCGGCATGGTCCGCGCGGTGGGCTACACCTTCATGCCCAGCTGGGTCGACATCCTCACCTTCGCCATGCTGATCGCCACCCTGCTCACGCGTCCGCAAGGACTGTTTTCCCGTCAAGCGAGGCTGGCATGAAGACTTCCCGCCAAAATGCCGTGATCGCCGCGTGCGCCGCCGCCGTGGTGGTGGCGGTGCCCTTCTTCACCCGCAACGATTTCCTGCTCAACCTCACCATCCTCATCATGGTGTGGTCGATCTTCGCCGTGGGCTTCGACCTCGTCTTCGGCCTGCTGGGCATGGTGTCCTTCGGGCACGCCGCCTTCCTGGGCTCGGGCGGCTACGCGCTGGCCCTGGCCACGCAGCGCTACGGCCTGCCGTTCGAGGCCGGGCTGGGGCTCGCCATCGTGGCCGGCGCGGCCTGCGCCTGGATCTTCAGCGTATTCGCCCTGCGCGTCTCGGGGATCTTCTTCGCGCTGGTCACGCTGGCCCTGTCGCAGCTCATGTACATCCTGGCCGACAGCAAGCTGCGCGAATGGACCGGCGGCGCCGACGGCCTGCCCGGCATCGGCCGCCCCGAACTCGGCGGCATCGATTTCTTCGATACCGTGAATTTCTACTGGTATGTAGCGGTGGTGTTCGCGCTGGTGATGGCCCTGATGGCGATGCTGCGCGCCTCGCCCTTCGGCCGCGCGGTGGCCGGCGTGCGCCAGAACGAGATCCGCGCCAGCCAGCTGGGCTACAACGTGCAGCGCCTCAAGCAGATCACCTTCCTCGTTTCCGGCGCCGTCGGCGGCCTGGCCGGCGGCCTGCTGGCCGCCGTCCTCATGTACATGAACCCGCAGATGCTGCACTGGACCACCTCCGGCGACGTGATCATCATGACCCTGCTGGGCGGCGCCGGCACGCTCTGGGGCCCCGTGGCCGGCGTGCTGCTGTTCGAAGCGCTGAAGGAATGGCTCAGCGGCTGGACGCCCTACTGGTACGGCATCCTGGGGCTGGTCTTCATCCTGGCCACGCTGTACTTCCCGCAAGGGGTGCTGGGCGCCGTGCAGGCCCGCTGGGGCCGGGAACGATCGGCCGCGCCGGCCGGGGACGAGGACGCGTCCGCGCCCGCCGCGCCGCTGGCGCCGCGCGAAGGGAGCCTGTCATGAACGACATCGCTTTGCAGTGCGACAAGGTCAGCGTGACGTTCGGGGCGCTGCGCGCCATCGAGGACTTCAGCTACGCCTTCGAGACCGGCCGCGTCTACGGCCTGATCGGGCCGAACGGCGCGGGCAAGACCACCCTGCTCAACGTGCTGGCCGGGCATCTTCCCGGCCACGGCGGCAGCATCCTGTGCCACGGCACCGACATCTCGCGGCTGCGCGCCTACGAACGCGCCCGCCACGGCATCGGCCGCAGTTTCCAGATCACCAAGATCTTCCCGGAAATGACGGTGCTGGAGAACCTGAGGATCGCGGCGCAGATCAGCCACTCTCGGCTGCTGCCTTTCTGGCTGGCGCCGCGCTACGACCGCCGGCTGGCCGCCACCATCGACGGCATGCTGGAGCTGACCGACCTCGCGCCCTGGCGCGACGCCGTCGCCGGCACCCTGTCTTACGGCCTGCAGCGCGCGCTGGAATTGGGCCTGACCCTGTTGCCGAATCCCCGCATCCTGCTGCTGGACGAACCCCTGGCCGGCGTCGGCCACCACGAGATCGGCGCGGCCACCCGGCTGATCCGGCATGCGGCCGCCGGACGCACCGTGCTGCTGATCGAACACAATATGGATGTCGTCATGGCGCTTTCGGAACACATCGTCGTGCTGTCCAACGGCCGCAAGGTGGCGGAAGGCCCGCCCGAGGCGATCCGGGACGACGCCACCGTGCGCGCCGTGTACCTGGGCGAAGAGGTGGCGGCATGATCGAACTGCAGCACGCCAGCGTGCACTACGGCCAGGCGCTGGCGCTCAAGGACATCACGCTGCGCGCCGCCCAGGACGAAATCGTCGCCATCGTCGGGCGCAACGGCGCCGGCAAATCCACCGTGCTGAAGACCCTGATCGGGCTGCTGCCGCTGTCCTCGGGAGGCCGCCTCGTGGCCGGCCAGGACGCCACGCGCCGCGCCGTCGAGCAGATCAGCCGCGACGGCATCGCGCTGGTGCCCGACACCCGCCGCATCTTTCCCAACCTGACCGTGCGCGAGAACCTGAAAATGGGCGCGCTCGCGCACCGGCCGGGCTACTGGACCGCGGAGCGGGTGCTGGCGGTCTTTCCCCGCCTGCAGGAACGCATCGGCTTCGACGGCGACCAGCTGTCGGGCGGCGAACAGCAGATGCTGTCGATCGCGCGCGCCCTGCTGGGCAACCCCCGCGTCCTGTTGCTGGACGAGCCCACCGAGGGCCTGGCGCCGCGCATCGTCAACGACCTGATCGAGGTGTTCGCGGAAGTGCACCGCCAGGGCACCGGCATCGTGCTGGTCGAACAGAACCTGAAAGTGCCCGCCCGCCTCGCGCATCGCCAGTACGTGCTGGACCACGGCGAAGTCGCCTGGAGCGGATCGGCCGCCGACGTCGAGGCCGACCGCCACGTCATCGAATCCATACTCACCACCGGTATCCAATCATGAGCAATCCGACCACCTACATCGCGGGCGTGGGCATCACCCGCTTCGACAAGCAGCCCGGCAAGTCCGTCAAGGACCTGGTGCGCGACGCCGTTACCCAGGCGCTGGCCGACGCGGGCTGCGACGCCGCCGGCCTGCAGGCCGCGTGTTTCGCCACCGCCGGCCAGGGGTCCATCGAAGGGCAATACATGGTGGCCGGCCAGGTCGCGCTGAAAGCCATGGGCATCGCCGGCATTCCCGTCACCAACGTGGAGAACGCCTGCGCCAGCTCCAGCACGGCGCTCAACGCCGCGCACCTGTACGTGGCCTCGGGCGCGGGCGACATCTGCCTGGCCGTGGGCGTGGACAAGCTATTTTCGGAGGACAAGGCCAAGAGCTTCGCGGTCTTCGACGGCGCCTGGGACGTGCACGACGCGCCGGCGCAGATGGCGCGCCTGATGGCGCTGGCCCCCGACGTGACGCCCCCGCCCGGCTTCGAAGAGCCCGGCAAGCGCAGCGTGTTCATGGACATCTATGCCAGCCTCGCCCGGCTGCACATGAAGACCTTCGGCACCACGCAACGCCAGCTCGCGGCCGTGGCGGCCAAGAACCACATGCATTCCACGCGCAATCCGCTGGCCCAGTTCCAGTACCCGCTGACGATAGACGAGGCGCTGGCCGCGCGGCCCGTCTCCTGGCCGCTGACGCTGCCCATGTGCGCGCCCATCAGCGACGGCGCCGCCGCCGCCATTGTCTGCAACGCCCAGGGCCTCAAGCGGCTGCGGCAGTCGCGGGCGGTTCGCCTGTACGCCAGCGTGCTGCGCACCGCGACCGACCGCCCCGCCGACCGGTACGAGCGCCACCTGTGCCACCTTGCGGCGCTGGAAGCCTATGAGCGCGCCGGCGTCGGCCCGAAGGACATGTCGCTGGCGGAAGTCCACGACGCCACCGCGTTCGCGGAAATCCAGCAGACCGAGGCGCTGGGCTTTTGCGCCTTCGGCGAAGGCGGGCCGATGGCGGAATCCGGCGCCACCAGCCTGGGCGGGCGCATCCCCATCAACGTGTCCGGCGGCCTGCTGTCGCGCGGTCATCCCATCGGCGCCACGGGCCTGGCCCAGGTCCATGAAATGGTGACCCAGCTGCGCGGCGAGGCCGGCGGCCGCCAGGTCGAAGGCGCGCGTTTCGCCATCGCCGAGAACGGCGGCGGATTCAACGGCGTGGAAGAAGCGGTCACCTGCATCACCCTGCTCGGCCGTTGAACCGCGCCCCTTCCCATCCAGAGACCGCCATGCATCTCAGCTCTCTCTTTCACCGCAGCGCCCTCATGCACGCCGACCTTCCCGCGCTGGCCGCGGGCACCCGGCCCCCGCTTACCTATGCCGGGCTCCAGGCCCGGGTCGAGGCCCTGGCCGGCTGGCTGCGCGGCCCCATGGGCCTGGAGCCCGGACAACGCGTCATGCTGGCGCTGCGCAACCATCCCTCCTACATCGAATCCATGCTTGCCATCTGGCACGCCGGCCTGTGCGCCGTGCCCGTCAATGCCAAGCTGCACCCCAGGGAACTGGAGTACATCCTGCGCGACAGCGACGCGCGCCTGTGCCTCTCCCAAGGCGAAGTGTGCGAAGCGCTCGCGCCGGTCGCCCGCGACCTGGAATCCGTGCGCGTGGAGGACGTGGAGTCCGCCGCCTACGCCGCGGGCGCGGCCGGCCCCGCGCTGCCGCTGGAGCGGCGCCCGCCGCAGGAACTGGCCTGGCTCTTCTACACCAGCGGCACCACGGGCAAACCCAAGGGCGTCATGCTCAGCCACGCCAACCTGGTGGGCATGTGCCTGAACTTCTACGCCGACGTGCAGGCCGTGGCGCCCGGCGACGCCATGGTCCACGTGGCGCCGCTCTCGCATGGCGGCGGCCTCTACAGCATCCCCTACTGGCTGCACGGCGGGCTGCAGATCGTCCCGGACAGCGGCGGGCTGGACGAAGACGAGCTGGCCGCCCTGCTCACGCACTACGACAGGGTCAGCCTGTTCGCCTCCCCCACCATCGTCCAGCGCATGGTCCGCCAGGCCGACCGGGCCGGGGGGCCGCCGCCGGGCCTGCGCGCCCTGATCGTGGGCGGCGCGCCCTTCTATGTCGAGGACATCAAGGCCGCGGTCGCCTGCTTCGGGCCGCGCGTGGCGCAGATCTACGGCCAGGGGGAAAGCCCCATGTCGATCTCCGCGCTCTCGGCGGCCCAGGTGGCCGAGGCCGTCGCCCGGAACGACGACGCGCTGCTGGGCTCGGTGGGCTACGTGCAGGCCTCGATGGAGGTGGAAGTGCGCGACGGCGGCGGCTTGCCGGCGGCGCCGGGAGAGCTGGGCGAAGTGACGGTCAAGGGGCCGACGGTGATGCTGGGCTACTGGAACAACCCGCGCGCCACCGCCGACACCCTGGCCGGCGGCTGGCTCCATACCGGCGACATCGGCATCCTGGACGCCCGCGGCCTGCTGCACCTGAAGGACCGCTCCAAGGACGTCATCATCAGCGGCGGCACCAACATCTATCCCCGGGAGGTGGAGGAAGCGCTGATGCGCCACGACGCCGTCCAGGAAGTCTCGGTGGTGGGCTCGCCCGACCCGGAATGGGGCGAATCGGTGCTGGCCTTCGTGGTGCTCAAGCCCGGCGCGCAAGCGCGGGCCGAAGACCTGGACCGGCTTTGCCTGGCGTCGATCGCCCGCTTCAAGCGCCCCAAGCGCTACGTCTTCCTGGACGAGCTGCCGAAAAACAGCACGGGCAAAGTGTTAAAACGCGAACTTCAACAACGCGCGCTCCCGACTCCATGAACTCGTCCGCCCCCCTCTTCGGCCGCACCGCCGTCAGCCAGACCGAAAAGGCCTATTGCGCCCTGGAGGAAATGATCGTCACCGGGGAGTTGCCCCCCGGCAGCCAATGGTCCGAGACCACGCTGAGCGAGCGCGTGGGCATCGGCCGCTCGCCGGTGCGCGACGCGCTGCAGAAGCTGGCGTTCCAGCGGCTGGTGGAGATCGCCCCGCGCCAGGGCATCTTCATTTCGGAGATCGACTACCAGGGCCAGCTGAAGATCATCCAGGCCAGGCGGGAGATAGAGCGGCTGATCGTCGCCCAGGCCGCCCAATGGGCCGACGACGGCGAGCGCGCCGAACTGGCGCGCCTGGCCCGGGAGCTGGAAGCGCTGAAGGCCGTCAACGACATGCGCATGTACATGCGCCTGCACTTCACGCTGACCAGCCAGATCGGCGCCGCCTCGCGCAACAGCTACGCGGCCGAGTTCCACGCCATGCTCCAGACCCTGGCGCGCCGCTTCCTGTACTTCCACCAGAAGCGCCACCCCGACCTGGTGCAGATCTGCGAACTGCACATCCAGCAGATCAACGCCATCGTGGAAGGCTCGGTGGAGCGCGCGATCGCCACGGCCGAAGCCCGCAACGACTACGCCGAGAACCTGGCGCGGGACATCCTGATGGAGCTGATCGTGACGTCGGCGGTCACCATCAGTTCCCCGCCCCGCGGCAAGGGGGGCGCGGACTGAGCGGCGCGCCGGTCAGTCCTGGGCCGGCGCCACCCGTATCTTGAAATCCAGCATCAGCACTTGGTGCGCCTGCGCGTTGCTGCAATAGCCTCGGTAGCGACCGGCGACAAACGACGTGCCCGCCACAGCCTCGCTGTCCAGCCGTTCCAATGCCAGCGCGAACGACTCGCCGGGGTACGCCGGCCGCAGGAACTTGGTTTCCACCTTGAGCAGCTGAACGGGATTGTCGGCGAACTGCGCGGTGAAAGCGGCCATGGCCGCGCCCAGCACATGGATGCCGGCCAGCGGCACATCGGTGAAGCCGGCCCGCAGAGCCAGTTCGCGCGAGTTGTGAACGGGGTGCCCGCCGCCCACCGCCTGCAGATATGCGCCGTGCCGCGCATCCGGCAGCGTGAAGCCGCCGCGAAACTGCAAGGGCAACGATAAGCCAGTCATGCTGGACTGCTCCTAGATGATGTTGCGCGAGCGCAGCGCCGCCTGCTGCGCCGCTGACAGGCCCAATTCGCCGTAGACCTCGTCGTTGTGCTGGCCGATACCGGGCCCGGCGCGCCAGATGCGCCCCGGCGTTGCGGAAAACCGCGGCACGACGTTCTGCATGCTCACTTCTCCCAGCTCCTCGTCCTGGATGCGCACCAGCACTTCACGCGCGCTGAAATGCGGATCGGCGGCGATATCGGCCATGTCATAGATGGGACTGAAGCTGACCTCGTGGCGCATCAGGATGTCGGACGCCTCGGCCAACGTATGCGCACCGAACCAGTTCTCCATGATGCCTTCGATCCCCTCGCGGTTGCGAATGCGCGCGGTGTTGCTGCTGTACATGGGATCTTCCAGCAGGTCGACGCGGCCAATGGCGATCGCCAGCCGCCGGAACACCGTGGGCGCGCTGACCGCCAGCACCACCCACTTGTCGTCGCGGGTCTTGTAGACGCTGCTGGGCGCAGAGTACGCGTTGAGATTGCCCTGCCGAGTGCGCACCACCCCGAGCTGGTCGTACTCGATGGGCATGAAGTCCAGCACGCGCAGCATGGCCTCGGTGGCCGACAGGTCGATCTCCTGCCCTTCGCCGTGCTTTTCCCGGTGCAACAGCGCGGCCGCGACGGCGTAGGCGCCGAACACGCCGGTCAGCGCGTCCGATACCGGAAAGCCGGGATACAGCGGCGGCCCGTCCTGCTCTCCGCAAAGGTTCACGAAGCCCGACATCGCCTCGAAAATCCGCGCGAAGCCCGGCCGCGAGCGGTATGGCCCGGTCTGGCCGAAACCCGTGACCCGCAGCACGATCAAGTCCGGGCGCAGGGCGCGCAGCCGCGCCAGGTCCAGGCCCCAACGGTCCAGCGTGCCGGGGCGGAAATTCTCCACCAGGACGTCGTACTGCGGCAGCAGCCGCTCCAGGAGCTCAATGCCGTCGGGCTGGCGCAGGTCCAGCGTGACGCCGCGCTTGTTGCGATTGGCCACTTTCGACCATAGCGCCACGCCATTCTTGTGCGGCGGCAGTTGCCGTATGTGGTCGCCCTCGCCCGGCATCTCAACCTTCAGCACCTCCGCGCCCAGGTCAGCCATCAGCGTACATGAGAACGGCCCCGCCACCACGGTGGAAATATCCAGCACCCGCACCCCGCTCAGCGGCCCCGTTCCGCGGCATGGGTCGGTCTGCGCACCCATCGACTTCTCGACACTCATGATCTCCCCTCAATCCAACGAAACATTGGCTTGGCGCGCGACCTCGCCCCAGGATTGGATCTCCGTCTTGATGAAACGCGAGAATTGCGCCGGCGTCCCGCCCACCGGAATCGACCCTTCCGACTGCAGGCGCTGATTGATCTGCGGATCCTGCAGCGCCCGGTTCACGGCGGCGTTGATCTTGTCGACCACCGGCGCCGACGTGCCGCGCGGCGCGAACAGGCCGTTCCAGCCCGCGGCCACAAAGCCCTCGACGCCGGCCTCAGCCATGGTCGGCACCTGCGGCAGCGTCCGCGAGCGCTGCGCGCTGGTCACCGCCAGCGGCACCAGCTTGCCCGCCGCGATGTACGGCGCCGTGGTCAGAATCACATCGAAAGCCAGGTCCACCTGGCCCCCCAGCAGATCCGCCATCGCCGGTCCCGCCCCCTTGTAGGGCACGCCCAGCAACGACAAGCCGGTGTCGGCCTGGAACTTGCGCAACAGCATGTCCGCCGCCGTGCCGACGCCGGCCGAAGCCACCGGGATCTGCCCCGGCCGCGCCTGCGCCTGCCTGCGCAGCTCGGCCACCGACGAGATATTCCTGGACGGATGCGCCACCAGTACATAAGGCTGGTCTACTACATGCACCACCGGCTCGAAATCGGCGACGGCGTCGTACGAGAGTTTCTTGTAGATATTCGGCCCAATGCCGTGCGTGGCCACCGTACCCCACAGCAGCGTATAGCCGTCGTTGCGGGCGCGGGCCACCTGCTGGGTTCCTATGGTGCCACCGGCGCCCGATTTGTTCTCCACCACCACAGGCTGGCCAAGGGCCGCCTCGATGCGCGGCGCAAACAAGCGGGCCATCACGTCGGTAGCCCCGCCCGGCGGAAACGGCACGATGATCGTGATCGGCTGCGCCGGCCAGGCGGCCGCGGCCTGCGCGCCGCCGCAAAACGCGCTCAACATCAGCATTGCAGCCAGCCGCGTAAACAGGTTCCAGGATTGCATGGTCTCCTCCGGTGTCCTTGTCGCTTTTCTTTGATTGCCAGCCATAGGATAAGCACCGTCCCATTAACTGATAACTGAAATAAAATCACCAAGTGATAACTTTTGGATAAGTCATGGCGCTCGCTACGGCCGCGGCAGGCAGCGGCAAACTTCTCAACCGCCTGCGCCTCAAGCAATTCGAACTGATCAAGGGCGTTTCCGAGGGACTCTCGTTTCGCCAGCTGGCCGACCGCATGGCGCTGTCCCAGCCCGCCATCAGCAAAATGGCCCGCGAAATGGAAGACACCCTGGGCGCCGCCGTCTTCGAACGCCACCGCGACGGGGTTTCCCTGACCGCGTTCGGCCAGTCGCTGGTGCACGACGCCCGCCTCATCGTCAACAAACTGGCGCGCCTCGAATCCGAGCTGGCCGAACTGCGACGCAGTCCCATCCGCACACTGCGCGCCGGCGCCCCGTCATACACCGGCATGTCGCTGCTGTCGCGCCCCGTCGCGCTGATCGCGGCCCGGCATCAGCAGGCCCACGTGGAAATCATCGACGGCATCGCGAACCGCCTCTTCGACATGCTGATGGCCGGCGAACTGGACTTCGTCATCGGCAGCCTGCCCAGCCGCAACCTGAGCGACGAAGAAGCCGCCCTGCTCCACGTCGAAGTGCTCTATCCCGACGAAGTGCGCTTCATCGCGCACCGCGACATGGGCCTGGCCGGCCGGCCCGTGGCCCTCGAAGAGCTGCTGCCGCACTCCTGGGTCATGCCGTCCAAAGACTCCCTGGTGCGCAGCGCGCTGCGCGCCGCCCTGCTGAAGAAAAAGCTGCCCGTCCCGCCCGCCACCGTCGAATCCAGCCCGCCCTTCATCGGCGCCGTGGTCGCCGAACAGCCCGGTTTCATCGGCCTGCTGCGGTCGGACTCCGCAGCCTATCTGGCGCAGCGCTTGAACCTATCGCTGCTGGAAGTGCGGCCGCGGATTCCGTTGCCGCCGGTGGCCATTTTTCGGCTGCGCGACGCCGATCCGTCGGCGCTGGCGGTGGAGCTGTTCGGGCTGGTCCGGGAGAGCGTGGAGACGCTGTTCGGGGAGTAATGGCGGAACTACGGTTTCAGCGCATACCTGGTCGAGTACAGAACGAACTGCCGCAGCTCGGTGCCTGAATTCACCTCGTACTGAATCACGCGGTGAAAGAATACGTTGCCGGCGCCCATGTCCACCGTATGCCAGCACTCACGCAGCAGCCCGCCTTGCGCCAGATTGGCCGAAAGGTACGACACTTTCTCCTTGGTCTCATCGTTACGCAGCAGATAGCCCACCAGCGTTTTCACGGCCAGGCTCACCGCGCTCGCCACCCAGCCCGAGGGCAGTACGATCTTCATGCCCGCGCCGACGCCGGCCGAGAACACGCCCGCATCGAAGTTGGCGACATTCGTCAGTGCGCTTCTAAGCGCATCCCGATTGCCGGCGGTCAGGGTGTGCGTGGCGAAAACGACCTCCTCCGTCGACTTGCCCAACAGCTGCTTTTGCTGCGCGGTGAGTTCTGCATAGAGCTTTCCCTGGTGTGGGAGATACGCCGTGGGCGTGCGGAACTGAATCGGCAGCCAAACCTGCAGCATATTGATCACTGTGCTCGTATCTATGCCTTCGGTCACGAGGGGCTGATCTTCATACCAGGCCATGACGTTTCTCCAGACGAAGCAATGACGGGTGAAATTCAATTCCGGATCGGAATTGGCCCGATGTGTTCGGGCAAGAAACGCAGAATGCACTCTTTCGCGGTGTCGCCTTGCGGCGGGAAGGCACACTCCAGCAAGCCTGACAGGGTGCCGGCCTTGAGTTCCTCCTTTTCCAGGCTCGTCAGCGAATTGCTGCGCTGCAAGGCGAGAATGTGCGCATAGCAATCCTTGAAGCTTGCGGGCTCCTTGTCCTTCGCGGTGCGCGGCAGAAAGACGGGCTTCTTCCCGCTATCCACGAAGTAGCATGCAACCAGCTCGCCGGTGCCTTTTTCCGTGCGCAGCCGCACCGCATCCGGCACTTCCCGGAAAACCAGCGCCAGGTGGAACGTGGGCTCATCGCCGGTCAGCGAGGCATCGCGGTTTCGCAGCGTCGGCAACTGCGCCTTGCTGTCCGGCGCGGCTTCCAGCTTATCCAATTTGCCGTCTCTCACGACGAAACGGCAGTCGTCCGCCATGGCCGGCATTTCATTGCCAAACGAGCCGATGAAAGTAAGCCAGCGCGGGTCCGTGTAGTCGCTGATGCGAATACGGCGGACTTCCGGATCCTTGGCTTCCGGGCCAGCGGCCAGATACCAGCGCTCGATGGACGAACCGGGCTTCAGTGTGCTGCCCCGATTCTGGAAACAACTCACCGTGCCCGGCTGCGTTTCCCAGGCAAGCCGTGCATCGCGGCGCGTTTGCAGCATGACCTGACAGCGCCAGGTCTGGCCGTCGTCCGTCGCGTCGTCCTTCGGGTCGTCCTCCTTCTTCCACCGCCCCTTGTGCCAGGTCACCAGGTAGCGGTACTTCGCGCCCGACGGCGCCGTCGCCGGCACTGCGATCTCAAGATCCTTGGGGGCGGGGCTCTCCACGAAAAGCCGCAACGGCCGCTGCAGGGGCGCATCCACGTCGACCACGAAGTCAAGCGGCACCATGTCCTTTCCCGCAACACGTGTCGGAATCATCGCAAGATGCCCCGTGCCTCCCGCGCGCAGCATCGTCCCGAGTTCCGTCTCCGGCAGGATGAAACGCCGCGCACGCACCATCGCCATTACCCAGCGGCCGCCGGCGTTCACCGGACGCACGATGATGGCCGTTTGCGCCACCTTCGGATTCGGGCCGGTATCGAAGGTCAGGCCGAAAGCGCCATCCACCGACAAGCCCCAATTCGACGGTTGCCCCCCTACGCCATGGAAGATCGGGTTATTGCCCATCTCCGATACGTCCGCGAACCGGGTTTCGACCAGGTCGATCTCGATGGAATCCCCCAACCCGCCCACGTGCGCCAGATCGTCGGTGCGGCGGATCACGTCGTCAAACACCAGCATCGCTCCGTTCTGGCGCCGCCGGAAAGTATCGCCATAGGTTGCGGTAAGCGGGATGCCTTCGCGCAAGGACGGCGTGGCAAGCCGCTCGAACGGTCCCTCCCGCAGACGCCCGGGAACGAGCGCGCCGCGCGCGTAAATGTCCCGCTCGACCGCGTACGGCCCTTGCTCGCCCAGCTTCGGATTCAGCCAAGGCCGAAAGCGCAGCATCGGGCGCGCCAGGTAGGCGACGTAGCGCGCTGGCCGCGCGCCCGCGGCGAGCGGCCAGCGATGAACCGCGACCTTGCCCGAGGCAGCGATGCCGAGTCTCCATTCTGCGCCGTCGAAAGACGTGGTAAACGTCGCTTCGATGGCCTCGCGAAAGGACTCTACACCGGCTAGGCTGGGAATCCATGCCGGCAACTCGCTTGCGGCGTCCGGAAACTCCACGGGGTAGCCTGTCCAGTGCCACTCATGCCGTTGCAGATACGCGCCCTTGATCCACTGCGCCCATCCGGTCACGGTCGGAAACTGGATGTCCGCCACCAGCAGATTCGGAGACACCAGGCCCGCCGCGCTTTCGGCGGGCGGCGTCAGCCCCAGGACGACCGGGTCCCCGGGCAGACCATTGGTCGGCCACTCGGGAAGCGTTTCGAACCACCGCTCCGAGGGCGAGAATGCACGAAAGCCGGCGAATCCGGCTTCCGTCGTATTCCGCAGGCCCTCCGCATACCGCTGGTCCGACGATCCGGACGTGAAATGCCGGTCATCGACAAGCGCGTAGAACCGCAGGCAGGCGAACGTGCCGCGCGGCAGATCGAGCGTGACGGACCTTTGGTACGCCTTTAGCCTGGGCGAGCCCGAGTCGACGGCGACGACCCTAACCTCGACGCACGCCGTCCCTTGCGCTGCCGCCAGTACGCCGCCCGCGTCCCGTTTCACCCGCTCGATCTCGACGATCTCCCGATGTACCGTCTTGCCGTGCAGGACCAGCGCTATGCCAATGGCGCGAACCGCGGGATGGTAGGGCGTGGCTCGCTGCGTTCGCGCGCCAGACCGCTCGCGAAACGTGGCGGCAAACGTGGCTATCGCTTCCGCGTCCTTGCCCAACTCCATATCCGACGGAATCTCGCCGTTCTCCACCAGCAGCCGATCTGTCGCGAGCCAACGCTTGATGAAGGCCGAATGCGTACCGTGCGGCCTCACCGTGAAACGGCATTCGCTCTCGGCTTCGGGAAACAGCACATGATCGACGGCCCCATCCGACAACGTTTGCGGTTTGGCAAGCAGCGCCACTTTCGCAAGGACGGGAACGCGAACCGACCCGCTAGCCGCGGCCGCGTCGGCGGCTTTCGCGATGTCCCGCGCCTGCCAGGCATGCGCCTGGGTTTCCTCCGACAACGCATAGAGATTTTCGTCCAGCATCGAGCAATCGGGCGCGCCCGGCGCCTCCGACGACAGGTACTGCAGCGTCTGCGCGTGGGCGGCCTGGACCTCCCCAGCCGGTTTCAGCTCGGTCACGTGCCGGCCGCGCATCTTTTCGTCGATGACGGCGCCCACGTTGTCCAATGGGGTCGCCCAGGCCGCGTAGTACAGGCCGTAGCCGAGCAGCGGCAGGGGCCTGTCCTGGTCGTTCCAGCCGAAATCGATCTGCTGGAAACCGTCGGGGTCGCCATCGTCATAGCTAATCTGGTCGCCCGCCGCGAGCGTCGTGGCTACGGGCGTGCCCTCGAATTCCACGGAAACCAGCTTTTCACCGTTGGCGGAAGTCGCGCCTACCGCTTCATGCATCCATGCGATTCCGCCGCCTTCGTCTTCCGCCCAGGCCTGCCTGACTTGTACCGCGGTATCCGTGAGCCATTGGGCGCGCTTGTCGTCCGCCATCCATTTGCCTCCGCCTCGCGCGATGTGGCCGGAACACAGACCGATGGCGTAACCTCGCAGCCTGTGATCCGAGTCCGGACCGCTGCTGGCGTCCAATGCGCTGAAGTCGAGCTTGAGGCCACGATCGCGCGGGCGCGGCCTATCGGCATTCGACGCGCCCACGACTTGCTGGACGAACCGCTGAATCCTCTTGGTCACTGCCGCGTCCAGTTCGCTTTCGAGCCCTGGCCAAGTGCCTCCTAGCACCGCGCCGGCCGCCTCCAGCGTGGTTCTCGCCAGTTCCTTCGTGGTTGCCTCGTCCATTTTCCGCGCAAGCTCGCCAGCCGCCTCCCAGTGCGCGGGCCGACCCGTGTACGGCCACGCCCGCAGCAGCAGATCTGCGCGGAACTCCCCGACGCGTTCGAGCTTCTTCCCTACCGGCGTCCAGGCGTTCCGCTCCTCGGTCGTCACGAACAGGCCGTCGAGAATGCGGGCCAGCCAGGGGCCCATCACGGCGCGCAGGCCCTCTTCCGAAGTGAGCACGGCCGCGATCTGAATCCAGTTGGCGCGAAACACCGGCGCCGGCAGTGGAGCCGTGTCGAACGACTCCAGCATCTCCTGAACCAGCTTCCAGGTGCTCTGCTGCTCTACCGCCCATGCGCGGGATAGCGGCGCCGCGGCGAGCTGTTCGACCGCGCCGCGAAACCGGGCCATCGCAGCCGCGGGATCGATTTTTTCAACCTCTCGTTCGATGGCGCTGCGCAGCGTTCTTGCATCGGCAAGCGCAGCCCCATCGACCAGGAACTCGACGATGTTCGTGCGCGCCGTGCCGTCCACGTATTCCCGGCCGAACCCCAACGCGGCCCACAGCGCGCGCACCAGCGAGGACTGGACGTTCGCGGTCGCAAGCGGGCCCGCATCGGAGGCCTTCTCGATCCAGGTGCGCAATATGGGCAGAGGCAGCAGGTTTTCCACGAAATACGCCGCCAGGGCGCTACGCGACACGGAGCCTTGCGCCAGCTGCAGCTTACCCTCTGCCGGCAAGCTGTCCGCCACCGAAAGGTCGGCCGCAAGCGCAAGGAACGACACATGCTGGTCCAGATAATCGACTCTTACGGCCTGCTTACCGGAGAACGTGCCGAAATCGTCCAGCGTCGCGGCGTCGGGTTCCTGTGTTGCGCCGGCCACCAGCGTGCCCGGCCGCATTTTGAACTGCGGAAAGCAGACCGCCAATTGGCAGTTCTCGAACGCGTCGCTCGGGCAGCTCATCAGCCAGGTAAGGCGAAGCACCCCGCCGGACAGTCGCGCGGGCCAGTGCGTGAGCGGCGCGAGCACGTGCACGAGGCTGCGCGCCTCGGTCGTCTGCAAGTCCTCCGGCAACTGCGAGAAAGGGTATTGCGTGTTGGCGGTAGCCTTCCGGATTTCTTGATCAATCGCGTCGACGGTGTCATCGTGCTGCTTCAGGCCCGCAGACGCTTCGGGGGACTTTACGGAGGCCGCGTCGATCTTCTTCCAGACCGGCTTCCCCGCATCGTCGAAGCGGCCGTAGACCGCCCAGTCTATCGGCGTTTCCCAGCGCCAAGGCAGCCACAGATCGCCCGTCATGTCCAAGGCCCCCGGCTTTCCTGGACCGCGCGGCTCGGCCGGGACCTCCTCGTCGCACCACGGCCGCACCAGGTTGACCGTAAAGATCTTGTTCGGCGCCTCGTCCAGATGCGGCGCCCGTTCCAACGCAACAATCCATCCGTACTTGTCCATAGCCCCCCGCCTCAGTCGATCTTATGGTTGACGTCTTTGCGCACATGCAGCGTGTAGCACCAGCAGATTTCTATCGAAACGTCCAGCACGCCGCGGCCTTCGGTCTTGCCGCCGTCGTGGACAGCCTCCAGCAGCAACAGCACCGACGCATTGGCGGTGCCCAGGATGCGCGCATTGCCGGCCACCTGCAGGCCGGCCCGGAACGAGCCTCCGTTCTGGTCCGAAATCGATGCGTAGGCATAAAGCAGGAAGGCGAACGAGCCACGCGCCACCCCCGCGATATTGACCGCCCTCACGCTCCCCAGCGCAAGGCCCACGTTCGCCTCGTAGCGCACCTTCTCGTCGTAGTTGGCCTGGGCTTCCAGCCACATGCCGCCGCCCAGATAACCCACTTGCACCCATACGGGCGCGTCGCGCGAGCCCACCGAGACGTTCGCCTCCATCTGGAACTTGCCGGCGGGCGTCAGCCTCAGCGACATGCCCGAACGGATCAGCATCGGCCCGATCTCGACGATGCCGAACGGCGGCAGTTCGACTTCGGTGCGCATCTGCGCCTTCGCGCCCATGGGGATACCGCGCTCGTCGCGCAGCAGCTCGACGGCTGGCGGCAGCTTGGGCGCAAAGCGCTTGGCGAACTCGTCGACGAACTTGAGCGCCGGGTGCAGCTCCACCTTTTTCGGCTCGATGTCGAATCCGAACGCGGCACCGTCATAACGCACCGTCACATCGCGGAACGTAGCCAGCCGCGCCCCCGAGAAAAGCAGGCCCCAGTCGCCCTTGAGCTTCGCCTCGGTCCTGGAACTCTGCTCGCCGTCCAGCCCCACGCTCAGGTCGCTGGCAGCCTTCATGTCCATCTTCGCGAGCGTGACCGCAAGGCCCGCCACCTCAAAGAGCGACTTCTCCTCGTTGAATTGCACGTCGACGCGGGTGCTCACCCATGCCGTACGGGTGCGCTTGTCCACGCCGTGCGTCACCCGCAGCTGGTCCTTGTGAATTTCCGGCAGCCGGAAGCGCTTGAAGAAGTCCGCAAAGTCCATCCCCCCCAGGTTCCTGAAAACCTTGTTGAAATCGACGTTCTTCAGGCTGTTGGGCACGATCTGGTCCAGCAACTCCTGGGTCGGTATGCTCAGGCCCAACTCCTTCAGGCCACCGTCTATCTCGCGCAGTTTGGCGGCAAAGGGCGAGGTCTCGATCTGCTGGCGCAGGTCGCTGAATACGTACTCGGCCCGTTCCGCGTTGAAGGTAAGCGTCGGCAACTGCGGCAGCTCCCCGATCGCCTTCACCAGTTTCATCCCCTTGGCGACGTCGTCCGCGATGGGTTGGCTTTCCGCTATTTTTTCCCTTATCCGGGTTTCCAGGTCGCGGAATCTCGCCTGGGTGGACTCGTCGATGAGCGACGTGGCAAGCCCGGTGATGCGATCCCGCATCTGTTCCTCGACGGCCTGGAGCTGACGATGGACTTCGGCGCGCAGTTCCTCGATCTCCGCACAGTTGAGAGCTTTCACGAAATCCTGAAGATCCCTCTCGGCCTTCGCCAGCCAGTCATCCGCTTTGGACACGACCGCATTCAACAATTCCGCGGCCAACTTCGCGAACGCCAGCACGGGCGCCATCGCCGCCGCGAAACCTGCTTCGATCTTTTCCACCTCCCCTCGCAGAGCCAGCATCTGCGGCATGACGACCTGGATACGCCACTGCCTAAGCAGATCGTCGCGCTCGTTCTCGACGGCAAGCCCGGCATTAGCGTGGATCCTCTCGACCCCGATGTTGATTTCCTGAAGCACGGCAGCCAGGCTTGCCGCAGTGGACTTGCGCAGCTTTTCCGCGGATTCGTCCAGCGACTGCAGGATTTCGGCCGAGATCGCGTCCAGCCTGTCCAGAATGACTTGCGCGAGGCCTGAGGCAATCTTCGCAACATTGATGACTGTTTGCAGCAATTCGGAAAGCCCCTGCGCCGCGCTCGCGAGCCCACCTTGCAACTCGGCCCAGGCTTGGTCGGTCAGCGACAGGCGGAACGAGGCGCGCACACCGGAAATCGCATCGGCGCAACGGGCCAGCACATTGCCGTACACCCGGTGATGCTCCAGCCGTCGCAGGCTTGCCAGCGCTTTGTCGCAGATGTCCACAACCACCTGGATATCCGGGGCTTTGGCACCTGGCTGCGCAACCTTGATCAGCCCGTCCACCTCTTGCTTCGCCTGGACGAGCAGCGCTTCCACGTCGCCCTGCGTGGTCGAAACGACTCCTTTCAGACGTTTGGTCCATTCCTTGG
>Ga0182745_1001389_pt1 | contig 23445 bp, 21 predicted proteins | sample eDN3rd30CKraftBY_FD_128523 | JGI IMG/M metagenome (GOLD analysis project Ga0182745, IMG submission 128523) | Enriched backyard soil microbial communities from Emeryville, California, USA - eDNA 3rd pass 30_C Kraft BY (version 2) (version 2) | ecosystem: Environmental > Terrestrial > Soil >... | reverse complement strand
CCGGCACCTCGGTGCGCGGGGGCAGCGCAACAAATTCACCATGCAGGCCCACCACCACGCACAAGAGACCGTGCACCACGCACGATTCACCACCACGTGCTGATCTTCGACCGGTGAGGGCGGGTTCGGGGGCATCTCGGCGCTCCTCGCGCCTCGAATCGGGATCGCCTCGAATCGAGGCGAGTAGCGTGCGCGAGCACACGGATGCGAACAAGAGGAGTGGAGCGATGGCCGCTACGGAACACAGCAGCACCACGGTTGCCGAGGTGATGGCCGAACTCGCCGAACTCGACGACCCCAAGATCCGTGCGGTCAACCTGAAACACGGCGACGACCACGGGGTGAACCTCACCAAGCTGCGCGCCGTCGCGAAACGACTGAAGACGCAGCAGGATCTCGCGCGGGAACTCTGGGACACCGGCGACAGCGCAGCCCGGCTGCTGGCCGTTCTCATCTGTCGCCCGAAGGCGTTCGACCGCGACGATCTCGACGCGATGTTGCGGGCGGCGCGCACCCCCAAGGTGCAGGACTGGCTGGTCAACTACGTGGTCAAGAAGAACCCGCACTGCGAGGACCTGCGCGCGACATGGTTCGCCGACCCGGATCCGGTCGTCGCGAGTGCCGGGTGGGAACTGACCGTCGACCGCGTCGCGAAGAACCCCGGCGACCTCGACCTGCCCGGACTGCTCGACATCATCGAAGCGCAGATGAAGGACGCCCCGGATCGACTGCAGTGGGCCATGAACCACTGCCTTGCCGAGATCGGCATCGAGCACGCCGACCTGCGCGACCGTGCGATCGCGATCGGTGAGCGCCTGAAGGTGCTCGAGGACTACCCGACGTCCCCGGGATGCACGTCCCCGTTCGCCCCGACCTGGATCGCCGAGATCGTGCGGCGCCGCAGCGCGACGTAACGATCGTCACGCCGCTCACCTCGTCCGGTTGCCCGGTCGGGTGCGCGCCCTCATGCTTCAGACATGGACGGACCCGTGTTCCCGCCTCCACCACGCTCGGCGCGACCGGTTCGGCGCGAATGGGACGCGCTGAGTTCCCTGCCGCCGTCGACGGAGCGGTTCGACCCCGAGCAGGTCGAAGACCTTCCCCCGGCCGCGCAACGATGGCTCACGCACGCACTGGAACCGGGGGTGCCGCTCGCCCGCGCGGTGCACCTGACCATGCGCGGCCACATCAAGCTCGGATCGTGGCGACCGTTCCGGGCAGCGCAGGTCCTCGCCCCGGGCATCGGGTTCGTGTGGGCGGCGACCGCGCGGGTCGCGGGTCTGCCGGTTCTCGGCTACGACCGGTACACCGACGGACGGGGCGAGATGAACTGGAAACTGGCCGGTCTCGTCCCGGTGATGTCGGCGGCGACCACCGACGTCGACACCAGCGCCGCCGGCCGATTGGCCTCAGAATTCGTTTTCGTACCAACGACATTCGCGATGACGACGTGGCACGAGGCGGGTACCGGTTCCGCGCTCGCGACCTGGCGTATCGGCCGCCACACCGAGACGGTGTGCCTCGAACTCGCGGGAAACGGCCGGCTCGGAGCGGTCCACCTGGATCGCTGGGGCAATCCGAACGGAGAACCCTTCGGCCGCTACCCCTTCGGGGTGGACATCGAGGCCGAGTCGTCGTTCGGCGGCATCACGATTCCGACCCGGCTCCGCGCCGGATGGTGGTGGGGCACGAACCGCTGGTCCGAGGGTGAGTTCTTCCGCGCGGAGATCAGCGCCGCCGTGTTCCGCTGAGAACACCGCAGTCCGCCCGGAACACAGCATTTCGCCGGGAACACAGCCGCAACGACACCTGTGCGCACCGGAGAGTCACAGTTCATCGGGCACGCAGCGCCGGCCTCTGCAAGGATGCGCGGATGAATCTGGTTGGCATCCCGGAACAACGGCGCCGGGTCGGTCGCGTGGATCCCGTCGATCCCGCCGCCGCAGCACCGTCCGAGAAACCGAGTGCGACATTCCGCCCCGACATCGAGGGCCTGCGGGCCGTTGCGGTGCTCGCCGTGGTCCTGTTCCACGCGGGTGTGCCCGGGATCGGCGGCGGATTCGTCGGTGTCGACGTCTTCTTCGTCGTCTCGGGTTTCCTCATCACCGGGCTGCTGTGGCGGGACGTGACATCCACCGGGGCCGTGCGGATCGCCCGCTTCTACGGCGCACGAGCGCGTCGCCTCCTCCCGGCCGGCGGTCTCGTGCTGGTGGTCACGGCGATCGGTTCGGCGTTCCTGTTGCCTCCGTTGCAGGCACGGGAGGCGCTGGGCGACGGTATCGCAAGTGCGCTCTATGCGGGGAACTACCGATTCGCGTTGCGTGGCACCGACTATCTGGCGGCGGACGCGCCCCCGTCCCCGTTCCAGCACTTCTGGTCGCTGGGGGTCGAGGAGCAGTTCTACCTGGTGTGGCCGGCGCTGATTGTCGCGACCGCCTGGTCGGTCCGTCGCAGCCGCGGCGGCGGGGCCCCGTCGGCGGTGCCGTACGTCTCGGTCCTGGTACTGGTTGCGGCGGCGTCGCTCACGGTGTCACTGTCCTGGACCGGCACGCTGCCGCCGTGGGCGTTCTTCTCGTTGCCGTCTCGGGCGTGGGAGTTGGCTGTCGGCGGCCTGGTGGCGCTGTCCGTCCCGCTGTGGCGCCGACTGCCGGGTCTCCTCGCGGCCACCGCGGGATGGGCCGGGCTGGCCCTGATCGTCCTCGCCTGTGTGCGTCTGGGCGAAACGACCCCTTATCCGGGCACGGCCGCGCTGCTGCCGGTTCTGGGTACGGCGCTGGTGATCGGCGCGGGCTGTGCGTCGCCGCGACTGGGTGTCGGACGCGGATTGTCGCTGCGGCCGATGCGCGCGCTCGGGCGCCTGTCGTACTCCTGGTACCTGTGGCACTGGCCCCTGCTGATCCTCACGCCGGCATTCCTCGACCGCGACCTCGGGGTGGTCGGCCGTCTCGCTGTGGTGACGCTCGCCGCCGGGCTCGCCGCGGTCACCCTGACGGCGGTGGAGAACCCCCTCCGGTTTGCACTCCCCCTGCGCCGCTCGGCTTCCCGCAGTCTCGTTGTCGGGGCAGCGATCACCGCGCTCAGCGTCTGCGTGTGTCTGGGGCTGCTGGTGCTGCGGCCGGTTCCGGTCGGCCACGGGGAGGCCGCCGCGGCACTGACGGTCTCTGCGCCGACGCAGGATCCGGCGCCCACGGCCGACCCGCACGATGTCGCCGTGCGGGAACTGACCGCACAGGTTCAGGCCGCGGTCGCGGCGACGGCGGGACAGGCTGCCGTCCCGTCGAACCTGTCCCCGTCACTGGCCGATGCGCCGTCCGGCAAGCCGGATGTGTTCCTCAACGGCTGTGTGCGCTCGTGGCTGGAGGTCGGACAGGACGAGTGCGCGTCGGGTGACATCACGTCACCGATCACGGTGGCGCTGGTAGGTGACTCGCACGCCGCGATGTGGGCTCCGGCGTTCGAATCGGTTGCCGTGGAACGGCAGTGGCGGCTGGAAACCCTGGGCAAGGTCACCTGTCCACTACTGGACCTGTCGTTGACGAGCCCGTACCTGGGGCGCGAGTACACCGAGTGCGAGCAGTGGCGTGCGGAGATCGTCTCGCGGTTGCAGGAGGAGAGACCACAACTCGTCGTGCTCGGCATGTCCCGCCGATACGGCGGCGACTTCGGTTTCACCACGTACGGCCCGGAGTGGCAGAACAGCCTGACCCGGGTGGTTGCCCAACTCCGGGCGACCGGCGCGAAGGTCCTCGTCCTCGGCCCGGTGCCGGATCCGCACACGGTGGTGCCGACGTGCCTGTCCGAGCACATCGACGATGCGACGGCCTGCTCACCGGAGCGGTCGGTGGCGCTGAACGCTGCCGGCGTCGTCGCCGAGGCCGCGGCCACTGCCGCCGGCGGCGGGGAGTATGCCGATCTCACCGAGCTGTTCTGCACTGCCCAGAGCTGCCCGGTGATCGTCGGAAACGGCTTGGTGTTCCGCGACGACAACCACCTCACGATCGAGCACGCCCAGGCGTTGGCTCCTGTCGTCGGCGCACTCGCGGACCGAGCTCTGGCCCCGCGCTAGAGTTCCGTCGGGCCTGGGTGATCGGCAAACGGCGCGGCCGGGTACGGGCTCGAGCTGCAGTGGGTGAACGGCATCGCGCCGTCCGGCCACGCCGTACGTTCCTCTTCGTCGAGGCGAGCCACCCTCGCCGAGATCGACAGTTCGGCACCTTCCACCTGGTCGACCACGACCGGCCGCGTGAACCGGGTCTCCTACGAGATGACGTGGTTGTGGCAGCGACACGAGCCCGAAGCCTGCCACCGGAATGCTGTTGGAAGCTGTGACCCCGATTCCGGCGGGGACGGCGCCGACCGCCCCTCTTTCCACGAAAAGCGAGCACACTGAGAGGTGGCAAGCACGCCGAGGGACAGCAAGCAAGGCGAGCGGTATGAGTACACAACAGAATTCACAGGGCCGGGCCGCGTCGGCCGAGCCGCACCGTCGGGGCGCGGCGAGCGACCGGAATTCCACGAACAGCGGCGACGCGACGGCAGCCACCGCACCCCGCACGGGAGTCCGTCCACCGAAGGCGGCGACGAGGACGAAGGCGTCCCCCGAGACGCCTTCGGCGCGAGCCCCCCACAAGGAAACGGCCGGCCCGAGGTCGACCGCACCGCGACGCGGCCAACCGTCACGGGCAGAACCGCCGACTCGACGGAAACGAACAGATGTCGCGTCCGGCACGTCGGCTCCGACCACGCGCCGTGCGCGAGAACGACCCGACGGTGCCGTGCCCCGAAAGCATCCCCAGGCGGAGCCGACCACCACGAATCCGGCCACACGGAAACGCCCCCGAAAGGAGGGTGCCCGCCCGCCCGCGCACCCGCGGGCCGCCTCGCCGATCAACACGCATCAGCCGGAAATCTCATCGACGGTGCGCGGCGGCACTACTGACACCGGGCCTGCCGGCGCTGTCTTCGAGGTGGTGCGTCGATCGCTCGGGGCCGCCGTCGAAGCGTTGGAAAACCGTGTTCACCAGCTCACCGGCGTGCAGAATCGCGGTGACCTGGCGAAAAAGATCCGGAAGTGGATCGACCCGCTTGTCGATGAAGTTGCGCACGGACGCGCGGGCATGAAAGCCGCGCTGGCAGGACTTCAGGCCGTTCTGGCGGGTAAGAATCCGGTGTGGGCTGCGATCAAAGGCCTGGTTGCCGGGTTGAGCCTCGAGGCCAAGATCGGGCTCGTTCTCGTGCTGTCCCTCGCACTCCTGCTCGGGCCGGTGCTGCTCGTGGTCCTCTTGCTGGCACTTCTTGTCGCGGTGGTGGTCGCTGCGGTGCGAACCGGCACCGACTAGCGGCGGATCGGGTCCTCCGGCCGGCCATGGGGCAGTTCAACCGCCCCGTCGCGACCGGAGGACCTTACCGTGTCAGAGCAGCACGGTGCCGGCGTCGGCCTTGCCCTGCTTGGCGACCTCGGAGTAGGCCGCGGCGAGCAGCGTCGGGTCCGGCCCCTCGAGCCGGCCCGGCTTGGCGAGACCGTCGAGGACGACGAACCGCAGCATTCCGGCGCGGTTCTTCTTGTCGGTCTGCATGCCCTTGTGCAGCTCGGCGAAGGCGGCGGCGTCGTAGGTGGTGGGCAGGCCCACCGCTTCGAGGATCGTCCGGTGCCGATCGGCGGTCGCGTCGTCGAGACGGCCGGCCAGCCGGCCCAGTTCCGCGGCGAACACGAGACCGACGGAGACGGCGGCGCCGTGACGCCACCGGTACCGTTCGCGGCGCTCGATGGCGTGGCCGAGGGTGTGCCCGTAGTTGAGGATCTCGCGCAGGCTCGACTCGCGCAGATCCGCGGCGACGACCTTGGCCTTGACCTCGATGGAACGGCGGATCAGTTCCGGCAGGACCGTGCCGGTCGGATCCAGCGCAGCCTGCGGGTCGGCCTCGATGAGATCGAGGATCGCCGGGTCGGCGATGAAGCCGGTCTTGATGACCTCGGCCATGCCGGCGATGATCTCGTTGCGCGGCACGGTCTCGAGGGTCGCCAGGTCCACGAACACGGCGGACGGCTCGTGGAACACGCCGACCAGATTCTTGCCCGCCTCGGTGTTGATGCCGGTCTTGCCGCCGACCGCGGCGTCGACCATCGCGAGCAGCGTCGTCGGAATGTGGAAGATGCGCACCCCGCGCATCCAGGTGCCGGCGACGAATCCGGCGAGGTCGGTGGCGGCGCCGCCGCCGAGCGAGACGATCGCGTCGCTGCGGGTCAGGCCGATGCGGCCGAGCACCTCCCAGCAGAACCCGGCGACCGCGAGGTCCTTGCCGTCCTCGGCATCCGGGATCTCCACGCGGTGCGCGTCGATTCCCTTCTCCGCGAGCACTTCCCGCAACGCCTCGGCCGTCGCTTCGAGCGGCGGCTGGTGGAAGATCGCGACGGTGCGGGTGCTTGCGAGGGTGTCGACGATGTCGCCGAGCAGGCCCCGGCCGATGATCACCGGGTAGGGCTGGGCCGTCTGGACGTCGACGCGTACCGGTTCGGTCACGGTGTGGTGCTCCGCTTCTCTGCGCTGGTGGACGTGGCGCTGGTGGACGTGCTCGCGGTGGCGCCGGCAGCAGCTTCCGCCTCGAGCTTGGTGATCAGGTACTGGACGACGCGGCCCGGACTGCGGCCGTCGGTCCGAACCCGGATGGTCGCGGCCTGCCGGTACAGCGGGCGACGTCGGCGCATCAGTTCTCGGTACTTCTTGGCCGGATCGTCCCCCGCGAGCAGGGGGCGACCGGTGCCCGTGCCGGTTCGGCGCAGACCTTCGGCGATGCTGATCTCGAGGTAGATCACGGTGTGCCCGGCGAGCCGCTTGCGGGTGCGCTCGGACAGGATCGCCCCGCCACCCAGGGAGACGATGCCCTCCTGTTGTGTGAGGGCATCGGCGACGACGCGTTCCTCGATCTCCCGGAACGCCGGCTCGCCGTCCTCGGCGAAGATCTCGGGGATGGTGCGGCCGGTGACGCGTTCGATCTCGGCGTCGGTGTCGAGCAGCGGCAAATCGAGCGCCTGGGCCAGGCGCCGACCGATCGTCGACTTTCCGGCGCCGGGCGGCCCGATCAGTACGGCGCGTGGCCTCATGACAGTCACCGCGGCGGACGCGCCGCGATGCCCTTCATGTAGTGGTCGGCGTTGCTGCGGGTCTCGGCGAGCGAGTCGCCCCCGAACTTCTCGAGCGCGGCCTGCGCGACGACCAGCGCGACCATCGCCTCGGCGACCACACCGGCGGCGGGCACCGCACACACGTCGGACCGTTGGTGGATTGCGACCGCTTCCTCACCGGTGGTCATGTCGACGGTGGACAGGGCACGCGGGACGGTGGAGATCGGCTTCATCGCCGCGCGCACGCGCAGCGCCTCACCGTTGGTCATGCCGCCTTCGATGCCACCGGCGCGGTTCGACGAGCGCAGCACACCGTCCGGGCCGGGCTTCATCTCGTCGTGGGCGGCGCTGCCGCGGCGCCGGGCGGTCTCGAAGCCGTCGCCGACCTCGACGCCCTTGATCGCCTGGATGCCCATGAGGGCCGCGGCGAGCCGCGCGTCCAGGCGGTCGGCGCCGCTGATGAACGAGCCCAGGCCGACGGGCAGCCCGTGGACGACGACCTCGACGACGCCGCCGAGGGTGTCGCCGTCGCGCTTGGCGGCTTCGATCTCGGCGATCATCGACTCTTCGGCGGCCTTGTCGAACGCGCGCACCGGGCTCGCGTCGATGGCCTCGAGGTCGGCGGCGGTCGGCTCCGCACCCACGTACGGGTCGGAGGCGCCGATGGAGATGACGTGGGAGACGACCTCGGCGCCGAACAGCTGACGCAGGAAGTTGCGGGCGACGGTGCCGGCGGCGACGCGGGCCGCGGTTTCACGGGCGCTGGCGCGTTCGAGCACCGGGCGGGCGTCGTCGAAGCCGTACTTGAGCATGCCGGAGTAGTCGGCGTGGCCGGGGCGCGGACGGGTCAGCGGCGCGTTGCGGGCCTGACCGGCGAGTGCCTCGGCGTCGACCGGGTCGGCGGACATGATGGTTTCCCACTTGGGCCATTCGGTGTTGCCGACCTCGATGGCGACGGGGCCGCCGAGGGTGAGTCCGTGGCGCACACCGCCGATGATGGTGACCTTGTCGGCCTCGAACTTCATGCGCGCGCCGCGTCCGTAGCCGAGTCGGCGGCGGGCGAGCTGTTCCGAGATGTCGGTCGAGGTCACCTCGACACCGGCGACCATCCCCTCGAGCATCGCGACGAGGGCGGGACCATGAGATTCTCCAGCAGTTATCCAGCGCAGCACACCGCATATCCTTCCATGCCCGACCGGGTTGTCGTGACGGTGGTCCGCTCAGGCGGCGGTGAGGAGTGCGAGCACGGTGATCGCGCACATCGACGGGCCGTGCGGAACGAGCACCGGCCCATCCCTCGGTCGCCACCTCTGTCCCACCCGCATCACCAGTCCCGCGATGGCGGTGAGCAGCGGTGGACCGACCGCGACGCACAGCCACACCGCCGGTCCTGCCATCCCCGCGGCGGCACCCACACCGACCGCGAGTTTGACGTCCCCGGCACCCAGCGATCGCGGCGAGACGAGGTGGGCGAGCAGCATCGGCCCGGCGAGCAGGCCCGCGCCGACGAGTGCCGCGCGCCCCTGCCCGGTCCCCGCCGCGAGCGCCACGATCGCTGCCGCACCGGGTGCGGTGAGAACGTTCGGGAGCCGTCGCTCGAGCAGGTCGACGGCGCTCAGGCACACGCACCACCAGATCAGCGCGGTGAGTGCGAGGGCCTCGACCGGACCCGGGGCGGATACGGCCGCAACCAGACCCCCGGCCACGCAGGTCGCCTCGCAGACGCCGCGGGCCGGCGGGCGCCCGGAGAGCCGGGACGTCAGGTGTCGAGCTCCGAGTCCGGCGACGAGTCCGGGCGCGGCACACAACGCGATGTCCATGGGCGCAGCGTGCCGGTTACAAGATCGCCGATCGACCTCGTCGGGTGGGAAAGCCCGAATCTGTGGATGGATCGGGCGGGTGTGGACAACTCCTCTCCGGGGAGAAGATCCCTCGGTTCCCTCCCGCTTCCCTCTGCGCCTCTTCTCTCTGCGCCTCTTCCAATGCCCTCTCGAGCTCCCCGAGTGCCCTCTCCGCCTCCTTCAATGTCCTCTCGTAATCCCCGACGAACCGGAACATGAGGTAGTAGCGGACGACCCTGATGATCAGCGCCACCGCCCCGAAGACGACCGACACACACCACCACCAGCCTCCGAGCACCCCCTGCAGGAACAGGGATGCGGCCATGGCAGCGACACACCCCCACTCGACACGAATCGCCCGCCGAGCCTTGTCCTGATCGACCACACGTATCGGCCTCGATGTCCCCATCCACACATCCCCCTCGCCGCCGTCGGCGATCATCACTACATCCGGCGACCATGCGCCGTGCGCACCGTCGTTCACGACATATCTTCGTTCAGGACTCGGGCCTGGAGACGTCCGGCTGTACCGCCGGTCCGGTGACGTCGCAGTGCGGCTTGCACGCCACCGAATCCGCGGGCACCGCGGCGGCCGGTGCGGGAATGAGGGCGGCCGCGAGGACCGCACTGACCGCGAGCAAGCCGGCGCAGATCAGCATCGCGATGTCGAACCCGCGGTCGAACGTGGCCGCGTCGGTGAGGGCCGCACCGCCGAGCCCGGCGAGCCCGGGCAGCGCCGCGACGGCGAGCAGCTGGCTGGTGCGGGCCACCGCGTTGTTGACCCCGGACGCGATCCCGGCTCGTGCGACCGGCACCGCACCGAGCACCGCCGCCGTCAGGGGTGCCACCAGCGTCGACAAGCCGAGGCCGAACACGACGACGGCGGGCAGCACGTCCCGCAGGTAGGACGCATCCGCGTCGATGCGCAGCATGAGCAGCAACCCGACCGCCGCGACGGCGGGTCCCACCGTCATCGGTCCGCGCGGACCGTGCCGCTGGGCGTAGCGACCCGCGCGGGAGGACAGCAGCAGCATCAGGACGGTGATCGGGATCGTGGCCGTGCCTGCCAGGATCGGCGAGTAGCCGACGACGAGTTGCAGTTGCAGCACCAGCAGGAAGAACACGCCGCCGAACGCGGCGTAGACGGTGAACGTGACCAGGTTCGCGGCGGTGAACAGCCGGGAGACGAACAGATCCGGCGGGATCAACGCGACCGGGGAACGCCGCTCGACCAGCACGAACGCCGCCAGCACCGCGATGCCGACACCGGCGACGACGGGCTGCGCCTCGATCAGGCCGTAGGTCACCAGACCCAGCCCGACCGCACCCAAGACCGCGCCCGCGACGTCGAGCCGATCCGGTGGCGACGGGTCGCGACTCTCCGGCACGTGACGGACCGCCACCCAGACGACGACGGCGGCGAGGGGCAGATTCAGCAGGAACACCGACCGCCAGCCCGCGACCTCCACCATCCAGCCGCCCAGCAGCGGACCGACGGCACCGGCGACCCCGCCGAAGCCGGACCACAGGCCGATCGCGGCGCCCCGGTCGTCGTCCCGGATGGTCGCCGAGCTCAGCGCGAGGGATCCCGGCGTGAGCAGGGCCGCACCCACGCCCTGCAGGATTCGCGCGATCACCAGCGTGGTGACGTTCGGCGCGACTCCGCACAACAGCGACGCTGCCGCGAACCACACTGTGCCCCAGACGAATACGCGCCTTCTCCCCCACCGGTCACCGAGTGCGCCGCCGAGCAGGATCAGCGACGCCAGGGTCAGGGTGTAGCCGCTGAGTACCCACTGCATGCCGGCGACACCGGATCCGAGGTCGGCGGCGATGCGCGGCAGCGCGATGTTGACGACGGTGCCGTCCAACAGGGCGAGGCTCGAGCCGAGCACGGTGGCGATGACGACCCACCGGCCCCGGCGGGTGTGCAGACCGACGGTCGCCTCAGCCATCTGTTCATGGTGCCTGCCTCACCGACACCCCGCAGTCGATCCCGAGGTCCGGGCGGCGCCCCTCGTCGCCGCCCGGACCTCGGCGCCTACTTCGGCTGGAATCGCTGCGCACCGTCGAGGCGCACCACCTCGCCGTTGATGTACGGATTCTCGAGCAGGTGCTGCGCGAGGAAGGCGTATTCGTCCGGGGTCCCGAGCCGCTTCGGGAACGGCACCGATTCGGCGAACTTGGCGAGCTTCTCCTCGCCGAGGAACTCCATGATCGGGGTGCGGACGGTCCCGGGTGCGATGCTGTTGAGGCGGATGCCGACCGCGCTGAGGTCGCGGGCGCCGGTCAGGGTCAGGGCGTTGACGCCACCCTTCGCCGCAGCGTAGGCGGACTGCCCGATCTGCCCCTCGTACGCGGCGATCGAGCTGGTCATCACGATCGCGCCGCGCTCCCCGTTCGGCTCGGGGTCGAGCTTGGCGATCTTCGCGGCGGCCAGTCGCAGGACGTTGTAGGTGCCGCTCAGGTACAGCGCGATGGTGTCGGTGAATCCCTCGAACGTGTGGGGGCTGCCGTCCCGGTTGACGACCTTCTCGAGCACCCCGAATCCGCCGTGGGCGATCACCGCGTACCGGAGTGTGCCGAGGTCGTCCGCGGCCGCCAGCGCCGCCTCGATGCTCGCGCTGTCGAGGACATCGGTCCGCACGTACACGGCCTTGTTGCCCAGTTCCTCGGCCAGCGCGCGGGCCTTGGCGTCGTTGACGTCGGCGATCACGACGGCCGCGCCGGCACCGTGCAGCCGGCGCACGGTGGCTTCGCCGAGACCGCCGGCGCCGCCGCTGACGAGGACTACTTCACCTTCGAAAGCCACAGTTCCTCCAGGGGTTGTCGTGTGCGCTCAGGCGCCGGTCCATTGCGGTGCGCGCTTCTCGGCGAAAGCCAGCGCGCCTTCCTTCGCGTCCTGCGAGGTGAACACCGGGACGATGAGCTCGAGCTGCTTCTGCCACATCTCGTCGTCCGACCAGCCGCGCGATCTGGTCATGATGTCCTTGGTGACCGCGACCGCGAGGGGTCCGTTCGCGGTGATCCGATCGGCCAGGGCGAGCGCCTCGTCGAGGGCCTTGCCCGGCTCGGCGAGCACGTTGACGAAGCCGTACCCGTGTCCCTCCTCGGCCGTGAAGCTGTCGCCGGTCAGCGCGAGTTCGAGGGCCTTCTGATAGGGGATGCGCCGGTGCAGCCGCAGCAGCCCACCGCCGCCGGCGACCAGGCCACGTTTGACCTCGGGGATCCCGAACTTCGCGGTCGTCGACGCGACCACCAGATCGGTCGCGAGCACGAGTTCCGTTCCGCCCGCCAGCGCGTATCCCTCCACCGCGGCGATGATCGGCTTGCTCGGTGGTCGTTCGGTGAAGCCCATGCCACGGCCCGGGATCGCGACGATCTCGCCGGCCGCGAACGCCTTCAGGTCCATACCCGCGCAGAAGTTGCTACCCGCGCCGGTCAGCACCGCCACCGACAGTTCGGGGCTCTCGTCGAGTTCGTCGACCGCGTCGGCCAGACCCCGACTGACAGCCAGGTTCACCGCATTGCGCGCGTCCGGCCGGTTGATCGTGATCACCAACGTGCGTCCGTGGTGTTCCCGCAGCACTTCGTCCGACACCGTTTGCCTCCCAATGAGTTTCGTGGCGAAGAATTTCGTGGGTTTTCTCAGACCTCGACGACGACCGCGCCGCCCTGCCCGCCGCCGGCACACATCGCAGCGACCCCGATTCCGCCGCCGCGGCGGCGCAGTTCGTAGAGCAGGGTGGTGACCATGCGGGCGCCGGTCGCGGAGATGGGATGCCCGAGGCTGCAGCCACTTCCGGAGAAGTTCACCCGTTCCTCGTCGAGCCCGTACTCGCGGCACGCGGCAATCGGCACCGACGCGAACGCTTCGTTGATCTCCCACAGCGTCACATCCGACGCGGCCAATCCCGCCCGGTCGAGGACCTTGCCGATCACCGCGACCGCGCCGAGCCCGGTGTCCCGCGGGGCCAGGGCCGCATTCGCCCACGCCCGGACCGTGCCGAGCACCTCGAGCCCCTCGGAGGCGGCGTAGTCTCCGGCGACCAGCGTCACCGCGGCCGCGGCGTCGTTGATGCCGCTGCTGTTGCCGGCCGTGACGGAGAAGCCCTCGATCTCCGGATGGAGCACCGGCAGCGACGCGAGACGTTCGAGGGTGGTGTCGCGGCGCGGGTGCTCGTCGACCGCGAAGTCCAGTACCGAACCGTCGGGCCGCTGCACCTTGATCGGCACGATCTCGTCGACGAACTTCCCGGCGTCGATCGCGGCGACGGCACGGCGATGCGAACGTTCGGCCCAGGCGTCCATCTCCTCGCGGCTGATCCCGACCGCCTGCGCGGTGTTCCAGCCGACGGTGATCGCCATGTCGAGGGTCGGCGCGTCCGGCGTTTCCGGGTGCGACGGCGGCATCCACGGCTCCCGGAACTCGAGATTCGAACCCGGCACGCGCCATTTCATGATCGGCGAGGTCGACAGGGACTGCACACCACCGGCCACGATCACCCGTTCCATGCCCACACCGATGTGTGCGGCGGCATTCGAGATGGCGGTGAGGCTGCCTGCGCAGTGCCGGTTGACGGCCTGCCCGGGCACCGTGGTCATGCCCGCGGCCACCGCCGCGTGGCGCGCGAGATCACCACCGCCGTAGTTCAATTCGGCGAAGATGACGTCGTCGACGTGGGACGGGTCGATGCGGGCGCGGCGCACCGCCTCGGTCAGGACGGTCTCGGCGAGGGTCTCTGCCGGCACGTCGACCAGCGCTCCCTTGAAGGACCGGGCGATCGCGGTGCGGGTGGCGCCGACGATGACGGATTCGACCATGTGTGTCGCCCTTTCGGTGACGTGCCGACGGGGCCGGCGGGTAGGCGTTCGCTTCTGCTGTTCACTGACGCGGCATGCGGCAGCCGATCGTCTTCGTTTCGAGGTACTGCTGGAATCCTTCGAGCCCGCACTGGCGTCCGACGCCGCTGTTCTTGAAGCCGCCGAATGGTGCGTCGGCGCCGTAGAACATGCCGCCGTTGACGCCGATCGCGCCGGTCCGGATGCGCCGCGCGACGGCCATGCCGCGCTCGGTGGACCCGGACAGCACCGCCCCGGCCAGGCCGTAGTCGCTGTCGTTGGCCAGACGAATCGCTTCGTCGTCGTCGGCGAACGGGATCATGACCAGCACCGGGCCGAAGATCTCCTCGCGGGTGATCGCCAGACTCTGGTCCTCGCAGACGAACACGGTCGGTTCGACGAAGAAGCCGCCCGCCAGCTGCGGCGGCAGGTCGCACACCGCTCCCCCGCCGGTGACGATCCGCGCCCCGCCGCCGACCGCGCGATCGCACGCGTCGAGCACGCGGTCGCGCTGGGCGGCGCTGACGACGGGACCGACCAGCGTGTCGGGCAGTGCCGGATCACCCACCGGCACCGACGCGAACATCACGGCCACGTCCTCGACCAGGTCGTCGAACAACGAGCGGTGCACGAGCATCCGACTGGTCGCCGCGCACGCCTGACCGGCGTGCACACACACGCCCACCGCGCTGCGCAGTGCCGCGGCCGGATCGGCGTCGTCGAGGACGACGAGCGCGGATTTGCCGCCCAGTTCCAGGAAGGTGCGTTTCATGGTGGCCGCGCCGTCGCGCACGATGGTGCGGCCGACGGCGGTGGAACCGGTGAAGGAGATCAGGTCGACACGTGGGTCGGAGACCGGCAGCGCGGCGACCCCGGTCGAGTCGGTGGTGACGACGTTGACGACGCCGGCGGGAATGTCGGTGCGCTCGGCGATGATCCGCCCGATGCGGGTGGCGTTCCACGGGGTGTGCGGATCCGGTTTGAGAACGACGGTGTTGCCGGCGGCGAGCGCCGGACCGAGCTTGTTGAGGATCACCTCGATCGGGAAGTTCGACGGGGTGATCGCCGCGACCACCCCGACCGGTTCCTGCACCACGGTCCGCACGTTGCGGGCACCGAACAGACCGCCGCCGTCGAGGACGCGTTCCCAGGGGTAGTCGTCGATCAGGTGGGCCGGGTAGCGCAACGCCTCGGCCAGCGGCCAGTCCAGTTGCGCGGTGCCGGTGGTCATGACCGGGCAGCCGGCCTCGGCGACGAGTTCGTCACGCAGATCGTCGTGTTCGGCATCGAGTCCGGCCTGGAGCTGGTCGAGACACCGGGCCCGCAGGGGCCGGTTCGTGGACCAGTCGGTCTCGTCGAAGGCCCGGCGCGCGGCGGCGATCGCGCGGTGCATGTCCTCGGGTCCGGCCGCCGCGGTGGTGCCGAGCACCCGGCCGGTGGCGGGGTCGAGGTTGTCGTAGACGGCGCCGGAGACGGCATCGACCAGTGTGCCGTCGACGAGCATCCGACGTTCGGCGCGTTCGGCCACCCGAGAATGCCGCTTCGGTTGTGGTGCGATCCGCGTCCCGATTTCGCTCACGTACCCCCCGTTCGCCATCCTGGATGATTAACTGTAAACATTACCGTATAGTTCCTCAACACACCGTCTGGAATCGGAAGGGGAACCGATGTCGGGTCTGCTCCAGGGCATTCGCATCGTCGAGTTGGCATCGTGGACGTACGTCCCCAGCGCCGGTGCGGCGCTCAGCGATTGGGGGGCAGAGGTCGTCAAGATCGAGGACACACGCGGCGGCGATCCCTGCCGCTACCTGAACATCGGCGGCCTCGATCCGGCGCAGTCGCGGGTCGACGCGAACTTCATGATGGAACTCGGGAACCACGGCAAACGCAGCATCGGGGTCGACATCAAATCCGAACGGGGCCGGGACATCCTGCGGCGCCTGATCGAACGCGCCGACGTGTTCCTCACCAACTGGCTGCCCGCCGCACTCGAGCGCGCCGACCTGTCCGTCGAACGCATCCGCGAGTTCAACCCGAACGTCATCGTCGCGCGCGGCAGCGGGCAGGGCAGCCGCGGACCGGAACGCGACCGCGGCGGCTTCGACGCCGCCAGCTACCTGGCCCGCGGCGCCGTCGCCTACGCCCTGACCCCACCGGATGCCGAATACCCGGTGACGCAGACGCCGGCGTTCGGCGACCTGCAGGGCGGCATCACCCTCGCCGGCGGGATCGCCGCCGCCCTGTTCCACCGGGCCACCACCGGCCACGCTCCCGTCGTGGACAGTTCCCTTTTGTCCCAGGGTGTTTGGGCCATGGCACCGGACATCGCCGCGGCGGATTACTACGGCATCGACCGGATCCCGGTCGGCAATGCGGGCACGGCACCGAATCCCGCCGTCAACCGCTACCGCACCCGCGACGGCCGGTGGATCCAGCTGGTGTTCCTGCAGGCAGACCGGTACTGGAAGGGCTTCTGTGAACGCATCGGCCGCCCCGACATGGCCTCCGACGAACGGTTCGTGCCGCTGGCGAATCTGGTCGCGAACAAGGAGACCGCGACCGCGGAACTGCGCCGCACCTTCGCCGAACGCGATCTCGCCGACTGGCAGAAGATCCTCGCCGACGAGCCGGGCGTGTGGGCGACCCTCGCGAGTCCCAAGGAGGTGCTCTCGGATCCGCAGGTCGTCGCGAACGGCTACCTCATGACCGTCACGGACGCGGCGGGCCGCGAGTACCGCACCGCAGCCGCACCCGTCCAGTTCGACGAGACCCCACCGCCACCCCGCCGCGCCCCCGAGTACGGCGAGCACACCGAGGAGATCCTGCTCGAACTCGGATTCGACTGGGAGGACATCATCGCCGCCAAGGAAGCCGGAGCCGTGCTGTGAAACGACATCTCACCTGCCCCTGCGGGGAATACCTCACCGGCGCCGACGAGGACGAACTCGTGGAGAACGCACGCCGGCATCTGGCCGAGCAGCATCCCGGGCACGACTACGACCGCGAGCAGATCCTCTTCATGGCCTACTGACCCGCTTTCAGAAGCAGCACGACTGTCCCCCAACATCTTCCGCCGCCGAGGAGCGTCGACGTGAACAAGAACGACATGATCCTGATCAGCGTGGACGATCACATCATCGAGCCACCCGACATGTTCGACAACCACCTGCCGAAGAAGTACGCCGCCGACGCCCCGAAGCTCGTCCACACCCCGGACGGCGCTGACATGTGGAAGTTCCGGGACACGGTGGTGCCCAACGTCGCGCTCAACGCGGTCGCCGGTCGCCCCAAGGACGAGTACGGGCTCGAACCGGACGGGCTCGACGAGATCCGGCCCGGCTGCTTCGACGTGCACGAACGCATCAAGGACATGAACGCCGGCGGCATCCTCGCGTCGATGAACTTCCCGTCCTTCCCCGGGTTCGCCGGCCGGTTGTTCGCCACTGAGGACCCGGACTTCTCGCTCGCGCTGGTGCGCGCCTACAACGACTGGCACATCGACGAATGGTGCGGCGCGTACCCGGGGCGGTTCATCCCGATGGCGCTGCCGGTGATCTGGGACGCCGAACTGTGCGCCGCCGAGGTGCGGCGGTGCGCCGAGAAGGGCGTCCATTCGCTCACCTTCACGGAGAATCCGGCCGCGCTCGGCTACCCGAGCTTCCACGATCCGTTCTGGAATCCGCTGTGGAAGGCGCTCGTCGACACCGACACGGTGCTCAGCGTGCACATCGGGTCGTCGGGGCGGCTGTCGATCCCGGCCGTCGATTCCCCGCCGGACGTGATGATCACGCTGCAACCGATGAACATCGTGCAGGCCGCGGCCGATCTGCTGTGGTCCCGGCCGGTCAAGGACTACCCGGACCTGAAGATCGCGCTGTCCGAGGGCGGCACCGGGTGGATCCCCTATTTCCTCGAACGCCTCGACCGGACCTACGAGATGCACTCCACGTGGACCCTGCAGGACTTCGACGGCAAGCTGCCCAGCGAGGTCTTCCGCGAGCACTTCCTCACCTGCTTCATCAGCGATCCGGTCGGGGTGCGGCTGCGCCACGACATCGGGATCGACAACATCGCGTGGGAGTGCGACTACCCGCACAGCGACTCGATGTGGCCCGACGCTCCCGAGGTCCTCTCGTCGGTTCTCGTACGCGAGAACGTGCCCGACGACGAGATCGACAAGATGACGCACCTGAACGCGATGCGCTGGTACTCGTTCGATCCGTTCACACACGTCCCCCGTGAGCAGGCGACGGTCGGCGCGCTGCGCGCTGCAGCCGCCGGGCACGACGTGAGCATCCAGCCGCGCAGCCACAAGCACACCCCCGCCGAGGACAAGCTGACGGCGTTCCAGGCGCAGATCAAGGCGGCCACCGCGCACACCGCGTCCTGACCGACGCTCCCTCCCAGCGGCGGGTAGTCGTCCCTCATACCTAGATCTGCTAGGGTCACCGTTATCCATAGCACCGCTAGGTATGAGGGCGACATGTTCATCGAGAAAGACCTGGTGGCCGCCTCGGCCACCCCGCTCGTGCTCGGCATCCTCGCCGAGGGCGAGTCGTACGGGTACGCGATCATCAAACGCGTCAACGAGTTGTCGCAGGGGCAGATGCAGTGGACGGACGGGATGCTGTATCCGCTCCTGCACCGCCTCGAGCGGGCGGGACACGTGTCCGCCACCTGGCGCGTCGCCGACAACGGGCGACGCCGCAAGCACTACGCCCTCACCGACGCCGGCCGGAACGTGCTCGCCGAACGGGCGGCGCAGTGGACCGTCGTCGCCGACGCGCTGCAGCAGGTGTGGCAGTCGGCCCAGTTGCCTCCCACCGCCGCCGCGACGGGGTGGTCGTGATGACACTCGACGCGCATCTCGAATCCCGCATCGCCGGCTGGCGCAACTATGTCTCCGACCGGCAGGTGATCTCGTCCGCGGACATCGACGAGATGGAAGATCATCTGAGAGAACAGATCTCGGACTTCGTCTCGGTCGGACTGACCGACGACGAGGCGTTTCTCATCGCGGTCGGCCGGATGGGCGGTGTCGACGAGATCTCCCGGGAGTTCGCCCAGGAACATTCCGACCGGCTGTGGAAGCAACTCGTCCTCACCCCGGATGCCGATGAGAAGTCGGGTGCTCTGCGCCGTCCCAGGGAACTCGCGGTCGTGCTCGCGTGCGCGCTCGGCGCCGGACTCGCGGTCCGGGCCGGAGTCGAGTGGCTGACGGAGTCGGCACTCGTGCGCAACGCCGCACTGCTCGTCCTGCCGTTCCTCACCCTGTACTTCGCGTGGAAGCGCGGCATGGGCCCGGGAAGGACTGCGGCACTCGCCCTCCCGTTCGCCGCGGCGGCGGTCGTACTCAACGCGTTCCCCTTCGAACCGGGTGGTGTCACCGAGATCATCGCGGCGATCCACGCCCCCGTCGCCCTGTGGTTCGTGGTGGGAGCCGCCTACGTCGGAGGCGACTGGCGTTCCCACCGCCGACGCATGGACTTCGTGCGCTTCACTGGGGAATGGGCGGTGTATCTGGCGTTGCTCGCCCTCGGTGGCGGCGTACTGATGGGGTTGACGGCGGGAGCCTTCAGCGCCCTCGGGATCGACGTCGAACCGTTCTTCGAGCAATGGATCCTGCCGTTCGGCCCGGCGGGAGCGATCGTCGTCGCGGCGTGGCTCGTGGAGGCGAAACAGCAGGTCGTCGAGAACATCGCACCCGTCCTCACCCGGGTGTTCACACCGATCACGATCGTCATGCTGGCCGCGCTGTTCGTCGCGGTGATCGCGTCCCGCAGTGTCGTCACCGTCGATCGCGACCTGCTGATCCTCATGGATCTGATCCTGGTGCTCGTGCTCGGGCTGCTGCTGTACTCGATCTCGGCCCGGGACCCGCACGCCGCGCCGGACGTGTTCGATCTGCTCCAGGTCGTGCTGATCGCGGCGGCCCTCGCCGTCGACCTGCTGATGCTCACCGCGATGGCCACGCGCATCGCGGAATTCGGGGTCACCGCGAACAAGGTCACCGCGCTCGGCCTGAACCTCGTCCTGATGGTGAACCTGGTGTGGGCCGCTCGGCTCGGCGTCTCGTTCCTCCGGGGGCGGGCCGGTTTCGCCGCGGTCGAAAGGTGGCAGACCCGGTATCTCCCCGTCTACTGCGGGTGGGCCGTGCTCGCAGCCGTCGCGATTCCGCCGCTGTTCCGATTCGTGTGAGCGTCGCTCTATGCTCGGGCGATGTTCCTTCTGTTCGGATTCGGCACCAAGCGGCAGAACCTCGGCCCAGGACAGATCCGAACCTGCCCACGCTGCAACAACACCACGCAGTGGGCACGGATCCGGGAATGCCAGCAGTTCACCCTGTTCTTCGTTCCCGTTGCGCGCTGGAAGCGCCGGCATTTGGAGCAGTGCGGCATCTGCGGCGCTGCCGTCGCAATCTGATCCGCAATCGGACCGAAGTCAGTCCGGATCCACGAAGACGGGTGCGCGCCCGGCCTTCCCCGCGGTGACCGCCTCGATCTGATTGGGCGACCCCATCAGCTCGACCTGCAGTTCGCTTTCGAGCATCAGAGCGGACGCCGGATCCGAGCCGGTCCAGGTCTCCTCGTAGAGACGCTTGGCGGCCTGGACCGCATGCGGGGACTTCCCGGCGATTTCGCGAGCCAACTCCGATGCCGCGGTGAGCGGGTCGTCCACGACGTGGGTGACGAGACCGAGCTCCTTCGCCTCGGCACCCGTGATGATCCGCCCGGTGAAGGTCAGTTCCTTGGCGACGTCGAGGCCGACGAGTCGGGGCAGGCTCTGCGTGATGCCCATGTCGGGAACGAGGCCCCACTTGACCTCCATGATCGACAACCGCGCATCCGGCGTCGCGAATCGAATGTCGGCGCCCAGCGCAATCTGCAGTCCACCGCCGAAGCAATTTCCGGTGATCGCGGCAATCACCGGGGCCGGAACACGGGACCAACCGTAGGCCACACGCTGGCCGTGGCCGGCGACCTGACCGTCCTCACGCGCCAGCAGATCCCGCGGGCCCGTGCCCTTTCGATCCGCGAGACCGGTGATGTCGAGGCCGGAACAGAAGCTCTTGCCGGCACCGTGCAACACCACGGCGCGGACACTGCGGTCGGCGGCAAGCCGCGTAGTGGCGTCGACCAGCGCATCGAACATCGCCGGATCCAGGGCGTTGTGCTTCTCGGCTCGATCCAAGGTGACCGTCGCGACCCCGAGTTCGTCGACGTCGATACGAACCCTGTGCTCACTCATCCGAACCGAACCTCCTGTGCGGGCGCCGTTCGGGCGTTCGAGGAACGGCGCCCGAGATCGTGCAGCGACTGTACAAGACGACGTCCGCCGGGGATCGACACGACCGCGACGGCCGTCACAGGCGACCGGACGGTAGGCGCCCCGCGGTGAAGTCCGCGACCTGGTCCGCGGTGAACGGCGGGTCGAGCAGGTCGGCGCGCTGGGCGTAACACCGGAACAGGTCCGTGATGTAGTGCATCCGGTCCGGAAGGTCGGACCAGTCGCGAACCGCGGTGTCCCGCACACTGTCGGGACTCGGGTCCACTCGGGCGAGGAAGGCCCGAAGTTCAAGGTCGACCAGTTCCGCCAGCTGGGGCGGGAACGTCGCCGGCAGGTCCTCGGACAGGTCGAGCACGCCACCGTCCGGCAGACACAGGACCATCAGGTGCTCGGTGACGGCACGGCGCACCAGGCCGCGGACGCGCTCGGTCAACTGCTCCGCTGCCAGCCGCACCGGTGTGCGCCGGCCCAGGACGGTCAGCAGGGCCAGGCGGGGCCACTTCAGAATCGGGTTGTCCGGCAGCAACAGGTACAGCAGCCGTCGTTCCAGGTCCCGTGGATCGAGGATCGGCGCCTCCAACGCCGCGGTGATCTCCGGTTGCAGTCGGGTCTGTTCGTGCAGGCCGATCTCGAGGTTGGCCAGGAGCAGCAGCTCGGCGCGCTCTTTCTCGTCGGTGCCGAACATCGCCTTGTGGTACCGAGTGAATGCGCGGCGCAGGTAGTCCTGTCCGTCGGGTGGTTTCCCGGGCCGCAACGCGGCGCAGAAGTCCGCGATCCTCCGCTCGTCGAGCACCGTGTCCTGTGCGAACTCGGCCAGGAACCGGGCGAATTCGCGGGCGATCTCCGCGAACACCTTCAGATTGCCTCGCGCCGCGGCGTCGCTGACTTCGTCCAGGCGTGCCGCCCGCACGATCACCGTGCGCACCGTCTGTTCGACCACCGCGTGTCCAGGGAACGCCCAGCGCAGTGCCCGAACCATCAGATCGATCCCGGCGTTCGCCTCGGGTGACGCGGCCAGTGCTCGTTCCAGGGCATGCGTCAGGTCTTCCTGCCGAATCGTCCGACCGACCTGCTTGGACGCCCACACGGCGAACGTGCACCAATTCGCGTGACCATCGGTCCGTGAAGCGAGCGAGCGCGACAGCAGATGGTAGGCGTGGGTGATCCGCAGGTTGCGAATGACCGGCTCGGCCTGCCCGGCGATCGCATCGATGTCGGCTACGGTCGGCGCCGCACGGACTTCGCGTGGACCACGAGGACTCATGACACCCCCACTCGATCTTTGCGACCTTCCCAGTCTGACCTCGAAGGGAGCATCTGAACAGAGCACGCCGTCAGCACTGGCCCGTCGTGATCCGACTCGAATGCGAATCGCGTAGTCGTCCGGCGGACCGCATTGCGACCGCCTCGACCAACGAGAAGTCATGCGGTGGATTTGGGCACCCGTCCTCAGCGGAACCGATCCGATGATCGACAAACTTCGTCAATTCAATTCTGATCGGCGTGATTTCGTGCCGATGCCGGCCGTCGCCCGCGTAGTACGCGAGCAGGTCGACCGGCCCTCCGTTCAGGGGCCACCGCCGACCTCCCCTCTACCCGCGCATTCCTGGGCTGCTCGACCATCTCGCGGTCACACCCGACCGTGGAGTGGCGGACCTTGCTCACAAGGATGCAGGTCCGCTTCTCACGGTTCGGGTTCCGGACTAGCGGCTGGCTGCCGCCAGCGCGGTGTTCAAGGTCTTACTCGGCCGCATCACGGCCGCGGTCTTGTCGCTGTCCGGCTTGTAGTAGCCGCCGATGTCGACCGGCGCGCCCTGCACCTCGATCAGCTCCCGTACGATCGTCTCCTCGTCCCTGGCCAGCGCCTCGGCCAGCGGGGCGAACTGTTCCGCGAGCTCCTGGTCCTCGGTCTGCGCGGCCAGCTCCTGCGCCCAATACATCGCGAGGTAGAACTGGCTGCCCCGGTTGTCGAGCTCGCCGGTCTTGCGCGACGGGCTCTTGTTCGTCTCCAGCAGCTTGCCGGTCGCTGCATCGAGCGCCTTTGCCAGGATCTCGGCGCGCTCGTTGCCGGTCTTGAGCCCGAGGTCCTCCAGGCTTACGGCCAACGCCAGGAACTCACCGAGCGAATCCCAGCGCAGGTGGTTCTCCTCCACCAACTGCTTGACGTGCTTGGGCGCCGACCCGCCGGCACCCGTCTCGTACAGGCCGCCGCCCGCCATCAGCGGCACGATCGACAGCATCTTGGCGCTCGTACCCAGTTCGAGGATCGGGAACAGGTCGGTGAGGTAGTCGCGCAGGATGTTGCCGGTCGCGGCGATGGTGTCCAGCCCGCGGATCAGCCGCTCCAGCGTG
>Ga0182745_1001384_pt1 | contig 23453 bp, 27 predicted proteins | sample eDN3rd30CKraftBY_FD_128523 | JGI IMG/M metagenome (GOLD analysis project Ga0182745, IMG submission 128523) | Enriched backyard soil microbial communities from Emeryville, California, USA - eDNA 3rd pass 30_C Kraft BY (version 2) (version 2) | ecosystem: Environmental > Terrestrial > Soil >... | reverse complement strand
TCCGCCTCCAGCACGCGCTGGATCACGAACATCACGTCGGGGCGCCCCGCGTCATATTCGTCGAAGACGAGCGCGGTCGGGGTCTGCAGCGCCCAGGGGAGCAGGCCTTCGCGGAACTCGGTGACCTGCTGGCCGTCGCGCAGCACGATCGCGTCGCGGCCGACGAGGTCGATGCGGCTGATGTGCGCGTCGAGGTTGACGCGGATGCACGGCCATTTGAGCCGTGCCGCGACCTGTTCGATGTGCGTCGACTTGCCGGTGCCGTGATAGCCCTGCACCATCACGCGGCGGTTGAACTTGAAGCCCGCGAGGATGGCGAGCGTCGTGTCGCCGTCGAAGACATAGGCGGGGTCGAGGTCGGGAACGCGCTCGTCGGCCTCGCTGAATGCGGGAACCTTCATGTCGATATCGACCCCGAACATTTCGCGCGCATCGACCTCGGTATCGGGCGCGGCGAGGAGCGTCGAGCCGTGATGGTCGGGGAGGCTGTTCGGGATATCGGTCATCGTTGGCGTCCATTCATTTTCGTCATGCTGAACTTGTTTCAGCATCCATGGCCTTGGCTCTCGTTTGACGCCGCGCCAGCGGAAAGATCGGGCCATGGACCCTGAAACAAGTTCAGGGTGACGGGGAAGAGGAGTCGACGTGTTTCCGCCGACTGTCCGAGCGCGGTATCGTCATGGGTTGCGGCTTGCAACGCCTTATTCAGAAGATGCCGAGCGCCTTCATCACCGCCGCCTGGTCGTAATAGGGGCGCTCGCAGACGATCTTGTCGCTGCCGGAAGCGAATTCGAAGCTTGCCGCCATGCGGATGCGGAACGCCTTGCCGGTCGGCTCGACCGTGCGCAGGCCGAGCCGGAGCGGCCCGAGGTGCGTGCCGGTCAGCCAGAATTCGACGAGGACCGTATCGGTCGCGGCATCGGCGGCGATCGCGATGACCTCGTTCGCCTGGTCGGGAAAGGGCTCGCGCGACGAGGCGAAATAGGACCGCACCGCCGCCTCTCCGTCGAAGACGGTGCCGGGGCCGAGCAGCTCGTAGCGTGGGTGCTCGAAGGTCGCGAGGACGCCGTCCCAATCGTGCGTGATCTCGAGCGCCATGTGGCGGCGGACGGTTTCGATACGCCTTTCGTCGAGATCGTTCATTGTCCCTCTCCCTATGCGAAAACCCGGCTCTTCCTCAAAAGCTGATAGGCCGCAACCACTTCGCCGAGCCGCGTCTCGTGGCTGCGGTCGCCGCCGTTGCGGTCGGGGTGATATTTGCGGACGAGTTCGCTGTAGCGGCGGCGGAGCGTGGCGCGGTCGGCGTCGGGGGCGAGCGCCATCAATTGCAGCGCGCGATGCTCCTCGCGGGTGAAGCGCGGATCGGCGGCCTCGCGGCGCGCCTCGTCCATCCGCTGGCGGAACCGGGCGCCGAGCGCATCCATCGGATCCCTGAAATCGGCCCAGCGCGGCGGCAGATCGGCGCTGCCCGCGGCGCGAAAGGCGCGGCTTTCGGTTTCCCAGCCCGCGGTCGGCGACTGCGCGGCCATGATCTGGTCGGCACTCATGCCCTCGAAGAAATTATAGCCGTTGTTGAACTCGCGGACATGATCGAGGCACAGCCAGCGCCAGGGCGGCGGGCCGTCGGGCGAGCGGTGCGACGATAGGGGCGCGCGGAACTCGCCGGGCTCGCGGCAACCCGGAACGGCGCAAGCGGCTTCGCGCGGAACGCGGCCGTGGAAACGGTTGGATCGGGGGCTTGTCATGTGGTTCTTTCCTCCCCAACATGGGGGCATGAGCGAAAAAGGTCCAGTGCAACGCGAGATGGAAGGGCTGCTTTCCGCCGCTTTTCCCGATGCGGATTTCACCCTCAGCAACGACAGCGCGAAGCATCACGGCCATGCCGGCGACGACGGCAGCGGCGAATCGCACTTCAGCCTGTCGATCCTGTGGGCGGGCTTCGCCGGGCAGTCGCGTGTCGCGCGCCAGCGCGTGGTGAACAAGGCGCTCGGCGATCTGCCGGGCCAGCGCGTCCACGCGCTCGCGATTCGGGCGATCGCGCCGGGCGAATAGGAGGATCGGCCATGGCCGGCGACCGGGTCTATCGATATAGTTTCGCAAGCGTCTATCCGCACTATGTCGCCAAGGCGGAGCGCAAGGGGCGCACCAGGGCCGAGGTCGACGAAATCATCCGCTGGCTGACCGGATATAGCCAGAAACAGCTCGAGGATCAGATCGCGGCCAAGACCGACCTCGAAGGCTTTTATGGCGCCGCGCCCGCGATGAACGGCGCGCGCAGCCTGATCAAGGGCGTTGTCTGCGGCATCCGCGTCGAGGATATCGAGGAGCCGCTGATGCGCGAAATCCGCTATCTCGACAAACTGATCGACGAACTCGCCAAGGGAAAGAAGATGGAGAAGATCCTGCGGCGCCCCGAATAACTCCCGACCCGAAAGGAACGGCCGAATGTATACCGTCATCACCCCCTCGACCCACGACATCGGCGCCTTCGACGTGCGGCGGACCCTGCCCAACAAGGACCGCACGATGGTCGGCCCCTTCATCTTCGTCGACCAGTTCGGCCCGGCCCATTTCGATATCGGCAAGGGAATGGACGTGCGCCCGCATCCGCATATCAACCTCGCGACGGTGACCTATCTGTTCGAGGGCGCGATCGACCATCGCGACACGCTCGGCACCTATGCGACGATACGGCCCGGCGCGTGCAATCTGATGACCGCAGGCCGCGGCATCGCGCATTCGGAGCGCACCCCCGCCGCCGAGCGGAGCGCGGGGTCGGCGATCTCGGGGATGCAGACCTGGCTCGCGCTGCCCGACGGCAAGGAAGAGATCGCGCCCGCGTTCGAGCATGTCGCCAAGGAGGATCTGCCGCTGGTCGAGGATGCGGGCGTGTCGGCACGCGTCATCATGGGCAGCCTGTGGGGCGCGACCTCGCCGATCACCCAGCATAGCGCGACCATCTATGCCGACATATTGATGAACGCGGGCGCGTCGATCCCGATCGAGGCCGAGGCCGACGAGCGCGCGGTGCTCGTGGCGCTCGGCGATGCGACCCTCGATGGCGAGGCGCTCGACCGATACAGCCTCTATATCCTGAAACCGGGCCAGGCGATGACCCTGCGCGCGACCACCGACGCGCGCGTGATGCTGCTCGGCGGCGAGGCCTTCGCGACCCCGCGCCATGTGTGGTGGAACTTCGTGAGCTCGTCGCGCGAGCGGATCAACCAGGCGAAGCACGACTGGAAGGAGGGCGCGTTCGGCCTGATCCCGGGCGACAGCGACGAATATATCCCGCTCCCCGAAGTGCCCAAGACGGTGAGCTATCCCTGATCGCAACTGACACTCTTGTCAGCTCTGGCCTTTCCCGTCATCCTGGTTTCGAATTGAAACCAAAGGAGCGCGGAAAATGACGGGCGATTTCGAGCAGCGGCGGGTGGCGCTTTCCACGGGGGTCGAGCTCGACGTCGTCGACATGGGGCCGAAGGACGCGCCGGCGCTGATCTTTCTCCATGGCTTTCCCGAATCGCACCGCACCTGGCGCCACCAGCTTCCCCATTTCGCGACCCGTTTCCGCTGCATCGCGCCCGACCAGCGCGGCTATCGCGGCTCGTCGAAGCCGCGGGATGTCGAATCCTATGCCCCCGACAGGCTGATCGCCGACATCTTCGCGCTCGCCGATGCGTTGGGGGTGGAGGATTTCACCATCGTCGGCCATGATTGGGGCGGGGTGATCGCCTGGGGCGTGGCGCTCGGCGGACAGCCCGGCGGCCTCTATCCGCAGTGGGCGGGCCGGGTGACGCGCGCGGTGATCGCCAATGCGCCGCATCCGGCGATCTTCCAGCGGCTCCTGCTCGCCAATGCCGAACAGCGCGCCGCGAGCCAGTATATCCGCGTCTTCCGCGATCCGGCGAGCGACGCGATCATCGAGGAACAGGGCATCGCCGGGCTGCTCGCCCACGCCTTTGCCGACCGGGTGCCGAGCGGCGGCATCCAGCCGCCCGACGAGATCGCCCGATTGCTCGCCGATTGGGAGGATCGCGACACCTGCCGCGCGATGATCAACTGGTATCGCGCCTCGCCTGCCAACGTCCCCGCGATGGACGAGCCCTTCGCCGAAGCGCCCGCGACGCCCTTTCCCCTGCTCGCGATCCCGACGCTCCTCATTTGGGCGCTCGACGATGTCGCGCTGCCCGCGTGCAATCTTGACGGGATCGGCGATCTCGTGCCCAATGCGACGATCGTGGAGGTGCCCGGCTGCGGCCATTTCGTGCCGTGGGAGGCGCCCGACGCGGTCAATGCGGCGATGGACGGCTTCCTCGAACGGACGGCCGCCTCCGCCTGAAGCGAGCGAAGGGGCGGCTTATGGGCAAGGGGAGCGCGGACCTGTTCCGGACGCGCAGCGCGCACGGCCACGCACCGGTCACCTATATCGAGCTCTTCTTCGACCTCGTCTTCGTCTTCGCGATCACGCAATTGTCGCACGGCCTGCTCGAGCATCTGGGCTGGGCGGGCGCGCTCCAGACGCTGATCCTGCTCTTCGCGGTCTGGTGGGTGTGGATCTACACGACCTGGGTCGCGAACTGGCTCGATCCCGACCGCGCGCAGGTGCGCTTGCTGCTGATCCTGCTGATGCTCGCCGGGCTCGCGCTGTCGAGCGCGATTCCCTATGCGTTCGGCGCGCGCGGCTGGGTGTTCGCCGCCGCCTATTGCACGATGCAGATCGGCCGATCGCTCTACATGGTGTGGGCGAGCTGGGGTGTGCATCGGGGCCGCGCGCGCAATTTCCTGCGCATCAGTTTCTGGGCGCTCCTGTCGCTGCCGCTGTGGATCGCCGGCTGCCTCGTCCAAGCGGAGGCGCGGATGCTGCTCTGGGCGGCCGCTCTCCTCGTCGACTATGCCGGGCCGCTCACTTTCTTTCCGACCCCCGGTCTCGGCCGGTCGAGCGGCGCCGACTGGGATATCGCGGGCGGGCACATGGCCGAGCGCTGCGCGCTGTTCGTCATCATCTCGCTCGGCGAGGGCGTGCTCGTCACCGGCGCGACCTTCGCGACGCTGCCGCAGGACGGCGTCCACTGGATCGCCTTCGCCTGCTGCTTCCTCGGCAGCGCCGCGCTCTGGTGGCTCTATTTCGACACCGGCGCGCGCCGCGGCAGCGAGGTGATCGAGGCGAGCGACCAGGCCGGGCTGCTCGCGCGCAACGCCTATACCTATTGGCATATCCCGATCATCGCGGGCCTCGTCGTCTCGGCGGTGTCGGACGAGATGCTGCTCGCGCATCCGCACGGCCATATCGCACCCGCCTTCCTCGCCACCTCGATCGGCGGCCCGCTCTTGTTCCTGATCGGCAATATGGCGTTCAAGAAGGCGACGACCGACCGGCCGCTTCCGCCCTTTTCGCACCTACTCGGCAGCGCGGCGCTGCTCGCCGTGGGTGCCGCCGCCTGGTTCGGCCACTGGCAGCCGCTGACGCTCGGCTTCGCGGTCTTCGCGGTGCTGGTCTTCACCGCGATCTGGGAATGGGGATCGTTCCACGGCGGCTGGCAGCGCTGGACGCCGTGGCTCGGCCGGTTGTTCGGCGCCGACCCCGGCGCGCGAGAGGAGAGGTAAGGATGTCGCATACCGCCATCATGCTGGCGATCGGGCTGGCGCTGTTGATCGGGTTGCGGCTTGCCGTCTCCGACGCTGCGCGCGCGACGCGCCTGTTCCTGTGGCTCTGGCTCGCCGTGTCGATCGCCAACCTGCTCTTCGGCGTGCTCGCCGCCGGCTATGGCTGGGGCGAGGAGGCGGTGGTGTGGCTGCTCGTGTTCGGGTTACCGGCGGCGATCGCTCTCGCAACGCGGCGGGTCACGCGATAGCTCAGCGGCCCGCGCGCACCAGCGAATCGAGCCAGCGGTCGGCGCTCGCCTGACCGTCGCGAAGGACGCGCCGCCGATATTCGCTCTTGTTGCTCGACCAGGCGGCCTGCCGCTCGGCAAGCGTGACGGGCTTCGCGTTCGGGACGCGGTTCTGCTGTTGCTGCGCCTTCTTCTGCTGCTCCTGCTGATGCTCGCGCAGATTGCTCCAGCGCTGCGCGTCGAGATAGGAATCGAGATATTGGGCCTCGGCGGCATCGGCCGCGAACAGCGACGCCCCCGCAACCACGGCCAGAACGATCGGTTTGCGCTGCATCCTTCGTCTCCCCGGACTTGGCAATGCCTTGCCAACGCGCGCGCGTGCCGATTGTTCCGGCTAGTCGGCGGGCGACAGCAGGCAGCCGCTCGCGCCGGCATAGCGCGCGCTGCGCGAGGCGAGCAGCGGGACGCTGCCGGTGATCGTCCTGGTCTCGGGGTCTTCGCTGACCGACACCATCTCCATGCCGGGCTCGAAGTCGGTCTGGCAGCTTTCGAGGCTGCGGCCCTCGACATAGCGGCACGAGCAGCCGACGCGCGCGGCATAGGCCGATCCCAGCTCGGCCTGCGCCTTGAACGACGGGAATTTCCAGATCAGCAGGATCGCGAGCAGGACGAGGACGACCAGCGCCCACGGCAGGCATCCGCTCCAGCGGCTCGGTCGGCGCGGCGCTTGCGCGGCGGGCGATTCCGGCGGCGGAGCGGGCGGCGTCGGTTCGGGCGTTGCCGGCTCGGGCGGGTTGGTGTTAGTCACGGGGCGCCATGATCACCAAAAAAGCCATGCTGGCAAGTGCCGCGCTCGCGCTCCTCGGCGCCTGGTCGCTGACGCAGGCGGCGGGGCAGGGCGCGATGGCGCCGACCTCGCCCGCGCCGCGCTTCGGCGCCTCGCTGCCGTCCGAGCCGGTCGATGCGCCGCGGCCGCTGCCCGCGCTCGATCCCGCGATCAAGGCGAAGGCCGACGCGCTGTTCACCGACGCGGACGATGTGGGGGAGACGCGCGCGCTGCTCGTGCTGCGCGATGGCGAGCCGATCTACGAACGCTACGGCGCGAGCTTCGGCCCCCAGAGCAAGCTGATCAGCTGGTCGATGGCGAAGAGCATCACCGCGGTGCTCACCGGCTTCCTCGTTTCCGACGGGCAATTGTCCCTGGATGGTCCCGCTCCGGTCGCGGCGTGGCAGCGCAGCGGCGACCCGCGCGGGGCGATCACGCTCAGGGACCTGCTTCACATGTCCTCGGGTCTCGAGCATGTCGAGGAGGGCGACCCGATCTGGGCGGGCGACACGGTGGCGATGCTGTTCGGCGGCGGCGCGCAGGACATGGCGGGCTTTGCCGAGGCGAAGCCTGCGGTGGCGCGGCCGGGCGAGCTCTTCAACTACAGCTCGGCGACCAGCGTGATCCTTGCGGATATTCTCGCCGACACGCTGACGCCCGCCAAGAGCGCCGAGGCGCGGCGCGACGCGATGCGCGACTTCATCGCCGGCCGGCTGACCGAGCCGCTCGGCATGACCAGCCTGACGCCCGAGTTCGACGCGCGCGGCACGATGATCGGCGGTTCGATCATGCACGCGACCGCGCGCGACTATGCGAAGTTCGGCGAATTCCTGCGCAACCACGGGGTGGTGAACGGCCAGCGGCTGCTCCCCGAAACCTGGATGCGCTTCATGCTGACTCCGTCGCCGAACGACGCCGGCTATGGCGGCCACATCTGGCTCAACCGCCCCCGCCCGGCCGGGGTAACCCCGGCGCTGTGGCCCGACCGCGGCCCCAACGACCTCTTCGCCTGCATCGGCCACCAGGGCCAGTATATCATCGTCTCGCCGTCGCAGCGCGTGACGATCGTGCGGCTGGGGATAACGAAGGACGACCAGTTCCCCGCACTGCGCCGCCATCTGGCGGATCTGCAGGAGGCGCTTTGATAGCTTTACCTTCCCCCTTGATGGGGGAAGGATACGCAGCCTTATCGCGAAGCGATTAGGCGCAGTTGGATGGGGGTGAGGGTGCGTCGTGGCACCGTCGGCCTCAAGCCGAGACCGCACCCCCCCGCTGCGACTAGGCGGCAAGCCGCCAAGTCTCGCTGCCTCCCCCATCAAGGGGGAGGGATGGCATGGCTACAGCAGAAACTCACCCACCAGCGTTGTGACGCACGTCCCCGATAATTCCACCCTATCCCCGTCCAGCCGGCAGCCGACATGGCCGCCGCGCGCGCTCGCCTGATAGGCGGCGAAGGCGTCGCGGCCGAGCCGCGCGGCCCAATAGGGCGTCAGCACGCTATGCGCCGAGCCGGTGACCGGGTCCTCGTCGATCCCTGCGCCGGGCGCGAAGGCGCGGCTGACGACGTCGGCGCCCGACGGATCGCCGGCCCCAGGAGCGGTCGCGATATAGAGCATGTCGCCGCCGGCTTTCAGCGCGCGCAAATCGGGTTCCAGCGCCCGCACGCTCGCGGCATCGGCGTAGACGATCAGCGCATAGCCGCCCGCGTGCCACAAGGTCTCGACCGGCTCGCCGCCCATCGCGGCGGCGATGTCGGGCATCGCCTTCGGCGCGGGCGGATAGGCGGGGAGCGCCATGCGATAGCCCGTCGCCTCGCCCTCGCCGGCGCGCGCGACGCGCAATATCCCGGCCTTGCGGGTGCGGAAGCGCATGTCGCTCCGCCACGGCGCCGCCGACAGCAGCACATGCCCGCTCGCCAGCGTCGCATGGCCGCACAGCGCGACCTCGACCCCCGGCGTGAACCAGCGCAGCTCATAATCGGCCTCGCCGCTTTCGTCGGGAATCAGGAAGGCGGTTTCGGCGAGGTTGTTCTCGGCCGCGATCGCCTGCAGCGTCGCGTCGTCGAGCCACTCCTCGAGCGGCATCACCGCGGCGGGATTGCCGGTGAAGGGGCGGTCGGCAAAGGCGTCGACCTGCGTGATGGGAAGGCGGCGCCAGCTCATGGATAGAGCAGCCCGCTGGTCCAGCCATCCCGATCACGAACGAACAGGGTGCGTTCGTGGAGGCGGTGCGCGCGGTCCTGCCAAAATTCGATTCGTTCGGGGGTCACGCGCCAGCCCGACCAGCGCGGCGGGCGCGGCACGTCCCGCCCCTCGAAACGCGCCTGCATCTCGGCGAAGCGCGCCTCGAAGGTCGCGCGGTCGGCGAGCGGGCGCGACTGGTCGCTCGCCCAGGCGCCGAGCTGGCTGTCGCGGCTGCGCGTCGCGAAATAGGCGTCGGCGACGCTGTCCGCGACGGGTTCGACCGGTCCCTCGATGCGGATCTGGCGGCGCAGCGACTTCCAGTGAAAGAGCAGCGCGACCTGCGGGTTCGCGGCGAGCTCGCCGCCCTTGCGGCTGTCGAGATTGGTGTAGAAGACGAACCCGTCCGGTCCATGCCCCTTCAGCAGCACCATGCGCAGCGAGGGCCGCCCGTCCGCGGTCGCGGTGGCGAGCGCCATCGCGTTCGAATCATTGGGCTCGCTGGCGCGCGCTTCGGCGAACCAGGCGTCGAACAGGGCGAAGGGGTCGGTGGTCATGCGCGCGCTTCTAATGCGCCGTCGGCCTGCGGTCGAGCATTAAGCCCCCCATAGGGGAAGGCGGGAACAGGTGGAACTTGACCGCCTTTCGCTCCGTTCCCACATCGCGCGCGCAATCGGGCCTTTCCGGCCAACATCTTATCGGGCTACAGGATAGAAATGGCAGATCCCTATTCCACCCTCGGCGTCGCGAAGAATGCGGGCGAAGCCGAAATCAAGTCGGCGTACCGCAAGCTCGCGAAGGAGCTGCACCCCGACCGGAACAAGGAGAATCCGAAGGCGGCGGAGAAATTCTCCGACGTCACCAAGGCCTATGACCTCCTGTCCGACAAGGAAAAGCGCGCGCAGTTCGATCGCGGCGAGATCGATGCCGAGGGCAACCCCGCCATGCCCTTCGGCTATGGCGGCGGCGGTTTTCGCGGTGACCCGCGCGGCGGCGCGCAGGGCGGTTTCGGCGGCGAGGGCGCCGACTTCGGCGATATCTTCGAAGGGCTGTTCGGCGGCCGTGGGGGCGGCGGCGGGCCGTTCGGCGGTTTCGGCGGGCGCAGCGCACCGCCGCCCAAGGGCGCCAACGTCGCCTATCGCCTGTCAGTCTCCTTCCTCGACGCCGCGACGCAGGCGATGCAGCGCATCACGCTCGCCGACGGCAAGACGATCGACCTCAAGCTGCCCGCCGGGGTCGAGACCGGCACCCAGATGCGCCTCGCGGGCAAGGGGCAGCCGGGGCCGGGCGGCAACGGCGACGGCATCGTCACCATCACCGTCAAGGACCATCCCTTCTTCGAACGCGACGGCGCCAACATCCGCCTCGACCTGCCCGTGACGCTGGGCGAGGCGGTGAAGGGCGCGAAGGTCAAGGTGCCGACGGTCGACGGGCCGGTGATGCTGTCGATCCCCGCGGGCTCGTCCTCGGGCCGGGTGATGCGGCTCAAGGGCAAGGGGTTCAGCCAGAAGGGCGGTGGGCGCGGCGACCAGCTCGTGCGGCTGATGGTCGACCTGCCAAAGGAGGACGCCGGGCTCGCGAAGCTGGTGGACGAATGGACCGACACGCGGCCGGTCAGGGCCGATCTCGGCGTGTGACGCGTGGCTGATCGCAGCGAGACGAAAGCCGCCGCCGCGCTCGAGCGCGAAGTCGCCGAGGAAGTCGGCAAGGAATTTCTCGCCGAGGGACATTCGCCCCATTCGCCCGAGGCGCGCGCCGAGCGCGCCAAGCGCACCCATTTGCGCGCGCGGGCGCAGGGCGTCATCGAGCGCGGGCGCGAGCGGCTGGGGCCGGGAACGCGTGCCTTCCACATCGTCCGCCGCGTGATCGTCGGCACCTATACCGACGGCTTCATCCACGCCGGCAATCTCGCCTATCTGGCGCTGATCGCGCTTTTTCCCTTCTTCATCCTGCTCGCCGCCGCCTTGAGCCTGTTCGGCGGCAGCGCGGGAGGCGAGGCGGCGATCGACGCGGTCTTCTCGATCATGCCGCCGACGGTCGCCAAGGCGCTGTCGGGACCGATCCGCGAGGTGATGGGCGCGCGCACCGGCCTTTTCCTGTGGCTCGGCGCGATCGTCGCGCTGTGGACCGTGGGCAGCCTCGTCGAGACGATCCGCGACATCCTCCGCCGCGCCTATGGCACCCATTTCAGCCGCGGCTTCTTTCATTACCGGCTGCTGTCGATCGGCATCATCTCGGGCGCGGTGGTGCTGATGCTGCTGTCGTTCAGCATGCAGGTGCTGATCGTCGGCATCGAACAATTCGTGACGCGGGTGCTGCCCGCGCAATTCCAGTCGGCGGGGGTGGTGCTGATCTCGCGCGGCGTGTCGGGGCTCGGCCTCTTCCTCGCCATCTATCTGCTTTTCTACTCGCTCACCCCCGCCAAATACCGCCGGCAGAAAAAATGCCCGAAATGGCCGGGCGCGCTGTTCACCACCCTGTGGTGGATCGGGGTCACTCTGGCGCTTCCGCCTTTGCTCGCCAGCCTGCTCAGCTATGACGCGACCTACGGCAGCCTCGCGGGCGTCATGGTCGCGCTTTTCTTTTTCTACCTCGTCGGATTGGGTATGGTGATCGGCGCCGAACTCAACGCCGCGCTCGTCGAGGTTGAGGATTTGGGACACGACGCTATTGGGCGCGTGGACGATATCATCGTGGAAGACAAATAAAGGTCGGAGAAACCAAATGACGGGTCTGATGAAGGGCAAGCGCGGGCTGATCATGGGCCTCGCGAACGACAAATCGCTCGCCTGGGGAATCGCGAAGGCGCTGCACGGCGCGGGGGCGGAGCTTGCCATCAGCTATCAGGGCGACGTGATGGCGAAGCGGGTGAAGCCGCTCGCCGACGAACTCGGCTGCGATTTCCTGATCGACTGCGACGTCGCCGACATGGCGAATCTCGACCAGGCCTTCGCGACGCTCGCGGCGCGCTGGCCGACGATCGACTTCGTCGTCCACGCGATCGGCTACACCAACAAGGAGGCGCTGCGCGGCCACTATGCCGATGTGACGCTCGACGATTTCCTGATGACGATGAACATCAGCGTCTACAGCTTCACCGCGGTCGCGAAGCGCGCGGCGGCGATGATGACGCCCTTCGACCCCGAAACCGGCAAGGGTGGCGGCTCGCTGCTGACCCTCAGCTATTATGGCGCGGAAAAGGTGATCCCGCATTACAACGTCATGGGCGTCGCCAAGTCGGCGCTCGAAACGAGCGTCAAATATCTCGCCAACGATTATGGCCCGCAGGGGGTGCGCGTGAACGCGATCTCGGCGGGGCCGATCAAGACGCTGGCGGCGAGCGGAATCGGCGACTTCCGTCTGATCCTCAAGTGGAACGAACATAACGCCCCGCTCCGCCGCAATGTCACGATCGACGACGTGGGCGGCTCGGCGCTCTATCTGCTGAGCGACCTCGCGTCGGGCGTCACCGGCGAAACGCACCATGTCGACGCGGGCTATCACACCGTCGGCATGAAGCAGGAAGATGCGCCGGACATCGCGCTTGCCTGACGGCCTCGCCATCCGCGCCGCCACGGCGGCGGATGCTGATGCCGTCGACGCGATCATCCGCTCGGCCTTCGCCGGGACCGGGCATGGCTATCAGGGCGAGGCCGAACTGGTGCGGATGCTGGAGGCCGACGGCGACGCGCTGGTCTCGCTCGTCGCCGAGGCGGACGGCGCGGTCGCCGGGCATGTGCTGTTCAGCCGGATGGACGTGGAGGCGGATGGCGCGGCGATCCCCGCTGCCGGCCTCGCGCCCGTCTCGGTCGTACCCGGCCGGCAAGGGCAGGGGGTCGGCGGCGCGCTGATCCGCGCCGGGCTGGATGAGCTGCGCGCACAGGGCGTGGCGATCAGCTTCGTCCTCGGGCACGAGGCCTATTATCCGCGCTTCGGCTATTCGCCCGACCTCGGCGCGCGCTTCGCCTCGCCTTTCGCGGGGCCGCATTTCATGGCGATGATGCTGGACTCGAACGCGCCCTGGCCGCTAGGCGGACGGGCGGATTATGCACCCGCATTCGGCCGGATGGGATGATTCCCCTCTCCCCCAAGGGGAGAGGGAGGGGCCCGTCGCGTAGCGACGGGAGGGTGAGGGCGTGACGAGAAGCCGCTTCGAAATCCGCGACGGCACCATCGACCGCGCTCGCGGGCTTCGGCGTGACGCCACGCCTGCGGAGAAAAAATTATGGTCGATCCTGCGGGGCGGCCGCCTCGACGGCCATAAATTCCGTCGACAGCAGCGGCTCGGCCCTTTCATCGCCGACTTTGCCTGTCAAACGGCGCGGCTGGTGATAGAGGTAGATGGTGATAGTCACGCGCAGCAAATCGACTATGACGCGCGGCGGACGGCGTTTTTGGCGAAAGAGGGATATCGGGTGCTACGCTTCACCAATCGGGATGTGATGGACAATCTGGAAGGCGTGGGCCGCGCGATCGCGCTCGCGCTCGCGGGTGGGCCCTCACCCTCCCACGCGGCTGCGCCACGCGGGCCCCTCCCTCTCCCCCAGGGGGAGAGGGGATTATGAGTTTCAACAGCTTCGGACGCGTCTTTCGATTCACGACCTGGGGCGAAAGCCACGGGCCGGCGCTCGGTGCGGTCGTCGACGGTTGTCCGCCGCGGCTGTCGCTCTCCGAAGCCGACATCCAGCCCTTTCTCGACAAGCGCCGTCCCGGCCAGTCGCGCCACACGACGCAGCGGCAGGAGCCCGACCAGGTGCGCATCCTGTCGGGGGTGTTCGAGGGCAAGACCACGGGCACGCCGATCAGCCTGACGATCGAGAATGTCGACCAGCGATCGAAGGATTATGGCGAGATCGCGCAGGCCTATCGTCCCGGTCATGCCGACTATGCCTATGACGCCAAATACGGCATCCGCGATTATCGCGGCGGCGGGCGGTCGAGCGCGCGCGAGACCGCGGCGCGGGTCGCGGCGGGCGCGGTCGCGCGGCTGGTCATCCCGGAGGTGCAGATCCACGCCTGGGTCGCCGAGATCGGCGGCGACGCGATCGACCCCGCGAACTTCGATCTCGAAGAGATGGACCGCAATCCCTTTTTCTGTCCCGATCCCGCCGCGGCGCAGCGCTGGGAGGCGATGATGGACGCGGCGCGCAAGGCGGGCAGTTCGCTGGGCGCGGTCATCGAATGCGCGGCGAGCGGCGTTCCCGCCGGCTGGGGCGCGCCCGTCTATGCCAAGCTCGACGCCGACCTCGCCGCCGCGATGATGGGGATCAACGCGGTGAAGGGGGTCGAGATCGGCGCCGGCTTCCACGCGGCGCGGCTGCGCGGCGAGGAGAATGCCGACGCGATGCGCCCCGCGACCGACGGCAGCAACCGCCCCGATTTCCTGTCGAACAATGCCGGCGGCATCGCGGGCGGCATCTCGACCGGCCAGCCGGTCGTGGTGCGCGTCGCCTTCAAGCCGACCAGCTCGATCCTGACCCCGGTGCCGACGGTCAATCGCGCGGGGGAGGCGACCGACATCGTCACCAAGGGCCGTCACGACCCCTGCGTCGGTATCCGCGGCGCTCCCGTGGTCGAGGCGATGATGGCGCTCGTCCTCGCCGACCACAAGCTGTTGCACCGCGCGCAATGCGGGTGACCCGCGCATGATCGAGGCGGTGCGCTCGGCGATCGAGGCGCATCAGGCGGCGCTGTCGCTGCTGATCCTTGCCGCGATGTTCGTCGGCTTCCTGATGGAGCGGCTGCCCGCGACGGTGATCGCGATCCTCGGCGCCTGCACCTATCTCGCGCTCGGCATTCTCGATGCCGAGGCGGCCTATTCGGTCTTTTCCAACTCGGCGCCGATCGTCATCGGCGCGATGTTCGTGCTGTCGGGCGCGCTGATCCGCACCGGGGTGATCCAGCGCGTCGCCGACGCGATCATGGCGCGCGCCGAAAAGCATCCGCGCCTCGCCATCGTCGAGGTGCTGCTCGGCGCGCTCGCCGCCTCGGCCTTCCTCAACAACACGCCGGTCGTCGTCGTGCTGCTGCCGATCATGATGAAGCTCGCCGAAGTGACGGGGATCAGCGCGAAGAAGCTGCTGATGCCGCTGTCGATCGCCGCGGTGCTCGGCGGCACGCTGACCCTGATCGGCACCTCGACCAACCTCGTCGTGGACGGCATCGTCCGCGACGCGGGGATGCCGCGCTTCGGCATTTTCGAGATCACGCCGATCGGGCTCGTCACCGCGGCGTCGGGGATGATCGCGCTGGCGCTGATGTGGTGGCTGCTGCCCTCGGACAAGCCGATCCCCGGCGCCGCCGGGACGCACGATACGCACCAATATCTGACCGAACTGGTGCTTGGCGACGACGACGATCTGGTCGGCATGACGGTCGAGGCGTTCCGCGACCTGCCGCGGTCGGGCCGCGTCGTCGGCGTGCGCCGCGCTTCGGCCGTCGTCCACGGCGCCGAGCTCGATCACTGGACGCTGGCCGCCGGCGACCGGCTGATCGTCCGGGTCGACGGCGCGACGCTGGTGACCTGGCGCGAGCAGGGGCGCTTTCTGCTCGGGATCGGCGCCGGCGTCCCGGCCGCGAACGACATGGTCGTCGAAACGATGATCGCTCCCACCCATCCGTCGATCGGCCAGCGGCTCGCCGACATTCCCTTCCTGCAGAAAATCCGCGCACGCATCATCGGGCTCGACCGGCCGCTGCACGAGGCCGGCCCCGACCTCGCCAGCGTCCGCATCCGCCCCGCCGACCGGCTGCTCGTCACCGGCGGCCCGCGCGAGGTGGAGGCGCTGCGCGACAATCCCGGCCTGATCGGCGCCGACCTCGCCAAGACGCGCGCCTTCCGCCGCGGCAAGGCGTGGATCGCGATCCTCTGCATGGCGGGCGTCGTCAGCCTCGCGGCGCTCGACGTGATGCCGATCGGGGTCGCGGCGATCATCGCCATCGGGGTCATCCTCGTCACCCGCTGCATCGACAGCGACGAGGCGTGGGGGACCATCGACGGCGACGTGCTGATCCTGATCTTCGCGATGCTCGCGGTCGGCGTCGCGCTCGAGAAGAGCGGCGCGGTCGCGATGATGGTCGGCTGGGTCGAGCCGCTGCTCGCCGACGCGCCGCGCTGGGTGCTCGTCTTCGGCATCTATTTCTTCGCGCTGCTCCTCTCCGAACTGCTCAGCAACAATGCGGTCGCGGCGCTGATGACCCCGGTGACGCTCGCGATCGCCGCCGAGCTCGGCGTCGACCCGCGCCCGCTCGTCATCGCGCTGATGATCGGCGCCTCGGCCTGCTTCGCGACCCCGATCGGCTATCAGACCAACACCATCGTCTATGCCGCGGGCGATTATCGCTTCGTCGATTTCGTGAAGATCGGGGTACCGCTCAACATCATCACCGGCGTGTCGACCTGCCTCGCGATCGTCTTTTTCCTGACCTGATCGGCGGCGGTTGCGCCGTTTCCGTCACATCGTTAGGGTCGCGCGCTTCACGGTCGCACAAGGGGAGACATTGATGGCCGAAGCAAGCATGGTCGCGCCGGCCGGGGGCGAAGAGGCGCGCGCCCGGCGGCTGCAATGGCGGATGCTGATCGGCTTCGTCGCGGGCCTTTTTGCGGGTCTGGCGGTCTATTACGGCGCCGCCGATGCGCCGTGGGTCGACACCGTCACCACCTATGTCACCGGGCCGATCGGCCAGATATTCCTGCGCCTGCTGTTCATGCTGGTGATCCCGCTGCTGGTGTCGGCGCTGATCGTCGGGGTCGCCGAAATGGGCGAGATGCGCGCGCTCAAGACGGTCGGGCTGCGCACGCTGGTCTATACCGTCGTCGTGTCGTCGATCGCGGTCGCGGTCAGCCTCGCGGTGGTCAACGCGCTGCAACCGGGAGCGGGGGTCGATCCCGCGCTCGCCAAGACCCTGCTGGCCGAAGGCGCCGCGCGCGCCGGCACGATCATCCAGAGCGCGCATGAATCGAAATCGGGGGTCGCGGCGGTGGTCGCCATCGTCCCCGACAATTTCTTCAACGCGATGAGCCAGAACGACGTGCTCGCGGTGATGTTCTTCGCGCTCTTCTTCGGAATCGGGCTGATGCTGGTGCAGACGCCGCAGACGCAGGTGCTGAAAACCGCGATCGAGGGCGTGTTCGAAGTGGCGATGAAGCTGATCGGCCTGGTCATCCAGCTCGCGCCGATCGCGATCTTCTGTTTCATGTTCAACCTCGCGGCGCAGTTCGGCTGGGACCTGATCATCCGCCTGTCGGCCTATGTCGGGGTCGTTCTGCTCGCGCTCGGTCTCCAGATGTTCGTGATCTTTCCGATCATCCTCAAGACGTTGGCGAAGAAATCGCCGGTCGCCTTCTTCCGCGAAACGCAGGAGGCCTTCGTGATGGCCTTCGCGACCGCTTCATCGAACGCGACGCTGCCGACCTCGCTTCGCGTCGCGCACGATCAGCTCCGCCTGCCCGACCGCGTCGCGCGCTTCGTCCTCACCATCGGCGCGACCGCGAACCAGAACGGCACCGCGATGTTCGAAGGCGTGACGGTGATCTTTCTCGCGCAATTCTTCGGCATCGACCTGACGCTGACCCAGCAGATTTCGGTGATGCTCGTCTGCATCCTCGGCGGCATCGGCACCGCCGGCGTGCCGGCAGGGTCGCTGCCGGTGATCGCGCTGATCCTCGCCTCGGTCGGGGTGCCGCCCGAAGGAATAGGGCTGGTGCTCGGCGTCGACCGCTTCCTCGACATGTGCCGCACCGTGCTCAACGTCATCGGCGATCTCGTCGCCGCGACCGTCGTGTCAGCGGGGGTGGGGGACATGCCGGCGGCGGACGATCCGACGCCGGCCTGACCGCTTTACTGATCGCGCTGCGCGCGGATGCGGTCGCCGCGGTTCGGGCGCGGCGCCGGTGCCGGGCGCTCGGCGCGCGGCGGTGCGGGGCGTGCAGCCGGCGCGCGGGGCGCGGGAGCAGGACGAGCCGCCGGCGCGCTGCGAACCGGCGGGCGCGCCGCGGGCTGGCGGATCAACGGGCGTCGCGGTTCCGCGGTGTCGCGAGCGGGCCGGCCGGTCAGCACCGAACGAATCTGGGGCTTCTTGCCGTCGGGCCTCACCATCGGGCCGCGGTCGGGCCGGCCGGGACGCGTCGCAGCGGGGGGAGGCCGGTGGTCGTTGCCGCCGGGGCGGGTGCCCGGCCGCGTGCCGTGCGGCGGCCGGTTGCCGTCATGGTCGCCGTTCCAGCCGCCGGGGCGTCCCGGCCGGTCACCATGGTGACCATTGCCGCCGTCGTGCCCGTTCGATCCGCCCGGATGCCCCGGCCGGCCCGGCCGGCCGCCGTGATTGCCGTCGCCGCGCCCGCCATGGTGGCGCCACCAGGCGCGGCGGCCGCCCCAGTAATTCAGATACTGGCCGCGCAGCGGATAGCGGTTGTGGTAATTGTCGAACATCCACAGGCCATAGCCCGGATAATAATAATCGTCGTACCAGCCCCCGCCGAAGCCGATCTGCGCGAAGCCGCCGCCATAGTCGCCGCTATCGTAGCAGTCATAGCCATAGCCGTCGTCATAGGCATAGGGATCATAGTCGTAATAATCGCCCGCGCACGCGCCCGAGGAGGCGTAGCTCGACCCGTAGACGTCGCCGTAATAGCAGCCGCCGAGCGTGGTCGTCGCCAGCGCGCCGAGCGCGAGGGAGAGGGGACGCCGAAACATCTTGGCCATCATCTTGTCCTTCATGAAGGTCCAACGAGCGGACCCCCGGTCTTGAAGCCCGGATTGCCCGAGTCGAGTTGAATTTGCGGTGAATGGTGCCTCGCGCCGCTTCAAGCGTTACTTGCATCGATGTCAGTAGTCCGATAGGCTCGCACGGACCCATGACGACAAGAGGATGGTACCCGCGATGAACGCCCCCGCAAGGATCGAATGGTCGGAAGCGCGCTTCGGTTCGGACACGCAGCATTGGCTGCCGCGCAATCCCGATAGCGTGCTCGACCATATTCCGGGCCAGGACGGCCTGCCGATCCTCGGCAACACGCTCGACCAGCTTCGCGACTATCCGGCCTTCACACGAAGGATGGTGGCCCAATATGGCCGCGTCTATCGCAACAACAGCTTCGGCGGGCGTAGCGTCACGCTGCACGGGCCCGAGGCGAACGAGCTGGTGATGTTCGACCGCGAGAAGATATTCTCGTCCGAACAGGGCTGGGGGCCGGTGCTCAATCTGCTCTTCCCGCGCGGGCTGATGCTGATGGACTTCGAAAAACATCGCGCCGACCGCAAGACGCTGTCGGTCGCCTTCAAGCCCGAACCGATGCGCCACTATGCCGATTCGCTGAACGAGGGGATCCGGAATCGCGTCGCGACATGGAGCGGCAAGACGTTCAAATTCTATCCCGCGATCAAGGAACTGACGCTCGACCTCGCCGCGACCAGCTTCCTCGGCATTCCCTGGGGCCCCGAGGCCGACAAGGTCAACAAGGCGTTCGTCGACATGGTGCAGGCGTCGATCGGCGTCGTGCGCGTGCCGCTGCCCTTCACCGCGATGGGGCGCGGCGCCAAGGGGCGCGCCTATCTGGTCGACTATTTCGGCCGCATGGTGCCCGAGCGGCGCGAAGGCACGGGCGAGGATATTTTCAGCCAGATCTGCCGCGCGACCGACGACAATGGGGAGCATCTCTCGGTCGAGGCGATCGTCGACCATATGAACTTCCTGATGATGGCGGCGCACGACACCATCACCAGTTCGGTCACCACGCTCGTCTGGCAGCTCGCGAAGCACCCCGAATGGCAGGATCGGCTGCGCGAGGAGATGCTGCGCGTCGCTCCCGCGGGCGAGGGGGTCGGGCACAACAGCCTCGGCGAGCTCGAACTCACCGAATGGGCGTTCAAGGAGGCGCTGCGGCTGGTGCCCCCGGTGCCGAGCTTTCCGCGCCGCGCGCTCAAGGATTTCGAGTTCGGCGGCTACCGCATCCCGGCGGGCACCTCGGTCGGGGTCAGCCCCGCCTTCACTCACATGATGGAGGAGCATTGGCCCGAGCCCGAGACATTCGACCCGATGCGCTTTTCGCCCGAGGTCGCGCGCGAGCGGCACAAATATGCCTGGGTCCCCTTCGGCGGCGGCGCGCACATGTGCCTCGGGCTGCACTTCGCCTATATGCAGGCGAAAATCTTCTTCCATCACGTGATCACGACGCACCGCATCGTGGTGGCGGAGGGTTATGAGCCCGATTGGCAAATCTTGCCGATCCCGCGGCCCAAGGACGGGCTGACGGTGACGTTCGAGCCGCTCTGAGCTTGCCGCGCCGCGCGCGATGCCCCAGTTGGGGCGGGTGAAGAACAAGAGCCCCCGCCCCTATCTGATCTGGTTCGGCATCGCGGTGCTGCTGACGCTCGCCGCGATCCGCGGCATGGCGTGGCTGCGCGCGCATCCCGAGCACAACCCCGCCGCCCGCTTCGAGCTTGCGCATCGGCAGGGCTGGGCGACGCACGGCAAGCTGACGGCGTTCGTAGGCGACGATGCGGCCTGCTTCGCGGCCTTCGACCGCGCCGGCGCGGGCTATCTGCGGCGGCCCCCAATGGGCGAGGGCGTCTGCCGCGCCTCTCAGCGCATGCTGCTCACCGGCAACCGCTTCGTGCCGACGATGCGCCCGGCGAACGCCGCGCCGGGCTGTGCGGTCACCGCGGCGATGATCCTGTGGACCCGCGACGTCGTCCAGCCGCTCGCGCGGAAATATTTCGGGCAAAAGGTCGTCGAGCTCGAAAATCTCGGCGCCTACAACTGCCGCAGGATCGCGGGACGCCAGGCGCAGAGCGAGCATTCGACCGCGAACGCGATCGACATTTCGGCCTTCGTCCTCGCCGACGGAACGCGCATCTCGCTCGTTGGTGACTGGGACGATGCCGATGTGCGGAGCGAGTTTCTGCATGCGGTCCGCGATGAATCGTGCGGCCTCTTCTCGACCGTCCTGTCACCCGACTACAACGAAGCGCACGCCAACCATTTCCACCTCGACATGGCGGTGCGGACGGCGGGCTGGACGGTCTGCCGTTGATCCTCCCCGTTTGCGGGGAGGGGGACCGTGCGGAGCATGGTGGAGGGGGTGGGCGGTTTCAGGCGACGTGGAAGGATGCGAGCCCCCTCCGTCAGCCGTTCCGGCTGCCACCTCGCCATTGTGGGCAGGATTAGACGGTGAAGCTCTCGCCGCAGCCGCACGCGCCCTTGGCGTTGGGGTTCTCGAACACGAAGCCCGCGGCGAAATCATCCTCGACCCAGTCCATGACGCTGCCGATCAGATAGAGCACCGACGCGCCGTCGATGTAGAAGGTGCCGCCGGGCGTTTCGATCTTCTCGTCGAAACGGTCGGCCTCGGTCACATAATCGACCGAATAGGCGAGCCCCGAGCAGCCGCGCCGCGGGGTCGACAGCTTGACGCCGATCGCGCCCTCGGGGGCGGACGCCATCAGCTTCGCGACGCGCGCTTCGGCGGTGGGGGTCAACGTCACCGCGGCGGGACGGGTGCGGGTCTTGGTATCGGTCATCTCGTTTCTCCTAAACCCCTCCTCTTCAGAGGAGGGGTAGCGAGACTTGCGAGCTTGCTCGCTAGTCGCAGCGGGGTGGTGCTTCTTCACCGGTGTCCACCACCCCAACCCCTCCTCTGAAGAGGAGGGGCTTTCAGTCACAACATCCCCAGTTCCAGCCGCGCCTCGTCGCTCATGTTCGCGGGGCTCCACGGCGGATCCCAGACCAGATTGACCTCGGCATCGCCCACGCCCGGCACCGCGCCGACGCGCAGTTCGACCTCGCCGGGCATCGATTCGGCGACCGGGCAATGCGGCGTGGTCAGCGTCATGGTGATCAGGACATGGCCGTCGTTGATCTCGACATTGTAGATCAGGCCGAGGTCATAGATATTCACCGGGATTTCGGGGTCGTAGATGTCCTTGAGCGCGTTCACGACGGCTTCGTAAAGGTCGCCGCCGACCCCATGCGGGTCGACCTCGGCCGGCTTGGCGGCCAGGAAGCCTTCCAGATAGTCGCGCTTGCGCTCCAGCTTGTCGCTCATCGATTCCGGGGCGGGCCCGGCGTCCTCGACGCGCGCCTTGGGCGGCGGCGGCACGCTTTCCACTTCCTCGACCCGGATCGTCCGTTCCTCGTTCATCCGAAAATCCTTTCGACGCGCGCCAGCCCTTCGATCAGCGCGGTCACATCATCCTGATGGCTGTAGAGCCCAAAGCTCGCGCGCGCGGTCGCCGGCACGCCCAGATGCTCCATCAGCGGCTGCGCGCAATGGTGCCCGGCGCGGATCGCGACCCCGCTCTCGTCCAAGATAGTGCCGATGTCGTGCGGATGAACCCCCGCCATCGCAAAGCTCACGATCCCGGCGCTGCTTTCGGGGCCGAACAGTGTCACGCTGTTCTTGCGCGCGAGCTGCTCGCGCAGCGAAGCGACCAGCGCGCATTCGTGCGCGTGGATCGCCTCGACCCCGATGCTTTCGACATAATCGACCGCCGCCGCGAGCCCCAGCGCCTCGACGATCGCGGGCGTGCCCGCCTCGAAGCGCGTGGGGGCGGGGGCATAGGTCGTCTTCTCGAAGGTCACGCGGTCGATCATCGATCCGCCGCCCTGCCACGGCGGCAGCGCGTCGAGCTTGTCGCTCCACAAGACGCCGATGCCGGTGGGGCCATAGAGCTTGTGGCCTGAAAACACATAATAGTCGCAGCCCGATGCCGCGACGTCGACCGGCAACCTTGGCACCGCCTGGCAGCCGTCGATCAGCAGTTCGGCGCCGACGCGGTGCGCGAGCTCGGCGGCGCGCGCGACGTCGAGCGGGCTGCCGAGCACGTTCGAGACATGCGCGAAGGCGACCATCGTGTGTTCGGGGGTGAGCAGCTTCTCGGCGGCGTCGAGATCGATGCGGCCGTCTTCGGTGAGCGGGCAGACGTCGACCTGCCATCCCGCGAGCTGCCACGGCACGATATTGCTGTGATGTTCGAGCGTCGACAGCAGCACGCGGCCCTTGCGCGGGTGCGAATAGGCGACAAGGTTGATCGCCTCGGTCGCCCCGCGCACGAAGACGACCTCGGTCTCGCGCGTGCCGATGAACGCCGCGATCCGCCGCCGCGCCGCCTCATAGGCGAGCGTCATGTCGGCCGAGCGCGCATAGACGCCGCGATGGACGGTAGCGTAGTCGCGCCCCATCGCCAGCGTGCAGGCGTCGATCACCGCTTGGGGCTTCTGCGCCGTCGCGGCGGTGTCGAGATAGTGCCAGCCGGGGGTCAGGCCGGGGAAGTCGGCCCTGATGTCCCCCTCCCGCTTGCGGGAGGGGTTAGGGGAGGGCCTGTTCGTGGCTGTCGCGACGCTCACACCAATTCTCCCAGCTTCGCCAACGCCAGCTCCTGCAGCCGCGCCTCGTCCTCCGCTCCGTCGAACACGCCCGCGACGAACGCCTGCAGCAAGATCTTCTTCGCCTCGGCCGGCGGCATCCCGCGCGACTGGAGATAGAAAAGCGCTTGCGGATCGAGCTCGCCGATCGCGCAGCCGTGCGCGCATTTGACGTCGTCGGCGAAGATCTCGAGTTCGGGCTTGGCGTTGGCGGTCGCGCTGCGGTCGAGCAGCATCGCCTTCACATCCTGC
>Ga0182745_1001378_pt1 | contig 23531 bp, 17 predicted proteins | sample eDN3rd30CKraftBY_FD_128523 | JGI IMG/M metagenome (GOLD analysis project Ga0182745, IMG submission 128523) | Enriched backyard soil microbial communities from Emeryville, California, USA - eDNA 3rd pass 30_C Kraft BY (version 2) (version 2) | ecosystem: Environmental > Terrestrial > Soil >... | reverse complement strand
ATGGCATCGGCGACCTGCTCACAGGCCAGCGCCGTCTCCGGGAAGCGCCATGAGCCCAGGGATGGGTCGCCTGCCGTGTCCACCACCACGTCACCCAGGAACAGCCCTCCGTCCAGCGTGCCCTCCAGGGCCACCGGCGTCTGGAAGCGGAAGTCCGGCCCCAGCGCGGAGAGGACGGCCGCGGTGGAGACCACCTTCAGCGTGGAGGCCGGCAGCAGCCGCATGTGCTCCCGGTGGGTGAAGAGCGGCTCGCCCGTCGCCGCGTCCGCCACGTAGGCGCTCGCCAGGGCACCTTCGGTCTCCAGCGTCTCGATGAGGCCGTGGGCCAGGGCGGGGAGGGTGGTGGCGGTCCCCTCGGGCCGCTTCGCGTGGAAGCAGCCGGGGAGCGTCAGGAGGGCCACGAGCAGGAGCGAGGCGGACGGGGCGCGGCGCATATCACCGGGCACGCTACCGCCAGGGAGGGAGCATGTCATTCCGCGGGGGGGCGCCGGCTGGCCGGAGAACGGGCGGGCCTCCGGGGAAGGCGCGCACAGCCACATCGAGCACCTTGACGGCACGCCGCTCGCCCCCCATCCTGCCGCGCCCCATGCCTGTCCTACGTGGTGCTGTCACGTTGTCGCGCTTCCGGGTCGAACCGGCGAAGGAAGCGCCCTCGGATGTCAAACGCTGGCTGACGCGCGGCCTCAAGGCCCACGCGTTCGAGCCCATCGACCGCCGCTCCGAGGAAGAGCGCGCCGTGGGCTTCGTGGAGCTGGAGAACGAGGAGTCCAGCGAGTTCCCCGCGAGCCGCCTCTACTACGGTGAGTACGCCCTGTTCGCCTTCCGCATCGACACCATCAAGGTGCCGGCCGCGGCCCTCAAGGCCGAGCTGGCCAAGTGGGCCGCCGCCTTCGAGAAGGAGAATGGCCGCCAGCCCAGCCGGGGTGAGAAGACGCAGAGCCGCGGCGAAATCCGGCAGATGCTGCGCAACCGCGCCACGCCGCGCACGTCCACGGTGGACGTGAGCTGGAACCTGAAGACGCAGCAGGTGCAGATCTGGTCCGCGTCGCGCAAGGTGGTGGACGAAATCACCGTCGCGCTGGAGGGCGGCCTGGGCGTGAAGTTCTTCGGCCTGACGCCGGCGTCCATGGCGCAGACGGCGGGCATCGACGAGTCCGCGCTGGGGCCCACCGCGGAGCTGATTGGCATGGACCTGCCGGCGACGGCTTCGGAGGAGATGGCTCATGGCGAGGCGTGACGAGGCGCGGGCCGAAGCGGCCTTCATGCGGGGCGACGTCGGCGTGGACGGCGGCGCCACCGAGGAGACGCAGGACGAGGCCGAGGTCGAGAAGGGCAAAGCGCGCGAGCAACTGCTGCGCGGCCGGGCCTACCTGGGCCGTGAATTCCTCACGTGGCTCCTGTGGCGCACCGAGACCGGTGGCCCGCTGGTGGAGGTGGAGGGCGAGGGCGTCAGCGTGCTCTTCATGGGCCGCGTGGTGCTGCGCGGCGTGGCGGGGGAGGTCACGGAGATGAGCGCCAAGGGCACGCTGGCGCCGTACTCCGAGCAGGTGCGGCACTCGCTGGACCGGGGCCTCCTGGTGGCGCAGGCGCGTCTGCGCTTCACCCACGGGGAGAAGGAGTTCGAGGCCACGGTCGACTCCGAGTTCCTCGACATCCGCGCGGGCAAGCTGCCGGCGCTGATGAGCGAGGAGGAGGACGACCAGCTCTCCGAGCGGCTCTTCCTGATGGAGCAGCTCTCCGCCATGGTGGACGCGCTGGTCCAGGACTTCCTGTCGGTGCGCGCGAACAAGCGCTGGAGCAAGTCGGTGGTTCCGGCGATGAAGGAGTGGATGCGCGGCGACGAGCAGGGGGCCGACGCGCTCGCCAAGGCCGCCAGGGCCCGTGGCCGCGACGCCCGCTCGGCGCGGGGCTGAGCGGGGCCCGGGGGGCTACGGGCCGGGATGCGGTGGCGTCCGCCGCCGCACCCAGGCCAGCGCCACGCCTGGCAGCAGCACCATGCCCGCGAAGAGCAGGAGGAACGACTCCAGCTCCGCGGCGCTGGCGCCCAGCGCGGCGTAGGTCAACGACACGCCGAGGTTGGCCAGGGCGGTCGTGGTGAGGAACGCCCTGGGAGGCATGCGGCTGGTGCCCGCGAACAGGACGGAGGTCTCCGCGAGCACCGGCACCGCGCGGAACACCAGCAGGAACCAGGGGCCCATCCGCTCCGCGGCGCGCGCCAGCCTCGCGACCTCCGCGTCGCCCGCCATGCGCCGCAGCGTCGAGGTTCCGGCTCGCGCGCCCAGGACGTAGCCGACGGCGCAGCCCGCCATCATCCCCAGCCAGGACGTGGCCGCGCCACCCCAGAAGCCCAGCAGGCCGCCGGCCGCGGTCCCCACCAGGCTGGAGGGCACGGGCAGCACGACGTCGCCCGCCAACAGTCCGCCCAGCAGCAGCGCCACCTGCCACGAGGGAGGGCGCGCGGCGAGGAAGTGCTCCGCCGCCGCTTCCAGGCTGGCGCCGAAGAAGGCGAAGGGCACCAGGATGCCCGCCAGCAAGAGGCCGCAGAACGCCATCCATCCGGAGAGGGCGCGTCCGGAGGGGCGGCCCGCGTCCGCCGCTGACAGGCCCTGTGTGGGCTCAGCCATCCGCGAGCGGCAGCCGGGCCGCCGCGGCCATGAGGGAGGTCTCGCGGTCGATGGCCAGCGCACCTTCCTCCGCGAAGGCGATGCCCACCACGGCGCGGACGCGGCCCGTCGCGTCGAGCACGGGCAGCGCCACGGCCGCGCGCGCGTCCACCGCCTTCGCCCCCGGCTTGATGTCCGAGGAGGGGTCCTCCTTGATGTTGCAGGTCTGCACGGGCACCTTGCGCACCTGGGCGAGCCCGGCCATCCCCTTGCCGTGCGGCACGTGCTTCACGGCCGTCATCAGCGGCTGCGGGATGTTGAGGGCCGCCACGAGGTAGAGGTCGTCTCCTCGCTGGAGGTGGATGGTGCCGGCGGTGGCGCCGTGTTCGCTGGCGAACGACTCCAGCCACGACTGATAGGGCGTGCTTTTCTCGTTCATGGCGCCCCCGACTGTGCGCCCCCGTTTCTCCCGCAGTCAACGCGGGCCGGCCTCGCGGTCCGTGTGGGGCGTCCATGTTCATCCGACAGTCGACGGTTGGTGGCCGTTCGGGGGCACCCAGCCCTGGCGCCCGTGCACGATGGGGGCGTGGCAGTCCCTCCGGAGGTCGCCGGACGTTCCTTGCACGATTTCCTTCTGGTGCCCGGCTGATGAAGGCGCGCTCGCTTCGCTTCTACCTGGGATGGCTTGCGTTCGGTCTGTTCGTGCCGCTCGTGTTCTTCGCGGCGGGCGTGGTGGACCGCTTCGCGGACTCGCAGCGTGACGCCCGCGCCCAGGGCATGCGTGAGACGGCCCGCGCGCTGGCGCTCGTGGTGGACCGCGAGCTGGGGCAGTCCATCCGCGCGCTGGAGGTGCTCGCGCACTCGGCCGCGCTGGCGGAGGGTGACTTGAAGTCCTTCCATGCCACGTGCCTGTCGGTGGTGCGGACCCAGGAGCCGTGGGGCTCGCTCTCCCTGCTGGACCTGAAGGGGAGGACGGTGCTCACCACCGAGCAGCCCTTCGGGATGGACCTGGCCGCGCGGGTGGATGAACGGCCCTACGTGCGCGAGGTCGTGGAGACGGGGCGGCCCATCGTCTCCGACTTCCCCTATCAGCGCCTCCAGGGGCCGCCCACGGTGGTGGTGGCGATGCCGGTGAGCCGCCGGGGCGTGCTCACCGGCGTGCTGGTGGCCACGTACTCCATGAAGCACTTCGACCGGCTCTGGGACGAGCAGCGCATCTTCGGGGAGTGGGTGGGCACGCTCGTGGACGAGGAGGGCATCATCCTCTCGCGCAGCCGGGGCCGCGGCCGCTTCGTCGGCATGAAGGCCCGGTCCGAGTCCATCGAGAGGATTCGCGCCGCCCGGGAGGGGTTCTTCGCGTCGCGGACGGTGGACGGGGTGAAGTCGTATGTGGCGTTCGCGCGCCTGCAACTCGTCCCCTGGACGGTGTCGTTCTCGGGGCCGCGCGCGGCGTTCACGTCGTCGTTGACCCCGTCGCTGCTCGCGCTGTTCGTCGCGGGGCTGGGGTGTTGTGCCATCGCCGCGGTGTGGGCCACGTGGGTGGGGCGCCGCATCACCCAGCCGCTGCGCGCATTGGCTCGCGCGGCCCGGGAGCGCCCGGACTCGCCCGATGCCTTCACCAACGTGGGCTCCACGGGCATCTCCGAGCTGGAGGACCTGCGGGCCACGCTCGCGCTCACCGCGGCCATGGTGACGGAGCGCGAGGAGGCGCTGCGCACGAAGATGACGGAGGCGGAGGCGGCCAACCTCGCCAAGGACCAGTTCCTCGCGATGCTGGGGCACGAGCTGCGCAACCCGCTGTCCGCCATCACCAGCGGTGTGAAGGTGCTGTCGGTGGCGGACGATGCCGCGCGCCGTGAGCGGGCACGCGCCCTGGTGGAGCGGCAGGCCTTCCATCTGGCGCGGCTGGTGGATGACCTGCTCGACGTGGAGCGCGTGAGCAGCGGCCGCATCCTGCTCCAGAAGCGAGTCATCGACCTGTCGGACTGCGCGCGCCGCGCTGTCGCCGCGCTGGAGGCCTCCGGGAAGACGCCGGCGCATCAGGTCGAAGTGGACGCCGCGCCCGCCTGGGTGGAAGGCGACGAGAGCCGTCTGGAGCAGGTGGCCACGAACCTGGTGTCCAACGCGCTCAAGTACACGCCGCCGGGCGGTCGCGTCCGCGTCGTGACGCGCGAGGCGCCCGACCACGCGGTGCTGGAGGTCTCCGATACGGGGGACGGCCTGTCGCCGGAGCTGCGGGAGCGGGTGTTCGAGCTCTTCTTCCAGGCGGACCGCACGCTGGACCGGGCCCAGGGAGGGCTGGGCATTGGCCTCACGTTGGTGAAGCGGCTGGTGGAGTTGCATGGTGGCACGGTGCAGGCGCACAGCGACGGCCCGGCGAAGGGCAGCACCTTCACGGTGCGGCTGCCTCGGGGGCACGTGGCGCAGCCCCCCGCGCTCCCCGCGCGCTCACCGGAGCCCGCCACCGGACGGCACGTGCTCCTCGTGGATGACCACGCCGACAGCCGCCTGCTCGTCCGGGAACTGCTGGAGCTGGAGGGGCACACCGTCAGCGAGGCGGAGGACGGCCCCTCTGGGCTCGCCAGGGCGCGGGAGCTGCGCCCCGAGGTGGTCCTGCTCGACATCGGCCTGCCGGGCCTGGACGGCTACGAGGTGGCGCGAGCGCTGCGGTCCACGGAGGAGGGACGCGACCTGGTGCTCGTCGCGGTGACGGGGTACGGACTGGATGAGGACCGGCGCAAGGCCCTGGAGGCAGGCTTCGACGAGCACCTGGTGAAGCCGGTGGACCTCACGCGGCTGCGCGAGCTGCTCCTGTTGCGCAAGGAGGCCCCCCGTGCTCAGTCCACGTAGCCAGGGCAGTAGAGAATCGCGGGCTGGCACAGCTGCACCACGCGCCAGGAGTCCGCGAACGTCTGCTGTCGCGCCTGGATGTAGCACCCCGCGGGGTCCTCATCGGGCGCGGCGAACTGGCAGAGCTGGACGGCCTGGCCCTGGGTGAGAGAGCCCTCGTCCTGAGCACGCAGGAAGCAGTCGGCGGGGGCCGCGGAGCGGGCGCCCCGGCAGAGCTGCGTGGCCGAGGCGTCGTCGAGCCCGCCATCCGTCGCGCGCTGGTAGCAGGACACCTGCGGCGCCGGGGCCTGGGCGGCGGCCGTGGTCAGGGGCGCCGCGGCGGTGCCGAGCGCGACGGTCAGGCGGGCCAACGGACGAAAGAGCCGGGATGTCCCACTGCCTGTCTTCATGGAGCCTCCTTCCCAGGCAATCTAGGCGCCCGGGCGCGGCGAGGGCGGCCCCCGGTTGCTGCTCCGCCCCGGGACGGAGCAGGAGGGCAGGGCCCGCTCCGCAGCCCTGGTCATGCCCCGTGAGTGTCCGGTGGTGGGGCATGTCCGGGTCGAGACGTCCACGGTGCGAGGTGTTGGCGCACTTCATGACGACGGGGCCGCGCGCGGTCCAGCATCCGGCAGACGCGGGCTCGGACACGAGGGCAGGCCCCTGGCATTCGGCCCCACCTCGGACCACCGCTTCGCCATGAAACAACGACGTCCGTCTCTCGTGTTGCTGCTGAGCCTGGTGGCGCTCGCGATGGGCCTGCTCGGCATCTCGCTCGCGTGTCCTGCCGCCTCGGAGGGCCCGGGCGCCGAGCCGGGAGGGGACCCTGACATCCTCGACCCCACGGGCGACGCTGGCACGGATGGAGATGGAGGCTCGCCGCAGACGCCGCAGACGGGGGGGCCCGATGGCGGCTCAGATGGAGGCTCCGATGCCCAGTCGCTCTTCGGGCTCGACATGCGGCCCGCCAACCCCACGTGTGTCGCGCCTCCCCGCCCCGCGGACCCGGCGGGGGCGACGCTCGAGCGCGCCTTTCCCGAGCTGAGCTTCAAGCAGCCGGTGTTCGCGCTCCAGGCCCCTGGGGAGAGCAGCCGCATCTACGTGGTGGAGCGGGGCGGGCAGGTGCATGTCATCGACCCGAGCGTCACGCCCGCGACGCGCTCGGTGTTCGTCGACATCTCCGACCGGGTCAACGCGGAGTATGACGAGACGGGCCTGCTCGGCATGGCCTTCCACCCGGACTTCGCCACCAACGGGCAGGTGTTCCTCTCTTATGTGGGCGACACCGAGCCCGGAGGGCTTCGCTCGTCCATCGTCCGCTTCCGCAGCACCGACGGCGGCGCCACACTGGACCCGGCGAGCGCGGAGGTCGTGCTCGAATATGACCAACCCTTCAGTTTCCACAACGGCGGGCACCTCGCCTTCGGTCCGGATCGCTTCCTCTACTTCGCCTTCGGCGACGGCGGCGGCCGCATGGACCCGAAGAAGACGGCCCAGAATCCCGAGGAGCTGTTGGGGAAGATGCTGCGCCTCGACGTGGATGGGGCACGGCCCTATGCCATCCCCCCCACCAACCCCTATGCGACGGCCGGAGGCCGGAAGGAGATCTACGCCACCGGCTTCCGCAACCCGTGGCGCTGGAGCTTCGACCGGGACACCGGCGCGCTCTGGCTGGGGGACGTGGGCGAAAAGCTCCTCGAAGAAATCGACCGCGTCGAGCTGGGGGGCAACTACGGCTGGAGCATCCTGGAGGGGACCGAGTGCGTGGGCGGCGGCCGGTGTACCACCACGGGGCTGACGGCGCCCGTGGCCACCTACGGCCGTGGCGAGGGCGTCTCCGTCACGGGCGGCTACGTGTACCGGGGCACCGCCGTGCCGAGGCTCGTCGGCAAGTATGTCTTCGGTGACTTCGGCTCGGGCCGTGTCTGGACGCTGCCGGGAGATGCCGTGCCGGGCGGCGGCGCGAAGCCGGAGCTGCTGTTCACCACGACGCTCGCCATCTCCTCGTTCGCGGAGATGAACGACGGCGAACTGCTGGTGGTGGACTTCGCCGGAGGCGGCCTGCACCGCATCATCGCCTCGCTGCCCGCGGCGCCGGGGAGCGAGGCGTTCCCCACGCTCCTGTCCGCCACCGGCTGCGCGGACCCGCTGGACGTGAAGCGGCCCTCCGCGGGGCTCATCCCCTATGGCGTGAATGCTCCGCTCTGGTCGGACGGGGCGCAGAAGGAGCGCTTCATCGGGGTGCCGGACGGCACGTCGCTGTCGGTGGGGCCGGAGGGCGTCCTGGAGGCACCTCCCGGCACCGTGGCCGTGAAGACGTTCATGGTCGGCGGCCGCCTCGTGGAGACGCGGCTCTTCATGCGCCACCCGGACGGCATCTGGGCGGGCTACACGTACGAGTGGAACGACGCGGGCACGGATGCCGTGCTGCTGGAGACGGGCAAGGTGAAGACGGTGGGCACCCAGACCTGGACCTATCCCAGCCGGGGCGAGTGCATGCAGTGTCACACCGCCGCCGCGGGGTTCCTGCTCGGCTTGGAGGTGGCCCAGCTCAACCGCGACTTCGAGTACCCCGGAGCGCGCGTGGCCTCGCAGCTCGGAACGCTGGCGCACATCGGCGTGCTGACGTTGCCCTCCGCGGTGGAGCAGCTCCCCCGGATGCCGGCCTACGACGGTCCGGAGCCCGTGGAGGCGCGGGCGCGGGCGTACCTCCATGTGAACTGCGCCGTCTGTCACCGGCCCAATGGCCTGGGGCGGGGGGACCTGGACCTGCGCTACGCCACGTCCGTGCCGGGCATGAAGGTCTGCGGCGTGGCCCCGCAGCACGGCGAGCTGGGCATCGCGGGGGCCCTGCTCATCGCGCCGGGAGACCCCTCGAAGTCGGTGCTGGCGCGGCGCATGCATTCGCTCTCGACGCCACGCATGCCGCCGCTCGCCACCGCCATCGTCGACAAGGAGGGCACGGCACTGGTCGACGGCTGGATTACCTCCATGCCGACGTGCCCCGCGGGGCCCTGAGCCGGGACGGGGGACAGGCACCTCAGGCGGGCTGCTGGACGGTCTCCGCCGTGGGCTTGCCGTCCTTCCGCGCGGGTGCGCGTACGTCGAAGTGGGCAATCACGGGCTGGTGGTCCGACGCCTCGGTGCTGCGGTCCACCTCGAAGAGGCGGGGGGCCAGCCCGGGACTGGCATACAGGTTGTCGAAGCGCTTGCCCGTCGCGGGCACCACGCCGTTCTCGTCCGGCTGCGACGTGAGGGTGGCGCTGTCGGCGACGTCCTGGAGCCGCAGCCAGTGCTCGCTGCCGCGCTTCACCCGGCCGGAGCGCAGCTCCGCGCACGCCTGCTTCGGCGTCATCAGCGAGCCATCCGGCAGCCGCACCTGCGCGGTGGTGGCATGGGCGATGGTCTCTGGTAGGCCCGCTTCCAGCACGTGCAGCTCGTGCCGCAGCCGTGGGTCCGCGATGTTGCCCACGCCCCGGTCGCCCACGCTGGCGTGGGGCTCGCCGTAGCGGACCTCGTACTCCTCCACCGTGTCGGTGTCGTCATATGTCTTGAGGTGCGCCATCAGCCAGGAGCCGCCCCGCTTGATGGCGGTGTTGGCGTTGAAGTCGCCCAGCACCACCGCGTGGGTCACCTCGCGCTGGTGCAGCAGCGCGTTGAGCTGCCGGAGGTTGCGCGCGTTGATGGCGGAGTCGCCCAGCGTGTGGTGCACGTTGTAGAGGGCGACGGGGTGCCCCTCCACCTCCAGCCGCACGTACAGCGCGCCCCGGTCCTCGGGAATCTCACAGGGGTCTCCGCCGCGCCGCATGATGGCGGCGTCGCGCTCGGCGTCGGGTGTGATGTACGTGAAGTGCGCCGCGTCGATGAGCGGGTGCCGGGTGAGGAAGGCCTTGCCGTTCAGCAGGCGCGCCCCCGGGCCCCCGTCATGCCCCTGGTAGGCCAGGTGGAAGCCGTAGCGCTCCGCCAGCAGCACCGAGACGGGGACGTTGGCCTCCTGCAACCCGAGCACGTCCGGCAGCCGGCCCCGAGCCTCGAGCACGTCGAAGTACCCCAGAAGGGCCTCGAGGTGCTTGCCGCCGAGCAGGATGTTGTACGTCATCACCGTGAGCCCCGGCCCCCGGGGCGTGCGCGCCGCGGTGTTCCGGACGAGGAGCGTGCGTCCGTCGCCGAGCGCCCGTTCCGTCCGGGGCATGGGCACGGAGGCGAAGTCGGGAGGGGCAACGGTGGCTTCGCGCCGTGGAAGGCGCTCTTGTGGCCCGTACGCCATGCGGCCGAGCAGGGGGCCGACCCCTGGCAGGTGCTCCAGCATCTCCGGGACCTTCATCCGACCTCCTTCTTCCCCCAAGTTCGTTGCTCACCCTCCCCATGGCCAGGGGCCTCCCGGGGAATGGAGGGCTGGCAGGGCGATTCCGTTCGGATGCGGGGGAGGCGGCGGTCCAACCCCACTGCAGGAGGCCCGCCGGCCGAGAAAGCCCGGGCGGGCCTGTGGTTGAATTCCGGACATGCGGCGACTGGCGGTTCTGCTGACGATGGCTCCCCTCTTCGTGGCCTGCGCTTCGACAGGGGCCCTGCCCCCGAGCACGTCCTGCGCGAAGGGCAGGCTCTGGGCGTGCAACGAGCGGGGGAAGCAGCTCCTCCAGGATGGCGACGGGCAGAAGGCGGAGGAGGCCTTCGCGCGGGCCTGTGATGGTGGCTCGGAGCAGGGGTGCCTGGCGCTGGGGCGGCTGCGCATGGCGAGCGGCAATCTGGCTGGCGCCGAGGCCCCGCTCGTCACCGTGTACGAAGCGGACAGCGAAGAGGGAGCCCTGGCGCTCGCGGACCTCTACGAGGCGCGGGGCGGCGTGGAGCATGCGCGGGCCGCGGCGAAGCTGCGCCACGAGGCGCCCGCGCTCGACAAGCCGGCCTTCGACTTCGCCATGCAGTACCGGGTGGGCGCGTGGCGGCCGACGGCGGACATCGCCCTCAACATCCAGCCCATGGCCTTCCTGGACCGGCGGCTCACCATCGGCTCGAACATGGCCTATACGAGCATGGGCGTCTCCGAGCTCAACGGCTTCGTGGGCTACCAGCACTTCGCGACGTCGTGGTTCGTTCCCTACGGCCGGGTGATGATGGGCACGGCGACGCGGTACTCCCGCGCGCCGGGCTTCAACGTGGGCGGCGAGGTGGGCGCCAGGCTGTGCCTGAATTACGTGGGCCACGTCAACGTCGCGGCGGGCATGTCCCAGGCGAGCGGTGGCTACATGTCCGTGGGCGTGGGGCTCAATGGCCTCTTCGTGCTCCTGGCCCTGCTGCACATGCACTGACGCTCAGCGCTCCGGTGGCCTCGCGGACACGCTCGCGCCAGACGCAGCGAGACCCGGTGGCGCCTCACCGGGCCTGCAAGCGTTGGTGGGGCACCCGCCGGATGCCTACCGGCGGGAGCTCCTCCAGGCGCCCCGCTGGTGGACGTCACGCCGCTTCGAGCCCGTCCTCGCGGGCGCCGCGCGCCAGCCGCTTCTGGACGGCGAGGAACAGGGCCTCGTGCGTGGCGGGGGAGGCCAGCTCCACCTCGCCTCCCGCCGGCCCGAAGGCGGCCACCGCGTCGCGCAGGGCCTCGCGGGCGGACATGGCGAGCATCAGCGGCGGCTCGCCCACGGCCTTGCTGCCGTGGATGGTGTTGTGCTGGTGCGCCCGCTCCAGCAGGCGCACCCGGAAGTCGATGGGCGCGTCGCTGAAGGCGGGCACCGCGTAGGTGCTCGCCGAGTGCGTCAGCAGCCGGCCATTCGCGTCCCAGCGCAGCTCCTCGCCCGTGAGCCAGCCCAGGCCCTGGACGAAGCCGCCCTCGATCTGCCCCCGGTCCACGCCGGGGTTGAGGGAGTCACCCACGTCCTCCAACAGGTCCACGCGCAGCACGCGCTTGACGCCCGTGTGCCCGTCCAGCTCCACCTCGCACACCGCCGCGCCATACGCGAAGTAGAGGAACGGGCGCCCCCGGCCTTGCGCCTTGTCGTAGCCGATGCCCGGCGTCTGGTAGTAGCCCGTCGTGGAGAGGCTCACGCGCGCCAGGTACGCGGCCTCCACCACGTCCGCGAAGGGCAGGGCGGCCTCGGGCTCGCCACGTGGGCCCACCTTGCCGTCGCTGAACAGGAGCGCGTCCGGCGCCACGCCGCGCCCGTGCCGCTCGGAGAGCAGCCGCGCCGCCACCGGGGCCAGCCGCTCGCGCAGGGTGACGCACGCCGCGCGCACGGCGGCGCCATTCAGGTCGGAGCCGCTGGAGGCCGCGGTGGCGGAGGTGTTGGGCACCTTGTCCGTCGCCGTCTTCGCCAGCCGCACCGCGCCGGCCTCGACGCCCAGCTCGCGCATGACCACGCCCTGCACCTTGGTGTGCAAGCCCTGGCCCATCTCCGTGCCGCCGTGGGACACCATGACCGAGCCGTCGCGGTACACGTGCACCAGCGCGCCCGCCTGGTTGAGGAAGGTGGCGGTGAAGGAGATGCCGAACTTCATGGGGGTGATGGCCAGGCCGCGCTTGATGAAGGGCGACCGGGCGTTGAAGGCGTCCACCTCGCTCCGCCGGCGCTCGAAGTCCGAGGACGCCTTGAGCTCCTCCCAGATGCGGAGGATGCGCTCGTCCTCCAGCGCCTGCCCGTAGTGCGTGGTGTTCGTCTCTCCCGTGCCCCGGTAGAGGTTCCGCTCGCGGACCTCTTCCGCTGGCAGGCCCACGGCCCGGGCCACGCGCGCGAGGACCTCCTCCATCACCAGCATGCCCTGCGGGCCACCGAAGCCGCGGAAGGCGGTGTTGGAGACGAGGTGCGTCTTCGCCACCTGCCCGGCATAGGACAAGGCCGGCACGTAGTAGGCGTTGTCCAGGTGGAACAGCGCGCGGTCCAGGATGGACTCGGACAGGTCCAGGGACCAGCCGCCGTTGGACACCAGCTGGACGCGCAGGGCGAGCAGTCGGCCCTTCTCGTCGAAGCCCACCTCGTATGACGCGTGGAAGGGGTGGCGCTTGCCCGTCACCATCATGTCCACGTCGCGGTCCAGCATCCACCGCGCCGGGCGCCCCGTGTGCCACGCGGCCAGCGAGACGAGCGCGGCAGGGGCGTTGCCCTGCGTCTCCTTCCCACCGAAGCCGCCGCCCATGCGCGGTGCCTTCACCACCACGCGGCTGCGCGGCAGGTCCAGCACGTGCGAGATGATGGCCTGCACCTCGGAGGGGTGCTGCGTGGAGGACACGACGGTGATGTCTCCGTCGTCGCCACGATCGGCGAAGGCGGCGTGGGTCTCCAGGTAGAAGTGCTCCTGGCCGCCAATGGCCAGCGTGCCCGACACGCGGTGGGGGCTGCTGGCCAGCGCGGCGTCCACGTCGCCCCGGCGGATGACGTGCGGCTCGGTGTGGTAGCTGCCGCGCGCCACCGCGTCCTCCACGGTGAGGATGGCGGGCAGGGGCTCGTACTCCACCTCCACGGCGCGGGCGCCCGCGCGGCACGCCTCCACGGACTCGCCCACCACCAGCGCCACAATCTGCCCGTGGAAGAGCACCTCGCGGTCCGCGAGCAGCGGCTCGTCATGGCGGATGGGGCCGGTGTCATTCATGCCGGGGACGTCCTCGGCCATGAGCACCTTCACCACGCCGGGCACCTTGCGCGCGGCGGTGGGGTCCCGCTTGAGGATGCGCGCGTGCGCGTGGGGCGCGCACACCGGCCAGACCTCCAGCATGGGCTGCCGCTGGGCCAGGTCGTCCACGTACCTCGCGCCGCCCGTCACGTGGCCCACCGCGCTCTCGTGCCGCAGCGAGCGCCCGGCATCCGCAGGGGCCTGCGCGTCACCCCGCTCGAAGCCGGGCGCGGCGTCCAGGGCCGGGCTCCGAGAGCCGGAGAAGAACTTCTCGAACAGGCCCGCCACCAGGCCCCGCCGGTACTCCGCGCTGCCGCGCAGGTCGCTGATGGGGGTGAGCTCCTCCGCGAGCACGGGCAGCACCTGCGCCACCGTCTCGGCCGTCCAGGGCTGGCCGGTGAGCACCGCCTCGGCGCGGCGCGCGCGCACCGGCGTGGCCGCGACGCCGCCATAGCCCAGCCGCGCCAGCCGCACCACGCCGCTCGCGTCCAGCTCCACGCGGAAGCCCGCGGCGACGATGCTGATGTCCAGCTCGCGCCGCTTGGAGACCTTGAAGGAGTCGGCCAGCCGCCGGCCGCCCTCGGGCACGGCGGCGTGGGGAATGACGATGTGGCGGACGACCTCGTCGGGCTGGAGCGCCGTCTTCCGGTAGGTGAGGAAGAACTCGGACAGCGCCACCGTGCGCTCGCCCCGCACCGAGCCCAGCACGAGCGAGGCATCCAGCGCGAGCAGCACCGGCGCCATGTCGCCGATGGGCGAGGCCGTCACCAGGTTCCCGGCCAGGGTGGCGCGCTGGCGAATCTGGCGCGAGGCGAAGACGTTGAGCATCTTCGTCACCTCGGGGAGTTCGTCACCCAGCGCCTCCTCCAGCGCCACCAGCGAGGCCGCGCCGCCCACGTACCAGGCGTCCGCCTCGCGGCGGATGGCGCGCAGCGCCTCCACGCCCTCGGTGGAGATGAGGAAGGGATAGCGGCGGGACTTCTTGGTGATGTCCACGCCCAGCTCGGTGGCGCCCGCGACCAGGTGCGCCTCCGGGTGCTTCGCGCGCAGCGCCAGCAGCTCCTCCCACGACGTGGGGCGGAGGAAGGTCTGCCCGCTCGCTTCGTAATGCAGCGGGGACAGCGGCTCGGCCGGGCCTTCGAGCGGCACGCCGGGAATCGCCCGGGCGGGGGACGCATCCGCGTCACGCGCGGCCAGGGCCTCCAGCATCGCGTCGCGGATGGGGCGGTAGCCGGTGCAGCGGCAGATGTTGCCACACAGCTGGTCCGCCACGGCCGAGGGCGCACAGACGTCCTTGCGCGAGTACGCCTCCGCCATGGAGACGATGAAGCCCGGGGTGCAGAAGCCACACTGCGAGCCATAGTGCTTCACCATGGCCTGCTGCACGGGGTGGAGCTTGTCGCCACTGCCCACGCCCTCCACCGTGACCAGCTCGCGGCCGGCCACCATGGGCACCAGGGTGATGCAGGCATTGAAGGCGCGCAGGCACCGGTTGCCCTCGGCGTCCTGGTCCACCATGGCCACGGTGCACGCGCCGCAGTCTCCCTCGGCGCAGCCCTGCTTGGTGCCGGTGAAGCCCCGGGCGCGCAGGAAGTCGAGCAGCGTGGTGTTGGGGGAGACGCCATCGACGCGGACGGCCGCGCCATTGAGCCGGAACTCGAACATGTTGCTCATTCTCCTGAGGAGACCCCGCGCGCGCGGGGCGTCTCCGAGGCCAGGGCCTCGGCGGTAGTGTCGGCGTCCGCGCCGTGGTGATGGAGCTGGAGGAGGCCCGCGGCGACGCTCACCGCGACCTCCTGGGGCGTCTTGCCGCCAATCTCCAGGCCCATGGGGCAGTGCACGCGGGCGAGCTGCGCCGCCGTCGCGCCCCGGGCCTCCAGCCGCTGGCGGAAGCGGGCCCACTTGGAGCGGCTGCCGATGAGGCCCACGTAGCGCGTGGGCTTCTCCATCGCGAAGGCGATGATGTCCTGGTCCATGTCGTGCCGGTGCGTCATCACCGCGACGTACGTCCGGCGCGCGTCCCAGACGGCGCGGGAGGCGAAGACGTCCCAGGGCTCCTCGTGGCGCACCACCGAGTGGGGGATGCGCTCGCCCTGGAGCCACTCCGGGCGCTCGTCCACGAGATGGACCTGGAACGGCGTGTCCTCCAGCGTGCGGCACAGGGCCTGCCCCACGTGGCCGGCGCCGAAGAGGTACAGGCGTGGGCCGTGGTTCATCGGCTCCACGAAGACGTCCACCACGCCGCCGCAGCACTGGCCGAGCTTCGAGCCCAGCGGATACCGGAACGCACGGGGTTCCCCTTTCTCCAGGCAGGCGCGCGCGTCCACCAGGACGAGCTGCTCCAGGTGCCCGCCGCCGACGGTGCCGCGGAACGTCCCGTCCGCGCGCACGAGCAGCTTCGCGCCAGGCCTGGCGGGAGTGCTTCCCTGACACACCGTCACGGTCGCTACGGCGAATGGAACATCGTCCCGCGACCACTCCGCCAACTGGCGGACCCAATCCCACATGGTCCGACCGAGTCTGCCACAGGCCGTGGCGCTGTCGTTACGTTCATGACTCGGAGTGTGGGTCAGAGCGCATGACGCACCCGGCAAGAGGCCCGCCGGTGGGCCCGCGGCGCCTCGAACTCCGCCAACGGCCCGGCCCGGCGCGCCCGAGCCGCCGGCAATTCACGCCGGCATGGCCGAGGGAGGGCTGTCGGCAGTGGAGCGCCGCATCGGCTGGGCCTTCCCATACGTCAGCGAGCGCCACACCCACTCCACGGGTCCGAAGCGGAAGCGGGACAGCCACAGGTGGCTCCACAGCACCTGGACGCAGAAGACGCCCAGGCAGATGGCGACACATGCGAAGGGGCCTCGCTTGCCCACCTGACCCAGGCCGTAGCCGTAGAAGATGAGCAGGCTGATGACAGTCTGTGACAGGTAGTTCGTCAGCGCCATGCGGCCCGCCGGCGCGAGCAGCCCCAGCACCCGCTGCCACACCGCGCGCTGGAAGAGCAGGGTGATGCCCGCCACATAGACGGCCGCGAACCCCAGTTGTCCCAGGTTGCGCAGCGGTGCCACCACGAATGGCAGCCACGGCGGCATCGACTCCGGCGTGAAGACCTTCCACCGCATGAGCAGATGGAGCGTGAGCCCCGCGCAGCTGCCGAGGACACCGGCCACCAGCCCCCAGCTCAGCAAGCGGCGGAAGAAGCCCAGGTGGCGGGACACGTCATGGAAGAGCCGGCGCCGGCCGGCCCAGAGTCCGAGCGCGAACCTGCCCAGGGTCGACAGCACGGCGGAGACCATCATCGGCAGGAACTCGCCGCGGTAGTACGTGGCGCTCACCTTCACCACCTCCAGCCAGCTTCCCCCGGTGATGACTGCCAGCATCTGCGCGTGATGCGCCATGGTGCGCTCGCGTGACGCCTTCATGAGCGCCGCGCCGGCCTCCGGCGTGTCCGCCAGGAACTGGGGCAGCCGCATGATGGCCAGCTGGACGATGGGCCAGACGAAGCAGAGGGCCGCCGCGACGATGAGCAGCGTCCGGTCCGTACGCCGCCGCAGCAACAGCAGGCCGAACCCCAAGAGGGCATACGAGGAGAGGATGTCCCCGTACCAGAGCAGGAACAGGTGCATCAGCCCCAGCCCCAGCAGCACGGCGAGCCGCCGCGAGTAGAGCGGAACGATGGAGGCGCCCCGGGCGTCGGCGCGGTCGAGCTGCACCGCGAAGCCCAGCCCGAAGAGAAAGGCGAAGAGCGTGATGAACTTCCCACCCACCAACATCTCGTAGATGTACCGGGTGACGGTGTCCAGCAGCGGCGCGTTCTCCAGCGCCGCTCTGGCTTCCTCGGGCGGGCGGAAGATGGTGCCGCTGAACCACATGATGACGTTCGAGACGAAGACACCGAACAGCGCGAAGCCGCGCAGTGCATCGAGGACTTCCAGCCGCTCGTGAGCATCCACCGGACGGGCTTCGGCGAGCGCTGCTGGAGACTCGGAAGACGGGACAGGGGGCATGGTGTCTGAACAACGTCACAGCCCCTCCTTGATTGCCAGTTTCCCTATTCCAATATTTCAATGTGTGGCGTCCATCCCAGAACCGGACATGCAAAGGCTTTCAATCCCAGGAACGGACAGCACGGCCAGGGGGGCTACACGCCGATACGTGGGCAGATGTCGCGCACGATGCAGGTCTCACATTTCGGCTTCCGGGCGGTGCAGGTGTACCGGCCATGGAGAACGGTGGCGGGGCCGAAGAAGGTCCACTGTTCGCGAGGGAGCAGCTTCATGAGGTCCTCCTCGATGGCCTCTGGCTTCTCCTTCTTCGTCAAACCCAGGCGCTGGCTGACGCGCGCGACGTGGGTGTCGACGATGATGCCTGACGGCTCGTTGAAGGCGGTGTTGAGGACGACGTTGGCCGTCTTCCGCGCCACGCCGGGGAGCGTCACGAGCGCGTCGATGGTGCGAGGCACCTCGCCGCCGAACGCCTCCAGCAGCTTGCGGCTCATGTTCTGCACGGACCGGGTCTTCTGTTTGAAGAAGCCAGTGGGCTTGAGGTCCTCCTCCAGAGCCGCCGTGTCCGCCTCCGCGAAGGCGTGCGGGCCGGGGTACTTGTGGAAGAGCGTGGCGGTCACCCGGTTGACGCGCTCGTCCGTGCACTGCGCGGCCAGGATGGTAGCGACGAGCAGTTCGAAGGGCGTGGACCAGTTGAGCTCGTAGCGCGCGTCCGGGTGGGCTTCTCGGAGGCGCTCGAGGAAGATGGCGGCTTTCTCGGTCGGGGTCATGGTGGCTTGAGTGGCGCTCACCCTACCCGGAGCGTCTGACATGCGTCATGGGGATTGCGTGGCGCGACCGCTCCCGCCACGCCGCGGGTTCTGGGGGGGTGGCATCCTCCGCCCGTGGCCGCGCCGTCTGCCTTCACCCTCGCGGCGCGAGCTGCCGGAGCAGCCGCACCGTCTCCGGCGCGGCCAGGGTGGGCGTATACGCGGTGAGCGCCACACCGGACACGACGCGGGTGATGTTGTGGTCCACCTTGCCCGGCTGGGACCAGACCGCTCCGGTCGGTGAGGTGATGTACGCGGAGAAGGTGTGGTAGCCGGTGCCCGGCCGCTCGCCGATGACGTGGATGAGGGCCCGGTGCCGCCCCGCATCGGCCAGAGCGCCGTAGAGCGCCTCGCCCACGCGGTAGCCCGCGCGCACGCGCCCTGAGGTGAGCACCAGGTGCTCCGGCGCCGGCTGGTAGCCCACCGCGCCCAGCGCCGCGCGAAGGGCTTCCAGATAGGGTTCGAGCTGCCCCTCGTCCATGATGGCCAGCGCGTTGAGCCCATCGGACACCATCAACTGCACGTCGTATCGGCCGTCGTGGCGGGCGCGCATCGCCCGCAGCGCCTCCAGGGACGCGGCGTCGAGCTGCTCGCCCGTCTCCGGGTGGAGGATGTACTCCGTGCGGTCCTGTGACTTCGACACCAGCCGGACCCCCGCGGGCACGGCGGAGATGAACGCCGGGGTCAGCTCCGTCCACAGGCTCTGCTTCGCGTCCGCGTAGACGCGGCGCATCTCCGCGTCCAGCGAGGGCTCCAGGTCCCACGGGTTCGCGCCGTGGCCCCGCGCGATGGACACGCCGCGCGAGCGCACCTCCGCGAGCTGCCGCTCCGCGTCCGCCCGGATGTCCGCCTCGGGGCGCGCGTCGCCCTTCGCGCGCAGGTACTGGAGGTAGACCCAGACGGGGTCTCCGAAGTGCGCGGTGGGCTGGCCCTGCGCGTCGATGACGCCCAGGCGCTGGAAGAAGGCCCACATCCGGTCGTCCACCTTGTAGCCGAACCGCTCGCGGATTCGGACGTGGTCCTGGAAGCCGGTGGTGAGGTAGCCCAGCATCGGGTCGTTCTTCGTGGGCAGCGCCATCAGGTACGCTGGATTCGCGGGCATGATGCGCTCGATGCACCAGTCCAGGTCATCCAGCGACACGTCCATATGGAGCGTGGAGCAGACGTCCAGGCCAAGGGTGAGTCCGTGCAGCTTGCCCATGGCGATGTCTTCCAGGCAGCAGCGCACGAGCTGCTCGCGGGTGCGGAACACCTCCGGCCCGATGAAGCCCGCGACGTCGTTGACGTGGACCCACGGCTCGGCCGCGTGCCCCGCCTCCTGCCGGGCCCGGGCCACGCGCTGGGACAGGGCCCGCGCGAAGCCGTACTTGCGCGACTCGTGGAGGACCATGTCATAGCCATGGCCGTGGCCGTTGGTGAAGTCCGCGCCCTGGCCCGTCTCGAAATAGAGGCCATACGGGCCGGTGCGGCTGTCCGCGTAGGCGAGCATCTTCTCCACGGAGATGTCGAAGGTGGCGTTGGCGCTGTCGCTTCCCGCGATGCTCTGGAACCAGACGCCCGTGGTGCCCGGCTGCCGGCGCTCCACCTCCGCCTGCACGTCGATGTGTGACAGCACGCAGTGGGGGAGCACGTCCACCAGGCCGAAGGTCACCAGCACCTCTTGGAGCGCGGACTCGATGGCGCCCACGGACTCCGGGGTGGAGGACACCGGGTTGCACCCGAGCACCACGTCGCCCACTGCGTACGAGAAGCCGTCGAACACCTGCCAGCGGATGTCGTCCACGTTGTCGGTGGGGGAGTTGGGCTGGATGCGCGCCCCCATGTAGCCCCGCGCGCCCACCCGGCTGCCCGGCAGCGGGTTGAACACCTTGCTGCCCAGCGCGACGAGCTCCGCGTCGCTCATCAGCTTGACGACACAGCCGATGGTGTCGCTGCCCAGGCCGGGGCTGATGGCGTGGATGGCGGCCTCGTCGGACTCCAGCAGGAACTGCTTCAGCCGTGCCAGGGTCCAGTCCGCCGTGCGTGCCGCCGCCCGCGGATCCTCGGCTTCCAGGAGCAGTGCGTACAGGGCGTCCTGGTGCGGTGGATGCTGCCGGAGGTCGGCGATGCGCGTGTTCTCCAGCAGCCGGCGCGCATTCTCACGCGACGACTCGTCCGCGGCGGCGACGCCCACGAGGACATCGCCTTCCTTGAAGGCGTTGGCGGCGCCCAGCACCTGCTTGTAGAGGGACTCGTCGAACGCGCCCCGGATTCGCTGGACGTACCCGAAGACGTCCTCGCCCGTCTTGACCTCCGGGATGTGGACACCCTCCTGTGGGGGCAGCGGCGCGGGCGGCTTCCGGCAGCTCAGGACGGAGGCCGCCGCGCCGCCCACCATCGCGGTCAGCACGGTGCGCCGGTGCAGCAGGAACCGCGTGAACAGGTCCATGGTCCTTCCTCGCTCGGGGAGTGGGGTCCGCAGAGCGAACACCCGTGCGCGCTCCGCGGACAAGCCGGCCCGCGGGGCTGCTCCACGGTGGTGTGGGGCGCTCAACGTGGGCCGGCGCCGCGGTCGGAGCTTCACTGTGGGGCTGGACACAAGCGCCCCCGTGCGGGCTGCGCGCGCATCCCTGGACGGACGCCGCCGCGGCGCCTAGGGTCCGCGCGCAGCCACTTCTACCCCCGAGTGAGAACACCATGGTCTCGGACATCTTCAACCCGGCGCGCTGGAAGGCCGTCGAGGGCTTCAAGTTCAAGGACATCACCTTCCACCGTGCGGTCGACCAGGGCACGGTCCGCATCGCGTTCAACCGGCCCGAGGTCCGCAACGCGTTCCGTCCCCGCACCGTGGACGAGCTGTCGCGTGCGCTGGAGGCCACGCGCTTCATGACGGACGTGGGCTGCGTGCTCATCACCGGCAACGGCCCGTCCCCGAAGGACGGCGGCTGGGCGTTCTGCTCCGGTGGAGACCAGCGCATCCGCGGCAAGGACGGCTACAAGTACGAGGGCGAGGAGGGCGAGTCGGACCCCGCGCGCCTGGGCCGCCTGCACATCCTGGAGGTCCAGCGGCAGATCCGCTTCCTGCCCAAGGCCGTCATCGCCGTGGTGCCGGGCTGGGCGGTGGGGGGCGGGCACAGCCTCCACGTCGTCTGCGACATGACCATCGCCAGCAAGGAGCACGCGGTGTTCAAGCAGACCGACGCCGACGTGGCGTCCTTCGACGGGGGCTACGGCTCGGCGCTGCTGGCGCGGCAGGTTGGCCAGAAGCGGGCGCGGGAGATCTTCTTCGTCGGGGCGAACTACTCGGCGGAGGAGGCGTTCCAGATGGGCATGGTCAACGCCGTCGTGCCCCACGCGCAGCTGGAGGAGTTCGCGCTGGAGTGGGCCGCTGAAATCAACACGAAGAGCCCCACGGCCATCAAGATGCTGAAGTACGCCTTCAACCTGCCCGACGACGGCATGGTGGGCCAGCAGCTGTTCGCCGGTGAGGCCACCCGCCTGGCCTACGGCACCGACGAGGCCCAGGAAGGCCGCGATGCCTTCGTCCAGAAGCGCAAGCGCGACTTCAAGCGCTTCCCCTGGTCGTACTGAGCCACGCCCTGCGGCCCCACGGGCCCTGCCGCTCACCGCACATGGCGGTTCAGCCGTGGCGCGCGATGTCCAGGATGACCGCGTAGTGAACGACGGCCGCGGCGACGACGAGCAGGTGGAAGATCTCGTGGTAACCGAAGACGGTGGGCTCCGGGTCGGGCCAGCGCCGTGCGTAGATGACGGCGCCCACGGCATAGAGGGCGCCGCCCAGCATCAGCCAGACGACGCGCCCCGCGCCAATCACCTCGGGCAGCCGCAGCATCACCGGCATGGCCACGGCGCCCAGCGCGACGTAGAGCGCCGAGCGCAGTCCGCGCGACGTATGTACGCCCAGGAGCGTCAGCCCCGCGCCCGTCAGGGCCGCGGCCCACATCAGCCAGAGCAGGGACTGGCTGGTGCCGCCCGTCGTGTCCAGGGTGGCCATGGGCGTGAACGAGCCCGCGATGAGGAGGTAGATGGCGGCATGGTCGAAGCGCTGGATGCGCCGGTACGCATCCAGGCTCCAGGTGAAGCGGTGGTAGGCGGCGCTCACGCCGAACATCACCACCAGGCTCGCGCCAAACACCAGGTCCGCCAGGTACTGGGCACCTTGCGCCGGGGTGATAGCGAGCTGGATGCACCCGAGCAGCGCCGCCACGAAGGCCACGGCGTGGGACACGCCGCGCAGCCGCGGCTTGACGCTCTCGATGAGGAGCAGGGAGTCGGTGCCATCGCGTGACGCCATGCCCCATGCGTAATCATCGAAGGTCACGGCGGCGTCAGCGAGCCGCGGGGGCCCGTCCAGCTTCGGACGCATGCGGCGCGGGAGCGTCCAGCGCCGCACGCGGCCGGCCCGCCGGCGGAGAAGTGTTCGGGGCCCTCACTGAGAGGAGCGAATGCCGAGCACCTCCAGCACGGTGAGGTAGAATCGCTTGCTGGCGTCGAGGTCCTGGACGCGCAGGTGGGTGTGAACGAACAGGCGGCGCTTGTGGAATGCCGTGTGGTTGCTCCGCGGTGGTATGGCGCACCTTCCCGAGCCGGTGCGCGGGGGACGCGAGGCTGAAATGAAACCTCCGATGCTGACGTTCTTTTGCGAGCTGGAAGCCGCCCCTCTCCGTGAGCTCTTCGCCACGCCCGGCGTCGTGGAGGACCTGGCGGCGCTGGGGGCGGGGGTGAGCCTGGGGCTCGTCGACCTGGGGCCGGAGCGGGCCCAGGTCGTCCAGCGGTTGAACCAGGAGGGGATTCCCGTCACCGCGTGGCTGCTGCTGCCCATGGCGCAGGGCTACTGGTTCCATGCCGGCAACGTGGAGCAGGCCACGGCCCGCTATGACGACTTCAGGGCCTGGACGCTGGAGCATGGCCTGAGGTGGGAGGGCGTGGGGCTCGACATCGAGCCGGACATCCGCGAGCTGCGGCGGTGGATGGAGGGCGGGTGGCGGCAGATGGGCGAAATCCTCCCGCGGCTGGTCCAGGGCCGCCGTGTCCGGGATGCCCGGGCGGCGTACGTGCGGCTGATGGAGCGAATGCGCGCGGACGGCTACCGGGTGGACACCTACCAGTTCCCCGTCATCGTGGATGAGCGGCAGTCGCGCTCCTCGCTGGTGCAGCGGCTGGCGGGCGTGCTCGACCTGCCAGCGGACCGCGAGGTGCTGATGCTCTACACCAGCTTCCTGCGGCCCTACGGGCCGGCGGCGCTCTGGAGCTACGGCCCGGGGAGCCAGTCCGTGGCGGTGGGCGTCACGGGAGGCGGGGTGGACCTGCCGGGGGGCTTCGCCCCGAGGCCCCTGGACTGGGCCGAGCTGTCACGGGACCTGCGCCTGGCGGTGCGGTGGACGCACGACCTCCACGTCTTCAGCCTGGAGGGGTGCGTGCGCCAGGGCTTCCTGACGCGGCTCAAGACCTTCGACTGGGACGCGCCCGTGGACCCGCCGTTGATGGGGGCCCGGCGCGTGGAAGCCCTGCGTCGCGCGGCGCGGCTGCTGCTCCGCACGAGCGCCCGGGTGCTGCGCTGACGGGCATGCGGGGGTGGTGGGAAGCCGCCGCGCGTCAAGGCGCCGCCGGACCGCATCACGATTGACGCTCGGGGAGTGGGGCGGTGTCATGCGCCCCGGTGACCTCCACCCGTTGCCCGGCGCCCCTGCCGGGAT
>Ga0182745_1001374_pt1 | contig 23541 bp, 24 predicted proteins | sample eDN3rd30CKraftBY_FD_128523 | JGI IMG/M metagenome (GOLD analysis project Ga0182745, IMG submission 128523) | Enriched backyard soil microbial communities from Emeryville, California, USA - eDNA 3rd pass 30_C Kraft BY (version 2) (version 2) | ecosystem: Environmental > Terrestrial > Soil >... | reverse complement strand
GCGTCCAGTTCAGTCGTCCATGCCTGAGTGAGATGCCGATCCATCGTCTGGGCCATCATGGTCTCCTTCATGAGAAGATGCATGATGCCACACGGTACTTACCATCTACAACTGTAGTACTAGGTACGGGCCCGGCGATAACTCAAGTTCTCAAGGTATGCGAGGAGATGCCCCTGCAGGCGGTCGACCAAGCTTTCTCCTATGTATCTGATGCTACTGTCCAGAATAAGACGGCACTCTTCCTGAAGAAGGTATATGGAGCTAATTAATTGACATATTTATAGTATGAGTGTATAAGAACTGGTATGACCTACAACGTTAATACTCTTCCCAAGCGCCTCGAAGCGCCCCCCATTCCTGCCCCGAACCAAGACGTCGCCGCTACCTGGCCACGAAACTGGAACATCTACGCTGTCGCGATGCAGTGGGATGGTCCGGACCGAGGCAAGCTCACCGCGATCGCCGAGTGGATCAACCAGTTCGCTGCGGCCGAGAAGAAACCCCTTAGTCGGCAGCGTGTCAAACAAATCATCCAGGCTGTTCACTGGGCGACCCAGGACTACTCCGCGGCCGAGCTTGGTTTACCTGAGAAGTCGGAGCTGCTCGATATCATGAGACAATAGAAACGTACCCATCCGGCCGCAGCTCAAGCGGCATCATTTCCGGTCCCCTGGGGTGATGCTGCCCGAATTGCGGCTGATATGAGGACTGTCAGGGAACATCGCAGAGGGTAGCGGCCTCCGATCGACTCCCGCTCCTATGAGTTTGACTGACTATTGCCGTAGATCGGCCGGTGTTATCACGTCACTGGCCCTTATCTGCAGCACGATGGCGCCGTATCAGGCTCCACAACAACCACAACCCATTGAGCCAATTATCACTGAACCTGTCATGGCCACCCATCCGCCGGCTAAACTCGAGGAGAAGGTCGAAGTGGTTCCGACGCCAACGCCGACTCCAGCTACGACAGGACATATCCCATGAGCTTCACACAATCAACTAACCGGGATCTCCGAATCGGTCTGGCCAAGTGTCGACTTCATCATTACTCACGAGTCCGGCTGGACCCCTAATGCCGTTAATCGAAGTTCGGGAGCCTAAGGAAAAATTGACAACTGATATCGACAACCTTCAAAACAGCTGGCTAGATACACTGGAATATTTGGGTGTTTACTTCGATGATGACCAAGTAGTATCGATCACAACCCGTAAATATCGAGGCGCGGCCAATTGGCTCACTAAAATCAGCGTCAAGACCGAGGTGCCCTAGCTCAGTGCGAACGCTCGCGCCGGGTTCGCAACAGTCATCAACTGGATGTCATTATCGGAGAGACCTGTCTGCCGCAGCCGGGACAGGAAATTCTCGAGAATATGGCAATAGCCACTTCCACCACCGTACCGCATCTCATGGTGGCGATTGCGGTCATGAGACAGAAGCAAATGTCTTACGAAGCCTCTTCTGACAAGTTCACCGAGAAGGTCGACGCGGGTTTGATCCAGGAGCCAGTGCTCTTTACCGATCAGGTCAAACTGGATAAAACACCCTTCTGAAGCAAGCTGCGAGAGTACAGTGATGTCGGGCCTCTCATCAACGTGACCCACGATGAACCGCTCCGGTGAAACACCCTCTGATTTCAATATCTTCAGCTGTTGGAGGCCAACATTACCACCAGGGACCTCCTGTCGACGTCCGCCAGTAGTATGACTGGTAATAGCGACACCGGTCCGACGCTGAGCGATTGCCACCGCCTTCAGCCCCTTCAGTTCCAATCCTTCCACCCTCGCTCGATGAATAGCAGATTTCAATACACCACAACGGTGTTGGGTTCCATTAACGCCTTTCTCTATTTCCCACGAGATATGATCAGCCAGCTTCTCCACAGACCAATCAGCAACTATCGGTGGCAAACAAGGCTCGATGTAAAAGCCGGCCGTGGCGATGACATGGACCTGACTCTCAGTTGAGAGTCGGGCCAGAGTCTCTACGTCCCGTCCCCATCCATCGCACGTCACTTCGACGATCGAACGGCCTCCCGCATCGTGGTACGCCTTCAATTCTTCTAACATATGGCCAAAATGGTCTAGCCGCATTTGGGTGTTGGTGTTCCTTAAGGTTCCAAAGAGTTGTGCCCGGGGTGCCAAGGCCTGATCGCACCAGATATGCTCGTGAGGGAGGCAGAACCCCAATTCATCATCCGCAATTGGTCCAAGAACAGTATGAATCATGGGCAGATTCTTCCTTCTAAACCAGCACCGAACTCTTCTGATCCATGACGTAGAAGAGATCAAGTAACTCAGCCAGAGATCTGAGCTTTACCATCCCATGAGCTAGATTGCTGGCGGTGATGGTATGACTTTGGAGCGTTGTCGCGACCACGGCATCAGTGATAATGAGACTACCAATGCCGCGATCCGATAGCTCATAGCAGGTTTGACGGATACCATAGTCAAACATTGCCCCAGCCACGATCAGGTTTTCAATTTTGTGCGCACTGAGAAATTCTTCAAAGAGTGGATTGCCGAGCGCTCCCCATCCTGGCTTGGCAAACACTGGATCGCCATCAACAGGTTGCCACGCGTTCTCGAACAGCTTTGCTCTATCTTCTAGTGACCAGTTCCATCCCAGTGCCCGTTGGAATCGGGAAGGTGTAGATTTTTCCTCATACCCCAAGCAACTGTAAATAACTCCCAGCCCATGGTCTCTGGCTGCACTGACCAGCTGGGAAATGTTTGGGCCCAGTTTCTTTACTGTCCCGAAGTATTCTTCAAACTCACTATCCAGAACTTTTTTCGCTGATTCTTCTGCAAGCGCCCCACCAGGTAGACACATGAAGGGGGCATGGACATCTTGGAGTAAAAGCCAGCTGCTTGTTGGTCGCAGATTCAATCGCGGCACTTCCTTGGTCAGAAGTGTGAGCGGGTAACGAAGCATGGCATTTCCCTGGTCTTCATGACTCCCGGAGGGTAGAAAAGCAGTAGTCGGACATCGTAGGCGATGTGTCTCACCGGGCCTATAGACTGGACTCCAACTACCGGAGTCCAGTCTGGCTAACACCCGATTGCTAGAGCTTCAGGGGTGATCAGAATTAATAGAAGGCTCTTACGCTCCTCCTAGACAGTGGGTGCGAGAGCCACAACGTCAATTTCGACGAGCATTGAGGGATGAGCAAGACCAGACGTTCCGGTTGTCGTTCTGGCTGGTGGATTCTGTGGGAAGTACTCCCGATAGACGGTGTTCATATCCGCGAAACCGTCCATGTTCGTCAAGTACACATTAACCTTTACCACATCATCCAACGTGGCCCCGGCAAGTGCCAGGCTCGCTCTCACATTCTCCAAGGCAACCCGCGTTTGTTCCAGAATTCCCCCGTCGACAACCTGTTTGGTAGACGGATCGACCGGCACTTGTCCCGACAGATACAGCACCCCGTCTGCTTGCACCACAGGTGAATATGGCAGATCTGCGCGAGCATCCTCGCGTTGGAAGGTCACTTTCCGTTGCATTCTTGCCCCTTCTGTATGGTCTCTTTCAGCACTCTTACCCTACCACCAGCTTTGCTGAGGCTATCCAGTCCAACCTGCAGAACGGGCATAGTCGAAGAGGAGATCAACGTGGAACTTCTCAGTGTCAGCCAGACCTGCGATCCCGTTGCCACTCTCGATCACAAAGTACTCATCCGTAGCTGCGGCATTGCCACCGCCAATCGCGCCCCCGCGCACACATGGAACACCCATTGCGCTCGGTACTGCGGTCCACGGTCCACCTCCAGCCTGGATGGGCCAGACGTCAGTCGGTACATCCCACCTCTGAAGAGTCTGCAGGACTGACTGGATCGCCGGATCCGATACGGAAGTGGTGGAATGGCTATAGGAGGCATAGACATCAATTTCGATATCGGTAAAACCGCGCGCGTCGAGGTGGCGACGGACAAGGCCGACGATCTCTTCGGGTGGCAGTTCCACCACCGTACGCATATCCAACATCGCTGTTGCACTACCAGGAACGATGAACGGGACAGTAGATGTGTTTGGTCCAAGGAAGCCGCTTCGCAAGCCAGCAATATTGAAGGTCGGTCCATACAGGTAATCGATGAGCAGATCCACACCCTCGTTCGCACTGCTCAGGTTGTCTACGTTGTGGGCTCCGCCGACCGGTAACATCTCCCGCCAGTCACTACCCTGGAATTGTTCAGCCAAATGCACCAGGAGTTCACGCTCCCCATCAGTCAGTGGTTTCCGCCATGACCAGAGATCCTTTAACCCGTCTACTGCACAACCTCGTCCATCCGGGTCAGTCAGGGTGGCCAAGGCTTGGGCTAATCGAAACGGCGGCGAATCGACCACCGAGCCAGCCATACTGTGCACGGTGGTCTTGGGGCCATAACCCCAAGCGGAACCGCTCGCCGTCAGCTCAATAACTACCATTCCTTTAAGACCCAGACCGACATTAACCGCACCACTGGCTGCCTGGCTGCTTGTAGCACAGTAACTGGCGTTAACTCCTTGCAATCGGTCCCTATATCTCTCTACAAAGTCTCCATAGGTAGGGCTGCCCATAATCTCCTCGCCTTCGGCAAGGAACATGATATTGACTGGCAATGTTCCTTCCACGGCAATGATCGATTCCAAGGCATTCAAGAATGCAACGTAAGGACCTTTTGCCCCCATTGCTCCTCGGCCGACAATCGTCCTCGGATGCGGCCCCATCGGCGCTACCTCTGCGCTCCAGGGTTCGTGTGACCATTTCGCAGAGGAAACGGTTCGCGTGTCAAACATGCAGTAGTTATGGACAGTGACAGGCGACCCGGCATCATAATAGGCCCATACACCAGGATGGAATCGGCCTTCAATGACTTCCACCTCGCTGCAGCCCAGGTTGCGGTATGACTGGGCCACGAGCTGAGCACAATCCGCAACCCCTAGATTGTCCCAACTCACACTTGGCTGCCGCACCCAGGAACGAATGTGCTCGATGTGATCGTCCAAGTGCTTGTCAATATGCTGATGAATTGCTTCTCGGTTCATAAAATCCTGCTTTCGTCTCCTAAAATCCCAAGAATGTCAGCCGCAACTTACGATCTGACCTTTCACCATGTTCTTGACAAACGGCAGGAAGCTCTCGGGATCGAGATCAAAATTGAACTGGAAGCAAATAGCCTCAGCAATATCGCTCACCGTACGCTGACCGTCGATCATGTTCCAAAATTCATCCCCAAGGGGCCGCAAGGAGTCATAAATGATACGAGGATCTTGTGCTTGCATACGTTCGACAATTGCAACGATCTCCGGATATGAAGTTCCAGCGAGCATTGTTCCGGCGCCTTCGCGGTGCTTCGTCAGCACTGATGTAAGCGATACCGTCATGGACCACCAACTCCTATCTTCCTTTTAAACCAACGACTCGACGCGTTTGGTCGCATCCGCTGCCAACATGGCCAGCTTCTCCCCATGTGTAGCCAGCGCTTCCGTCACTTCGGAAGTCACTTCACCAGGTATCAGGTTGGCGGTAGATGCCACAGCTTCTCGGTCACGATTGGCGACATAGGCCAATTCCCTTCGGACACGATTCGTGAGTCGGTGTGGATCGATATCGCTCGTGGGGACACGATTCGCACCGACAATGCGGTAGGTGGCCTGGCTCGCGATCGACGTGATCCTGAAAGCACTTCGAGCGGCAACTTCGTCAGCAATGGCCAGCGCCTCGGGAAGACCAGCGTCAGCGATCTCATACGCAGCCAGGGCTGTGGTAATACCTACTCGCCGAAACACGCGTGGGTCGGTTTTGTCAGCTGTCAAGAACTGGGTATGGAAGTGTACATCTGGCCAAGACATGATGAGCGGTGTTGGAACACCATGGGCGACCCAAGTGTGGTTATCGCTCCAAGGCGTGAAGGGAGCCTGTGTGAACTGAATGGAGTCAAGGTTTGTGTCATCAGCAAAGACCCAAGTGCCATCTTTAGGAGCTCGCTCCATAATCCCAGCGAAATAGTCGTTGATAAACGACGGAGAAGAATCGGGATGTTTGTAGAACATCAGCGATGACTTTAACTTACCCTGGTCGTGGCCAACGCTGTCGAAGCAAAACGCTGTCTTGATTCGGTCGACTTGGTCACCATGCTCCTTCATGTACCAGCGTGAACCCAAGCCTTCGATCAAAAACAGGAACTTAATGGACCTCCGTGGGCGCTTAATCTCGCCCCGTTCGATCAGCCTATTCAGTACCCCCGCAATTTCGGTCATGAGGGCCGGACCGGCAGCGCAGTTAGCACAGGGACATGTCGCGGCCGAAGTATGGGAAATGAAAAAGACTGCTTCCTCGGACAACTCCTCACCAGGAATAGTCGCCAACAAGTTCCGACCTTCTCCTGCAAAGATCCGACAGCGGACATCAGCATGAAGCATGACAGGGCCAAGCTTCAGTAGTTCACGCAGGCGTTGGGCAACAGGGTAAGAAATCGAGCAGGCCCAAGCATCAAACTGCCCCTGCTGATTGGGTAGACGCAGGAGCTGGACTGCTTCTGGATGTGCCTCCCGAGTCCGGTCCGGCTTCCAGGTGTAAAGCAGGTAATCGGAAAGAATGCCAGCAGCGCCGGCTTCCATCGCCCGACGTGCCGCATACATCCAACCCGCCGGACGATCAGTGTGCCCGATGAGAGCGATCTTACCCTTGAGATCCTTCCCCTCATAATCCGCATCGTGTTCCCCGGTACCAAGATCCACGAGTTCAGCGGTCATTCCTCCATCAGGCGTTGGCTTTGACCACCAAGCCAGACACGAAGGTACATCGACGGAACTCACCACCTCCATCTGAGACGGACCGATGACCCGAACTGACGCACTGGTCGGTTCCCAGGCAAGTGGCAGAGGCCCTTCACCGGCAACGGTTTCGCCATCAAGCGGGTAGGTAGTGGTTTGGAGATCTGTCAGTCCCCAGTCACGAAGGCGCTCAGCAACAAGAGCAGTCGCGGCATGATACCCTGCCGATCCTGGTGGCCGATGAAATTGTGTGATCTCGGCTGTGGTTGCCTTTGCCCGATCTCCGGAAAGCTCACGGTGAAGTAACCCACCGACTTCTTCTTTAGTCCCTGGCATGTGATCTCCTCTATATCTTTCTCTGTCTTTCCCAAGACCTTTGGGTCAAATTGAAATTAGCGTCGACGCAAATGGGGATTGAACGCATCACTCAAGCCATCGCCGAGCGCGTTGATACCCATAACGGTGAGCATGATTGCGATTCCTGGAAACGTTGGGAGCCACCACGCCCGACGCATCTGGTCGCGGGATTCGGCCAGCATCAGCCCCCATTCTGCGGTCGGTGGCTGAGCACCTAACCCCAGGTAGTTCAAGGCGGCACCGGCGAGAATAGCTCCTGCAATCGCAAGAGTGGCAAAGACGACAACCGGTGCCATAACGTTGGGCAACACGTGACGGACAATAATCGCAGTATGGGTGCACCCCACGGCCCTGGCAGACGTAACGTAGTCGTATTCTCGGGCGGCCAACATCTGGCCACGCATCAAACGTGCAAACCCGGGCACGGTACCGATACCTACTGCAATCATCAGATTTTGCAAATCTGGTCCGAGCACAGCAACGACCGCGATCGCGAGAAGAATTCCCGGAAAGGCGAGCATGATATCCACCAACCGGCTGATAACCTCGTCCACCCAGCCACCCCAATAGCCTGCGATGCCTCCCAGCGTGACACCAAAGACGGTCCCAATTCCCACCGCGATAAATCCGATCCGCAGAGACAACCTCCCGCCATAAAGAAGTCGCGTGAGGACGTCACGTCCCAACATGTCCGTACCCAGGAGGTGCGCGCGACTCGGGGGTTGCAATGCTTCCCTAACCGACATCTTGGCCGGATCATATGAGGTGAGACTCGGTGCAAAGATGGCGGCGAGAGTGAAGGTGACGAGAATGGACAAACCAATCATCGACCCCGGATGTCGAGCGATTTGGCGCATGATTGTTCGCCACTGGCTCTCGCTCGACACATCTAAACTGCTAAACGATCCGTCAGACAATGTGTTGCCTGCCCGTGTTGACTGGCCCGCCATACTGTCGGCCATACTTGGAACTCCAATCTCTCACCCGATCCCATCATGATCAGGCCTTATCGGCTGCCGAAGCGGAGACGAGGATCGACCCAGGCATACGCCAGATCAACCAGGAAATTGACGAGCACATAGGTTACAGCTGAAACGAGCACAATACCTTGTACGACAGGGAAATCGCGTTCCAGGATGCTATTTACCGCAATCCGGCCAATTCCAGGACGACCGAACACGGTTTCGATCACCACAGTTCCCCCAAGTAGGTGACCAAACTGCAATCCAACTACGGTAATTATCGGAATCATCGCGTTCTTCAACGCGTGGCGAATAATAACTGTGCGCTCACGTAGTCCTTTTGCGTGTGCAGTACGGATGTAATCTTGCTGCAAGGTTTCCGCCAAACTCGATCTGGTCAGGCGAGCCACGACCGCTGATGTGTTAAAGCCGAGGGCTATAGCAGGTAAGATCATTGCTCGCAAATCGGTTGCATCTCCAATCGCCGGCATCAAGTTAAGCTTCAAGGCGAACACGAGGAGTAGCATGATGCCCAGCCAAAAGGAGGGTATTGAGACACCGGCGACGGCTATTGCCATCATCGAGCTGTCTATCCAGGTTCCTCGCCTGATCGCAGCGACCACACCGAGCACGAAGCCGAACAGTGTTGCGATCCCCAGGCTAAAAAATGCCAAGCGAACTGTGTGGGGCAAATTGCGGAGAATGATGTCGAGAACTGGTTCGCCTCCTCGAAACGAAAAGCCGAGATCTCCACGGAAAATGCCGCCGATGAAGGAGATGAATTGGATCGGCAACGGCCGATCCAATCCAAGCTCACGCCTCATCGACTCATACATGTCTTCAGTGATGCTTCCAGCGCTGGTTGGTGCCGAACCGCCCCGATGCTCCGTCAACATCAGCCGAACAGGATCCCCAGGCAGGAGATGCAGCATGAGAAAGACCGCGAGCAACACCCCGAGCAGAACCGGAATTGTGGTCAATACTCGACGCCGAATATAATCCGCCATTTCTCACCTCGCTCTCTGTGGAGAGACATTCATTGCGCGGCATCGTCAGTCATCTCCTAGCCAGGTATTGCTCAGATAGGGACGGCCAAGAAGATCATCCGCAAATCCATGCACACGAGGTTGCAACCCATAGGCAGTGGGTCTCTCGAAGGCGGGCAAAATCAATGCCTGCTCCATAATGCGTTGCTGCAATTCACGGTAGATTTCCCCGCGCTTCTCTGTATCTCCCTCGACAGCTGCCCGCTCAATCAGCTCATCCATTTCTGAATCATCTATTCGGGAGCGATTGAATTGGCTACCACCTTCAATTTGACTGGAGTGGAATGCGGCAAAGAGACTGTCGTGCGGGTCGATCGACACGAGGCCAAATCGGCCAACCTCGTAATCGTTTTCCGCAAACCGTGTAGCCGTAGCTTCATAGGCCATTGCCTCAACGACGTAATCGAATCCCAGCTCCATCAGCGATGCCTGAACAAACTCGGCGACTCTTTGAGTCTCTCCTCCGGCGCTGGTAACGGCACGCACCGTTAGCTTCTGGCCTTCTTTTTCCCGGACACCATCCCCGCCCATAACCCATCCTGCTTTGTCCAGGAGGTCGGCCGCCTTGTCAGGATCAAAGGGATACATGTCTTCTACACCCTCCCAGTACGCCCAAGATGCACTGGTTAGCGGGCCGTGGGCAGCCGGAAATCCTCCCTGAAATAGAACGAGAGCCAGTGCCTCTCGATCAACACCGAAGAGCATGGCTTGGCGAACGGCTAGCTCTTGGGTAGGGCCATTGCTGACATTAATGCTGCAAAGCTCAGGCATGCCCGGAAGTACTGAGCTGGAGAGCTGGAACTTTTCATTCTCTTGGACCGTCTGAATTTCCATAGCCGGAAGTTGCTCGACGATGTCAGCTTCGCCTGTTTCGAGCGACACCATACGGGTTGATTCTTCTTCAATGAATCGGTATGTGATGGTATCCAGATGAGCTGGACCTGGATTTGTAAAAAACTCAGGCGCCCAAGCGTAGTCAGGGTTACGCTCGAAAATCAACGTCGTTTCATCCGGCCACTCCTTCACCTTGAATGGCCCCGTGGAGACAGGGGTTCTGGCAAACCCATCGCCGAGAGCTTCTACTGCAGCTGGCGAGATGGGAGCAAGCGCAACTTCACTCATACTGCTGAGTAAGGGGGCAAAGGGCTCGGTGAGATAGATCCGAACAACAAATTCGCTGACGACTTCTGATCGGTCATATGGTCCAAGGCGAGCAATTTGAAGTGATTTGGTGGCGGGGTCGATCATGCGATCGTATGTTGCCTTGACGGATTCGGCGTTAAGCGGCGTGCCATCATGGAACGTAACATCTTGCCGGAGTGTAAAGGTGTAGGAGAGCCCATCGGCCGATATCTCCCAGGATTCGGCCAATCCTGGAACAAATTGTCCCCCCTCCGGTTGCCAGACAAGGGGATCGTAGAGCTGGCGCATGATCACAGCGGCGGCAGTGGCAGTCCAGACATTGGCATCAAGACTCGAAGGGACCTGTCGGGATATAAAATAGAGGTTACCTCCTTGAACTGGAGTTTCCTCCTCTTGCATGGTCAAACGCTGACGAGCGCCGTTAGTGACCCCAGGTTCAGCGTGAACTGCGGAATTCTCTAAGAGAGGGCTCGTCGCTGCCAAGGCAAGCGCACCCGTACCCTGAAGAAACCGACGTCGGGACATAATTGAATCGATACCTCGCGTCGTCATGAACTTCTCCTGTTCATAGAAGCCACCTGCAGTTGCCGTCATCGCGATCGCGCTTTGCCTCATCAGTGCATCTACGGCATCTGTTGGGCCAAACCTGGCATTTGTAGACATCTAAACGGATCATAATCATGTCTGAGTTTGCTGTCAAGTGTTTCAACAGATCTTCTTTTGCAACAATCATTGCATAGTTCGATTCAAGGAGATATCCTGAACATAGGAACCTGCGCATCGTGACTGAGACTAAAGATAAGATTGACTGGAGACAGCTATAGAACGACCGACCCCATAATGGTGGTATCAAATGAAAACTGACTGGAACTTGGTGAGCCAAGAACAATTCAATCGCTTCAGTACGAAGCAACAACAGATTGTCCGGGCGGTAGAAGGCGACCCGTCATTCGCTGCCTTCGAGTCCGCGAATAAACTGGCTCTTCGCGTGGGAGTTAGCACAGCGACAGTAATTCGGCTGGCGCAAACCCTAGGGTTTCGCACTTATGGAGAATTTCAACAAAACATCCGTCATCGATATCTTGGTGATCTTATGCCTCTTCAGGCACTGGAAACCAGAACCTCGTTTACCGAGCAAGCATTCGATGCGCAAATGTCACAGGATATTCAAAATCTGCGCCGAATTACCCATACCCTTCGTCGAGATATTGTCTGGGAACTCGCAGAGGCCATCAACAACGCTCGCCAGGTGGTGATCATCGCCTCGGGATCGGGCAGTGCTTCCGTCGTCGGCATCGCGCTGGGCCATCTGTTGAGATTTATGGGCTTTTCTGCTCTTGCCGAAGATCGTGGAGGATCACACCTTTCCGCCGCAGTTTCTTCTCTGGAAAAGGAAGATCTCCTAATCGGTATCACTTTTTGGAGGGGAAACAGTGAGGTATCTGGAACTATGAAGTGGGTCTCCGGGAAAGGGGTTCCCACTGCGGCAATTACCGACAGCGTATTTTCATCCATTGCAGCCATTGCTGATAAGGCTCTAATTGTGCCGACGGAAAGTGCGTCTTTCTTTCAATCTGCAGTTGCCCCTCTATCAATCATCTACGCTCTCATTGCCCATTTGGCAGCCCATGCCGATCCAAAGCGACGGAGCATGATGGAGCAAGCGCAAGCGAGCTATGACCAAATATGGAAGAATGATCTGAACAGTAATCACTCGGAAGGATGAACGCGTAATGCTCTTCCAGAAACAGGTCTTCCGTGCAATGGCATCTGGATCGCCTCAGCGAGCCAAGTACGTGATGGGGTGGGTGATTGCTAATGAAATTATTGGAGCGCGCTACAGGGAAGATGGTATTGATGTCATACCCGTCTTTCAGACCGACTCGGAGCGTGAACGGTTTTTGATTACACGGCGCGTGAGTTGTCGTTACTGTGCCCATATGCCCGGAAACGAATTCGGATATCTCTCGGTCAATGACGAATATGGGCCAACCTTTATCTCTCCGGGTAACGATGCCATCCTCCCAATCGGTACGTTGATACAAATGGATACAGCCTCTGCATGTGCTGCGGTGCTTGACCGCATCCCGGCCGGACTTCTCATGGGTGAGAATCATGACACTTGCCTGCATCACCAGGCGAAAATCTACCCAAGCCTATATGCAGCGGTCACCAGGCTCCTTATTTCCTCGCCCGATGTTGTGGCAGCACGGGAGGTGCATGTGGGCGATCAGGCACAAGATGGAGAATTTCACCCGATATTTCTACACACGGCTGGTGTCGTTCAGGGAATTGTCTATGATTGGTTTGCGATAGAGAGCCTACACAATACCGCATTTATTCATATCAGCGGTGCTCCAGCCCTGTATCGTCGGCGCTCGGGGAATTGGGCCGCGAAGCGCTTACAGTATCAAACTTCTGTTGAGGCCATCACACGAGAAATTACTGGCTGGCTGGAAGTGGAAGCCACTGTCTGACCGCGCAACTCAAACACAACCACTTACCACGGCTTATGCTTTCAGGAACCACCCAGGGCTTTGTCCAAAAACAGCACAGGGCTCCTATGGCTACTTTTCGTCTCGGCAATTCCCTGTCGCATAATTCCAGTTATCCGCGAAGTTGGACGACACCAGAGTTGTTATACTGAAATGCAGGAATCCGCTTACCCACTCGAGACAAGGAGCAGCATATGCCAGTCTACCAAGGCGGACACCCACCCGAACCACCACTCGATCCGGAGTTGGAACTCGTCCAAGATCGCCACTTCAAAGGTGAGACCGTTCGGTTGGACGGCAAAGACTTTCGACATTGCCACTTCAACGGCTGTATCCTCGAGTTTGGTGCTACCAAACGGTTCAACCTCTTTGGTGACATACGATTTGACAACAACCAATGGTCCTTCGTCGAAAATGCCGGCGAAACGATCAACGTGCTGACCTTGTTACACAAGCTTGGAGGCGGCATGTCGGAAATGGTCGATCAGGTTTGCGAGAGCATACGCGGTGTGGGATTAACATCGAAGAATCCAGATGCTAGTGCGTAGCTATATCGCTTCCTGAAGTCCCGAGTTACGGCTCACGGGAATCTCCCCTGTTTGCATTCTCCTCGTTCAACCCGTATCTGACTAATTACCTGACCAATCCTCTTCATCTCATCAAAACTAAAGGTCGTGTTCTTTGCCCAGTTGCAGGGGCCGCAGCTAGGTACCACATTGTCAGGGAAATAACCCCGTCTAGGCAGTGTTTGCAAAGCGTCAGAGCCATTCGAGGATCATGGCGATGGTGACCATCGCCTGATAGGAACTTGCCAGCTTTTCGAAGCGGGTGGCCACGCGCCGGAACCGCTTCAGGCGATTGATCGTCTGCTCGATTTTTGGTCGTTCCCGGTACAGATCCCGGTCGTAGTCATGCGGCGGCATTTCGTCGTCGCGCTTGGGAATGACCACCTCGATTTCCTGATGGCCAAGCCAGTTTCGCAGGTCGCTGCTGCTGTAGCCCTTGTCTCCGGCCACCGCATCGAACCACATCCGGTCCTGGGCACGGGTGAGCAGGGGAATCGCTTCCGGACTCTCATGGCGCTGGCCTTCAGTCAAGGCGCAGACCACCGGTTTGCCAGAGCGTTCCGTGACCAGGTGCAGCTTGCTGCCCCAGCCACCCCGGCTGCGTCCCAGCGCGGGCGTCAGGCCCCCTTTTTTCGCTGTCCGGCCGCATGATGATGGGCGCGGATATTCGTGCCGTCGATCATGGCCAGACTGCCGTCCAGCGTGCCGTCGAAGGCGGCCTCCCGTTGCAGGGCCACCAGGATCTGGTCCCAGATGCCGGCATCACGCCAGCGCCGGAAGCGACTATACACCGTCTGCCAGTTCCCGTAGCGGTCAGGCACATCACGCCACGGAGCACCGGTGCGCAGAATCCAGAGGATGCCATTGAGCACGACACGGTGATCCTTCGCCGGGCGACCGGTTTGCGAGCGCTGCGGTGGCAAAAGCGGTTGAATCGTCGCCCATTGGGCATCGGTCAGATCATGGCGATGGGGTTCATCATGGAGTTGCATCCACCAATGTTACCATCACCTTTGCAAACCCTGCCTAGTCCCGGGCACCGGCCGCAGCTGCGGGGCACCGAGCCTACGGAGCAACCCTCCCGATGCGTCTCAAGGTGTTCTTCCGGATTCCGTATGAGTGTATCCACTGGCATCTCGACTCCGCTCGGGACGGCATAGAGACTGAGTGCACTGCCCGGGATGTTGGGGCTGGTTGAACGCAGGCGACCCCGTTTCTTTACGCGATTCCGTAAAGGATTATGCAATGGCCGCCGCGTAATGGGCGAGCGCGTGTTTGAATGCGGTTTTGGCCGTTTCAAGCCGTTCCTGTTCCCGGCCAAGCTCGCGCCGGAGCGCCGCCACGCGTTGGTTAATCACGGTGCGCCCGAGGCTGTTGTTGAACCAGAGGGGAAATGTCTCGCTGGCGCGCAACTGACGAATACGCCCCAGTAATGCGTTGGCTTGTGTCTCCAGCCGCTCGCATTCACGACGGGCCCATGCCAGCCGATGCGCCAGGTGATTGGCAGACCAGCCCGGCAACATGTGTTCGAGCTCCTGCTCGATCTCGCGCAAGGCATCGACATCCTGGCAGTGCCAGGCATGATTGATCCGGAGCATGATCTCCTGCCGGAGCGCGCGTTCGTCGTCGTTTTCGGCGAGGTCCGGGTGAAACTGCCGGGCAAGGGCACGGTATCGTGTCCTGAGTTCAGTGGCCACATCTTTTGGCAGGGCCCTTTGCGAATTCCTGTTCAGGTTGCGGAGAATTTCTTCTTCACCGGCGAATTGACCCGCCCAGTCCCAGTCATCGCCGCCGGAACGGGATGATTCCCGGGCGGAGGCGAACCAGTCATCCGGTACCTCGATCCCGAACATCTCGCCGATCTCCAGCAATTCGTCCCGGTCGAAGAGATCGCCCAGCACACCGGAGGGGTCGGAAACCAGGCGGGCATGGATGCGGGCCGTCTGGTGTTCTACCCGGGCGGCTGTTGACCGTGCCTCCCGCAATTCGTTTGCGAGGTGCCCAACCCGTTGTGTGTATTCCCATTCGAACGCCTCGAAGGCACGCTGGATGGGTTTGAGCTCGGCTTCGAGCGCAGCGATCTGATCCGTACGCCAGCCAATGCGCAAGGTGAGATCGGTATATTCACGTTCTTCTGGCGTAATGATGCGGACGAGATTCATGGTCGTTTCAGGCATTCCATCGGGGGAAGGTGGTGTATTCCATTGATTTATGATACCAATAGCAACAAGCATGAAGTGTACGGACATTGACAACATCGTGCCTGCACTCTATATTGTGCTTACTTCGGTTTCTGGGCACTATATCTTGTGTCTGGGATCAAAGAGGGAATCCGGTGAGAATCCGGAGCCGCCCCGCGACGGTAATGGGAACGAACCTCGTCACATCCACTGGGCCTTGTACGACAGGTCTGGGAAGGGACGAACAGTAGGAGCCCGGTCGATTGTCGATCGGTCCGCCCAAAAGCCCGGAGACCTGCCGAACCCCCATACGCCTGACGTATGGGTTGGACCCTGATCTTCGCGGGAAAGATTGCGGGGCAAAACGCTATTGCGTGTCATGTGTCGCCATCCTTCTGGATGGGCGAGATATGGTTGCCTCCCTCCTGATGTCCCCCTTGATACCGGTCCTCTACGAGCAGGGCTGGTGGCTTCCGAATTCTCCTTGTCGCTCACGTTCGTCAGGGTCGCTCACGTTCGTCAGGGAGGTCCGTAATCATGTCATCTGTCATCCAGAATCCCGCTTCAACGGTTGTCCAGGTCCGGAAACGCGATGGCCGGATGGTGCCATTCACCCAGGATCGTATTAACCACGCCATTGAAATGGCATTCCGGGCCGAGATCGGGGTGCCGTACCCGGATCCCATTGCAGCCACGGTCAGCGTGCGTATCCAGGAGATTGGCTCCCTGGTGACGGAAGCGGTCGCCACCCTGGTGGATGATGACGGCGCGGCCACGGTGGAAGCCATCCAGGACGAGGTTGAACGTCAACTCATGGCTGCCGGGGCGTTCCAGGTCGCCCGCCGGTACATTGTGTATCGGGAAGCACGTGCTCGGGCTCGGGATGGCGAGCAAATCCGCCTGCTTGATGCCCAGGGGCAGGCCCTGATCGTCAACCGGGCGGTTATCCGGGGCTGGATCACCGATGCCGCGACCGGATTGGGTGAGGATTTTCCGGCGCGGCAGCTTGAGGACGATGTGGCAGCTACGGTACGCGATGGTATGACCCTCGCCGAACTGGACCGCGCCATTGTGCTTGCCGGGCGTTCCCGGATCGAACGCCAGCCCGCTTACGGGGCATTTGCGGCTCGCGCCCTGCTGCGTACCATTTACAGTGAGGTAAGCGGACAGCGGGTGACGGTGAGTGAGGCATCGAATTTCTATGCCGGAACTTTTATTCGCTCCGTTCATGACGGTATCGCGGCGGAAGTTCTCAGCCCGGATCTTGCCCGGTTCGATCTCGAGCGTTTGGGAGAAGCGTTGGTGCCGGAACGGGATGCCCAATTCCGTTACCTTGGATTGCAAACGCTCTACGATCGGTATCTGATCCATATTGGCGGGCGGCGGATCGAGCTGCCACAGGCATTCTGGATGCGGGTGGCGATGGGTCTGGCACTGGCCGAGCCGGAAACACAACGGGAGCAGCAGGCCCTCGCTTTCTACGAGATGCTCTCGACCTTTAGGGTGTGCTCTTCCAGCCCCACGTTGTTCAATGCTGGAACCCGCAATCCCCAACTCTCCTCCTGCTACCTGACGACCGTGCAGGACGATCTTGCTCACATCTTCAAGAGCGTCCGGGATAACGCCCTGCTTTCGAAATGGAGTGGTGGACTTGGGAATGACTGGACGAACGTGCGTGCACTCGGCAGCCGCATTGCAGGGACCAATGGGCAGAGCCAGGGGGTGGTGCCGTTCCTGAAAGTGGTGAACGATGCCGCGGTCGCGGTGAATCAGGGGGGCAAACGCAAGGGAGCCGTGGCCGCCTATCTGGAAATCTGGCACGCCGATATCGACGAATTCATTGATCTGCGCAAGAACACGGGGGATGAACGCCGCCGCACACACGATATGCATACTGCCGTCTGGATTCCCGATCTGTTCATGGAACGCGTTGCGTCCGATGGCGTGTGGACGCTCTTCAGCCCCAACGAGGTGCCTGATCTTCACGATCTGTACGGCAAGGCTTTCCAGGCACGGTATGAGGCGGCCGAAGCCGCCGCTGCGCGAGGGGAAATCGCCTCGGCAAAGCAGGTGCGGGCTGTTGATCTTTGGCGCAGGGTGCTTGGGTCGGTCTTCGAGACGGGACATCCCTGGCTGACGTTCAAGGACCCGTCGAATATCCGTAGCCCACAGGATCACGTGGGGGTTGTCCACAATTCCAACCTCTGCACCGAGATTCTCCTCAATACCAATGAGGGTGAGGTGGCGGTTTGCAATCTGGCGTCAATCAATCTCGCGACGCACATGCGTGACGGCCGACTCGACGAGGAAATGCTTGGGGAAACGGTGTCCGTCGCTGTCCGGATGCTGGATAACGTGATCGATATCAACTTTTACCCGATTCCGGAAGCGCATCATGCCAACATGCAGCATCGACCGGTTGGTCTGGGGTTGATGGGATTCCAGGACATGCTCTGGGCGCAGGGTGTGTCCTATGCGTCCCCCGAAGCTATGGAGATCGCGGATCGGTCGATGGAGCGTATCTCATGGCATGCCCTGATGGCTTCGGCCCAACTGGCGGGTGAACGCGGTGCCTATCCGTCGTACTCCGGGTCGAAATGGGACCGGGGATTGCTCCCGATCGACACGATGGAGTTGCTGGCTGACGAGCGCGGCCGCGCTGTCGAGGTTGACCGGCGGACCAGTATGGATTGGGCACCGGTGCGGGAGGCGATTCGCGAACATGGGATGCGGAACAGCAATGTGATGGCGATTGCCCCCACCGCAACGATCGCCAATATCCAGGGGGTGACGCAGTCCATTGAGCCCCTGTTCACCAATCTCTTCGTGAAGAGCAATCTTTCCGGTGAATTTACGATTGTGAATGAGGTGCTTGTGGCTGAACTGGAGGCGAACGGATTGTGGGACGATGCCATGCTGGACGAAATCAAGTATCACGACGGTTCGATTGCCGCCATCGAACGCATCCCTGAGGCCATCCGGCGTCGTTACCCCACCGCCTTCGAGATCGAACCTGGCTGGCTGATCGAGGCTGCCGCCCGGCGCCAGAAGTGGATCGATATGGGACAGAGCCTGAATCTCTACATTGCCGAACCCAGTGGCAAGCGCCTGAACGACATGTATATGCAGGCGTGGAAGTCTGGCCTGAAAACGACCTATTACCTGCGTTCACGTGGGGCTACGGTCAACGAGAAATCGACGTTGGATGTCAACCGCTTCGGGTTGCAGCCACGATGGATGAAATCCGCCAGCGCCTCGGCCGGTATCCAGGTGCAGCGGGAGCAAGCCGTCAGCGAGCTTCCTGTCGAAGAGGAGTTTGGCTGCGACGCCTGTCAGTAATACGGAATCCGGGGAAACACGGTGGGGTGATCTCCGAAGATCGACGCCTGTGGCGCCGATGGGCAGCGAGCCTGACGGCCGTCTGCCCCTACACCACTCCGTATCAATCAACCGGATTCGGTATAAGACGCAATCCGGTCGATCCAGCGAACAGGGCGTCATCCCGAACACCCGTAATCACCGGGGAGAACATCCAATGGAAACCATCGATACACGAGTTGTTACCGGCGTCGAATCGGCGCCACGAGCCGCGGTCGCATCCGCCGATGCCAAGCGTCTGATCAATTGCGCCACCGTTGATGTGAACCAGCTTATGCCATTGAAATACGAATGGGCCTGGGAGCACTATCTCAACGGATGCGATAACCACTGGATGCCGAGCGAGGTGCCGATGGGGGAGGATATCGCGCTCTGGAAGAGCGATCGCCTCTCTGAAGACGAACGTCTTGTCATCATGCGGAACCTGGGGTTCTTTGCGACGGCCGAAAGCCTGGTGGCAAACAACCTGACCCTGGCGATCTTCAAGCATGTAACCAATGCGGAGTGCCGCCAGTATCTCCTGCGGCAGGCGTTTGAAGAGGCGATCCACACCCACACGTTCCATTACATCGTCGAAAGCCTGGGACTGGACGAGCAGGAAGTCTTCGGCATGTACCATGATATCCCGGCGATTGCCGCCAAGGATGAGATGGAGATGGCGCTCACGGCGGCGCTGGTCGATCCTGACTTCACGACATCGACCCGTGAGGGCGCACAGGAGTTCCTTGAGAACCTGGTTGGGTTTTACGTGATCATGGAGGGCATCTTTTTCTACGCCGGTTTCGCCATGATCCTTTCGTTCCATCGCCAGAACATGATGAAGGGGATTGGCGAGCAGTTCCAGTACATCCTGCGGGATGAAACCATCCACCTGAATTTCGGGATCGACCTGATCAACGGCATCAAGGCGGAAAATCCTGAACTGTGGACACCGGAATTCCAGGAGCGGATGGTGAAAAATATTCGCGATGCGGTGGTGCTTGAGGAGGATTACGCCCGGGACTGCCTGCCGAATGGTGTGCTGGGTCTCAATGCGGAACTCTTCACCGAATACGTGCGATACATCGCGGATCGGCGCCTGGAACGTATTGGCCTGCCACGCCAGTATATGGCAAGTAACCCGTTCCCCTGGATGAGCGAGACGATCGACCTCGGGAAGGAGAAGAATTTCTTCGAAAGCCGGGTGACCGATTATCGCAAGAGCTCATCGTTGAGTTGGGACGAGTAGGCGGAACTACCATGATGGGCGAGCCAACCGGCCCGCCCATCTTTGCGAGGGTTCCCCTCACTGGCTTACGCGGTGGGGACGAGCCCCACGTATACAATGATGTTCGCGGGGGCAGTGCGGGGGTCGATCCGGATGTGACCGAAATCGGGACCCTCGGCCGCACCATACCCGGCGGGGAGTTGGGTGAGCACGAACTGATGCGTTCCGGCATCCACATCCAGGAAGTCGATCTGGCCGTCCCGCAGGTCATCGTCACAGCCGATATTGCTGGCATCAATGATCTGGAGGCATGAATCCCCGATCACCTTCTGACCGGTGGTGATATCCACCAGCACGAATGAGACGTTGCGGGTACCGAAGGTATGCTGGTTCAGCGCTTGCTTCACTACGAACCCGGTTGGGATCGATGTCGGGTTAACCGTGATTTCGTAATCGTGGATCAGGCTGTATCCTTGCGGCGCCTTCGTCTGGTGCACGGTATAGGTGTCGAACGGGATATCCGCAAAATCGACCTGGCCGTCGCCATTCTCATCGCAGCCTTCATTGCTAAACCCCTGCAGCACGTAGCAGGCACCGGTGAGGAGCTTCCCGGTGTTCGGATCGCGGGTGATGAGCGAGATATCGACGTTGCCTTCAGGAACCGGTGCCGGATTGTCGTTGATCACCGTGGCGTTGAAGTATTCGTAGATCCCGCCACCGATTGAGGTGGTCGTGATCCGGAAATCGTCAACGTGACGGTTCGGTCCAAGGTCGGCGGTTTGATGCACGGTGTAGGTGCCTGGCGGAACCTCGTCGAACTGCACACCACCGTCGCCGTTCTCATCGCATCCGATGTTGCTGAAATCCACCAGGACATAGCAGGCATCCGTCACTGGACTGCCGTTCTCCGTGGTCACGATCACCACGCCGTAACCGGCTTCCGCGCTGACCAGTCGGGAAAATGGCGCGGCCAGCAAGGTGGACAGCAGAAGTCCCAGGAATACGATCGAACGGATGTGATGGCGAGCCATGTTGCAAGCCTCCTGCATGATTTATGCGCGTCGTTAATGTGGGCCTGTCTCCTTTTGCAACGTCTGACCGCCACCGATGGTTTCCCCGAATTCGATACCGGGCCTCGTGGTCCGCGTGTTCGGCCAATGCCATGTACCATGGGATGTGAGATGTATTCGATGCCCGAATGGGCATTCGCCTTCCAGGGAAACGACCTCCATGATTGCCGGGCACATAGGCGTGGCCGTTGCCGCGAAATCTTCCGATCGCAGGCTGCCCATCTGGGCGCTGCTCATTGCTACCTTCCTGATCGATATCGTTTTTGGCGTGCTTTGGCCGTTTGGCATCGAAAAGATGGAGGCGATGGCTGGCACCGATGGTGGCTATGGCCAGATGGCATTTGAGATCGACTACTCCCACTCCTATATCGGGGCGATGCTGCTTTCGCTGGCGGTCTGGATCTTCACGGCTCGCTGGTGGGGCGCTCGGGGCGGTTTCATCCTTGGTGCTGTGGTGTTCTCGCATTGGGTCCTGGATCTGATCGTCCATCGACCGGATATGCCCCTCATGCTCGGAAATGGCGGGGATCTGCCACGCTTCGGCCTGGGGTTATGGGATGTGCCGGTCGCGGCGGCCATCCTGGAAGCCGTGCTGGTGATTGGTGGTGTGCTGATTTACTGGCGCTCCGCCCCGCGAGACGTTCCCGGTGGCCGCGCCGGAGCGTCGCAGCGCTCGGCCACCAACGCCGTGCTGCTTCTCATCCTGGGGCTTGGGGTCCTGATGGTGGATTTCCTGGCGTAGCCGATCATGGCTCCGGTGTTGTGGTGGAGCAGGAATGCGGTTATGGACCGGGATACGTCGGATATGAATCAGGAGAATACCGGCGAGGCGAGCCCCGCGAACCCGCATGCGCTTCGCGGGCCCAATGGCGTCTGGAATGAAGAGCTATTGGCTATCCTGGAGTGGGAAGATGCATTACACCGGATCGTCCTTCCCTCCGATTTGCAGCAGCAGATGCGAGTTTCTGAGACCGTATTGCGTTGGGCACGTGCGAAACGTGAAGATGTGCTGCATGTGCACGAACGGGATCGTGAGATCATCTTCCAAATCAACGATCATTTACCACGTTGGAGTTATTTGGGAAGAGAGTGGGAGGGGCGCGATGTTTGGCGTGTGCTATTTGAGGTGAATGATCGTTGGTACGCCATGACGATTGGCCGAGACGAGAACGGAAGCCTTAATCTTGTTACCGTTTTCGGTAGCCGGAGACGGGGCTTTGTGAGTAATCGATTAGCGGGATTGAATTCTGTAGAAGTACGAAGGAGGTAACCCCTGGACCGGACGCCGTCCCGGTCATCCCCGAAGGTGTAGATGGCGGATTTTTCTACCACAGAGGCTACTTCCATATCCAGCTTACCAGTCATGTCAACGACTGATCCTCAGGGTAAGATTACCGCCACTGTCCTGATCGCGTCATTGCCCCGATCAGGTTCAGGATCAGGCGGGCGGCAAGCATGCTGGTGAGACCGCGGGTGTCCAGATGCGGCGCAATCTCCACCATGTCCATGCCTACGACGTTGCCGCGCTTCGCCACGGCCCACAGGAAGCTGGTGGCCTGCCAGTAATCCAGACCGCCGAAGGCCGGGGAGTTCACGCCCGGTGCGATTGAGGGGTCCATACCATCCATATCGAAGGTGATGTAGAACCTCTCGGCTGAAGGGAGTTTTGCGACCGCTGGATCGATCCCATTCTTGTAAATTTCGGCAGCGCTGATGAAGATATTGCGATTTTCCAGGGCATCTGACACATCCTGTTCGCGGGCACTCCCGACACCGCGCAGGCCGATCTGGACGATGCCGTTGACGTAGTCCAGTTCCGACGCGCGGCGAATCGAGCTGCTGAGCCCTTCCTTCACGCCATTGACCTCGTCCCGGTAGTCCATGTGCGCATCGAACTGCACGACACACATCGACCCGATATCGTCGTACCCGCGCATCACCGGAATCGGGATGGAATGATCGCCGCCGAGAATGATCGGCACTGCCCCACGTTCGCGAATCTGGCGGATGGCGGTGGTGGTGGCAGTGCTGTTGGCGGCGTTGTCTCCCGGTACCATCGCCACATCGCCGCAGTCCACCACCCGGATATCTCGCTTGTTCAGCACCGGGCCGCCGAGGTCGATATCGGTATGGCTCAGGTATTTCCCGAACCGCAAGGATTCTTCCCTAATCGCTGCGGGTGCCAGTGATGATGGCGCCCGCGAGGCTTCCATGCTGGCCGGGATCCCGTAGGGGACGCCGATGATGGCGATGTGGGAGTCGAGTGAGTCCAGGTCATCGCATCGGGGGAAATCGGCAAACGTGGGGCGGTTGTCTGGCACGGGAATGGTGATTTTCGACATCGGATGAGTTCCTTCTCGTCATGGTCACGGCTTCGTTTG
>Ga0182745_1001373_pt1 | contig 23542 bp, 22 predicted proteins | sample eDN3rd30CKraftBY_FD_128523 | JGI IMG/M metagenome (GOLD analysis project Ga0182745, IMG submission 128523) | Enriched backyard soil microbial communities from Emeryville, California, USA - eDNA 3rd pass 30_C Kraft BY (version 2) (version 2) | ecosystem: Environmental > Terrestrial > Soil >... | reverse complement strand
GGAAACAACTGTTTGATCATCTACATGAAGCAAATGTTCAAATCATTGGTGATGAGCGTGTGTGTAACGCATATCCTCATGCATCCCTTGCAACCGAGGAGGATTTTGCTGCCGAGTTTTTAACCTTAACATTAAGTGTTAAAACAGTTGAAAGCGTCTTTGAGGCCATTGATCATATTAATCAATACGGTACGAACCACTCAGAAGCGATTATTACAGAGGATATTATGGCGGCCCAAACTTTCTTAACTTCCGTTGATTCAGCCGCCGTTTATCACAATGCATCTACACGCTTTACAGATGGCTTTGAATATGGTTACGGAGCAGAAATTGGAATTAGTACGCAAAAGCTTCATGCACGTGGTCCAATGGGATTACCAGCATTAACTTCTACTAAATACTTCATTTATGGAAATGGGCAGATCAGAGTGTAATCCTAAACTCGTACGAATGTAAATTCGTGCGGGTTTTTCCTTTATAAGCATCAAAAAATAGTATTGCATGACATATATCACCGCTTTTAAACGTAAAGGATAATGTATACAAAAGAAAGGAGTTTCAAGTTGGCGAGAATCATTTCCAGTTTGTTTATTTTATTATTTATTACGGGCTGTGATTATTCAAAACCGCAAGAAACAATCGTACAAAATTCAAGTGAAATGGTCCCTCCAAAAGTCAAAATTGAAATAGAAGACACTGTGCACTCTACAGAACAAGCTACATATTGCTGGCGAAATGATAATTCAGCAGAATGTCTAAACCTTCCCACAGCTATTGAGATTTTAGAAAACACAAAACCGATTGAAGTTTCGAGTAAGGAAACCATCACTTTAGTTATCAAGCGCCAACCTTCTGAACAAACAATAACGATTCAAAATACTGAGTCTAACGAAATCGACGAAATTACGATTAAAAACAGTAAATTTAAAGCACCGACTGCAAAAGGAATATATATCCTCAATTACTATGCAATTTGGGAAAAAGATGAGACAAAGACAAGTGGCGATAGCTCATATGTTTTCAAAATTGAGGTAAAATAAAAAACAAGGCAGCTGCCCTGTTTTTTATTTTATTGTTTTGTTTCTGTATATTTGATATCGACAACTTCTTCAGTTTGATTATTAAATGTAATGTCTACGAAGACACCAAATTCACTGTTATCTTCGGCTTTTAACCATAATTTAAATTTCTCTACTGAGGTGGCGCTCCCCACTTCTCGTCCAATATGCAAATAGTCGATTACATCTGCTGTTGGATATTTAGCCATCACTTTTTGCATAGCCATCCTACCCCATTTTGCATAAGCAGGTGCAACCTCTTCAGCACTGGTTATTTCGTCTTCTGGAGGCACCGTCAGTATCTTACCAAGTGCAATTGTACTGAGCACTAAAAGCACAGAAACAGCAATTTTCGTTTTCAAATGACCTCAATCCTCCTTTCGATTAGTGTTTTCTAAACGATAAAGGATATTCGGATATTGTTTATGTATTAATTAACAATGAAAGCAATCATAATCAATTATTTTAGGCGCAAAATATAGTATGTCCATATTACATTTCATTTTACAGGTAGTAAAATGAAATATAACTGTGGATGGGAACAATTTTTCTGAAATAAATTCTGAATTTGTTGTATCTTTTGTGTGCGGCCTAAAAGACCAACACGCCGTTGGTCTTTAACAACTAAAAAACCGTCCTCGCGACCCCGAGAACGGTTTATGTAACTTTATATGTTCACCCTTACTTTATAAAATATGGGCTGCTTATAAAGTTTTTCTTTTATCAAGTTACCCTCTGGCTTCTAGATAAAAGTGTGCTAACTATTGTGCATCCCTGTACATCATTAATAGCAGCTCTATAACAAATCCAAAATTAGGTTTGTCTGTAAATTAGTTTAGGCAATTTTTTGCTTTTTCAAGCTGTAAACGAACCTGATCAAAGCCTGTGCCACCAAGAGAGTTTCGACGTCTTACTGCCGCTTCGGGCGATAATACATCGTAGACATCCTCTTCAATTAAACCACTTTCATTTTTCATATCTTCAAGAGGTAAATCCAATAAGAAGATTCCCTTTTGTATACATGTAAATACAAGTTTCCCTGTTACTTCATGCGCTTCACGGAAAGGCATACCTTTTGTAGCCAAGTAGTCTGCAAGCTCTGTTGCATTCGAAAAATCACTGTGAACAGCTTGGTGAAGCCTTTCTGTTTTAACAGTCATAGTACGAACCATACCTTCAAAGATTTTCAATGCACCGAGGATCGTATGAACTGTGTCAAACATGCCCTCTTTGTCTTCCTGCATATCTTTGTTATAGGTAAGCGGCGTACCCTTAAGTACTGTTAACAATCCCATCAGGTTGCCATACACGCGACCAGTCTTGCCACGTATTAGTTCAGCCATATCGGGGTTTTTCTTTTGAGGCATAATGGATGAGCCTGTTGAGAAGGCATCATCTAATTCAATAAATTTGAATTCGTCCGTAGACCAAATGATAATTTCCTCAGCAAAACGAGATAAGTGTGTCATTAAGAGTGAGGAATTTGATAGAAATTCTACTACAAAATCACGATCACTTACTGCATCCATTGAATTTGCATAAACATTGCTAAATCCAAGTAATTCAGCAGACTTTTCACGGTCAATCGGGAAAGTAGTTCCTGCCATTGCACCTGCACCTAATGGTAAGATATCAATGCGTTTCATCGATTCATTAAATCGCTCTTTGTCTCGCTCTAACATCCAGAAATATGCCATCAAGTGATGTGCGAAGCTAATTGGCTGCGCACGTTGCAGGTGCGTATAACCAGGAGCAATTGTTTCTACATGCTGCTCTGCCTTTTCTAAAATTGTTTTTTGGAAAGTTTCGATCAAGTCTATTACTTCAAATACACGTTTTTTCAAAAACAAATGTACATCTGTCGCAACTTGGTCATTACGGCTTCGGCCTGTATGGAGCTTTCCTCCAACAGGACCGATAATATCCGTTAGCATTTTTTCTAAATTAAGATGGATATCTTCATTTGCTACACTAAACTCGAGCTTTCCAGCCTCTGCTGAAATTTTGAGCTCCGCTAAACCTCCAAGAATTTGTTCTACATCCTTAGAATCCAAAATCCCTTGAGCACCTAACATTGTTACGTGTGCAACACTGCCCTCGATATCCTCCATTACTAATTGTTGGTCAAAACCAATGGAAGCTCCAAATTCGTCTACCCAGCTTTCAGCAGACTTTTGAAAGCGTCCACCCCATAATTTAGTCATCCCCTACACCTACTTCTATCAAGACGCCTAGGAATTTCTGACGGCTTGAATCGTTTTAAACATTGCTTAATTTTTAACTACAGCTTCTTTTTGCTTATTTACTTCTGCAGCAACTACTGTTGGAAGACCCCATAATTCAATGAATCCTACAGCTGATGCGTGGTTGAACTGATCTGCTTTAGAGTATGTTGCAAGTTCTTCACTATATAATGAGTTCGGAGATTTACGCCCCTCAACAATTGCATGGCCTTTGAATAATTTCACACGTACTGTTCCGTTTACATATTTTTGAGTTTCTTTTAGGAAACCTTCTAATGCTATACGGATTGGGTTGAACCATAAGCCATCATATATTACTTCTGAGAGCTTTTGTTCAATAATTGGTTTGAAATGAGCTAATTCTTTAACCAGCGTGATATCTTCTAATTCTTTGTGCGCCGTTAATAGAACCTTTGCACCTGGAATTTCATATACTTCACGAGATTTAATACCAACTAAACGGTTTTCTACGTGATCGATACGTCCAATTCCATGAGCTCCAGCTACTTTGTTTAACTCCTGAATTAGATCAGCAAGCTTCAGTTCTTCTCCATTCAATGCAACTGGTTTACCTTGAACAAATTCAATTTCAACGTATTCTGGAGTATCGGGTGTATTTTCAAGAGATACAGTTAACCCATATGCTTCTTCTGGTGGTGCTACCCATGGATCTTCCATTACGCCTGCCTCATTCGCACGGCCCCAAAGGTTTTGGTCGATTGAGAACGGCGAATCGATTGTTGCTGGAACCGGTACACCATGTTTTTCAGCGTACTCAATTTCTTCATCACGGCTCCATCCCCAGTCACGTACCGGTGCAAGTACCTCTAAATCAGGATTTAAGGCTTTAATGGAGATTTCGAAACGAACTTGGTCATTTCCTTTTCCAGTACAGCCATGTGCTACTGCATCTGCATTTGTTTCATTTGCAATCTCAACTAATTTTTTTGAAATTAGCGGACGAGAAAGTGCAGAAACTAATGGATACTTTTGTTCGTACCAAGTATGTCCTTGTAGAGAGATTAATGCATATTCTTCTGCAAATTCATCTTTTGCGTCAATCATGTATGATTCAACTGCACCTACTTGAAGTGCTTTGTTTTTGATAAATTCTAAGTCCTTGCCTTCACCAACATCTAAACAAACCGCAATTACGTCCCATCCTTGTTCCTTTAACCATGGAATCGCTACTGAAGTGTCAAGTCCACCCGAATAAGCTAAAACTACTTTTTTATTTGCCATTATATATGCGCCTCCGTTACTCGATGTATGTATTTTTATACATTTCATTAATTGTTTATACACGAATGGTAACATGTTATAAAAATAAATACAAGTGTATTTTTATAAAAAGATAGATTTTTAAAACAAATTAAAAAACGCCTTATTAAAAGACGTTCACTTCTACACTCTCAAGTCTTATTTTTTATTGAAGAAACCGCTTCCTAGCTTCTCGACTAAAATAGGTGCAACTGCATAAAGCTTGCTTGTGACAGACATAATCCGTGGCAAATTCACTTCACGAACAGGTTTCTCTATAGTTTTCATTACTTCGCTAGCCACTTTTTCTGGCTTTAATAAGAACCTTTTCATCGTTTGCCGATAGTTATTAGTTGCATCAGCCTTTTGCAAAAATGGTGTATCAATTGGTCCTGGATATATACCTGTAACCTGGATATTATGCGTTGACAATTCCATCCTTAAGCCATTGATAAAACCTGTAATCGCATGCTTAGAAGCTGCATAAACACTCGCTTTTTTTGTTGCAACCTTACCAGCCTGGGAACTAATGAATATAAATTGTCCCGACTTTCTTTTCATCATTTGCCGCGCTAATCTTGCTGCTAAATAGATCGGTGCTTTTACATTCACATCGATCATATTGGCAATGTCTTCATCTATTAAATCAAAGGTATACTCAAAGGTTCCTACACCAGCATTTATTATTGCTACATCAACCTCTGGAAGCTGCGCACAAACTCGTTCTATCTCTTCTAGCTGTGATAAGTCTGCCTGAATTACTCGCGCTCCAAGTTTCTCAAGTGCTGAAAGCGAGGACTCATTACGTCCAGTGGCATAGACAGTGTATCCTTTTTTGATGCAAAGCTCTGTAACTAAGCGTCCAATCCCACTAGTAGCTCCAGTGACAAAAATTGTTTTGTTATTCATAAATATGTATATTCCTCTCCTTTAAGTAGATACTACATTGGGCAAAGAAAAAAGGATATAGACTACTTCTATACCCTGTTAAGACTGTTCAATTCCAAGTAATTTAAACAATTCATCTTTTGATATTAAAAAATCGGCTAAACTATAGCGATCTAATACTTGTAAATAAGCATTCAATGCCTCATAAAGTGCAAATTTTAGTTTGCATGCAGGCGACAACTTACATAAATTGTTTTCTTCATCAAAGCATTCAACAAGATGGAAATCTTCTTCTGTATGCCTGACAACTTGTCCAATATTAATCTCTTCTGGTTGAACCTTTAAACGAATCCCGCCGCCGCGGCCACGAATTGTTTCTATTAAACCAAGTTGCCCTAAATCATATGTAACCTTCATTAGATGATTTTTTGATATATGATAGCTATCTGCTATTTCTTGAATTGTCGATAATCGATCATTGCCTTTGATACCTAGATATAACAACACTCTCAGTGAATAGTCCGTATATAATGTTAAGCGCATTTAAAACACCACTCTTTCTCTATATCTATTATACCACTTTGATTTCTTAATTTTTACAATAATATCTTGAAATAAAACAATTTAAAAGATGTATTTTTCACACTGCATTTTGTGTCTAAATTCGTAAAGATGTATTATAGATACTACTTTGTGGCAGAATTGTTAAAGATGCATTTTAAATATTGCTTTTATATTTCTGGGGGAGTAAGATGACTCTTGAAAGGACGTGATTGAATGTTATCACAACAAACAATTGACATTATTAAATCAACAGTACCAGTATTACAACAACATGGAGTTACAATTACTAAAACTTTTTACAGCAATATGTTAAAAAAACACCCGGAATTATTAAACTATTTTAATCGTGCAAACCAAGCAAAAGGTCGTCAACAAACGGCTTTAGCAAATACAGTTTTAGCAGCAGCGCAATATATCGATAATTTACAAGTGATTATTCCGGTTGTTATGCAAATTGCCCACAAACACCGTGGTCTTGGAATCTTACCTGAGCACTACCCTATCGTTGGCGAAAATTTGCTAGGAGCTATTAAAGAGGTTCTTGGAGACGCTGCTACAGATGAGATTATCAATGCTTGGGCTGAAGCTTATGGCGTAATTGCAGATGTATTTATCTCAATTGAAGAGGATTTATATAAAGAAGCTGAGCAAGATGGCGGCTGGAGATTATTTAAATCTTTCAAAGTAGCAAAAAAAGTGGAAGAAAACGAATTGGTTTCTTCATTCTATTTAGTACCAGAAAATGGCGTGAAGTTACCTGAATTTAAAGCGGGACAATATATTACAGTACGTGTAAAGGTACCTGGGGACGAATATACTTCAAATCGTCACTATACACTTTCTCAGCCGTCAAATGAAAACGAATTCCGTATTTCTGTAAAACGTGAAGACGCAACTGATCCAAAAGGTCTTGTTTCAAATTACCTTCATGAGCAAGTGAACGAAGGAGATACAATTGAAGTTAGTGCACCAGCTGGTTTATTTACATTAGTTGAAAATAGCAATCCAGTACTATTTATCAGTGGTGGTATCGGTGTAACACCATTAAATACTATGCTTCAAACAATGGAGCTTGGTCGACAAGTAGCATTTATTCAATGTGCACGCAATGAGAAAGCGGTTGCATTTAAAGAACAAATTGATAAGAAAATCAATGAGTTAAATGGTTCTTACCGTGTTCAATTCTCTGATGTAAACGGCTATGTAACAAAAGAAGATTTAGCCCCATTTATTAAAGAAAATACTGAAGTCTACATTTGTGGACCTGCTCCATTTATGCAAACAGTGATTTCAATCGTTAATAGACTTGGTGTTTCTGGCGACAATATCCACTTCGAATTCTTCGGCCCTGCAATGGCTTTAGAAACTGCATCAAGCTCTAACTAACAAATAAAATCCACAGGTAGATTTACTCTACTTGTGGATTTTTTGAGTATAAGATTATTCCATTAACGATTGATTCAGTTATAAGTTCATCTCTTACTAAACAGTCTAAATACCCTAGAGTTTTCGACAAAGTTAACCCCAATTCATTTTTATAGTGCGCGGGATATAAGTCCATTGTGAGCTCGATTACCGTTTTTGGTTGATTTACATGTTTGATCAGTTGATTTAATCTCATTTGATCTTTTTGTAAACGCTTATCGATCAGCTCGTTCACTTCGACGATTTCTTCACCATGACCTGCATATACTTTAGAAGCATTTAACTCCCGCAAAAGCTTTAAGGATTCTTGCTGCTGTATTAATGCTTTAGGGCGATTAGTGGACAGGTTCGTCGGCGGCTCCACTAACGGATTGGCAGCTACTTTATCTAACAATAAGTCTCCGCCAATTACTTCTTTTGTCGCTTCATCCATAAAGATTAGATGACTTTGAGCATGGCCCGGTGTGTAGATTGCTTTTAAACCTGGGTGCCCAGGTACTTCATCACCATCAGCTAAAAATTGAGTTAAAGGAGTTGTACCGTATAATTTCAGTGCTTCTTTTGACTCGACAATTTTTTCTAAATAATGTTCAGGTACTGCTTGCAAGCGCAATTGTTCACGGTAAAATTTCGTTCGATAGCTCATAAATTCAGGTGTTCTGCGCAGGAAATGATCATTGTACTCGTGTCCGATTATATCTGCATCTGGAAAAGCATCCACCCAACCAGCATGATCTGGATGATGATGCGTTAGTACTACTTGCTCTACATCCTCTATTTTGTATCCAGCCTCCTGAATCCCTTCTTTCAATGCATTTAATGCCTCTTTGGTTTTCGGACCCACATCAAAAAGCGACAACTTTTCTCCCTTTACTAAATATGCATTAACGTCCCCTATTGGATATGGAGTTGGGATGATAATTTTATGTATTTTCATGGACAATCCTCCCTCAGTCTAAACACAAACATATTTCTCCCCATAATGAATTACTATTCATACATACTATCTCTTTTTTTGTAATTCGTCACCTATGTAATTGACATATTCCTAAAGTGTGCATATAATTTTCATAATTCGAAAAATTATTAATACAATGATGAAGACGAGTAAATGAATTTATGGTTTAAGAGAGTGCTATATTTGGTGCGAGTAGCATAACCCCCTAAATTCATCGAACCTACTTCGGAGTAGTCATGCAAACATGACCGTCCCCTCTGCGATAAGGAGGATACGAGTTGTGCCTATCACATGAATAGGCAAACAAAGGTGGTACCGCGGAAAAGCATTCAGCGTTTTCGTCCTTTTTAAGGATGGAAACGCTTTTTATATTGGAAAAAATGATTGACTATACATTTCTAGACGGAGGGGTCGTTATGCACAAAATACTTTTTGTCGGTGCTGGTTCAATGGCAGAAGCACTAATTCATGGATGGGTTGAACAGGAAGTAGTACCAAGCTCGAATATTTATGTAATGAATCGTACAAATCGCGACAGATTAATAGAGTTACAGCAGCAATATCAAGTAAACATACTAAAAAACAATGAAGAAATAAGTGACATGGACTTAATCATTTTAGCTACCAAACCAAAAGATGTCATTCCTGCGATGCAAGCAATACTTCCTTTTGTTAGCCAAAATACGGCAGTTCTCTCCGTTCTCGCAGGCATAGCCATACAAACGATCGAAGCAGGTATGGGGATTCGTCCTATTGCACGGGTAATGCCAAATACATCAGCAACAATTGGGATGTCTGCAAGTGGCATTGCATTTAATGAACAAGTAACTGATTCTCAAAAAACACTGTATTTGCAATTACTTGAAGCTGTAGGAATAGTCATTGAGGTCGAGGAAGATAAGCTTCATGCAGTGACAGCTCTTTCAGGCAGCGGCCCTGCTTATTTATACTATTTACTAGAAGCATGGGAAGCAGTTGGTTCAGAATTCGGTTTAACAAAAGAGGTTGTTCGTGAACTAATGATTCAAACAATAGCCGGTTCGGCTGCTATGCTGCAATCTGTTAAAGAGGAGCCTACAGTACTACGCAGAAAAGTAACAAGTCCTGGAGGAACGACAGAAGCCGGAATTATGGCTTTAGAAAGTTATCGTTTTAACGAAGCCATCTACGCTTGCGTAAAAAGTGCAGAGGCACGATCAAGAGAGTTAGCAAAAGGTCTATAGGGAAATAATCAAAAAGCGAAAATTTGACTATTCTCCTTGAACAATAGATTTTACCTATCAAATGCTGATGCTTATAGACGAGTATGGTAATTTTTTGTTGAATATTACTCTTTCAATCATTTTATTTCCTAGGAAATGCGTTTTTTTACCATTTCAATGTGTCGAAAGGTGTATTTTTCACTAATAATTTCTACTACTATTTTACATTAATCTTGCTTTTTCATCGAAAAACGCGTGGGCAATGTTGAAATTTGCGCACGCGTTTTTATTTCCTTTATTATTCAGTTCTATCAATCGTCATTGTTCTATGTGTGCGAGGAGTAAATTAACCCCTTGTTAGTCCTCCAAGAGCTCCCCATTTTTCCAATTGAAATGCGAAAAATCGTTTGCTATATAGCTCTTTGGAAAGATTTCTTTTGCCTCTTGAAGTAATGCTTCCAAGTCATGCGGGAGGAAGCGTGAGCTAATATGATTTAAAATTAAGTTTTTTACATTTGATTGTTCCGCTATTCTGGCTGCTTCAACATTGGTGGAATGACCATAGCTTGCCGCTAAATGCTCGGTTTTATGGTCAAATGTTGCTTCATGGATTAGTACATCCGCATTTACGCTTAAAGTCTTAGCAGCTTCACAATATTTTGTATCTCCTAGAATCGAAATGATGAACCCGTTTTTAGGAGGGGCAGTTACATCCTTACTGGAAATAATTCTTCCATTCGGTAATGTAACATCTTCACCATTCTTCAGCTTCCCTAGTAATGGCCCTTTAGGAACGCCAAGCTCCTTTGTTTTGTCGATTAAGAGTTCCCCTTTTAACGGTTTTTGCTCTATACGATAACCAAAGCAAGGAATTACATGTTCGAGTAAATTTGCTGTTACGATAAATTGCTCATCCTCAAAAACGATGCCCTCTTTCACTTCGATAAATTCAATAGGATAGGTTAAATGAGTTTTCGATACATTGAAACTTGCTGTGATCCATTCCTTTAACCCTTTTGGACCATAAATTTTTAGGGTATCTTCCCCGCCTAAAAACGAGCGAGAGCTTAAAAAACCCGGCAATCCAAAAATATGATCTCCATGTAAATGAGTGATAAAAATTTTCTCCACTTTACGTGGACGAACTGTTGTATGTAAAATTTGATGCTGTGTAGCTTCCCCACAGTCAAAGAGCCATACCGTTCCGCGCTCTTCCAATAGCTTCAATACAAGTGCACTTGTATTTCTTTCTTTCGAGGGCATCCCTGCCCCTGTACCTAGAAATTGTAGCTGCATTTCTATTCTCCGTTCTTGGTCATTTAACTTAGATAATAACAATTTTTACTATCGCGCTATCTAGTGATCCTTTAGGTCCTCTAAAAAGTCTTTGCTAAAACTCGTTTTTGAAGCATAACTCGATTTATCAATTTCAATGCCCTTTTGTATCGAACCCTTGCCATATTTCTTTTCGATTTTATCGATTAGCTCATAGATCGGCTCTTGTTTAGCAAACTCTTCAAAATTAAAGATGGATAATTGTTCAACCGATTGTTTGCGGTCAATTACATTTGAAACCGTAATGCCTAATAGTCGAATCGGTGCCCCATTCCAGGATTTATGAAACAGTTTCACCGCTTCTTCGTAGATTATGTCCTTATTATAAATGGGATTTTGGAAGGTTTTACTCCTGGAATTGTTGTGCCAATCTGCATCTCGAATTTGAATGCTAATGGTTGATCCGCTTAACTTTTTGGCATCCAATCGTTCCGCTACCTTTTCGGCTAATTTGAGAAAAGTCTTTTCCAATTCTTCGATTTCGGTTTCATCTATTGGAAGGGTTGTCGAATTGCCAACACTTTTTGTTTCATAAATAGAGTTAGGGTCAACCTCGCGAGAATCTATTCCATTCGCACGCATTCTTAAACGAACGCCATTCTTTCCCAATGCTTGCCGGATAATATGTTCATCGATATGTGCCAATTCACCGATTGTATTAATTTTAAGTGATGCAAGCTTTTTAGCGGTACTTTCCCCTACTCCATGCATTTCAATGACGGCTAGTGGCCAAAGCTTTTCAGGAACATCACGCTTTCTCAAAATTGTGATTCCCATTGGTTTTTTCATATCTGAAGCGGTTTTAGCTAAAAACTTATTAGGTGCTATTCCGATGGAGCAAGGGAGATCTAATTCGTGAAAAATCCTCATCTGGATTTCCTTCGCAATCTCTAGGGGATGACGTTTTGTTCCAAGCTCTGTAATATCAATATAGCCTTCATCAATCGATACCGGCTCAATCAGCTCTGTGTAGCTCCTTAAGATAGTGAACATGGCTTTAGATGCTGCCCGATATTTTTGGAAATCAGGAGGTAATAAGATTAAATCGGGACATTTACGAAGTGCCTCTCCTACATTCATCGTCGTGTAGATTCCTTTACTGCGCGCCTCATAAGAACTTGTCACAATAATCCCGCGACGTTCCTTTGGGTTCCCCGCAATAGCGATGGCTTTTCCCTTCAAATCCGGATTATGCGATTGTTCAACGGATGCATAAAAACTATTCATATCGACATGAAAAATAACTCGCGCCTTCGTCAATCCCTCACCTCCCTTCAGCCAATTTGTTACTTTAAATTTTATCATACTCATTATGTACTTGCATTTGACTAGCGCTAAGTGGCATTGCTGCTTTTATGGATTATGAGGTCCATATTGCTCTTCAGTTCACTCTAAAAAGTGCTTCATCCTGCATATGAGCTCCTTTTTCTCTCAAGTATGCTACAAATAGCACTTCATCCACTTTCGCCATAATATCCTGCGAAAACAAAAAATGGTGAGGAAAGCATCACTTTTCCTCACCATTTTATATTCGGTTTAGGCTTTTACTTCTTCTTGCTCTTTCAGCCATTTGATTTGTTGTTGAACAAATTCCTCAGACAAATTATGTGTCACGATGTAGCGGTTGCGCTCGTGTGTTGAACATTCAAATGTACATCCACCTAAATGCTTTAACTCGTTTTCTTCCGAACTAATAATTTGTTTATTGCATTCTGGATTTGCACAGTTAATATAACGTTCGCAAGGTGTATCATCGAAATGGTCTCTTCCGACGATTACATGCTCTACTTGGTTAATAGGAACTGTTAATCGCTCGTCAAAAACATACATTTGACCATCCCAAAGTTGGCCTTTTGCCACAGGGTCTTTCCCGTAAGTAGCTACACCACCGTGTAATTGGCCAACATCTTCGCCAATTCCTTCACGTTTTAGCCAGCCAGAAAATTTTTCGCAGCGAATACCGCCTGTGCAATATGTTAAAACGCGTTTACCTTCAAATAATTCCTTATTGTCACGAACCCATTGAGGTGTATCACGGAATGTTTCAACCTCTGGGCGAATGGCACCTCGGAAGTGACCTACCTCATATTCATAAGTGTTACGAACGTCTAATACAACTGTATCATCATCTTGCATTTCTTTTAAGAATTCTTCAGGAGAAAGATATCGGCCTGTAATTTCGTGTGGGTTGATATCATCTTCTAAGCTTAAGTTCACAAGCTCTGGACGAGGTCGTACATGCATTTTTTTGAAAGCATGTTTGTCAGCTTCGTCAATTTTGAATACAATTCCTTCAAATAATGGATGATTTTTCATCATTTCCATATAGGCATTTGTATCTTCAATCGTACCAGAAACCGTACCGTTGATTCCTTCATTTGCTACTAAAATACGACCTTTTAAATTTAATTCTTTACATGCTTTTAAATGTTCAGCTGAAAAAACAGCTGGATCTTCAATCGTTGTATAATGATAATAAAGCAAAACTCTGTAATCCATGTATATTCCACCTATCATGTATATTTGCAAGATATATTGATAGTATATCTTTTGTTTGATTGCCTGAACTTTTTCAATTCAAACCAAATAAAAACAGCGGATATAATTATATATCACACCGCTAAAAGATGCAAAGAAAACAGAAATCCTTTAACATCCGACCTATAATATATCATAAAATTGCTATTCAGACCACCATTGATAAGACTGATTTCACATTTGAATTAAAAGGCAGATTAACAGTCCTAATAAAAAAAGAGCTATCGGATAAAATAGCCCTTTTTATAGCTTAATAAGAAAAGTCCTTCCAAGCATCCACTCGTGGGATGTTTACGTGCTGTTGGTTATAGGATTGATTCTTAACATAAACCTTCGTTGCGACATCATGTAACGTGTCTAGCACTGCTGGTTTGTCGTCAAAGTAGAAATCCAATTTTAAATTTTTAATAATATCGATTTTCTCTTGATCCTGCATACCGCAGAAAAAGCGGTCATCATGGACTGGAAAACCCAGTTCTTTTACCCATGCCCTTGTTTTTTTGCAATATTGTTTCGGACGGGATGTAATATAAAAAATCTCATGCCCCTCCTCTTCCAAGCGATTTAATAGCTCAATCGCACCTTCAAAAGCAGGACAATCTGTGAAATAAATTTCCTCCAGCAAACTATTCCACATTTGACCACCAGCCACTGAATCTAAACCGAAAGCTTCATGTATTTCTACAGTTTTTAGCTCATGGAAGACTTCAAGCCCAATATTTTGGTTAAGCTTGCAATTATATATATGAAAGGCGTGTTCTCTTAAATTGATGAGTGTATCATCTATATCAAAACCAAATCTCACTAATGCTCCTACTTTCTATTTATATCCCTTGCAAAATATGTAATAGTCATATTCTATTTGGGACCAAAAGTTTTAAATGTGGAATTTATATTATTTTGTCTCATCCAATATTGGATAAGCTGTTATACATAAATCTGGCCCAAGTTGTTCTATCGAATCGATTTCCAGCTGAAGCCCTTCATCTACATGGTCGATATCTATCCCAGCAAATGGGCTTTTCGAATTTCGTCCACCTAATATTTTAGGTGCCATATAAACAAGAAATTTATTGATCAGCCTCGAGCGCAGGAAGGAGCCGTTAATTTCAGCTCCTCCCTCAACTAACAAATCCGTAATTCCTATTTTATAGAGCTCATCTAGCATTTCATGTAAATTTAAACCGTATTCTGTTTTTGAAACGGAAAGGATTTCAACACCCTTTTCTTTCAGTTGTTTCAGCTTAGTTTCATCAACTTCTTGCCCACATACAATAATTGTTTGGGCCTCAGAAGTGTCGACGACTTTGGCTTTTAATGGGGTTTTCAGCTCACTATCTAAAATTATGCGAACAGGATTCTTTCCTTCACGATGCGGAAGTCTCGTTGTCAGCATTGGATCATCTGCAACAACCGTCCCGACACCAACCAAAATTCCATCGATTTCATGTCGAAGTTTGTGTACTTGCAGACGTGCTTCTTCACTAGTAATCCATTTAGAATGGCCATTATGCGTAGCAATTTTCCCATCCAAAGTCATGGCAAATTTTGATATTACAAAAGGTTTATTGTTTAGCATATTGTGAATGAATCGTTCGTTTAGCTTCAGTGCTTCTTGCTCTAAAAGTCCAACCTCAACCTCTATGCCCGATTCTTTTAGCAGATTAATACCTCGCCCTGCTACAGATGGGTTTGGATCCATTGCAGCAACAACCACGCGGCTAACTCCCGATTCTTTCACCAAATTAGCGCAAGGTGGTGTTTTGCCATAGTGAGAGCACGGCTCCAATGTTACATACAGAGTTGCTCCCACCGCATGCTCTCCAGCCATGTTAAAAGCGTGAACTTCTGCGTGCGGCTCTCCTGCTTTTCGATGTAAGCCCGTCCCGACGATGACCCCGTCTTTTACAAGGACTGCCCCCACACAAGGATTTGGATTCGTGTTCCCCTTTGCCGTAGCAGCAAGTTCTAAGGCTAATTGCATATAGTCATGGTCTGTTTTCATCAATTTACACACCCCTTAAACAATTAATTGTTTTTCTGGAATATGACCAGATTTTTTCACCTTTGTTTCTAGGTAATGACGATTTGTTTCAGTTAAGCCGCCCCATAGTGGGATGTGAGTGTGTGCAAGAAGACCATGCGTTTTTAAAGCTTCCAGTTTTTTAGGATTGTTGGTGATTAAAGTAACCGGTTTCGCTCGTAGTGCTTCGAGAACACGAATGGCTTCTTCGTAGTTCCGTGTATCATCTTCAAAACCTAATGCGTTATTGGCTTCGACAGTATCAAAGCCTTCTTCTTGTAGAATATATGCCAGTGATTTTGAAAACAATCCAATTCCGCGCCCTTCATGGTTTGCTAGGTAAAAAATTGCCCCACAGCCATGATCAGCAATCATTTTCATCGATTCATGAAGCTGGTAGCCACAGTCACAGCGTTGACTTCCAAAAATATCACCTGTATGGCAAATGCTATGCATACGAATAATTGCATCATCAGCATTTGTAAAATCACCATATACTAAAACGGATGATTGTTGCTGTGCTGCTAAATTAGCGTTTACGATGGAAGTAAGGATTGCTTCTTTCGTATCTAATTGTTTTTCAACATTCACCCATGTATACCACTGGAATGTTGCTTCAAAATCTCCTTGCTTTATAGGGAGATTTACTGGACCCACTAAGCATAAATTTTCTTCATTATTAAAAGGTATTATTTTCATTTTATCTTTTAAAACGCTATTCGCCTCAGAAAGATTCTTCATCTATTTATCACCTATCTATTCTTTTTCTTTTAGTCAGAAATTATAAATCAGAAGTTACTTCACGTTACTAAAGTTACAATACGAAACTTGTTCGGTCAATTCAATTAATTTAATTCTTACTATTTTAATATGTTATTAGTCATTTCATTATAAATATAGCGTATGTGGTTAATGAAATCAAAAGTGGTGCATGCACACAATTCACCATAAATGTTAATCCTTTGTCCTCAAGGTAAAATTGCATAAGAAATCGTTTCTAACGAAATACCCATGAAAAAAGAGTGCAGAAAAGCCTATAAGACTCCATCTGCACTCTTTTTATCATATTGTAAGATTTCTAATTTTATATTCTTGCAAAATGGTTATAAACATCATTCAAAGTTTCACAGCCGAGCTCCTTCACTCTCTCTACATATATACGCCAAATCTGTGCTGTCATCTTGGCATCCCCTAAAGCATGATGCCGATCAATTATCGGGACATTATTCAGTTCACAAAGTCGTTCCAAAGAAATATTATGGTATTCCCGATTAATCAGCTTATATAGAAAGGTTGTATCAACAATTCGATGCTTAAAGGGGGTTTTAAATAACTTCGCGCTTGCATATTGCATGAAGGTTCTTTCATGTGTCGCATGATGTGCAACCAATGTAGCATCCTGTACAAATTCAAAGAAATTTAAAAGTACATCTGCTACTGGCGGTGCAGCACTAACTAAATCCGTCGTAATTCCTGTTAGTGCAATGATTTCTTTTGTAATCTCTTGATTGCAATAGACAAGCGAGTAGAATTGCTGATCTTCAAGAATTGTGGCACCACTCATTTTAATAGCACCGATGGATAAAATACAATCTCCTTTATCAGGAGAAAAACCAGTAGTTTCAATATCAAAAACAACAACCTTCAACTTATCTAACGGCGTATTCATTGCATCTTCTTTATTCATTTCTTTTTGCAAATGCCTCAAATATGCCAATTGTTGTGAATTCTGTATACCGCCAATTTCACCTTGAATACGCTTCCCCTGTATCCCTCTTAATAATTGCATAAATGGTTCAAATGCCATTTTAACACCCTTTTCTTGACCCTTCTTTATCTCGCATCATTTGCAATTTCAATGACTGCATCGTGCAATTTTTTACCGCCCTTTAATATGCGTTTGATTTCCTTTTTTTGTTCCTTTGTCAGATTCTTTATATTTAAATAATGAGTGTCGTCATACTCATTTACTTGAAACAAAGTTAAGCGATAATTCATTAATGAGGAAAAATTTTCTTCGCTATATTCCAGCACTTCTTCGTACGCCGCTTTCCCTTGCAAACACTTTATCCTCCCTAATGTAGAGGTTTCTTTTAAACCTTCTTTTATAGATAAGAGCCTGACAGAATTTACATACGGCAAGAAAGCAGCATATTTTAAATTAATTGAGCCTTGATAAGTCCCATGCTGTTCAACGAGAATTTGCCCCATTGGACCAATCGCATTTTTAAAATGTTTTACATTTGCTACGAAGCGGCTTAAAAGCGATGGATGCTCTAACTGATAATGATAGATATATGATTTTAGCTGTGGAATATATTCTTCGTTTCCAAATAATGCTCTAGCATCGTAAAATATTTGCAAATATCGAATCGATTCCCAGCTTTCTTCCATCATCCAATTACTTAACTGCTGCTCCCAACCCTTTAGTGATTTACACCAAACTGGGTTGGAACTCATAATATTCCCAGTACAATAGGGATAACCAACAACGTCTAACCCATAAGCTAACTCTTCACCAAGCTCTTTAAAATAAAGATCATTTTCTAAGCTCGCACTTTCATAAACTATACCGTGATCTTGATCACTAATAAGCCCTTGCTCAAAGCGGCCACCGCTTCCGGTTATAAACCAAGTAAATTGACAAGGAGCTTCTTTTCGTTTCATATTCCCTTTTGCAACATCAAAAACCCTTTGCATTACTTGATCATGAAATGTGTTTAATGAAACATTATTGGTTAAGAATGAGGAAATATTGGCATTCTTCCATTCTTTAATCGTTTCGTACGTTTCCAAAGGATGTACACTTCCTTTATAGAAAAAGCCTCTGAGATTCAGAGGCTTTTAGTTTAAGTATATAGTTTTTTCTCTCGGAGATTACGAGAATTTTTCTTTTGTTGCAGCTGTAGTTAATTTTGCTTCTTCTAAAGCCATTTGTTCAGGGTACCCATAGCTACCATGCTCTGAAATATCTAAGCCCATGATTTCTTCTTCTTCTGTAACTCGTAGACCACCCATAACTTTATCCATAATTTTAAGCAGGATGAATGCAACCACAAATGCGTAAGCACCAGAAGCGGCTACTCCTAAAACTTGAACGCCTAATTGTTCAAATCCGCCACCATAGAATAAACCTGCTTTACCCCAATCAATATCTGTTGATAACTCTGGCATTGCGAATAATCCGTTTGATAGTGTACCCCAAATCCCTACAGTACCGTGAACTGATAACGCAGCAATCGGATCATCAAGTTTAAGTTTTTCAAATAATTGCATACTGAATACTACCATTACACCACCGACTAAACCGATGATTACTGCAGCCCAAGGAGCTACAAATCCACAAGAAGCCGTAATGGCAACTAAACCTGCAAGTGCGCCATTAAGAGTTGTTGGCACATCCGCTTTGCCTGTTTTTACCCAAGCTGTAAACATTGCAGCAACAGCACCAGCTGCAGCAGCTAGTTGCGTATTTAAAATTACAAAGCCTAAGAATCCATCAGCAACACCGAATGTACTAGCACCGTTGAAGCCGAACCAACCTACCCAAAGAATTAATACACCTAAAGTAGTATAAACTTGGTTATGTCCTGCAAGAACGTTAGAAGAACCATCTCTATTGTATTTCCCAATACGAGGTTTTAAAATTATCGTTGCCGCTAAAGCAGCCATCGCTCCAGTTAAGTGAACTACTGTCGAACCAGCAAAGTCTTGTTTACCATGGTCCGCTAACCATCCGCCGCCCCAGATCCAGTGCGCAACTACTGGATACACTAACGCAGAGAATAGAATTGCAAAGATTACATAGGCTGAGAGTTTTGCACGTTCAGCAAATCCACCAAAGGCAATCGTAAGTGCCACTAATGCGAACATTACTTGGAATGAAAAGTCGACTGCTGGAGTCAAGCCACCTGCATCAGCTGCAGTAGTTGTATCTCCGTAGAAGAAATTCGATAGACCAATAAACGCATTCCCGTCACCATAGATAAAACCATAACCTACAGCCCAAAATACTAAAGTTCCGAGTCCGGCTGTGAAAATTGTTTTACCGGCCACATGACCAGCATTTTTCATTCTTGTCGAACCTGCTTCGAGTAAAATAAATCCACCTAACATAAAGAATACTAAAATTGCACCAATCGCTACCCACAGGTTATCCATCAGTACTTGAACAGCTTCCATAATTTTCATTCTCCCTTCAAGAATCGATTTATCACGTTACGTTATATTATTCTATGATGTTAGGAAATGTAACATGCTTTAATTAACTTTATTTTACCTTATATTCCCCTTATGTCAATACAATTTCCATAATTTCTTTGATGCTATGTTAGAAAACATAACATTTCTATATAAATTGCAATTCACTAGGTCTTTAGAAGTTAATCAACACGATTTATCATACGTGTTTGTATGCGATTTCAAACAAATCAGTGATTTTTCCTTACGTAATATCCTTCTTTTCCTTCTATATTATGGGCGAATAGTTCCGCACAATATTATGATGCTGGTTCATTCTAGAAAACAACACATGTAACATTACTTAACAAATTCTATTCCATATGTATGAACTTCTTCAAAAAAACTTCGCTGAGAGTAAAAAGCTCTAGAGAATTGAACTCTAGAGCTAAACAATAAGATGAATAATTAATTAAGGATTTTTACCTTCACTTGTTTTCTTCCCCATTTTAGCGCTTGGTCTTGTGTAGGAATGAATACGTCAATCTTATTTCCTTTTATAGCACCACCCGTATCCCCAGCAATCGCTTCTCCATATCCTTCTACCCAAACTCGTGCGCCAAGAGGAATAACATTTGGATCAACTGCAATTACTTTTTGCTCTGGATTTGAACGTAAGTTAATACCTATTGCTGTTGTACCCGAACACCCCTCACAATAAGCGGTATAAGCAGTAGCTGTGACAGTAATTTCCTTTCCAGCGGCTGGTTCTTGTGATGCACTTACGTTTTGTGTGCTTTTAGTCGAATCGGATTTACTTGCTTGTCCTTGATTTACATTCTTTTCTACAGTTTTCTTTGATTGACTAGACACAGAGGTGTTAGCTGCAGAGGCAACTACCTTTTCTTTTTTACTTCCATCGTCATACAGCAGCAGTTCACTCCCTGGCTGAATTGTATAATCTTCTAAATCGTTCCACTCCATTAAGTCCTCTAATTCTACCTGATTATTGATAGCAATTCGGAATAGATTGTCCCCTTGCTGAACCTTGTATACTTCCGGTTGCAATGTCTTGTAAAAGATAACTTCCCTCTCTAATGCATCATCAAATAAATCTTGATTCATTTCATCCGTTTTTATGACCTGTTCACTATCATCAATATGCATCGCTCCCCGATCCATTTCCATCCCATATGCGTTGTTAGTTGATATTGAAAAAATGATAAATAGCATCATTAATGTTAATTTTGTTTTCATGTTTTGTCCTCCTGACAATTAATCTCGAAATTTGTAATGATATTACGAAATAAGTACTCTCCAGCGACTTACAGAAATATACATATTGATATAAAAATAGAAATAAAATGAAATATTTGTAATAAATGAAATATTTTTATAATCTTTGACAACCCCTTTGATTTACAAGGGTTAATTACTATTTAAAAAATAAAAAAAGACTGGTTTAAAAGCATTTGCTTTTTGAACCAGTCCAAATTCAACTATAAAACTCTATTAGATGAAAGGTAAATAGTAATTGAGTGTTTATAACAAAATACCTATCATATTTAATTTCAATTAAGAAAGATTTAACTGAAAAGTACTAAAAAAACCCGAGTTTTTCTATTTTTTTCACAATTGATATGCTCTCCTAACACTTCATGTTACAATCAGAAATAAAATGCATTTGAAATACTACATAAATTTTACTTTTAGTTTGCATTAGATGGAGAAAGGTGGCTTAACGAATGAAGACAAATGTACATATTATTGCACCATATGAAGCAATGTTACCCATTATTAAAGAATGTACACCACAGTTTCCAGAAATGAAAATAAGTGTTTCTGTTGGAGAATTACAAGCCGGTGTAGAAATCGCATTGTCCAAAGAACATGAAACAGATATATTCATTAGTAGAGGCCACACAGCTAAGCTTATAAAAGAAACGGTAAATACTCCTGTAATCGACTTGAATATTACAGGCTATGATTTGATTCGTACACTTTCATTAGCCTCTAATTTAAGCGACAAATCTGCACTTGTCAGTTTTCCAAAGACTACTTCTTTTGCAGCATCAACAATTGATTTATTGGAGCTGCCTATATCTGTCTTTACAATCAATCATAAAGATGAAATAGCCTCTACAATAGTCGACTTAAAGAATAAGGGCTATAAACAAATTATCGGCGATTCAATTACGATTAAAATAAGTGAAGCTTACGGTCTTAAAGGCTTTTTAATTCATGCTAGTAAAGAGACAATTATGATGGCTCTCGATCGTTCAAGAGACCTGTCCTATTATATGAATAAAGTAAATATTCCAAGCATCATATTTGAACAACTTGTTCAGATGAACTATAAAAACATTGTTCTTCTTGATGATCAAAACAACGTAGTCTATGAACATTTTTTAACTTTAGATTTCACAAGCGACTTAAGAAAACAATTATACATAGTCAATACGGACATTGATTTATATAAAGAAAAAGCTTCAAAAAAATATGTAGTAGATGATTACATAATCGAAATTAACGGCCATTATTTACCTGAATTTTCCTACAAATTATTTATCTTCACTAAACATGAGCAATTGTTAAATCAAGAAGGCCTAAAAGTTCATACAGAAAATTTGTACAAGCCTTTAATTGCCCATTCAGAAAAGATGCAATTTATCATGCAGCAAATCAGCGCTCTTTATCAAAATAACGAGCCTATTTTACTGATTGGGGACAAGGGTACGGGAAAAGATTTTATCTCAACCTACATTCATTATCAACACGAAGATGGTTTACTATTAACCATTAATTTTGAAAAATACGATGTCAACAAACTAGAGGAAATCCCCTTAAAAAATGTTCGCACCATTAAACTTCAAAACTTGACGCGCATTAAAGAGAATCATGAAAAATTGTCTGCATTTATCAACAAATGCATAGATCTAAACATCCATGTATTTATACTATTAGAGGATTGTAAACAATTTGCACCCTTCTCTCCCGAACTATCAAGTAAAGTGGAACTCCCTCTATTAAATGAGCGGAAAGATGACATCGCAGCTTTCGTTCAATATTTTTTATCTACTTATCACGAAAAATATGGAACAACCGCTGTTAAAATTAAAGAAGAATCCTTATCATTATTAAATGAGACAATCTATCCATTCAATATTGATGATTTGCGATTTATCATAAAGCAAATTGCACTAAACGAAAACAATATTATCATCCAGCATGAGACTGTTGAAAAAGTTTTAAATGTTGAAAAACTGACCTTAAAAGCACTTTCTTTTAAAGGAACATTAAAGGACATCGAAAAGGAAATTATCGAACTCGTCCTAAAAGAAGAAAATTTCAACCAATCCAAAACGGCGGAACGCTTAGGCATTAACCGAGCAACGTTATGGAGAAAACTCAAGGAATAACTTTTAGAGGCGCAGCAAAGGTCAGTAAATGACTTTAACTGCGTTTTTTCTTATAAAGCCCATAAAAGGTAGGTATCTTTCTTCAAAGATACCTACTTTTTTTCTATATAAAGAGATTAATTTAGTAAATCGTTATCACAGCTAGGGAATATATAAATGCCTTGTATTAAATCATAATCATAGTATTTTTGTACAAATTTCGCTTGATATAAGTGTTCCAACAAACAAATTTCATCTTCATCTGCATCACATAATACACCCGAGACGCTTAGCCCACTTTTTAACGCAACGCCAATCGGCTGACCAATTAAAAGTTTGATTTTATCGAGCATCGATTAGCTCCCTCCTTCCTTTATTTTATGAGGACAGGAAAGAGCATACTGTGCGATTGTCTCGTATGTATACGTGGATTTTTTTCATTCTTAAATAAAATAAATCCCGTTCAGACAT
>Ga0182745_1001370_pt1 | contig 23552 bp, 22 predicted proteins | sample eDN3rd30CKraftBY_FD_128523 | JGI IMG/M metagenome (GOLD analysis project Ga0182745, IMG submission 128523) | Enriched backyard soil microbial communities from Emeryville, California, USA - eDNA 3rd pass 30_C Kraft BY (version 2) (version 2) | ecosystem: Environmental > Terrestrial > Soil >... | reverse complement strand
GCGTCGGCACGCAGGGAGGACGGCCATGAGACCGTTTGAATACGTGCGCGCGGCCGACGCCGCCGCCAGCGCCGCAGCAGTGGCGGCCGTGGCCGATGCGAAATTCCTCGCTGGCGGCACCAACCTGGTGGACCTGATGAAGGAGGACATCGAGCGGCCGACCCGCCTGGTGGACATCCGCAACCTGCCGCTGCGCGAGATCCAGCGCACCCGCGCCGGCCTGTCCATCGGCGCGCTGGCGACCAATACCGAGACCGCCAACCATCCGCTGATCCGCGAGAACTACCCGCTGCTGACGCAGGCCATCGTTGCCGGCGCCTCCGGGCAACTGCGCAACATGGCGACCAATGGCGGCAACCTGCTGCAGCGCACCCGCTGCAACTACTTCTACGACACCGCCACGCCGTGCAACAAGCGCGAGGCTGGCAGCGGCTGCGGCGCGCGCGAGGGCCTGAACAGGATTCACGCCATCCTCGGCTGGAGCGAGGCCTGCGTGGCGACCTATCCCGGCGACATGGCAAACGCCTTATACGCGCTGGGCGCCAGCGTGCGCGTGCGTGCGCCGAATGGCAGCGAGCGGTTGATCCCGATCGCCGACTTCCACCGGCTGCCCGGCGACACGCCGCAGCGCGACACCAATCTGGAGCACGGCGAACTGATCCTGGCGATCGAATTGCCGGTCGCGGCCGCCGAGTTCGCACGCAACTCGCACTACCTGAAGGTGCGTGACCGGACCTCCTACGCATTCGCCATGGTTGCCGTCGCCGCTGCGCTGGACCTGGATGGCGGCACCATCCGCCAGGCCCGTGTGGTGCTGGGCAGCGTTGCTCACAAGCCCTGGCGCAGCGCCGAGGCGGAGGCGTTGCTGGTAGGTCGGCGCGCCAACGAGGCGACCTTCGAGCAGGCGGCCCAAGCTGCGCTGCGCGACGCCCGTCCGCTGGCGCACAACACCTACAAGGTGGAACTGGGTCAACGATCCATCGTCCGTGCGCTGATGCGCGCGGCGCGCCTAGCTTGAGGGAGGTCGTCATGGCACGCTATCTGGGCAAAGAAACCACCCGCGTTGACGGGATCGCCAAGGTGACCGGCAAGGCCAAGTACACGGCCGAGTTCCAGGTCCCGCACGTCGCCTACGGCTTCATCGTGCTGAGCACAGTGACCAAGGGCCGCATCACCGCAATTGAAACCCGCGAAGCCGAGCAGGCCGCAGGCGTCGTGCGCGTGTTCACCCATCTCAACGCCGGCCGCCTGGGCAAGGCGCCGGCCGCCGATGCGCCGCCGCAATGGACCTGGCCGCTGCAGTCGGACCGCGTGTTCTTCAACGGGCAGCCGATCGCCCTGGTGGTCGCGGAGACCTACGAGCAGGCACGCCATGCCGCGCGCCTGGTGAAGGCTACCTATGCGCGCGAGACGCACGTGACCGATCTCGAAGCGGTGCTGGATCGCGCGCAGCCTGATCCCAACACGGCCAAGGGCAGCCCGCGGGGCAACCCGGCGGCTGCGCTGCAGGCGGCGACGATCAAGGTGGAGAGCGAGTACCACATCCCGATCAACCACCACAATCCGATCGAGCCCCACGCGGCCATTGCCTTCTGGGAAGGCGAGCAGCTCACGATCTTCGACAAGACCCAGAACGTGTACGGCGTCCAGAAGCACCTGGCCGAGGGCCTGGGCGTTCCGGCCGAGAACATCCGGGTGGTATCTCCGTTCGTCGGCGGCGCCTTCGGGTCCTCGCTGAAGCCGAACTACTACCCGTCGCTGACCGCGATGGCCGCGCGCGAACTCAAGCGCCCGGTCAAGGTGGTCTTCACGCGCGCGCAAATGTTCACGGGGCACGGCTACCGCCCGCAGACGATCCAGAAGGTCGCGCTGGGCGCGGACCGCAGCGGCAAGCTGCAGGCCATCGTCCAGGAGGCGTTCCACAACACCTCCTCGTTCGAGCCGTTCTCGGACAACACCACAGGTTTCCTCAAGCAGGTGTATGCCTGCCCCAACCTGCACATGCCCCTCAAGGTGGCGGCCACCGATCTGGCGACACCGACGTGGATGCGCGCACCGGGTGCCGTCAGCGGCATGTTCGCGCTGGAAAGCGCGATGGACGAGTTGTCCTACGCGCTGAAGATCGACCCGCTGCAATTGCGCCTGATCAACTACGCCGAGGTCGATCCGGAAAGCGGCAAGCCCTTCTCCAGCAAGGCCCTGCGCGAGTGCTACCGCCTGGGCGCAGAGAAATTCGGCTGGAAGAACCGCAACCCCGAGCCGCGCTCGATGCGCGACGGCAAGCTGCTGGTGGGCTGGGGCATGGCGTCGAGCGTCTGGGGTGCGTTCCAGCAACCCGCGAGTGCGCGCATCACCTACCGCGCCGACGGCACTGCGAGCGTCGCCAGCGCGACCAGCGACATCGGCCCGGGCACGTACACGGTCATGACCATGATCGCCGCCGAATTCCTGGGACTTCGGTTGGACCAGGTGAAGTTCGAACTGGGCGACACGCGCCAACCGCAAGCGCCGGCTCAGGGCGGCTCGTGGACCACCTCCAGCGTCGGCTCGGCCGTGCGCGGCGCGGCGCTGACCATCACCGCGAAGCTGCTGGCGCTGGCGAACCAGGATGCCGCTTCGCCCCTGCGCGGCGTCGCCGCGGATGACGTGGAGATGCTCGACGGCCGCCTGCGCGCCAAGGCCGACCCGTCCCGCTCCATCGACATCGCCGAGATCATGCGGCGCACCGGCACCAGCGAGATCACCGAGGTGCACAACTCTACCCCATCGCCCGAGCGCGCGAAGTACGCCTCGCTCGCTCACGGCGCCCAGTTCGTCGAGGTGAAGGTCGATCCCGACCTGGGCACGATCCGGGTGACCCGGGTGATCGAGATCACCGCCTGCGGCAAGATCCTCAACCCGCTGGCCTCGCACAGCCAGGAAATCGGCGGCGTGGTCTGGGGCATCGGCATGGCGCTGGAGGAAGCCACCGAAGTGGACCATCGCACCGGCCGCATCGCCAACGCGAGCCTGCAGCACTACCACGTGCCGGTCAACGCGGACATCCACGCCATCGAGACCATCTTCGTCGAGGAGGACGACACCATCGTCAACCCCCTGGGCGTCAAGGGCATGGGCGAACTTGGCATGGTCGGCATCCCCGCAGCCATTGCCAACGCCGTGTTCCACGCCACGGGCCGGCGCATCCGTGACTTGCCGATCACGCCAGACAAGCTGTTATGACGCCGGCGCAAGCCGCACGGGCGGCTCGCCATGACGGGGTGAAGGACGGCCGCGGCCTGCCGCCTACCGTGATCGTGTTGGCGGCGGGATGCGGCACGCGCTTCGTGCGCTCGGGCGGCACGACGCACAAGCTGGATGCGCTGTTGGGCGGCATGCCCGTGCTGGAGCACGTGTTGCGCAGCGTGGCCGCGTCGGGGCTGCCGTGCCATGTCGTGCGGCCCGCTGGCGGGCCGTCCGCCGAGACGGACGGCATGGGCGACTCGATCGCCCGGGGCGTGGCCGCCACGGCCGATGCCACGGGTTGGCTCATCCTGCCCGGAGACCTGCCGCTGGTTCGCCCGCAAAGCCTGCTGGCGGTGGCGCGGGGGCTGGCGACGCACCCGGTGGTGCTGCCGCACTGGAGCGGGCGGCAAGGCCACCCGGTCGGCTTCGGCCAGGCATGCCGCGCGGCGTTGATGGCGCTTGGCGGCGACATGGGCGCAGCCGCCATCGTGCGTGCGCATCGGCAGGCTGGAGAGGTATTGGAACTGCACGTGGATGATCCAGGCATCGCCACGGACATCGACACATTGGACGATCTGGCGCGGGCCGAGGCGTTGCTTGCGGCCTGCCTGGCGCAACAGGAGGCATTGCATGGAAAGCGTTGATGTGCGCGTGCTGCGCGCCGCGCGCGACTGGCATGCCGGCGGACACCGGCTGATGCTGGTCACGGTGGTCAAGACCTGGGGCTCGTCGCCGCGGCCGGTCGGCTCGATGATGGCGCTGCGCGAGGACGGCCGCTGCATCGGCTCGGTTTCCGGCGGCTGCATCGAGGACGATCTGGTCCATCGCTACACGCGCGCCTACGGCGAAGCGAGCATGCCGCGTTCAGCCCCTGCGCTCGTGCGCTACGGCGTCACGGCCGACGAGGCGCACCGCTTCGGTCTGCCTTGCGGCGGCACGCTGGAACTGCTGCTGGAGTTCCGGCCCGGCTTCACGGCGCTCGACGAATTGGTGCGGCGCCTGGAGTCGGGGCAACTCGTGCAGCGCACGGTGGATTGCGTTTCCGGGGCCGTGACGCTGGCATCCGCAACCGCACCCGAGGCGCTGCAGTTCGACGGCGCCGCCCTGTCCAGCACGCTGGGACCGCAGTACCGCATGCTGCTCATCGGTGCCGGCGCGCTGGCCGAGTACGTGGCGACGATGGCCCTGTTCAACGATTTCGCGGTGACGGTCTGCGATCCACGCGTTGAGCACCGTGGCACATGGTCCGTGGCGGGCGTGGCAATCACGACGGAAATGCCCGACGACGCGGTGCGCGCCCTGAACCCCGACGCGCGCACCTGCATCGTGGCCCTGAGCCACGATCCCAAGTTGGATGATCTGGCCCTGTTGGAGGCGCTGCAGAGCCGAGCGTTCTACGTGGGTGCCATTGGCTCACGCCGCAACGCGAACAGCCGCCGGCAGCGTTTCATCGAGCACTTCGACGAGACGGAGGATTCCCTGCTGCGCCTGCATTCGCCGGTGGGGCTGGCTATCGGCAGCAAGACGCCCGCCGAGATTGCGGTGAGCGTGATGGCCGAAATCCTGGCGGTCAAGAACGCGGCAGTGCCGCTCCGCAGACGAAGCGCAGAACAAACCAAGGTACAACTGGCAGTGCAGGCGGACGTGTGAGGCACGCCCTGAGGCCTATGCGCTAGCCAGAAGCCTTTAGTGATAGTGATCGAATGCTTTCTAGGGGCATGTCTGCGCGTTACGTAGAGCGCTCTGGACTACCCCTTCGGCGTCAGCCTCAGCATCCGCCCGCTCGTCCCATCCTCCAGCAGCCACAGCGCGCCATCTGGCCCAGTGCGCACGGCACGGATGCGTTCACCCATGTCCCAACGGTCTGCCTTGGTCGCGTTATCGCCGTCCAGGGCGATGCGATCGAGCGACCGGCCCGAGAGGCCGGTGATGAACAGAGAGTTCTTCCACTGCGGGAACAGGTCTGCGTCGTAGTAAGCGAGGCCCCCCGGGGAGATGGCCGGGTTCCAGGACACCTTCGGCGCCTCGAAGCCGTCACCCGGCGCATGATCGGGGATGTCCCGGCCGTCATAGTGGTCGCCGTTCGATGCCCTGGGCCAGCCATAGTTGAGGGCGGGCTTGATCAGATTGAATGATCTCGAAAGGCAGGCCAGCGGCCGCGGCGGCATGGGTCTGCGCGTTGGCGGGCGTCGAGGCGGCAGCGCCCACGAGCAAGGTCAGGGAGAAAGTGGAGGCAAGGCCGAGCATGCGCAGGTTCATGGTGTCAGGTCTCCATTCGCGGATCGGAGGTAGGTTGTCGGGGATGGCGTTGGGTTCGCCTGGTTCGTTCGACGGCCATGTCGGGCTCAGTTGGCGGACGGCAGACCGAGGCGGCGGCGCAGTTCGGGTGCGGTCAGGTGGGCACGAAAGCCCGGCCCGCCCGGCTGGAACGAGGCGGAGGCAGCCAGGTTGCCGACGACGACAGGATCGCACCCGACATCGCGCACCAGACCTTCGGCCACCTTAATGGCCTCGGCGTCGTCGCTGGCGATGGGCATGCCGATGCGCCCGCCGCTTCGGGAGGCGGAGGTCTCGACCACGGCGGCATCGACGGCACTGAAGGCGCGCACCAGCCGCGCGCCGGGCATGTACTTCACGACCGTCTGCGCAACGCCCAGCTCGCGCGCCTCGCGGTACACGTCGGCGCTGTTCGCCCCCCAGGGATTAGTGGAGTCCAGAACGATCTTGCCGCGGTAGGCACTGCGCAGATCGCGCCCGACTTGGGGCAGCGCCTCGAAGGGAACAGCCAGCAGCAGCACGGTGCCGAACTCGGCCGCGGCCATCGGCAGGCCCACCGAAGCGCGCGGCCCCAGCTCGCGGGCCATGGCCTCCAGCTTGTCGGGGTTGCGCGAGGAAAACATCACCTCGTGCCCGGCCCTGACCCACAGGCGGCCCACGGTGCCTCCCAGCCAGCCCGCACCGATCACGCCGATGCGCGTCGGCGCCGTCGCGAAAGCGGGGTTCGCCGGGAGGAGCCAAGGCATGGTGGCCAGGGTACCGAGGGCTTTCAAAACGGAGCGGCGGGAAGGTGTCATTGGTCGTGTCCTCAGCGTCTCGTCATGAGCGCATCGTCCGGTTGTCCCATCTCTGTCCACCACGGAGTGAATGTCTGTGTGCGGCCGTCCAGGTACACAGGCTGGCCAATTTCCGGCGTCCACAGCGCATAGCTGCGCCCTTGGCTGGCGGCCGTGATCCGCTTGAATGGGTCATCCCAATCGTGCGGGGAAATCGAGAAGCGGCCGGCATGTGCGGGCATCAGCACCTTCGTGCGCAAGTCCTCGGCCGCCTGCGCCGCCTGCTCGGGGTTCATGTGGACGTTGGCCCAGCGCGGGTCGTACTGGCCCATGTCGAGCGCCACCCAGTCGAACGGGCCGAGCCGCTGGCCGATCTCGGCGAAATGCGGCCCGAAGCCCGAGTCGCCGCTGAAGAAGAGGCGCCGCTCGGCAGACACCAGCGCGTAGCCGGCCCACAGCGACCGATCACGGGTGAAAGTGCGCCCGGAAAAATGCCGCGCCGGGGTGACGTGGACCTGCACCTGCGGGGTCAACGCGACGACATCGTTCCAGTCTGCCTCGCGAACGGTGCCGGAGTCGTAGCCCCATGCCTCGAAATGCGCGCCCACGCCCAGCCCCACGATCGCCTGCCGGACCTTGGGCTGCAGGGCCACGATGGTCGGATAGTCCAGGTGGTCGTAGTGGTCGTGGCTGATCAGCAAGGCATCGATCTGCGGCATGTCCTGCGCCGTGTAGAGGCTCGTGCCATCGAAGGCCCGCACGGCGCCGGGCACCGGCGCGGCGTTGGCGCTGAAGACCGGGTCGATCAGCAGGCGCTGTCCGCCCAGTTGTACGAAGAACGAGGAGTGCCCCAGCCACACCACGATATCCTGCGCGGGATTGAGCGCATGGAGGTCGGTTTTGACGGCGGGAATGGCGCCCGGCGGGCGAACCTGGCCTTTCTCGCCAAAGAGGGTCTGCATCCACATCGACAACTCGGACTGGTCGGTGGTGCGCATGGGCGTGTCGATCTGGTTGCGAAACAGACCGTCGGCATGGTTGGGCGACCGTTCGATGCGGGCCAGGCGCTCGCCAGCAGGCAGTTTGCCAAACAGAGGATGCTGCAGATAGCCGAAGATGGCTATTGCGATGAGCGCGGCAAGAGCGAAAAAGACTTTCAGTGCAAAGCGAAAACGATTCATGTGTAGGTCATTTTTCTAACAAATGTGGTTGACCGCTCCGGGCCACACGGAGCACTTCTGACTATGCCGGCGCGCTATTGGCCTGAGCAATTTTTTGCTGGTTATGTGTTCTGCCCAGCCAAAAGCCGAGGCACAACCAGGCGAGCGAGAGCGGTACTCCGACGACAGCGATCTGGCCGATGCATAAACCTATTGCCATGAGGCCGGCGTAGCTCCAACTGCCCACCTGGTCGCCGCCGCGATAGACCACCGTATCAATGAAGTTCTTGGCCTTGTAGCGATCCTCGCGCGCGCTGGACGTGAACAGGACTTCCCGTGCGGGCCGGGCGAGCGCGAAATTGGTCACCCTTCGCGCGACCTGCGCCACCACGAAGACGCCGACCGTAGGGTTGGCCGTCAGTGCGGCGAAACCGACCGCGCTGACCAGTGGCAAGGCGCACAGGGTCACCAACACGCCCAGCCCGGCCATCAAGCGGCCGGTCAGAAATATCTGGACGAAAAGCGTGATTGAGTGGACCCAAAGGTCAATGTTCGCGAAGAATGCCGTTTTGGCTTCTCTGGTAGGGAAATTGGCCTCGGCGTAGCTTGCTTGCTGGAAATACAGGAACGTGGAAGTGATGGAGTAAATTAGAATGAAGCACGCAAGGCCGAATAGATACGGAGAGCGGAATACTTGAATCATCCCGGCGAAGACGCCTCCACCTATCGGTTCTTCTGCATCGTCGTTCTGCCCTTCGTTCCTTAACGAGGCGCTGGCGTGCGACAGCTTTCTCGATGCCAATACGGCCATCTCGATCAAGATGACGCAGGCTGCGATCAGCCAGGTGCGCCCAACGTGTTCGACAAGCATGGTTGTCAGCGCTGAGCCGAGTAGCCCGCCAAGGGTCGCTCCGGCGGCCAGAATACCGAAGAGCCGTCTGCCCTGGCCCGTATCGAAGATGTCCTGGATGAATGACCAGAAAACGGATACGACGAATAAATTGAAGACCGAAACCCAGATAAACAGCGCTCGGCCTACCCACATCTGCTGTCCTTCGCCGCTCGTGGCCAGAAGGAGAGTAATGACCACCAGGGTTGCCGTGAAGAACCTGTAGGAAATCGAAATGACGCGCTCTCTCGTGAAGTGGCGCACCACGTACCCAAACAAGGGGTTCAACAGGAGCATGGCGAGCAAGGCGCCGGTAAACAGCCACGGCAGATTGCTCACGCCGCCTGCAACGCCAAGCTCATCCCGAATCGGGCGCAACACGTAGTAGGCGAGAAACAGCGAACCAATGTAGAGCAGCGACCACGCAAGCGTGGGCGCTTCTTCTGGCCGAACGCCGGTCAGTCGCTGAACAATGGTTGGCGGCTCCTGTCTTTCTCGCATACCTCACACCAACGACGTTCCGGTTGCGCGTGCGAGGTCGGCAAGCAGTTGATCCTGGAATCGCGTGTCGTTGACCGCAGGGTGCGGCTCCTGGCGGCGCTGATGGTGCCAATACCCGCCGCTGGTCAATGCCTCGGGCGCATCGCTGGTGGCAAGCCATTCCTGGGTCAGGTGCCCCAGCCTGAGATCGTCCGGCGCGCTCGGGCCGCCCATCTTCGTTGGCACCCAACCTGGATCGACGGCGTTGCTGTACACCTCGGGCCACCGACGCGCCACCGCGGCGGTCAGCGCGGTGACGAAGAGCTTGCTGTCCGAATAGCTGCCGGTGGAAGTGCGGCCGGACCAATCCATGTCAGCGAGGTTGGCCCGCCCGCCCTTGTGCATGCTGCTGCTCAGGTAGATCAGGCGCTGGGGACGTTCGATCAAGGCAGTGAGCAGGTAGGGTGCGACGACGTTGACGACGAGCAGTTGATTGCCGGAGATAACCCCCGCGTTGTGGATAACGGCATCCATCTTGCCGACCGCATTGACTTGGCGTGCGAGGTCGCGGATCTGGGCGAGATCCGACAGGTCGCCGATCGTCGCGACCGCGCCCTGGTCCACAAGCTCCTTCACGGCCGGCATCCGGGCCTGAGAGCGGACATGCACAACGACGTCGTGGCCCTGAGCGAGCAGCGTCTTGGCGGTGGCATGGCCTAACCCATCAGCCGAGCCGGTGACGAAGACACGGGCCTTGCGGCCCGCGCCGCGCTGCATGTTCGGCATAGAGGATTCCTTTCGGGGGGATGGCGGTGTCTGTGCCCATGATGCTGGAGAGGTCAGCAGCGACCCGGCAGCCAGAGCTGAACCCAGCGCGGCGCCTGCAGTAAGAAACTTTCGACGATCCATAAATATTTCCTCCGAAGAAGGCGCCAGACGTGTTGCTGTCCGCGGCGGGTTGCCTTGCACTGCAGCCTGTCGCGCGCGTGCGATGTCGCGCACTGGTAAGACCCGGACGCCGCCGAACACTCACCAAGGCTGATTGGCCGGACCCACCGTGAACTCGTTGATCGTCGTGTCCTCGGGCTGGTCGATGGCAAAGGCAACAACGCTGGCGATCCGGTCGGGCGAGATGCCGTACTGGTCATAAACGCCCTGCATCTGCTCGCGTGTGCTTTTCTCGCTGATCGTCGCCAGTAGCTCGGTGTTGATGGCGGCTGGATAGATCGTCGCGGTGCGGATGTTGGTGCCTTCCATTGCAGACTCCATGCGCAGGACCTCCATGAAGTCGCGCACGAACCACTTGGTGCCGCCATAGACGGCGCCGTTCGGATAGGCTTTGAGGCCGGCGACCGAAGACGTGGCGATGACGTGGCCGGATTTCTGCGCCAGGAAGGTCGGCAGCGCGGCGGCCACGCCGTTGAGCACGCCTTGGACGTTGACGTCAACCATCTGGTGCCAGTCGTCGGTCTTGAGCGCGGACAGCGGTGAGTTCGGCATCAGGCCGGCGTTCAGGAAGATGACATCCAAGCGGTCGAACCTGTCCTTGGCCAGCTTGACGATGGCGTCGTTCTCGGACTGCTTGGTGACGTCCAGTTCCTGGTAGGTGGCCTGGCCGCCATGCTGCTTGATCTCGTCGGCGATCCGCTTGAGGTTGTCCGCGCGTCGCGCGCCGAGCACGACTTTGGCACCTTTGCTGGCGAGCAGCTTGGCCGTGGCCTCGCCGATGCCCGACGACGCGCCGGTGATGATAACGACTTTGTCTTTGATCATGGTGTTCTCCTGGGTTCAGGCCGCAAGCGTGGCGCAGTCGATGACGAAGCGATATTTCACATCGCCCTTGACCATGCGTTCGTAGGCTTCGTTGATCTGCGGGGCGCGGATCGTCTCGATGTCCGAGACGATGCCGTGCTCGGCGCAGAAGTCCAGCATCTCCTGGGTCTCGGGAATGCCGCCAATGCCCGAGCCAGCCAAGCTGCGGCGTTTGGTGATCAGGTTGAACACGTCTGGGGCGGCATGCGGGGAGGAAGGCAAGCCCACCAGCGTCATCGTGCCGTCGCGCTTGAGCAGCGTCATGTAGGCATCAAGGTCGTGCGGCGCTGCTACCGTGTTGAGGATGAAGTCGAAGCTCTTGATACGTGCGGCCATCTCGTCGGGATTGCGCGACACCACCACTTCATCAGCTCCCAGCGCTTTGGACGCTTCCCGCTTGGATTCGGACGTGGTGAACGCCACCACGTGCGCGCCCATCGCATGAGCCAGCTTGATGCCCATGTGGCCCAGGCCGCCGATGCCGACCACGCCGACCTTCTTGCCCGGCCCGGCGTTCCAATGGCGCAGCGGCGAGTATGTCGTGATGCCGGCGCAAAGCAGCGGCGCCACGGCCGCCAGTTGTTCCTCGGGGTGGCGAATGCGAAGCACGTAGCGCTCGTGAACCACGATCTGCTCCGAGTAGCCCCCCAGGGTGTGGTCTGGCGCATCGGGCGTGGGGCCGTTGTAGGTGCCGACCATGTGGTCGCAGTAGTTCTCCAGTCCCTCGTTGCAGTCCGCGCAGTGCTGGCAGCTATCGACGATGCAGCCCACACCCACCAAGTCGCCTACCTTGTGATGCGAAACGCGCGCGCCTATCGCCGTGACGCGTCCCACGATTTCGTGGCCGGGCACGCACGGGTAGAGCGTGCCCGCCCATTCGGCACGCACCTGATGCAAGTCGGAATGGCACACGCCGCAGTAGGCGATGGCGATCTGCACGTCGTGCGCACCCGGAGCGCGCCGGATGATGTCCAACGGCCCCAACGGTTTGTCGGCGGCATGAGCGCCGTAGGCTTTGACTGTCATGGAGACCTTCCTTTCGACGGATGTAGTTCTCTGAACCGTCATCTCAAAACCAGCGCCGCAAGATGCTGCGATAGGCCTCGGGCCTGTCGCCATCCGTGTTGGGCTGGCTGACTCCCAGGCTTTCATTGACATGCTTCGCCGGGTCTTTGACGAGATCGGCGATGAGTCTCGCGAGGCTTGCACGGGATGTTTCCGTGCCCTTGAAGGTCTGGCCCTTGCGGGTCAGCTCGACTTCTTCGGTTGCTTTATCCGTCAGCCACACCGGGCGCAGGACGGTATAGGCCAGCGAGGACTGTTCCACCACATCGGCCGCTCGCCGGTTCACCTCGCGGTATTCGCCGACTCGGCCTTTGTCCCAGGCGTTGAATGGCTCGGGGAGTTCGTCGTAGATGCCCCCCGCGCTGATGATGATGATGCGGTGCGCGCCCACCTCTTGCATGGCCTTCACGATATTGGCTGTCTTGACGTCCAGATCAAGACCGCCCATGGTGCTGATGACAATGTCCTGACCCCGGGCTGCGCGATTGAGATCCTCAACGCGTGTGGCATCGCCTTCGACCAAATCGACACGTTCGCTTCGCATGTTCTCCATGCGACTTGCGCGTCGCAGAAACAAGGTCAGCTTGACGTCCTGCTGTTCCAGCAGGCGGGGAATGATTTCTCGCGACGTGTCGCCATTGGCCCCGATAAGAAGCACATTCTTCATGGTTGAATTGGCCTGTTGTGTGTTTGATTTCTCATTCGAACGAGAGCCATCCGCGGTGTTTGCCGTACTGGCCAGAGCCAGGGCAGAAGTGAGGAGAAGGCCAAAGAGCAGGATGGTTCTTTTCATGGAACAAGTACCTTGGAAAATTCAGATGGCCACTCTCTGCTACGGTCTAGATGGCTTTCCGAGAAGCCTCTGAACGCGAGGTCAGAAGAACCAGGACCGCAGTTACGAGCAGCAGGCTGCCTTGCGGCAGCGCGCAGCCCAGCCCAATAGCCGGAAGACCAATGTCACATCGCTGGCCCGGCTTTCTCACCTATGAAATTTTCTCGAATACGCGCAACTTTGACTAGCTAATCAGTTCTTAATGACCTAATTAGGTGTGCTAATTAATTGCATCGGACTACCCCATGCGGTGCAAGTCGCACTTTCAATTGCGCATGAGGGACAAGCCGGTGCGACGACCTCAATGAGGCAGTGGCAATCGAGAACTTCAGGTGCGCTTGGACTCGGCGGGCTCGGCTCGGGCTGCATGGGCGCGACCGAGCCACACCCCCAGCGCAGCCCAGACAAGTGCCGCCGGCAGGACGATGCTGACCAGTCCACCCAGAGCAAAGCCGAGGCGGCCCAAGAGGCCCTCGGTCTGCGCACCGATCACGTCACCCGTCCGATAGAGAAAGGTATCGACAAACGCCTTGGCTTTGTACTTCTCCTCCCGGCTGACGACGGTGAACAGTGCCTCACGAGCGGGCCTGGTCAAACCGCGCTGAACCGCGCGATTGGCCGCCTCCAGCAGGATCAGCACCACGAAGGAGCCATAGATGGCCACGCCGAGAAAGCCGATCGCGGTCGCCATCGGCAATATCGCCAGAGCGACGCCAAGCCCGAAGCGCTTGACGATTTGCCCGGTCAAGGTGAGCTGCAGCACCAGGACGGCGGTTTGCGTCCACATGTCGATGCTGCCGAGCAATGCAGTGCGGGCATCGAGGTCATCCGCTGCCGCGGCAACCATTTGCAGGCGCGTGAAATAGATGAGCGTGGCCATGAGCGTCATCATCAGCACGTAGCCTGCGATACCGAGCAGATATGGCGACGAGACCACTGCACGCAGCCCTGCCCAGGCGGACCCGCCGATACGTTCGACTTCCTCGGCTTTGACCGCCGCTGAGGCTTCGCCCTGGGCGGAGCCTTGCCGGTCCGGGCGAATCCAGACAAGCACCCAGGCCATGAGAATGGCGAGTAGCAGGAAGAGCGCGGCAACCAGAAGCAGGTTCGGTGTGCCGAGAGGCTTGGCCAGTTGCGACGACAGCCAGGGACCGAAGATCGCGCCAAGCGTTCCACCCACAGCGATCAAGGCGAAGAAGCGCTTGCCTTGCTCGCTGGTGAAGCGGTCCGCCAGCAACGCCCAGAAAACCATCGTCACGAACAGGTTGAAGACGCTGAACCAGACGTAGAACACCTGTCCGCTGCGCTCGCCCACTGCGCCCGGCGCAAGCACCAGCAATCCCCAAAAGCCCACGAGGCTGATGGCGAAGAACGCATAGGTCGCGGAGATGAAGCGCAGACGTTGAAAGCGACTGACCATCCAGCCGAAGACGGGATTGACCAGTAGCGTAGCGATCGCCGTGCCGATGAATAGCCAGCGAATGGCTTCAATGCCCCGTTGCATCCCCAGTGCATCCCGTGCGGGACGCAACAGCATGAGGGCAGTGAGAATGAAGAAAAAGAACACACCTGCCACGAGGACGGGAACGACTTCCTCGCGGCGGACGTTGAAGGTATTGCGCACCAGTCGAGAAACGAATTGGGACGTATGGTTCATGTCTGGCTCCCTGCCTTGGCGCTATCGGTTTGGCTCACACCGGCGGCAATAGTTGCCGTCACCACGGCGCTCGAACCGACGAACTTTCTACGACTGACCATGCTGATGAACTCCTCATTGCGGAGGGCCGATGGCGGCCTGTAAAGGAGCCCGGCAAGAAGGGGGCGGCGCCGTTCATTGACCTTCCAGACGCACCCCTGCGAGCGCGGAAAGTCAGGAAATCGTCACCGCCTTGAAACGCCTATCGAACGGCGCCGGTAGAAAGCAGAACTTTCCCGATGGTCTGCCGGCCTTCCAGCAGTCGATGCGCCTCGGCCGCCTCGGCCAAAGGCAGCACCCGAAAAATCCGCTCCTTCAGCCATCCGCTGCGCAGACCTTTGATCACTTCATTGGCCCGGCGGAGCATTTCCTCGCGACTCATGATGAAGTGCCGCAAATCGCCGCCTGACAGCGACAAGGAGCGTTTCATGAGCGCATTGGGCGAGATCGGTTCAGCAGGGCCACTGGCTGCACCGTAGATCACGATGTGGCCGCGCAACGCTGCGGCCCGCATGTTCCCGTTGAACGTGGCTTTGCCCACGCCATCAATGATGATGTCTGCACCGTGGCCGTTGGTCAGTCGCCTGGTTTCCGCAACGAAATCCTGCTCGGTAAAGACGATCGCATCATGGGCCCCGGCCTGACGAGCCGCCTCGGCTTTCTCTGCGCTGGACACTGATCCAATTACGTGAGCCCCCAGGTGGCGTGCCCACTGAACGAGTAGCAAGCCCATGCTTCCGTCGGCCGCGTGGATCAGGACAAAGTCGCCGGGTGACGGCTTGCGGTACTCGTGCAGCAGGTAGTGCGCGGTCATGCCATGGGCGAAACCGGCTGCGCCCAGTTCAAAAGAAAAATCATCTGGCAGTCGGATCAGGCTATCGGCCGGTACCACGCACGCCTCGGCATAAGCGCCAGGTTGGCGGGCGAAGGCCACGCGGTCACCTGGCTTGACGTGAGCCACGTCGGGGGCAACGGCTTCCACCACACCGGAAGCCTCCAGCCCAGGAACCAGCGGAAGAGGCTGGGGATCAAAGCCGGTGCGCCAGTAGATGTCAGCGTAGCTCACCCCAATCATCGCGATGCGAATGAGCGCTTCGCCGCTTGCCAGCGGCTTCAATTCGCGCTCCTGCAACGTCAAAACCTCTGGCCCGCCGTAGCGCTCGACGACGACGGCTTTCACCTTGACCATGGCCTCCAGCTTCCCTTAGGCCGACAGGTGCTTCTTGAAGAACGTGTTGAGCTTGTCCCACGGAATCAGCGTCACCCGGTCGTACAGATCGACATGGTTGGCGCCCTTGACCCAGTACAGTTCCTTCGGCTCAGCGGCGCGCTGGTAGGCGTCCTCGCTGAACTCTCGGGAATGCGCCTGATCGCCAGCAATGAAGAGCAGCGGACGCGGAGAGATGGTCTCGATGTCATTGAACGGATAGAAGTTCAGGAACTTCATCTCGCCCACAAGGGTTCGGTTCTGTGTCGTTTCGAGCGTCCGGCCAGCAGGGATGGCGATGCCGCGCTTGGTCCTGTAGAAGTTGTGATACATCGCGGTCACGGGGTCCGCGTCAGCAGGCAATTCGACCGGCAGATAGTTCTGGAAAATCTGCTTGCCCGAGGTGAATTCCTCGTAGCGCTGCTGTGCAGCCTTGGCCGCCAGCTCCTTGCGCTGCTCGACGGTTCGCGCGCGGCCGTATCCGTTGCGGGTCACGGCGCCCATGTCGTACATGCTGACCGTGGCAATGGCTTTCAGCCGGGGATCGATCTTGGCCGCGCTCACGATGAAGCCGGCGCTACCGCAGATGCCGATGCCGCCGATGCGCTCCCGGTCGACCAGATCATGGGTGCCCAGGAAGTCCACGGCGGCGTTGAAGCCTTCGGAAAACATGTCAGGCAGGATCGCGTTTTTCGGCTCGCCTTCGCTTTCGCCCCAGAACGGCAGGTCGATGGCCATCGCGACGAAGCCCTGTTCGGCCATCTTGGTGGCGTAGAGATTGGCGCTCTGTTCCTTGACCGCGCCCATGGGGTGGCCAACCACAATGGCCGGCAGCTTTCCAGCGGCGCGCTGCTTGGGTACAAACAGGTTCCCAGTGACCTTCATCTTGTACTGGGTGGGGAAGCTGACCTTCTGAGAGGTCACCAGGTCACTGGTGTAGAAGTTGTCGGCACCAGAGGGGGCAGGCGCATTGGTCATATTGGTTCTCGCTTTCGTGTCTGCGGCGAAGGCTGCGCCGCCAGCCAGGGACATGACACCCAGCGCAGCAACGCAGGTGCCGGCGTTCTTCAAAAAATCCCGCCGGGCTACGGCAGAGTCGGGCAGCTCTTCGTCGGGTAGAAGGGCTTGGGCGCCGGGGTCATTCATGTCGTCGCTCCTTTCAGTGGAATTTTGGCGGGGTCAATGGCTTTTTCTTAGTTTCAATCGTCCCATGCAGGTGCGCGCGTGACTAGCTAATGGATGCTTAAAAGGGATATAAGTTGCGCTAATCAATGATCCATGGGAGACTTCCTCCATGGTCAGACGCAACCTCAATGATCTGCTGTACTTTGTCACGGTTGCCCGGGAGGGCAGCTTCACGCGCGCGGCTGCGTTGCTGGGCGTCACGCAATCGGCATTGAGCCAAGCCATCAGCGGTTTGGAAGCGAGGCTGGAGATCCGGCTTCTTACCCGTACTACGCGCAGTGTCTCGCCCACGGCGGCCGGGGAGAGGCTCTTGCAAGCCATCGGTCATCGGTTCGATGAAATCGAATCGGAACTGGATGGGCTGACGGAGATGCGCGACAAGCCCGCAGGGACGGTGCGGATCACCTGTGGCGATCACGTCCTGCGGACCACGCTGCTACCGAAGCTCACCTCCTTGCTGCTGGAGTACCCCGACATCAAGGTCGAGTTCGACGTGAACTACGGTTTCCGCGACATCGTGGCTGATCGCTTCGACGCGGGTGTGCGGATGGGGGACACGATCGACAAGGACATGATTGCGGTCCCTATCGGGCCGCAATTGCGCATGGCTGTCGCGGCCTCGCCCGCGTATTTCGCCGGTCATCCGAAGCCCAAGAGTCCGCGCGATCTGACGCGCCACAACTGCATCAACCAGCGCATGCAGTCAGGCGGCGGGCTCTACGTGTGGGAGTTCCAGCAGAGGGGCAACCAGTTGAATGTCCGAGTGGAGAGCCAGCTCGTATTCAATACCTCCCTCAACATTGTGGATGCCGCCCTGGCGGGGCTGGGCGTAGCGTGGCTACCGGAGGAAGAGTTCGGCTCGCACATTGAGGAAGGCCGACTGATCCGCGTGCTGGAGGACTGGTGCCCTTCCTTTCCTGGCTACTACCTCTACTACCCCAGTCGTCGGCAACCATCCCCCGCGTTTTCCCTTGTTGTTGACGCCCTTCGCTGGACGAGGCCTGCTAAAGCCAAACGTCGCTGACGCACCACGGTTGGGCGACCGTGTTGGCCGCCGAGCCTCGGCGTGAGCAACGACAGACGCCAAGACAGCGCTCGGCGTCCAGGTTCGCTCACGGGACGTTGTGGCCTGCAGCTCGAATGAGCCCGTACCACTCGCCGCGGGTGAGTGGAATGTTTGAGCCGGCGGCCGCCTCGGCGAGCCGTTCGGGCCGCGTTGTGCCAAGCACCACCTGCATGCCAGCGGGATGGCGGGTGATCCATGCGGTGGCGATCGCGGTTGGGGTGACCTCGTACTTCTTGGCGAGCCGGTTGAGTTCGGCGTTGAGTTCCGGGTAGTCCGGCGAATCGAAGAACACCCCGTCCTGAAAACCTTTCTGAAACGGCGACCAGGTTTGCAGCGTGATCTTGTTGACCCGTGCGTAATCGACGATGCCGCCACCGTCGCGCGTGATCGAGTCGTCGAAACCGACCATGTTTGACGACAGGCCCTGGGCGATGATCGGTGAGTGCGTTATCGAGAGCTGGATCTGGTTGGCGACGATGGGCTGCTTCACCGCGGTCTTGAGCAGATCGATCTGGCGTGGGGTGTGGTTGGACACGCCGAACGCGCGTACCTTCCCCGTGGACTCCAGATGGTTGAACGCGCGGGCGACTTCCTCCGGCTCAACGAGCGCATCGGGCCGATGCAGCAGCAGCACGTCGATATAGTCGGTCCTCAGCGCCTTGAGCGATCTCTCGGCAGCACCCACGATGTGCTCATACGACTGGTCGTAGTGCCACTGCTCGGCGACGATGCCGCTCTTGGTCTGCAGGATGATCTGTTCCCGCTCCGAACTGCTGAGTCGAAGCGCTTCGCCGAACCGGCGCTCACAAAAGTGCGTGCCGCCGCCAGGATGATTGAATCCGTAGAAGTCGGCGTGGTCGAAGAAGTTGATTCCCGCGTCACGCGCCCCGGTGTAGAGGCCGCGAATCCGGTCGTCAGTGAGGTCAACGATCCTCATCATGCCAGCGGTGACGTTAGGCACCTGGATGCTCGTCGGTCCCAGCGGCACGGTCTTCATCGAGCCCTTCCGCTGGGTGCCTGATCGAGCTTGGGAAGGTCTGGGTTCGGAACCGGATGACGGATTGGCGGATGCGAATTGGGCCAGGGCGAGGCCAGCGCTGGCTGCTCCAACCCCGGCGATAAAGCTGCGTCGAGATACCATCGGAAGCTCCTTATTGCACACGGGATGTCTGGAAGGTCAGGAAGGCGGCGACCAGCAGTACGATCGCGCTCGCCACGAAGGTGCTCTGGTATCCGCTGGCATCGAACAGCAGGCCGCCGACGGTCGAACCCAGGGCGATGGCGAACTGGATGACCGCTACCATTAGGCCGCCGCCGGCTTCTGCGTCGTGCGGCATGGCCTGGGCGATCCAGCTCCACCAGCCCACGGGCGTGGCGGTGGCCATCAGGCCCCACAGGCCCAGCAGCACGGCCACGGGAGTGACCCAGCCGCCCAGCGGGATTAGCGCCACCGCGATCACCGACATCAGGATCGGAATGGTGATGAGGGGGGCATACAGGCCCCGCTTGAGGATCGAGCCGATGGCCGCGGTGCCGATGAAGCCCGCCACACCGATTACCAGCAGTAGCAGCGACAGCGTGGACACGCTCACGTGCGTCACCGTTTCGAGGAAGGGCCGCAGATAGGTGAACAGTGCGAACTGGCCCATGAAGAAGGCGCCGCAGCCGGCCATGCCGTAGGCGACGGTGCGGCTCTTGAGCACGGTGAACACGGTGCCCGAGCCGGGGGCGCGGGCTTCGGGCTTCATGGCGGGCAAGGCGAGCCACTGCCACACCAGGGTGACGACCGCCACCGGCACCAGCGCGAAGAACGCGCCGCGCCAGCCGATGATGGAACCCAAGTAGCTGCCCAGCGGCGCGGCGATCACAGTCGCCAGGGCGTTGCCGCCATTGAAGATGGCCAGGGCCTTGGGAACCTGGCTGGAGGGCACCAGCCGGATCGCCATGGCGGCGGACATCGACCAGAAGCCACCGATCACGACGCCGATGAGCGCGCGCCCCGCCATGTAGGTCACGTAGTTGTGCGCCAGCCCCACGATGACGCCGGACACGCCCATCAGGACGGTCAGGATCAGCAGCAGCTTCTTGCGGTCCAGGGTGCCTACAAGGGCAGAGATGGACAGGCTGGTCAGCACGGCGAAGGCGCCAGAGATCGCGATGCCCTGGCCGGCCATGCCTTCGGTGATCCGCAGGTCGCCCGCAATCGGCGTCAGCAGGCTCACGGGCATGAACTCGGAGGCCACGAGCGCGAAGACGCACAACGACATGGCGAAGACGCCGCTCCAGTAGGCCGGGCGGTCCTCGGCTTGGTGTCGCGTCCGCGCAGGGCCGTCGGTGGTATTGGGTGTCATGGAGTTCGTCGTTGTTTTTTCTGGGCAAAGAAAATCGCCATGCACATCCGTCAGGACGGGCATGGCGAGTACGTGAAGGCGCGAAGCGATATAGCGTGCTGCGCGCCGCCCCCGCACGGCGGCTGCTTCAGTCGGTTAGGCCGATGCCAGGTGCTGCTTGAAGAACGCGGTCAGCTTGTCGAAGGGGATCTTGTCCATCTGGTCGTACAGATCGACGTGGTTGGCACCCGGGATGATCATCAGTTCCTTCGGTTCGGCCGCCGCGGCGTAGGCGGTTTCGCTGAAGTAGCGCGAGTGAGCTTTCTCGCCATGCACGAACAGGACCGGCCGCGGAGAAATCTCCTTGATGTAGGTGAGGATCGGCATGTTCATGAACGACAGCGGCGTGGTGATCGACCAAGCGTTGCCGGAGTTGACCGCGCGCGGGTGGTAGCCGCGCGGCTTCATGTAGTAGTCGGCGTAGTCCACCAGGAACTGCGCCTCGCCGCCGCTGAGCTTGTTGTAGGCCGGTTGGTAGGCGGGCGTGCCCTTTTGTGCATCGGCCCAGCGCTGCTGGCTCAACTGCTCCAGAGTCTTTGTGCGCTGTTCGGGGGTCACGCTGTCGTTGTAGCCCTTGGACATGACGCGCGTCATGTCGTACATGGTGCTGGCCACGACGGCCTTAACGCGCTTGTCCATTGCGACGGCGCTCAACACCATGCCACCCCAGCCGCAAATGCCGATCACGCCGATGCTCTCACGGTCCACGTTGGGCTGCAGCCCCAGGCAATCGACCGCGGCGCTGACGTCCTCGGTGTTGATGTCCGGCGAGGCGACATTGCGCGGCTCGCCACCGCTCTCGCCGGTGTAGGAGGGATCGAACGCCAGCGTGACGAAGCCACGCTCGGCCATGGTCTGGCCGTACAGGCCCGAGGACTGCTCCTTGACGGCGCCGAACGGGCCGCACACGACCAGGGCCGCCTGCTTGCCGCTGGCGTTCTTCGGCTGGTAAAGGTCGCCGGCCAGGGTGATGCCGTAGCGGTTCTTGAAGGTGACCTTCTTGTGGTCCACCTTGTCGCTCTTGGGGAACACCTTGTCCCACTTGTCGCTGAGCTTGATCGGCGATTGCATGGCGGATTGCGCGGCGGCAGGCCCTGCGGCGATGGCGCCCACGCTCAGGGCGGCGCTGCCGGTGCCGGCCATCTTCAGCAAGGTGCGGCGGCCCGCGTCGGTGCCGTCCAGAACGGCGATGTTGCCGTCGGCTTCGTAGCTGCTGTGCATGGTCAAAGTCCCTTCCTGTTTGAAATCGGTTGATTGATCGTTGTCGTGAGAGAGCGCCTAAGCCGGTCTGGTTGCCATCAACGACTGCCAAGCGCCGCCGCCAGCGACGAACGCGAGCTTGCCCATGTAGTCGAACTGGATTGCCATGGAACTCCTTGGCGGTCTCTGGCTGAGGGCATAGAAGGAGCGTGCTTGAACACGTGGCGGCAGCCCAGTGAGACCGGATACCCCGGAGACAGGCCTTCCATCGCGGTACTGGATAAATTTTCCCGCGCGCGTCGCGCCTTGACTAGCTAATGGATGCTTAAAGGGGCTATTAGCTTCACTAATCAAAAGCCCGTGAGAGACTGAAAAGCATGGTCAGAAGCAACCTCAACGATCTCCTGTCATTTGTCACCGTGGCGCGTGAAGGCAGCTTTACGCGCGCGGCTGCGCACCTGGGGATCACCCAGTCAGCACTGAGCCAGGCCATCAGGGGCCTGGAAGCCCGGCTTGAGATCCGTCTGCTGACCCGTACCACGCGCAGCGTCTCGCCCACGGCCGCAGGAGAGCGGTTGTTGCAGACCATCGGACACCGCTTCGACGAGATCGAGGCCGAGCTGGACGAGTTGTCGGAGCTGCGCGACAAGCCCGCCGGCACGGTGCGTATCACCTGCGGGGACCATGTGCTCAAGACCACGCTCCTGCCCAAAGTCGCGCCGCTGCTGCACAAGTACCCGGACGTGAAGGTGGAGTTCGACGTCAACTACGGGTTCAGGGATATCGTGGCCGACCGCTTCGACGCGGGCGTGCGTCTGGGCGACACCATCGACAAGGACATGATCGCGGTACCGATCGGCCCCAAGCTGCGCATGGCCGCCGTGGCCGCCCCCGCCTACTGGACCCAGCATCCGAAGCCGAAATCACCGGAAGACCTGACCCAGCACACGTGCATCAATCTGCGCTTTCCCACGCATGGGGCGTTGTACGTCTGGGAGTTCGCGCGCAAGTGCAGGCAGTTGAACGTGCGCGTCGAGGGTCAGGTCACCCTCAACAGCACTCCGCATATCGTTCAGGCGGCGCTGGAGGGCCTGGGCATCGCCTTTCTCCCCGAAGAGGAGTTCGCCCCGCACATCGAGGAAGGCCAACTCGTGCGTGTGCTGGACGACTGGTGCGCGCCGTTCGAGGGCTACTACCTCTACTACCCCAGCCGGCGGCAGCCCTCACCGGCGTTCTCGTCGGTGGTCGATGCGCTGCGTTCGCGCGAGGCACCCGTCAAGAAGCACAAACGCCGATAGCGGCGACAGCGCCCGACATAAGGAAAGGGAACCGGATGAAGACTCGGAGCATTACCGCCTTTATCGCCGCGCTTGTGGCGGCCGCCGTGGCGACAGGCGCCATTGCCAGCATCGTGCAGACCCAGATCGTTCTGGGCCAGCTCGTCGATTTCGGCGCGCCGGTCACCGCATCGGTCCGGTCTTGGACCACGCTGGAGGACCTGGCGAGGTTCGGGCCGGTCATGGCCGGCATCGCGGCCGCGGCGCTGCTGCTATCGGTTTTGGCAGGGCACCTCATCCTTCGGGCCGTCCCGGCCGGCTGGCGCCCAGCCGTCTTCGCTGTTGCAGGCGTAGCCGCGCTGTGGCTGGCATTCTGTCTGATGCGCTCGGTGATCCCCATGCCCGCGCTGCCCGGCACACGAACTTCACTAGGCCATGCACTGATGTCGTTGACGGGGCTCGTCGGCGGCCTGCTGTATGCGCGCCTGACCTCGCAGGCACGCCAGTCGAACCAGGCCGCAGAGCGAGGCCACCCGTGGCGCCACGCCGTGACGGCGGCGGTGCTTGTGATCGTCCCCGCTGTCCTCTTCTTCGCCATGGCCCCGGACGCGGGCGACAAGCCTAACGCCGTTGATCCCGACAGCTACAGGGTCCAGACCGTTTCCACCGGGTTGAACCGGCCGTGGTCGGTGGCGTTCCTGCCGGACGGCCGCACGCTGGTCACGGAGATGGGTGGGCGTCTGCTGGCGATCGCGGCCGATGGTTCAACCTCGGAGATCACACTCGACGGGCTGCCGCCGATCTTTCAGCAAGGCGGCGTCATCGGGCTGATGGAGGTCGCGCTGGACCCGCAGTTTGGCCAGAACGGCTGGATCTACCTGACCATGGGCTACGGCGAGCCGGGCGCGAACGGCACACGCCTGGTCCGGGCCCGGCTGGCAGGCGACAGGATCGAGGACGTGCGCGTGCTATTCAGCTCCACGCTCAAGCCACGCGCGGGCAACAACGGCGGGCG
>Ga0182745_1001369_pt1 | contig 23564 bp, 23 predicted proteins | sample eDN3rd30CKraftBY_FD_128523 | JGI IMG/M metagenome (GOLD analysis project Ga0182745, IMG submission 128523) | Enriched backyard soil microbial communities from Emeryville, California, USA - eDNA 3rd pass 30_C Kraft BY (version 2) (version 2) | ecosystem: Environmental > Terrestrial > Soil >... | reverse complement strand
GTCGGCCGCATGGCCACGGGCAGGGGCTGATAGGCGGCAAGGTCGGCGGCGGTATAGATCGCCAGCACGCCCGGCATGGCCACGGCTCTGGCCGTGTCCAGCCGGCGAATGATGCCATGAGCATGGGGGCTGCGCAGCATCACGCAGACGGCCTGACCGGGCAGGTTCACATCGTCGGTATATTGGCCGCGGCCCGTGACCAGCGTGGGATCTTCCTTGCGGGGCACGGGCTGACCGATCGCGAATTTCTGGACCGCCATCCGGTTGAGGTCGTCGCGCAAGCTGCCCGGTGTCTTCTGGTCCATGCGGTTCTCGGCCTCCTGCCGAAAGACACGGCCGTGCGGCCGGCCATTGTCCGACCCTTCGGGGATATCGGATGAACGGGCCTTCGGCAAGGATCGGCGCCGGATGGCGCCCCCGCGCCAGCCGCATCGCCGGGCGCTTTCCCGGCGCACGGCGCGATTGCATGACCCGTCGACGCTGCTAAAGTCAGCGGTGACAGAATACATTGATGCCGGATCGAACGGTGAGAGTGATCGTCGTGCGGCAGGAAGGTTGTTGATGGGCCATGACGCCCGGGAAACCGGGGGCCTCGATTCCGCATGGCAGCGGTCACGTTCGGGGAGCGCCCCGCCCGCTACGGCGCGCGGAGCGGAAGAGCCGCGCCGGGTTCAGCGAAACCTTGGTTTCCGAGGGGCTGGCGAGGCCACTTACGCGGCGCTGGACCTTGGAACCAACAACTGCCGTCTTCTGGTCGCCCGTCCGGCCGGAGAGGGTTTCCATGTCGTCGATGCCTTTTCCCGGATCATCCGTCTCGGCGAGGGTATCACCAGCACGGGCCGGATCAGCGAGGCGGCCATCCTGCGGGCGGTGTCGGCGCTGAGCGTCTGCCGCGACAAGATGCATAACCGGGGCGTCAGCCGCGCGCGGCTGATCGCGACCGAGGCGTGCCGGGCGGCCAGCAACGGCGACGAGTTCCGCGCCCGGATTTTTCGCGAAGTGGGCCTCGATCTCGAAATCGTCGACCGTGAAACCGAGGCCGCCCTGGCGGCGGCGGGCTGTACCCCGCTCGTGGACCCGGCCATGGAAGGCGTCGTGCTGTTCGATATCGGCGGCGGCTCCTCGGAAATCGTCCGGCTGGCGCGCCCGGCCACCCATCGCCGCGGCCCGCCACCGCCGGTCATCCAGTCCTGGGCATCGCTGCCCGTTGGCGTCGTAACCCTGGCGGAGCGTCATGGCGGGATCGACGTGACGCCGGAGAGCTACCGGCGGATGGTGGATCAGGTGGCCGGGCATCTGGTGGATTTCGTGAGCCGGCAGCCATCGCTCGATCTTGGCCGCTATCACCTACTGGGCACCTCCGGCACCGTGACCACCATCGCGGGCGTGTATCTCGACCTGAAGCGATACGATCGGCGGCGTGTGGACGGCTGCTGGATGAATGCGGATGAGGTCAATGCCGTCACGGCGCGCCTGCTGGGCATGAGCTACGATGAGCGCGTTGCCAATGGCTGTATCGGCGCCGAGCGGGCGGACCTCGTGCTTGCCGGTCTCGCCATCCTGGATGCCATCCGCCAGGCCTTTCCGTGCCGGCGCTTGCGCGTTGCGGATCGTGGCCTGCGTGAAGGCATGCTGGTGCAGATGATGCGCGAGGACGGGGTCTGGGGCGGGGGAGATCGGCAGTGAAGAAGCCCGCCGGCGGCCGGACCGGCCGCAAAACCGCGGGCTCCGGGGCAGGCTCGGGCCGTCGCGGCGACCTCAAGGTGCAGGTCAAGCGCGGCCGGACGCTGTCGTCCAAGCTGTGGCTGGACCGGCAGTTGAACGATCCTTATGTCGCCCGCGCCAAGGAGGAGGGATATCGCTCCCGCGCAGCCTACAAGCTGATCGAGATCGATGACCGGTTCCATCTGCTGAAGCCCGGCGCGAAAGTGATCGACCTCGGCGCCGCGCCCGGCGGCTGGTCGCAGGTGGCGGCCAAGCGTGTCGGCGTCGGCACCCGTGGCGGCCGGGTGGTCGCCATCGACATTCTGGATATGCCGGCCGTGGAGGGCGTCGAATTTCTGGTGCAGGATTTCCTCGATCCCGAGGCGCCGGCGCTGCTCCGCGACATGCTGGGCGGCGGTGCCGATGTGGTGATGTCCGACATGGCCGCGAACACCACCGGCCACCGCAAGACCGACCATCTCAAGATCATGGCGCTGGTGGAGCTTGCGGCGGAATTCGCCCGCGAGGTGCTGCTGCCGGGCGGCAGTTTCATCGCCAAGGTGTTTCAGGGCGGAACCGAAAGCGCGCTGCTGGCGGATATGAAGCGGGATTTCGCCACCGTGAAACATCTCAAGCCGCAGGCGAGCCGCGCCGATTCGTCGGAGCTTTATCTGCTGGCGACCGGCTTCCGGGGGCGCAACGACGTCTCCGATGCCGCCCGAACGCCACCGGAATCGTGACCGGCCTCAGGACCGTGGCCGATTGTGCAGGTTGGCGCCGGCATCGCGCGGCATGGCGCGGAAAACCAGCAGCGATGTCAGCGAGAACAGCGACACCAGAATGAAGGCGATGTGAAAATCCGCAACGGATGGGGTGGCGTTGCCGCCGAGCCGCGACACCGCGTCCACCGCGATGGCGCCCATGGCGACGCCGGCCGTCTGCGACAGTTGTGACGTGACGGCGAGGAAGGGCGTGGCGCGGCCCATGTCCGGCGCGTCGATCTCCGCGAAGCCGATGGAATTCACCGAGGTGAATTGCAGCGAGCGGAACACGCCATGGACGACGAGCACCGCGATCATCACCGCATAGGGCGTTTCCGGGGTGAACAGTGCACAGGCGGCCAGCGTCGCGGCGGTGAGGACGCCATTCCAGATCAGCGTGGTGCGGAAGCCGAGGCGCGCCAGTATCCAGGGAATGATGGCTTTCATCTGGAACGCGCCGATCGCGACCGCGAGGGTGACGAGACCGGACTGGAACGGCGTGAAGTTGAAGCCGAGTTGAAGCATCAGCGGCAGCAGGAACGGCAGCGCGCCGATGCCGGCCCGGAACAGGAAGCCGCCATAGATGCTGGCGCGGAAGGTGCTGAAGCGCAGCAGGCGCAGGTCCAGCAGCGGCGCGGGATGGCGGCGGGCGTGGAAGACATAGCCTGCGGTCAGGATCGCTCCGCCGACGATGAGGCTGGCCTGCACCCAGCGGGGAATGAAGGCGAGACCCAGCACGGAAAAGCCGAAGGCGAGGCCGGCGAGGCCCCCGGCGGACAGCAACATGCCGAGAACGTCGAAGCGTCCCGGCGGGTGGGTCGGTACGTCGTCGATGAAAACCGTGACGAAGATGATGCCGGCGATCCCGATCGGGATGTTGATGATGAAGATCCAGTGCCAGGAGGCATAGGTCGTGAGGAAGCCGCCCAGCGGCGGACCTACGATCGGGCCGATCAGCGCCCCCATCGAGAGCAGCGCGATGGCGCTGACGATGCGCTCCCGCCCAATGCTCCGCACCATCACCAGCCGCCCAACCGGCGTCATCAGGGCGGCGCCCATGCCCTGGATCACGCGGGCGAGAATGAACAGCGGCAGGCTCGGTGACAGCGCGCAGGCGAGCGAGCCCAGCATGAACACCACGATGGCCAGCCGGAATACGTTCCGCGCGCCGAAGCGGTCCGCGATCCAGCCGCTGGCGGGGATCAGCACCGCCAGCGACACGAGATAGGAGATGATGGCCAGCCGCAGCGTCAGCGGTTCCGTGCCGATATCGGCCGCGATGGCCGGCAGGGAGACGGCCATCATCGTCGCGTCCATGTTCTCCATGAACAGCGCCGTCGCGACGATGAAGGGAACGAGGCGTTCGCGGGCCATGACCTGAACTGCGTGAGAAACCACCTGGCGCGGGGGGCGCCGCCGGACGGGTGATTCCGGCATTCTGACGCCCCGATGCCGTCTAACAGCGCGCCGCCGGATGGACAATGGAGCCCTGCCGCGAAAGTGTCATAGGACCGGCGGGCGTGGTGCGTTATTTTGAGGACGGCTGTGGGTTGGGCCTAGGATTCTCCCGCCGCGCGTGCTACGGACCTGCGCCAACCCCTCAACGGGTCCATCGCTTCTCCGTGGTGCTGCTGTCGCCGCGGGGATTTCGTTATTCCGGCGCGCGATCGGGTCTGTCACCTTGCCGGGGCATGGAGTTGGTCATGGCCGTTTCGAGCGATATGCGATTTGTCGAAGCGCTGACATTCGACGATGTGCTGCTCAAGCCCGGTCCCTCGGAGGTAATGCCTTCCGATGCCGATGTGCGCACGCGCCTGACCCGCGAGATCAGCCTCAACATTCCCATCATCGCCTCCGCGATGGACACGGTGACTGAAGGGCCGATGGCCATCGCCATGGCCCAGGCCGGCGGCATCGGTGTGGTCCACCGCAATCTCGATCCCGAGCTTCAGGCCGCGCAGGTGCGCCAGGTCAAGAAATTCGAATCCGGCATGGTGGTGAACCCGGTCACGGTCAGCCCCGATGCCACGCTGGCCGATGCGCTGGCCCTGATGCGCGAAAATAATATTTCCGGCATTCCGGTGGTTGAAGGCGCTGGCAACGGCCAGTCGAATGCAGGCCCCGGCAAGCTGGTCGGCATCCTGACGAATCGGGACGTGCGCTTCGCCAACGACCCGCGCCAGAAGGTCTTCGAACTGATGACGCGGGACCGGCTCATCACCGTCCGCGAGAATGTCGGGCAGGACGAGGCCAAGCGGCTGCTGCATCAGAACCGGATCGAGAAACTGCTGGTGGTGGACGAGCAGTATCGCTGCGTCGGACTCATCACCGTGAAGGATATCGAGAAGGCCGTCGCCAACCCGAATGCCTGCAAGGACGAGCAGGGCCGCCTGCGCGTGGCGGCGGCGACATCCGTTGGCGACAGCGGCTTCGCGCGCACCGAATATCTCATCGACGCGGGAGTCGATGTCGTGGTGGTGGACACCGCCCATGGCCATTCCCGCCATGTGCTGGCGGCGGTGGAGCGCATCAAGCGCCAGTCCAACGCCGTGCAGGTGGTGGCCGGCAACATCGCCACCGGCGACGGCGCGCGGGCGCTGATCGACGCCGGCGCGGATGCGGTGAAGGTCGGCATCGGGCCGGGTTCGATTTGCACGACGCGCATCGTGGCGGGCGTCGGCGTGCCTCAGCTCACCGCCATCATGGATGCGGTGGAGGTCGCACGCGAAAGCGGCACGCCCGTCATTGCAGACGGCGGCATCAAGTTTTCCGGCGATCTCGCCAAGGCGCTGGCCGCCGGTGCGGATTGCGCGATGATCGGCTCGCTGCTTGCCGGCACCGACGAGACGCCCGGCGAAGTGTTCCTTTATCAGGGCCGGTCCTACAAGACCTATCGCGGCATGGGCTCCGTCGGCGCCATGTCTCGCGGATCGGCGGACCGCTATTTCCAGCAGGACATCAAGGATTCCCTCAAGCTGGTGCCGGAAGGCGTCGAGGGACAGGTCGCTTACAAAGGCACGGTTGCGACGGTGCTCCACCAGCTCACCGGCGGCCTGCGCGCCGCGATGGGCTATGTCGGCGCGCGCACGCTCGATGAACTGCACGAGAAGGCGCAGTTCGTGCGTATCTCCAACGCCGGCCTGCGCGAAAGCCACGTCCATGATGTGACGATCACGCGTGAAAGCCCCAACTATCCGGGCCGGAGCTGATGTTTTCCGGATCGTGCCACCATAACGAAGGCGGATATCGGCGATGACGATTCAGGCCGTGCTCGCGCCGCTGTTCGTGCAGGTGGCGCTGACATTCGCGTTGCTGCTGTGGATGGGCTCGCGCCGCGTCGGCGCCATCCAGCGTGGCGAGGTCGCCGCCGGCGATATTGCGCTCGGCCAGAAGAACTGGTCCGAGCGCACGCTTCAGGTCGGCAATGCTTTCCAGAGCCAGTTCGAGCTGCCGCTGCTGTTCTATGTGCTGATCATCCTTGCCTGGATCACACGGCAGGCGGACTTGCTGTTCGTCGTCATGGCCTGGCTGTTCGTGGCGTTCCGCATTATCCATGCCGTGATCCACACAACGAGCAATCGGGTGTCCCAGCGGTTTCTGGTTTTCCTGCTTGGCGCGGCGGTGCTCGTCGCCATGTGGGGCATCTTTGCCCTGCGCATCCTGCTGGCGCCGATGGCGGGCCTGCCGTGACGCCGTCCGCACGTCTTTCCGCCGCCATCGAGGTGATGGCGGATATCGAAGCCAGCCGCCGGCCAGCGGCCGATGCGCTGAAGGCATGGGGCCTAGCGCATCGCTTCGCCGGTTCCGGGGATCGCGCGGCGATCGCCGGCCTTGTCTATGATGCGCTGCGCCGCAAGGCGTCCGCCGCGTGGATGATGGGCGAGGACACCGCGCGGGCGATCCTGTTCGGCGCGCTGCGGCTCGGGCGTGGACTTGACGCCGATGCCATCACCGGCCTGGCCGATGGTGGCCGCTTCGCCCCTGCGCCGCTCACAGCCGGCGAGCGCGAGCGGCTGACGTCTGTTTCCTTCGAGGATGCGCCGCCATGGGTGCAGGGCGACTATCCCGAATGGCTGGATGAATCCTTTGCTCGCGTGTTCGGCGACGAACGGGCGGTGGAGGGCGCGGCGCTGGCGAGCCGTGCGCCGTTGGACTTGCGCGTGAACAGCCTCAAGGCGCAGCGCGAGGATATCATTGCCGAACTGACCGATCTCGACATCGATACCGCCCGCTGGTCGCCGGACGGTCTACGGATTTCGATGGTCGGCCAGTGCCGTAATCCTGCGGTCCATGCCGAGCCGGCCTATATCAAGGGCCGCATCGAGATTCAGGACGAAGGCTCGCAGCTTGCCGCGCTGCTCGCGGGCGCTAAGCCCGGCGAGATGGTGATCGACCTCTGCGCGGGAGCGGGGGGCAAGACCCTGGCGCTGGCGGCAGCGATGGGCAATTCCGGCCAGATTTTCGCGACCGATCTCGACAAGCGCAGGCTCGGCCCGATCCACGAGCGGATCGAGCGCGCCGGCGTGCGCAATGTTCAGGTCCGCATTCCGCGCGGCGGCGACGACCCGCTGGCGGACATGGCCGGGCAGGCCGATCTCGTGGTCGTGGATGCGCCCTGCACCGGCACGGGCACCTGGCGGCGCAATCCGGACGCCAAATGGCGCATCCGGCCCGGCGCGCTGGAACAGCGGCGCAAGGAACAGGCCGATATTCTTGACCGTGCGGTGGCGCTGGCGAAGCCCGGCGGGCGGGTTGCCTATATCACCTGTTCCGTGCTGGCCGAGGAGAACGGCGACCAGGTCCGGGCGTGCATCGAACGGCATCCGGAGATTTCCCTCGTTGCCCCGGCGGAGACGACCGAGGTGCTGGGCGAGCGGGCCTTCATGTTCCGCCATGCCGTGATGATGCTGGAGGAGGGGTTGCAGATGACCCCGCGGCGCACCGGCACGGACGGTTTTTTCTTTGCGATGCTGCGCCGGGCGGGGTGAGCCGGCGGCAAGGATGTGCGGCAGCGCCCTTGACCGGGCAGGGACCTCGCCCCAGAACCATTAGCCTGCGTCCGCCGCATGTGCCGCGCGGCCGCAGGTATCAAGCCAGACAGGTTTCCCATGCCCGGTTCTTCTTCCGACGATGCCCGCCACGACAAGATCCTCATCATCGATTTCGGCTCGCAGGTGACGCAGCTCATCGCCCGCCGGGTGCGCGAGGAGGGCGTCTATTCGGAGATCGTGCCGTTCCAGAAGGCCGAGGAAGCCTTCCGCGCCATGCGGCCGAAGGCGGTGATCCTCTCCGGCGGGCCGGCATCGGTGCATGAGGCCGGCGCGCCGCTCGCGCCGCCATCGATCTTCGAGGCCGGCGTGCCGATCCTGGGCATCTGCTACGGCGAGCAGGCCATGGCCCATCAGCTTGGCGGGCGTGTTGAGGGCGGTCATCACCGTGAGTTCGGCCGCGCCGAAGTCGAGGTGGTGGACGACCGCACCCTGCTGTTCCAAGGCGTATGGGACAAGGGCGGCCGCTATCCGGTCTGGATGAGCCATGGCGACCGCGTGACCGAGGTGCCGCCGGGCTTCCGCATCGTCGGCACTTCGCCGAACGCGCCCATCGCCGCCATCGCCGACGATGAGCGCAAATTCTATGGCGTGCAGTTTCATCTCGAAGTGGTGCACACGCCGCAGGGCGCGGCGCTGCTGCGCAACTTCGTGCGCAAAATCGCCGGCCTCACCGGCGACTGGACCATGCGCGCCTTCCGCGAGGAAGCAGTCGAGAAAATCCGCCGGCAGGTCGGCAACGGCCGCGTGATCTGCGGGCTGTCGGGCGGGGTGGATTCGTCCGTTGCGGCCGTGCTGCTGCATGAGGCCATTGGCGATCAGCTCACCTGCGTCTTCGTCGATCACGGCCTGCTGCGGCTGGGCGAAGCGGAGCAGGTCGTCACGCTGTTCCGCGACAACTACAATATTCCGCTGGTCCATGTGGATGCGAAGGACATGTTCCTCGACGCGCTGGCCGGCGTGACCGATCCCGAAGTGAAACGCAAAACCATCGGCAAGCTGTTCATCGATGTCTTCGACGAAGAGGCACGCAAGCTCGGCGGCGCCGATTTCCTTGCGCAGGGCACGCTCTATCCCGACGTGATCGAAAGCGTGTCCTTCACCGGCGGGCCGTCCGTCACCATCAAGTCCCATCACAATGTCGGCGGCCTGCCCGCGCGCATGAAGATGAAGCTCGTGGAGCCGCTGCGGGAGCTGTTCAAGGACGAGGTTCGCAAGCTCGGGCAGGAACTCGGCCTGCCGGAAACATTCGTCGGCCGGCACCCGTTTCCGGGGCCGGGCCTTGCGATCCGCTGCCCCGGCGAGATCACGCCGGAGAAGCTCGCCATCCTGCGGCTGGCGGATGCGATCTATATCGAGGAGATCCGCAAGGCCGGGCTTTACGACATCATCTGGCAGGCATTCGCCGTCATCCTGCCGGTCAAGACCGTCGGCGTGATGGGCGACAGCCGCACCTACGATTTCGTCGTCGGTCTGCGCGCGGTGACCTCCACGGACGGCATGACGGCGGATTTCTACCCCTTCGACATGGCCTTCATCGGCAATGTCGCAACCCGCATCATCAACGAGGTCAATGGCGTCAACCGCGTCGTTTACGACGTGACCTCCAAGCCGCCCGGCACGATCGAGTGGGAATAATTCGGACCTATCCGAACGCCGCCGATAGCCGCGCCGATCGCCGCACACAAGTACCTGAAATCGTTATATAAATATTCTACCGTCTATCGCGATCTATCGCGGGGCAAGCCTCGCGATAGACGGTATGGCTGACGGTATGGCAACTCTTGTCGTATCGCCAAAACGCATATACCGTCAGGGGCAAGAGAGCTTCTGACGGTATTTTTTTCTACACTATCATATTGATAATAATAGAAAATTATCCGTTCAGAGTGGCCGTTTTTAGCCTGACGGTATATTGAGCGGCTCTCAGGCGTTTTTGAACGATTTCGGAGGGTCAAAATGCTAACTGACGCTGGCATCAAGGCACTAAAACCAAAGGATAAATTGTATAAGGTCGTTGACCGTGACGGTATGTATGTCGTGGTCAACCCCTCGGGGGCAGTCGTGTTCCGGTATGACTACCGCCTCAACGGGCGGCGTGAGACGTTGACGCTGGGCCGCTACGGCGCTTCCGACCTGTCGCTGGCGCGGGCGCGCGAGAAACTGATCGACGCCAAGCGCGCCATACTTGAAGGGCGGTCCCCCGCCCGAGAGAAGCAACGCGAGAAGCGCCGTATCAAGGAGGCAAAGAGCTTCGGCGAGTTTGGCGAGCGCTGGTTGCTGGAGGCGAAGATGGCCGAAAGCACCCGCGCGATGCGCCGCTCGATCTATGATCGGGACATTCTTCCGACCTTTCGGAATCGTCTGCTGACCGAAATCAGCCCCGACGATCTTCGCGCGATGTGCGCCAAAGTGAAGGCACGGGGAGCCCCGGCCACGGCCGTCCACGTCCGCGACATTGTGAAGCTCGTTTATGCCTTTGCGATCCTGCACGGGGAAAAGGTGCCGAACCCGGCCGATGAGGTTGGGCCTGCCTCTATCGCAACCTTTGTTCCCAAAGACCGCTCGCTCTCGCCTGCTGAAATCCGGGTCATGCTCGGCCAACTTGAGCATGTAGCGACGCTGCCCACGATCCGGCTCGGGATGAAGCTATTCCTGCTTACTATGGTCAGGAAAAGCGAGCTGCAGGACGCGACCTGGGATGAGGTCGATTTCGAGAACGCGGTTTGGTCGATCCCAAAGGAACGGATGAAGCGTTCGAAGGCACACAACGTCTATCTGGCGCAACAGGCCATCGACATTCTCATTGCCCTCAAGACCTGTGCCGGTAACTCCAAATATCTGCTGCCATCGCGCTACGATGCGGATGCTCCCATGTCGCGGGCGACCTTCAACCGCATCACTACCGCTGTCGTGTCGCGGGCGAAGACGGAGGGTTTGCCGCTCGAACCGTTCACGGTTCACGATCTGCGCCGAACAGGCTCCACGCTCCTGAACGAGCTGGGCTTCAATAGTGATTGGATCGAAAAGTGTTTGGCACATGAGGATGGCCGCTCGTCCCGTGGCATCTACAACAAGGCGGAATACGAGCACCAGCGCCGCCATATGATGCAAGAATGGGCGAACCTCGTGGACGCTTGGGTGGCAGGCCAGAAATACATACCGACGCTGTATCCGCCATCAATGGACCTTTTGGTTCCTGAACCTACCGTCTGACGGGCCGCGTCTTTCTAAGTGTTACGTCGGGACAGGGCGCGCGCTTAATGGTCCTCTCCCTGGAGGCTTGGCGGCGTTCGTCTAGCCATGCCTCCACTTCGGCCAAGTCCCAAACCACGCACCGGGCCGTCAGATAGAACCGTTGAGGAAATTCGCCCCGCTGCTCCATGTCGTAGATGGTGGTGTCGGCAAGGGGAACGAGTTCCCGAAGCTGGTGCCTGCGGATGGTGCGTTTGCCGAGCGGTGGCGACGAGTAGTTCATCGCTCGCCCTCGTCGCTTTCAATCTCGTCTGCGGCCGGAGAGCTGGGCGTCTGCTCCTCTATGGCACGAAGCAGGTCGGGATTTCCGCCGGAGCGCGCCTGCTCGAATGCTGCGACAGAGGGGAACCACACCATCGGATCGTCTGCCGCCGGCTTTTCCCCGCCGCGCGCAATCCGCATGGTGCGGGCCTTCATTTCCTCATAGCTGGCAATCCCGACTTTGGGTTTGGTCATGGCACGCCTTTCTCCAACAAAACTGCGTCCGCCGCTTGCCGGAAAGCTTCGGGCGTTGGGCAGACTGTGGAGGAGAACCCGCAGTGTGTAGCGTGCCGTATTCGCGCTGTCCCGTTGGCGGCACTCCCATCATCGCCGATAGCGCGAACGGGTGCCTTTGACCCGCGTTGTGCGTTGTTCGCTCTCGGTGGTGGATTTGTCGGGCAAGTTATTTTCGCCGGGCGTGCTGTAGAGAGGGCCGCCGAACATTTCGTCGAAAACGTCGCCGAACCATCGCTCGAAAACCTGAACTTCGGCAAGCGTGACCGGCACTCGTTCGGGCCAGTCGTCAATAACCCGCAAATTGTCGTGCCATTTTGGCGACTTGCGACGAGGCGGCCGGGCGTTAGATGCAGGTTCGTCAGGGTGGTCAGCTTTGTTGGGAAGTGCCCCCAAGGACGGTTGCGCGGCTTTTCGCTTGCGAGGAGATAAACGCTTGTTGGCCATAGAGTCCTCCGAGCCGCATCGCATCAGACTTCTGGCATGGAGAGACGCCAGTATTTAGGCAAACACTGAAAGGCAAATGGCGATTGGCTCTATTGTCTGTAAACGGTCGTTGCAGTCCGGTAAGCGTATTGCAAAATGCGCTACAAAATGCCATATGGGTTGCAGGAGAAACCGCCATGCCTCGACCCGCTGAACGCAAGGACCATCCGCTGTCGATGCGGCTGCCCGACGCTGACATCGCCATCATCGACCGCGCCGCGACCCTGCGCGGGCGTTCGCGCACCGACTTTGTGCGCGAGGCGGCTGTGCGTGCCGCCGAGGACGTGCTGATGGAGGCGCTGCCTGTCCGCATGAGTCCCGAGGGCTTCAACGCTTTCCTGAACGCGCTGTCCGCACCCGCCCGTCCTGTTCCTGAAATGGTGGAGTTGCTGAGGCGTCCTGCGCCGTGGGAGAGCGATACCGCGCCGGCCCGGAGCTGAGACTTGATGGTTTCCGCTCCCGAGCCGATCACGGCCGCCCATGACGTGTCGGAATTTTCCTGCGGCAAGCCGACGCTGGACCGCTGGTTGAAGTCGCGAGCCTTGTCCAATCAGGAAAAGGGCTTCACGGCGGTCATGGTCGTTCATGTGGATTGCCGGGTGATCGGCTATTACGGGCTTGCGCCCACGGCGATTGTGCCGGGCCTCCTGCCGCGTTCCATCCGCACCGGCCAGCCGCCCGATCCTGTTCCGTGCTTGCTCCTGGGACAGCTTGCGACCGACCAACAATGGGTCGGTCAAGGCATCGGGACGAGTCTGGTCAAGCATGCACTCGCGCGCTGCGTCGAGGCGGCTTCGCTGATCGGCGGGCGGGCGCTCGTCGTCAACGCGGTCGATGAGGAAGCGGCGGCGTTCTGGCGGCGGCGCGGCTTCCTTGTCTCCCATGACGATCCGCTTGTCCTGTTCCGTTCGATTGGGGACATCGCGGCGTCCATCGGCACCACTCTGTCCTGAAAGGCGCTGGCGCGGGTCAGCGGGCCGAGCGCCGGGCTTTCTGAAACTCTCGATCCGTGGCGAGGAAGCGTTCCAGCATCGGCACGATGAGCTTTTCCGGCTCTATCGGCGGCTGCCCTGGCTGAGCCAGCAAACGGCCATAAAGTTGCAAGTCCCGAAAGAGTGTCGCGGGCAATTCGCGCGACACTTTGACGGGCTTATCGTCGGCGAGCGCGCCGAGTTTCAGCTTCGTCATGGTCAACTCCTGTAGGGTTCGAGCACAAGATCGCGCGTGACCACGATCCTGACAGGGAAACCCGGTCGGATGGTCAGCGTCGGGGCGACGTTGAGCTGACGGCGGATGATCTGCTGGCCAGCGTCGTTGATGGTGTCCTGGCCGCCATTGCGGATAGCGCGCAACAGCCGGTCGTCGTCGTCAACGGCAAGCTCGGCTCCTACGGAGAGCAGCGTCGAGAGGCCGGCGGCTTTCGCCAAATCCCACCAATGATAATCGACGCCATCCTCCAGCCCGGCATAGCCCTGGCTGTCCGCGCCAGGCTGCCGCTCCAGAACGATGGACCGGCCGTTCGGCATGATGAGACGATTCCAGACAAGCAACACGCGGCGCTGGCCGAACTGCACGTTGTTGTCATACTGGCCGATGATCCGCGTTCCCTGTGGCACGAGCAGGATGTGGCCGGTCGGGCTGTCATAGACCGGCTCCGTCACCTGGGCGGTGATCTGGCCGGGCAAGTCGGAACGGATGCCGGTGATGAGCGCGGCGGGGATCACGGCTCCCGCCTCGAGCACGAAGGGCGATGCCGGAGCCATGATGCGATCCGCCGATGTGGTGCGGCGATCGACGGGCGCATTGAGGAAAGCAAGCTGCTTGTCCTGCGCGGTCTGCTGGACGGGCTGCCCTGTGAGGCCGGCGAAGTCGAGGCCGGTAAGCCCGGCCGTGGTCGCGCCGCCCGGCATCGCAGCCGGGCTTCCGGTGCGGTCCTCGGTCTGGAAGAACACGCGGCTGGTGCGCGCGGCTTCTTCCTCGGCGAGCCGGCGTTCTTCGGCGCGGTCCACGGCCGGCGCGGTGATCGTCGGCGGCACGACGGGCTGGCCCCGGTTCTGCGCGTCGAGGATCGGGCGGCCAAGATCGCCCGGCAGCGGTGGGCCGAGCACCGGGCCGGTATAATCCTTCGGCAACCCGGCAAGTCCATCGGCGGGCTGGCGATTGGAAGTCGAATACAGCTCCCTGCCGTCATTGCCGCCTGTGCGGGTCTGGAGCGCATAGATCAGCGTTCCGCCGATCCCGACGAGCGCGACGGCCGCCGCGCTGGCGAGCACCTTGCGCGACAGGCGGGTGACGCGCGGCGGCTCCGCGCGAAGCCGCATCGGCGCGGCGGTGTTCGATTCATTCGCGCTCATGATGGCCTCCCGTCCGTGCGAACAATCCTGACGGTCTGCTGGCTCTTGCCGCCGCCAAGGCGCAGCTCGGCCGCGCCGAACAGGCGGTCCACGATCAGGGTGTTTTGATAGATGCGGCTGTTGGCGATCTGCGCTTCGCCGTCCGCGCCGATGACGAAGATGGGCGGCATTTCGCCCTGCACGATACCGCGCGGGAACTCGACATAGACGCGCCTGCCGTCGTCATAGACGGAGACCGGTTTCCAGGGTGGGTTGTCGCCAGTCAGGCCATAACGATAGTTGCGTGCGGCGACGACGGGAATGATCGGCGTGGCCGGGACGCTTTGCCCGTTCGCGGTGGCCAAGCGCGGATAGGCCCAGGCGACGGAAGGCATATAGGGCTTCTCGCCTGATCGCAGTTCAAGCAAATAGGTGCGCCGATCGGTCGTGATGACAAGATTGGTCGTGATGTCCGGCCGGCTCGGTTTCACAAGGATATGGAAGCGGCGGGTTATGCCCGATCCGCTTTCGGTGTCGCCGATGATCCAGCGGGCCGTATCGCCGGCCGAAATCGGCCCCGCGCCGGTCAGGCTCTCGCCCGGTTCCAGTGCAATATCGGTGATCTGGCCGGGCGCGGCATAGACCTGATAGAGCGCGCCTTCGCTCCACGGATAAATCTGGATGGCGTTGTAATAGCCTTCGCGGCGCGGCTGCACGCGGGCGGCGGCGTTGGCGTTCTCAACGCGGCCCGTCGCCGTGCTGGCGGTCTGGCCACCGCGCGCTACGGTCCAGGCTGGCGGTATGTGCAACGGCCGCGGCCGGTCGTCAGTGACGGCCGCGGGGATCGCCGGCAGCGGCGGCACATCGGCGTCATAGCTGATCTGCGGCGGCTTGTAGGTCGCGCAACCGGCCAGCATGGTCGCTGATAACAGGATGGCTGCAACGGCGGGCGTGTGGGTGGATGCTCTCATTGGCTCATCTCCCGCGACCACGAAATCGCATTGACGTAGATGCCGAGCGGATTGGCTTTCAGCCGGTCGGCGTCGCGCGGCGGCTGGATCACGATGGTCAGGATCGCGGTCCATCGCTCCGTGGTGGCGAGCTTGCCGTCTTCGTAGTGCTGCTCGGTCCAGGCGACGCGGAAGCTGTCTGGCGAGGCGCGGATGACGCTCGACACATCGACGGACACTTGTTGCTTGCCGACTTTGGCGAACGGGTCGTTGGCGCGGGCATAGTCGTTGAGCGCTGCCGCGCCCTGGTCGGTCGTCCATTCGTAGGCGCGAAGCCAGTTCTGCCGGACAATGATGGGATCGGCGGGGATGCTCCTGACCTGCTCGATGAAGCGCGCCAGATGCCACGCCACTTGCGGGTCGGTCGGCCGATAGTCGGCTGTGGCCGGCGCGACGGTTTGCGCCTGGCCGAGCTTGTCCACTTGAACCACCCAGGGCACGACAGTCCCGCGTGCGGTCTGCCAGACAAGGGCGGAAGCGAAGCCCGCCGACAGGATCAGGCTGCCGAACGCCATAGTGCGCCAGTTGCGCGCCTGGACGCGAGCAGAACCTATCCGCTCGTCCCAAACCTGCGCGGCGCGCTGATAGGGCGTTTCGGGTTGTGGGGTCTTGCCGTAATGCACGGCGGGTCGTTTGAAGATGCTCATGTGCGGTCGCTTTCAGAGAGGTTGACGGAAGAACTGGAGGCGTGGCCGTCGCCGGAGCGGACGGCGTGAGCGGCTGTCTGGACGGCATGGGCGGTGTGCCCGCCCTGTCGCATTCGCTGCGCCCAGCCGGGCCGCGCGCCGGTGGCCTGCGAAGATGCGGCTTCGGCCGTGCCGCCAACCGCGCCAGCGGTCGATGTGCCGCCGGTCGCGCCGAATCCGGCCTTCATGCCATCGGAGAAGCTGGACTTGACGCTTGCCGCCGCGCGGCGCAGCGGCGATGTGGCTGCGCTGCCTGCCGCGTGCGCCACGCCGCCCAGGCCGGAGGCGACGCCAGCCGCGCCGGAGTGGCCGAACGAACCAAGGCTATAGGCGGCGGATGCCGCGCCGGCTGTGGTCGCACCACCGCGCACGGCGGCTGCGCCTCCCTTTGCCGCAAGGCCGACCGCACCGCCTGCGGCCAGCGCCGCGCCGCCAACGGCAAGGCCGGTGCCGACAGCAGCGCCCGCGCCGAGCTGCGGGGCGCCGCTGACAAGCCCGGACGCGATGCCGGGACCGAAGATGCCAAGGCCGACGAGCGACAGCGCCGCGAGCACGATGGCCATAGCGTCGTCGATGCTCGGCGTCTGTCCGCCGAAGCCTTGCGTGAATTGCGAGAACAGCGTCGAACCGATGCCGACAATGACAGCGAGTACGAGAACCTTGATGCCGGACGAAATCACGTTCCCAAGCACGCGCTCGGCCATGAACGCGGTCTTGCCGAACAGGCCGAACGGGATCAGCACGAAGCCCGCCAACGTGCTTAATTTGAACTCGATCAACGTGACGAAAAGCTGGATCGCCAAAATGAAGAACGCGAGGATGACGAGCGCCCATGCGAACAGCAGGCACGCGATCTGGATAAAATTCTCGAAGAACGCGACCCAACCCATCAAATCGGAAATGGAGTCGAGCAGAGGCCGGGCGGCATCGAGGCCGGTTTGCGCGACCTTGCCCGGCCGCATCAAATCCTGCGCGGTGAATCCCGTGCCGGATGCTTTCAGGCCAAGCCCGGCGAAGCTGTCGAAAACGATCTTCGCAAGGTTGTTCCAGTTGCCGATGAGATAGGCGAAGACGCCGACGAACAGCGTCTTTTTGACAAGCCTCGCGATAATGTCGTCGTCGGCGCTCCAGCTCCAGAACAGCGCGGCGAGCGTTACGTCGATGACGATGAGTGTGGTTGCCACGAAGGCGACTTCGCCGCCAAGCAACCCAAAACCGGAGTCGATGTAGCGGGTGAAGGTGCCGAGAAAATTGTCGATGACGCCAGCGCCGCCCATTCGTCACCGCCCTTCCGGCGCGGCCGGCGCGCGGGTCCGGCCGAGAAAGCGGTCGCGGGTTTCGGCCCATACGCGCAGGCACTCCGCGTCGTCGGCCGCCTTTGCCCCAAGCTGCTGGCATCGCCGCTGCCCGTCGCGCAGCGGATCGCGGTCGGGTCGGATGAGACGTGTCGGCGCCTGCGCCGGCACGTCTTCCTTGCGCGTCATTTCGATGGCGGTCGCCGTGATGGCGATGGCCACGAATACGATTGCGCCCAGCCGGGCCAGCATCTTGCCGTCCATGGCCGCGCCCTCAATTGCCGTTGTTAAACATTTGCGCGTTGCCTGGCTGGTAGCCGTTGCCGGGCGTGAGGAAGCGGCGGCGCTGCTCGCGGCCCTGGTCGGCGGCTGCCGCTCGCTCCGCCTCTGTCAGCGCGCTCGACCGGCCGTTGGCGGCGAGCAACGCGATCAGGTCGGAAAGCTGCTGCGACTGGAGGGCGAGAATCTGGTTGCCCGCCTGCGTGGCTTGCAGCGCGCCGGTCGCGCCCTGGCTCTGGCCGACAAGCGCCGACATCTGCGTGCGGTTGCTGTCGATGTTGCCGACGACGCCAGCCTGAACGCGCATGGAGTCCTGCAAGCCGCCGACCGTGTTTTTCCAGCGGGCACGAGCATCGGCGACAAGCTGCTGGTTGCTCGCCGACATCGACACGTTTCCGTATTGGCTTTGAAACGCCTGGTCGATCTGCTGGACGTTGAAGGCGATGTTCTGCGCCTGGTTCAAAAGCTGCTGCGTGCGCTGGACGTTCTGCTGAATCTGCTGGAGCGCCGAGAACGGCAGGCTCGCCAGATCGCGCGCCTGGTTGATGAGCATTTGCGCCTGATTTTGCAGGCTGGTGATCTGGTTGTTGATCTGCTGGAGCGCGCGTGCGGCTTGCAGCACATTTTGCGCGTAGTTCGACGGGTCATAGACGATGATGGCGTGTGCCGGCGTGGCGAACATGGGCGCGAGCGCCAGCGGCGCGGCGGGACCGATCATCTTAAACGCCTGACCTCGCACTCGACGCAGACAAAGGGCGGGTCGGCGTATCGCGTGTTGGCACGCTCGATAAACGCCGCTGATTACGGAGCACCACAAAAGCGACATCGCGCGATCTTTATCGGGATTTCGACGGAGTTCGGCGACGGCTGGACGTTCCCCGAGCCAACCCATTCGCAGGAGGCCCTCGCTTGGTATAAGCATGTCGATCGCGGCTATTGGCGAGAGCATGGCGCTCGTCGAATTTCCGAGCCAGCCTCGCAATCCGAGTCTCGCGCTCTGTTGAAAGTTCGCGAACTTGGTGAAAAGCCTAGTACGAAGCCTTGGGTCACCGTCCGCGACGCAATCGGCGACTTGCCTCCTCCAAGCAAGTGCGAGACGCTTCCCGGACACTGGCAGCATCCTGGTGCCAAGGCTTATCGAAATCATACCGGCAGCAATCTCGATGAACCCGCGAAAGCGCTGAAGGCTGGAGACCACGGCGTCCCCGGCGGCGAAAACATGCTGGCAAGTAAGAATGGCCGCGTTCGCTATTTCACGGTCCGTGAAATGGCGCGGCTGCAAGGCCTGCCGGATGATTTCGTAATCTCTGGAAGCTGGAAAGGAGCGACCAGACAATTGGGGAATGCGGTGCCGACCATGGTGGGAGAATACATAGGCCGCGCGGTGGCACGGATTATTAATGGGTCGTGCGCTGAAAATTGATTACGAAATTGAGCAGGCAACTCGGTTCAATCGAGGAGACTGCGACCTCGATCACGCGTTCTTCAACCGCTCGGCCAATGTTAAGCACCCCAGCTTGATAGCCGCCACCTGAACGCACTGAAGCAAGTTGGTTTTCTGGATGAGATGCCGGATTTCCTCGCGTGAGTTGCCTGCGGCCGCATGCTCCCGCTGCTTTCTTTCAACTCGGTCCTCGTACTGTTCGACGAACCCACCATCTCGTCCAAGATAAAACATCACTTCCAACTCGGCTAAGGCGGCAGGCGAAAGGGCATGTTCGGTCGTCGCTATGACTTCCTTTAAGCGGGCTATTTCCTCTGACATTCCATCGAAGTTCGCGGTGTCCGCGGCATTCACGATGGCAGGGCCTAGCGCTCGTTGTTTGGGATGCAGCCGGCGCCATTGCTCGATGACGGCGACGACCTCGTTGTCCGTGAGATGCAGGAGCGGGCTCTCCATACCCAAGATCGCTCGCATCTCTCGATTTTCTTGAATTCGCGTAAGCGCGATGGAGAATTGCTTGCCGCTAAGGGCAAACCGCGCTTTGACAAGGGCTTTTTGTTCGTCGAACATTGAGGTGAGCCATGCATCCCTCGGCGGCATCAATCGGGCTATCGCAACCAGGTCCTTTCTCGAGCACCGGTTGGTGTGGGTGCCGGCGAGATGCTCCGACAGGAAGTCATTGGTTCGATGTTGCAGGTCACGAAGCAGAATTTCTAGGTGTCGCAAGCTCGCCTGTATGACCTGCAAATTCGCCAAGGCATAATTCTCTAAACTCGGATCGTCATCACGGTTGCGGTGGTATCGCAGCTCCTGTCCGTCGGAATCGATGCGCGTGACGCTGCGGACGAACGGTTCTAACGCGGAGATGACGTTCGAGAGTTTCTCGTCGCCAATCGCGCTCGCATTAAGCCGTTCCCACAATTCTCGGATGTCATGATTTCGCCTGGGTCTCTCTCCACGAACAAGCCTGGCGTCGAAAAGGCGCTCACCCGCAAACTTTAATGATATTTCGATGGCATGTCTGGCGGTATAAAGTATTGGCAAGACGAGCGTATCCCGCTTGCCAAAAAGTTGCTTTTCGATGACCGCGTCAACGAGCTCGATCGCGGCCTCGATGTAGCCGTCCAGATAGTTTTCTTCTTCGCCTTGCCTGCCTATGCAGGCATTCCAATCGGAGTCTGGACCCAACTGGAAAAAGGGGTCATCCGAGTAAGGGTCCCCGCAAGCGGCTCGATCATTCATGCGGCTAACGTCTCGGTCGGGCTCACGGTCAATGCAATTTTTGGTATCACAAGGAACTGCCCGTCCATGCCGAGTTCAAAAGAGGAATCGCCGATCTTTATTACGACATCACCGTAGTGCAACTGACGGTGATGATTGGCGCATAGCGTCATGATGTTGGAGGACGATAGAACCCCGGCCCGCTTGGTCGAAACCGGCATTACATGGTGTGCTTCGACATAAGGCGTGCCATCCTTCTTAAGAAAGCCTATCGCGTTCATGCCAATCGCGTCACAAAGTTGACACCGATAGCCATTCACGCGTTTGACGGCCGCGCCAATGGGGCCGCGCTCTACGCATTTGCTTACCCGTGTCTTCACCTCCGGGCTCGCGTTCGAAAAACGTGCTTCCAAATTTGCAAGCGCCTGAAGCGACGTCGCGACGTCGGTGGGAAGGGAAGGCATCTCGTCGAGGTCTTCCCCGAGCAAGGACATGATCGTCTGGAAATCGTCCCTTCCGATTGGAAATGAAGCGCCCTGAAAACCCTTGAGCAACAAACGAGAAAGGCCGGGATGCTCTCTACGCAAGCGCTCAATGGTCAAGGGATTGGAGCCATAGGTGCGCACGTAACGAATTCGCACGGTCGGCCATCCCGGCTCGCGCGCCACGCCGTCGGCCCAGTAGGCGTCGTTCGCTCCACTTCCCGGAAACGCCTCGCTGTCGATTTCGCACAGCGCGTAAATGCCGGCTTCCAGGGGCGCGGCGCCATCCCGCTCCGCAGCCGAACGCGAATCCACGCCGACTCGAACAAGTGCAAGTTGACCAGGGGCGAAGAACTTGGCGTCGGACGGACGAATGCCCCAACTATCCTCTTGTGCTCCGTCCGCCAGGAATTGGTCGATCGCCCATTTCTTGGGATTGCAAACCAGGACCCAATAGCGATCCGCACCCGTGGCCAGATGTTCCGCCTCGTCAATCGAGGCCATGATCGCCTCGACCGCTCGGGCGAGCGCTGGCCGGTCAACCGCGAATTCACTCCAAACGCTCGCTTCGACGCCACTACCTCGATCCAGGCCCACGCGGCCATCGGCCGTGTACTCGGGGTCGACACGGCGGAAGTTCATCATTTTCATCGAAACCCCGTTGGGGTTTCGGAAGGTTGGCCCGCCCGACATGCCGCGGATCGTGGCAAGGGCACGCAAAGTCTCCGATAGGGCTATCACTTCTGGGGTGGTTTCCCCGTAACTGGTCCCCCGCAGCCGCAGATAGAGATCAAGGGCGAGAATATGTTCCTCGCGTGTCCAATCCGGATTGCGCGCGCCGGCCGGCGAACCTTGATCCGTCTGGGTCGGCGCGCTGTCCTCGTCCGCCCACGCCTCGCCATTGGCCCAGGCGCGCACCTCCTCGCCGTTATCCGCGAGCTCTGCTTTCCACGACAAATGCGCCTGGCCAGGCAGGGCGCGCGTTCGCGCCAGTATCCGGTCGAAATCTCGCGCCGACCAACGTCGCGATGTCGCGGCTTCGCGCATTGATGAAATCGGGAAATTCCAGGGACGGCCGTCCGGATTACCCCATGCCTCGTCGAACGGAGCTTCGGCGGTCAACCCGAGCGGCGGTAGTCCCGCTTGGTAGCACGCAAAATCCAGTCTCGATTGGATGTTGCCATGCACGCGGCCGTATTGATGCATGTCGCCAAGTCCAATTGCCGCGGCCGCTTCCACGTTCGAAAAAGGTGGAATGGCTCCGCCGCTTTGGGCGGCGCGTGACCTGAGCCAATCGATCAATTCTTCCGTTCGGCGCTGAACCGGCGTTGATCCGCGCGCTGGCGGCTTCTCGCTGATGTTTGGGAGACCAAGGGTTCGCCGCGCGTACCAAAGCGCTCGATCCGAGAACTCATCCGGATGGTCGATGATGATTTTCTCGTAGGACAAATCCGAAAGATTTTCCGCGTTCAGGGTTTCGTAGCCCTCGGTGGGTTTGGCCTTCGCGACCGACACTTCGGCGGAATCGATGAGGCCTCGGTTTTCAAGTTGCATGAATGTTCGGTTGGCGTTGCGGCCCATGCGGCGCTTGATGCCCACATAGGCGGAAACCGCCTGGATGATTTTCTCCTCGGCGGGCGTGAGGTCGGTTACTAGAAGGCCGGTTCTCTTCGCCACCAGTTCACGCCCGAGTTCGGCGGTTCGTGTGTCGACCGCCGCCCTGACTTCGTCGTTCAGCGCCTTCAGGCGCTCGGCGTTTCTCTCGAATTGGGCGAGCCCTTCGAGCGTCGAGATATTGGCGATAGTCCTTGCTAGTCTTTCATCCATTCGATCCAGGCCCTCCCGTCGATCTTGTCGTAGTTGGTACCGCGTCACAAGTATTCGTGGAATCGATCTGATTTCGAATTCGATAGTCAAGTATGTCGCCTCAGAATTGGCGAGCCGCCTTTAGGCGACGGGATCTCGTGAACGGAGCCGCTAGGGCGTCTCCGCCATCCGGCTTCGATCCCTCGCGCATCTGACCCAGCAGCCTTCGGCTGGCTCTTCTGTTTTCCGGCGTGCCGCGCCATCGGGCGTTGAAGAATGAAAGCCGGTTCTCGCGAACATATGTCGTTGGCGCGGGAAGTCGGGTCGTTGGCTACTTCTGCATTTCGGCGGGATCGGTAGAGCGCGGCACGGCTCCGGGCAAGTTGCACCGAAACGCGCCTGAGCTGATTCCGGTTTCGATTATCGGACGGCTCGCCGTGAGCCTCGACCATGCGGGTAGGGGCCTCGGCGCGGACCTGTTGTCGGACGCGCTACGGCGGATCGCAATGGCCTCACAAAGCATCGGCATCGGGGCTGTGATGGTCCAGGCGAAGGATGAAGGGGCCAAGCGATTTTATTCGCGCTGTGCGGAGTTCATTGAATACCCAGAAGATAGCCGCACTCTGTTCTTGCCGATTGAAACCGTCGGTGCCGGCTTCGGTTAGCTCGCTGCATTGTGCACGGTGCATTGAGTGAAGCGGACAGTGACGATAGCCAATGATGAATCATGACGGTATAATGCAGTTCATCGGGCATATTCGTTGAGGCGGTGCTGATTTGACGATAATGGCCGACACTGGCGATAGATATCGAAATTTCGAGCCTCGCCCCTTGAGGCAAAAAATCCAACGATTTCAAAATCGAATTTTCTTGACGGTAGCCGTGACGGTAAGCTGATATGCAAAAAAATATTTTTGCATTATTTTTCAATGATCTAGGTTATCCAAAAATAATCGAGTGGGAGTGATTTCTCAGCATTCGAGTCGTGGTAAGATCTGCGACTATTATAAGCTTTGATGACTGCGGGCGCGTCGCGCGCGATATCTTGCGCGCGAATGTAAGCCTCAGAGGGACAATCCGCCGTCCACCACCAGCATCGCGCCCGTGACGAAATCGTTTCCGTGCGTCAGGAACAGGATGGTGTCGGCATAGTCGACCGGCGTGCCGACACGCTTCAGCAGCGATTTCTCGACATGCTGCACCTTCTGCTCCGGCGTCCAGTCCAGCCAGGGGCTGTCCACGCCGCCCGGCGCGATGGC